>ERZ1370068.6432-contig-5414_pt1 | contig 117803 bp, 132 predicted proteins | sample MGYA00561227_ERZ1370068 | MGnify/ENA primary metagenome ERZ1370068 (study PRJEB38410, sample SAMEA6850437) | metagenome | study: Metagenomic assessment of the ecological functions of the soil: analysis of the soil microbiota associated with the...
GGTAGCGCTGAACCAGTTGCGTAAGCTTACTCCACCTGAGGCGTCGATCGCGACGCTCTCGATCTCGTGGGCGGCCCGATGGCTGTCGGCGTCCAGATCATTCCACGACCATCATCCGCGGCCAAATGGTGCAGCCGTCCACGTCAGGTTCATCATCCCCTGAAGCCTCACCCACGCCACAGGCCGGGCTACCTTAACCTCGTGATGCTCCCCGATGTCGTGCCGCCCTCGACCCGCAACTCCAGCCTCGTCTTCACCAACGCCTGGATCCCGACCGAGCGTTGTTGCGCCATCCATCGTCATGGCCCCCAGTGGAGCCCGCTCATGTCTGCTGCAGCTCTGCCGAATAGCAGAACTGCGCGAGCGCGTTAAGAAGCGTATCGAGTCGGCAGCTCCACTTCGTCGTCGCGATATATCCATCCCTCGACCGCAGGCGTTGACTTCTCCCGTCGAGCATCAGCTGATCGTGAGGGTTCCCCAAAGGCATCGCCAGTCGCCCAGCGCCAGCCAGTCCAGCCACCGCCTTCGCTTCCTGCCCGCATCACCTGCGTCCCACCACTGCGCGCCTCAGATCTTCGGTCGCGGCAGCCCGCCGGGCTCCCCTCGGCCGGCGAATCAGAGCCACCTCACGATGCCAGCCTCGTGTCCTCGCCCAGCACCTGGTCACGTGCCGCTCTGAGCGCGCTTTGTTCCGCCGACAACCTCTGCAGCGATGCAAGCGCGGTCTGCCGGGGACCTCACGCCAGGGGTTCGACTGGGCCCTGTCCACTCGTGCGAGGGCAGCGGCTCGCCCGCCTACCCGACTACCACCACGCGTCACACCACGGCGGCAACCTTTACCGCGTCCCAAGCCAGATCTCATGGCTCACCGCCTCAGCATCAACTGCTCACCACCTTCATGGCCTCGACATCACTACCATCACGTACGCTGAGCATCAGTCCTTCATCGCCACCTCCAGGGCCGGGAGTTCGTCTTCGCCAGCGGGCATACCGCTGCCCCTCTACGCCAGGACCTGCCGCCTCCATTCACCCGGCTTCGAGGCGCTGGCGGACAGCCGCCATCTGGGCGGCACCGGCTCCAGCATCTCCGGCGACACCAGCCGACTCCATCCGCCGCGCCTTGGTGGCGCCCCATGGCGAGACGATTCCATCCAGGCGCTCAAGCCGCGTCCCCTCGCGCCGACGTCCAGCGGCGCGTCTCCACGCCCCGCGCTGATAGATTCTCATCGGATCAGTCTAATCGCGCATTTGCGCTTCTTCCATATCTTTGCTTCGGGGGCGCCTCGTCGCGCCGGCATCGCCGCGGTGCAGCCTGCTCAACGCCCGGCACGGGCCACGCTCACCGCGTAAATCCGCTGTCCACGCTTGCCCAGGTCTCTGGCCCTTCCAGCCACGACCTGCCGCTGACCCCCGACCTCTTCTCACTGCGTTCGGCTCGCTGGACAGCGTCGAGCGTCAACATCACCCAGCTCACGCCAGCTCCGGTTCGCGACATCTGCCACGAGAGTCATGGCTGGTCTTCAAGTCCCGGCGCCGGGAAGTCGGGCCGCCAGTTCCAGGCAGCTCATCTCATCGCCGTTAATATCAGGGCTGAGCTGACAACTCTCTGCACCGGCCCGCCTTGCCGAGGTCGCTGGACCGCGCTGGGCACCATGCTGGCCGCGCATCGGCCGCATCGCCGGCACGGCTATCATCCAAGGCCCACGGGCCGCACCTCTCTTTTCCCATCTGTCCGACCGCCATAGCGAACTCACGGCGAAAAGAATATCTCCCGAGCGCGTCAGAAAGGATTGCTGGCTGGAGCGCGATCTCAACCCCAACTCAGACGAGCGGCCCAGAAGTTCACCACCGATTGAGACCACAGATGGGGATCCAGGCCGCACAAACATGATAGCGCCCCACCGCCTTCCCCAATCCCCGGCGCGCCGCGATCGCCTCGCCGGCGAACGCTCGCCTCCTCCTCCCCCCACCGAGCACCCTATTGGCCAGCGCTTCACCACGCTCCTCATCGCCGACCTCACATAGGCGGGGCACGAGGTCGTGAGCCAGCTCATCCCACGCTCCTCGGCAGACGCGATCTCGCCGAGGCTCGTTAAGGCGGTCGCGCGCGGCCCCAGCAGTCCTCATCGTCGGCGACTATCCACACGCCAGCCTGCGGCCCTTCAGTGCAGGAACCTTCGCCGCCTGGCGCGCCCCGAACGCCATCGACATCGCCGTATTCACAGCAACCGGCCGCGCTCGCGAGCTGCGTCGCGCGGAAACTGGCACCACGACACGATCCTCGACTCGCCTCATCAAGGTCATTGCGCTTCATCCACGACCTCTCACGCTCCCACCACTGCCTGGGCCCGCTTCCACCTCCACCCACAACCTCACCTCACACCGTGCCCGGGCAGCTCCTCAGCTCCCCTTGGCACAGCTAACTGCGGCTCGGCATCTCCGCCTTCGTTCAGTTCACAGCAGGCGGGCCAGTACCAGTCGAGTCGGACCAGGTCTTTTGCAGTTTACTAGAGCCCGTGTCCTCCAGTGCCCAGTCACAAAGTCTTAACGGGCGTAAATCGCCCTTCATTCCAGCGATCGCTCCTGGCCATGTGCGCAGTAGCGAAAACTACCCAATGCTTACCACATCAAATCGATGGCCAGGGCATTAATGAAACTCACTCGTAGGCGGGCGGCCCCCGAGCCGCCGTCTCTCTACCGTGTCGCGACGGTGATCGCGCCAGGGCGGACGCTCGAGATACCGCCGCTGGGCCATAAAGCGAAGGGAGCACCATCGCCCGATTCGCTGACCGCCACATATAACACAATGAAGGATCGTCCAGAGCGGATCATGGCGCAAAGGTGTCCGTGGTGGCTCTCAACCAGGTCGAGGCATCACCAGTATAAACTGTCTTGAATACCGGCGCCCGGGCATTTTTGACGCCGTTCCGCTGGTACGTGGCGGTTACCGCACCGCAGGTGCTCGCGCCGTCGGTTTGTCGTCGACTCCAGCCACACGGCTGCATTCACGCGGCGAGCGGCTCCAATCGCTCCCCAAACGCGGATCAAGAACGAGGGCGACCTCGTGTGGCTTCATCGCCGGCGTCACCTCAACATCCCACCTTCCTCAACGCCCCCAAACCAACGTCAATCGCCGTATCCGTCGGCACCAGAAAGTACGCAATCCCCCGCGACAAACACACTCCTCGCGCGGCTCTCGTTGTGCTTCCGCAGGTTCCCTTCGATACCGCACGATCGCCGCGGGCGTCACCGTCACTTTCCCGCCCGCGCTTCCCGTCTCCACATCCGTCAGGCGCACGGGTCGCCCACCAGCCCCCGCCCCGCATCCTTCCCTACCGGGTCGCTCGCCGGCGACAAGACCTGCAAGCAGTAGGTATCAAACGCCCGCCATCGTGGCCGCGCTTCCAGGTCACGCCAGCCCAACCGCGGACCCCTGCGGGTCAAGAAGTCCGACAGCACCACCATCACGCCCCGCCCCGCCCGCGACACCGCGACGCTCCGCATCGCCTCCGCGAACACCAGATCGGATCCCCGCTCCCCATCCGCCGCTCGCACGCTGCCAGATTCTCCATCAAACCCGCCACCCGCTGCACACTTTGCTCCTTCCCCGCACCCGGCGCCCAACTGATGAAACCGCCTCCTCCCCCTCCCGAGGTCGCAGATCCGCCAGGGCAGAAGGGAGCAGGGGAGTAGGTTCAGTTGAGGACGCAGCCCACCGTTCATCGCGCCCCTCGGCCCTCGAACGCCGCCACCAGAGAGCCAGTTCTGATTCACAGCGACCCGACATACGCCAGCGCCACATCGCAAGCTGGTGCATACAACGGTCGGCGTCCCCCATCCATCGACGCCGACAGATCACGACCACGTGCAAACGCCGGTCCTCTTCCACTCCCGGACAGCTTCACAAACAACTTGTCAGGCGCGCGAAATATTCCAGTCAATGTGCGGTCATCTCCCGGCACATAGTTCGAAAGTCATCAAACTCCACCGTGCGCCCGCGCGCGCACGCGCTCCCAGGCATCTTCCCCGCCAGAAGTTGCGAAGCAGGTCCAGCCGATCCAGCCACGCCCGGCCAGCTCCGGCCCCAGCAGCTCATCGATGGCTATTTCGGTCGTGGTGTGGTCTGTCCTGCGAGCACGGGCGATGGTAGACGCGAGCCCCAGGGCACGTCAGTCTCCACGTAACCTGCCGCCGCGGCGCAACTGGCGCACTCGGGCAGGCATCCCAGCCAGGCCTTGCGGTCGTGGCAGGCGTGCGTGGCAAAGCGCAGCTCCTATTCCAGCGCCCATGCAGGCGATGCGCGTGCCATCAGAAAACCAGCCGCGGCCGAACGAAGCCGCGTCCGCCAGCAGCCGAAGCGGTATCGGCTCGAGCGGCAACCACCGCTGTGGATACCCGTGCCTTCTCCAGGATGGTCCACCCATGCCCAGGAAAGTGCTGCACAATCATGCGACGTTAGTGGCGGGTCACGCGGATTTCGTGCGTCATCTTAGGTAACCATCGGCCAGCCGCGCAATGGTTCTCTCCAGGTTCCGCGCTGCGTGTCCGCGGGTGGGACCACAACCCACCGCGGCAACTCGTAAGAGTGCAGCCAGGGAGAACAACGCCGCCTCGGCCGCGGGCACATCCTCAATCCCGCGTGGACATCGAATACCACTCCAGCGGAATAGGCGAAGGGGCTCCCCTGCCCCATATCAGGTGATGGTGACCTTCTGGTAACCCGCTCCGCGTCAATCAACGAACGCCTCGCCATGGGCCATCGACAAGATGACGCGCGGCATCGCGTACCGCTCCGACAACCAGGGCTCTAAACATGTTCGATCTGCCGGCCAGCCACGGCACCTGTCTCATGCGGCGCAGATACCAAGCCCAAGCCGAAAGCCGGGACGCCGCCAGCCCCACCAGGGCAAGCAACAGCGATGCCGCCAGCCGGCCGAAGATCGAAGCCGCGTTCGTTGGCGTGGGGCGGCGTTCACGACCGGGTACACGAGAAGTTTAATCGGGCGACGGCGAATCGTCAAGCCCCAGGCTCAGCGGACCTTCCGAGGATCCTCCGCCGGCTTCCCATCCACACATACTCCCACACCGTCACCGTGATCTTCTTCACGCCCCACTGACAGGCCTGCTCGTGCGTCGGGAAGGCAGGTCGATGTGCTTCCCCTTGATCGCCGCCGCAATCCAGAACCGGCACGATCTGGCCGCTCGCCCCTCGATGCTCAGCGTCAGGCCGTACCTGAGTCAGGTCGCGGCAGCCAGTGGCGCCATTGGTCTCAACCGAGTGCATCGTCGCCAAATCGGCCATCCGCCAGTCTCCGCACGACTGGGCATCCGGGCGATACGCCGTCACCGTCATCACGATGGTCTTGGCAGGCTTGGCCGGGCGACCATTGAACCACCACTTTTAGCCGGATCGCTGCACAGCTGCTTCATGTCAGGGTGAGCGTCTCGCTGGCAGCCGAACGAGCGCCCCTCATCCTCAGCAACCTCAGGCCCGCCCTGCGGGCCGAGTTCACAGCCACCACGTCCATCAGCGGCGTCCCACGCGTCACGCTTCGCCATGATCGCGGTCAGCCCGTCAGAACGACAAGCAGCGTGATCCCACGCGCCCAGGAAGATCACCGCGACGCGCTGGCCATCCGGCCTGTACGCACAGCGAGTTCATGGCTTGAGTCTTCGCGAAACACTCGCGAAGGCAGCCGCCGAAGTCTTCAGTTGGCGCGTACCCGGACGCGCCCTTGGGGGGCCACTTTGCCCAGACCAACGTGTCTTGCATTCTCTCCAGCCTTACCCGCCCTCGGACACACTCCTGCGAGCTGTGGTATTGACAACTGCCCACCAGATCCGGCCGCTTCAATGACCAGCGGGTTTGCCAGCGAAACACTCGATCTGGCGCGCACACCCCAGGCTGTACAGACCAACCAGCCAGGCCCGTAACGCCGAATCCGGCTGACCCAAAGCCCGAACACCTAGCGTTCAACCTCGTACTACAGACCAGGCGCAGGCTGCGGGTCCGAAGGAGTCGTTTCAATGTCACGCTTCACCAACAACGTCAAGACAGCGTTGCTGATGGGCGGCCTGATGGGCCTGTTCCTGCTCGTCGGCAGCCTCTACGGCCAGCAGGGGATGATCTTCGGCGTCGCGTTCGGCGGGCTGGCGAACATCATCGCTTGGTTCTTCTCTGACAGAGACGCCATCGCGACGATGCGCGGGCAGGAAGTCCCCGCCGACGCTGGCGGCGTCCCCGGCGAGCTGTACCGCATTGTGGATGAACTTCGTCAGAACGGCGGGGCTGCCGATGCCGCGCGTGTACATCTGCCCGCAGCAGGCGCCCAATGCATTCGCGACGGGCCGCTCGCCCGTCGCTGGCCGCGGTGGCAGTCACCGAGGCGCGCCCACGTGTCCTCTCCCTGGATGAGCTGCGGCGGATCGGGCACGAGCTTTCGCACGTCAAGAACCGCGACACGCTGACCACGGCCATCGCGGCGACGGTCGCGCGGCGTTCTGGCGTACGTCGCGCACTGGGGCTTCCTGCTGGGCGGCGGGCGCAACCGCGACGGCAACCGCTGCTGATGCTGCGACGCTCATCTTCGCCCCATCGCGGCGGCGCATCATCCAGGCGATGATCCCGCGGCCGCGCGAGTACGTCGCGGACGCGGACGGGCCCACATCGCGGGCGGTCGCCGCGGGCCTGATTCGGCGCTCCAGAAGCTCGAGGCCTACTCGAAGCGCGTCCCGATGGACAACCCCAACCCCGCAGAACAGCATGTTCATCGTCGAGCCCTTCACGGGCATCGCTCATGACCCTCTTCGCCACCCACCCGCCCGCTGGAAGCTATCCTCGCCACGCCTCCGTCGCGTGGGCGCAGATGAGCGGGACGTACTACGAGTAGGCGAGAGTTTAGTAGGGCGTATCACGCAAGCCGCCAGCTGGGCTGAAGTGTCGCCGGTCGTTGAAGTGTGGCCAACGGCAACCTGGAGACGGATACAAGTGGCGGCGATCAGGCAGTCCGCCCATCAACCCCGTGGCGACACCAGCCGGTGCTGATCCATCAGCTCAAGGCATCGTTGAGGAGTCGCCTGCCTTCACCGCAGCTCGAGGGAAAGCGATGAGAAACCGCTGCAGGTCTCGGAAGTCCGCGCGGTCGCGCGCGCCAGCAGCTCAGCCGCGCAGACCGGGTGTGTCAGCGGCCTCCTCGGCACCCAGAAGCCCCACTGACGTACGTACCAGCGCACAGCTCTGCGACGAGTCGGCCAAGATCGATGTATCCAGAACGATTCCGTCAGGCATGAGGACCCCGGCGTGAGGCCCTCTTCCGAAGTTCAAGGAAGATCTCAGCTGGACGATCTCCCACGCCACTCTGGACGATCTGCCCAAGCGCCCGAACGGAGAGGGCCGCCGCGATGCGAGCCTTCTGTAGAGCGAGGGACCCGCAGACTCGCCAAGTCTCCTTGGACCCGTTGGTCGCCGCCGCCCGCCCTCGACTTTCTGCCTCGGCGGGTGCCGTTCCTCGCAACGGGGATGGGAAACACGTCGACTGCGCGTCCCCTGGCGCAGGTCAACGCTTCCCTCGAGTTCCACCCTTCCATCGCGATAGACGCCGTGATAGATCATGTCAAATAATTACTTTGCGTTGATTCACGAATGCCCTGCGCGCGCAGGCGGCGCCCCCATCTTCAACCCATCCAACTCCCCTTCAGCTTCCACCACCTCATCCCGCAGCCGCATCTTGCATTCCATGCCTCGCCCCATCCTTCATCAACTCCTCGCACGGTCACGCCATACTTCCACCCGAGCACCGGCGGCCCAGCTCGGCGCGGCCACTTCTCCAAGTTCAACGGCCACCGCTCAAATGCCCCCACGATCGCACCGGCTGCTCACCGCACTTCGCTCGCTTGAGGATCAGCGCGCTCCCGCGGAGCTGGTGGATCTCATCGTTTATTCCGCGCGACCCCTCGGAAAAAATCAGGATCGCCCGCCCGCCCTTCAGGCACCAGAATCTCCCGGATCGCCGCAAAGTCCCCTGATCGTCCTGGATCGGCACCGAGTTCAGGAAATCAGCCACACGCAAACGGCAGGCAGACAAGCTCTGCGCCGCGCGAAACTCAGGTGCCTCTTCCCGACGAAGCGGCCGCGATGGGCCAGAAGTCCGGAGTCCACGACACCGTTGGATTTCGTAGCACCATCGGCAGCGCCCAGTCTGCGGGTCGTTCTCGGCCCAAACGCCCGCGCCACGGAAGAGAAACCCTCCGGCGCGATTCGCGCCATCGGCGGGATGACCATGTAGGACGCGATCCGCGCGCATCGAGGCACCAGGTTGACGGTGGTCACGAAGGGCCATGGGTCGGATCAACTGAGACGGGCCTTCTTTGGCCGCTTCGGCCGCTTTGCGCCATAACGATTCTCTTCCGGGCTCCGCCGCCTTCTCTCACGATCTTCTCCAGCTCATCGACAACTGCCGGCGATCGTGGGGCGATGTCGAGGACGATCCCGCCGTCGGGCCTGACCAGCCCGGACCATCCGCCCTCCCCATGTCGCTCGGTCGCGCGCGACGATCATCACAAACGGCTTCCTCATCGCGCCATCCCCAGCCAGCGCTGCGCTCGGCGCGCCGCCGCACCTGGAACCCGACGCATCAGTGCGAACTTCCGTTGCATCCTGGGAACACGATAGACCCCTGGTCGCGTCTACCTCAAATACCAGCCGCGGAGTGCTGCTGGCCATCAGGCGCTTGGCGGCTGTAATGCAGCGCGCCCGATCCCGGCGACCGGCGGCAGCGCGATCGCCGTGACATCCGGATCCGGATCCGCTTGTTCATCCAGGGAACCCCACGCCGGATCTCGCAGCGAAAAGGATTCATTCCCGTCCAGTCAAAATCGCGGATTCGCCTGTGCCATCTCCACCAGATTTGCGTGTGATCATAATCCCGATCGATCGCAATCGCCGCGGCCGCGCGTGCATCGCCCCGTGTCAGGAAGTCTAACCCCAGCCGCCTCGCCAAGCGCCCCGCGCTACCGACGACACCCGTCCCAGCCGGGCCGTCGATCGTGATGACTACTGGTGCATCCAGAGTCGGAACACGCGCCCCCTGCGTCGGCCGCAGCAGCCCCCAGCTGACGGTAGAGCACCGTGCGGTCATCCATATTCACTCTCCGCTCAGGGCCCCGCTCGAGGGGCGTGCTCAACGTCCGCCAGCCGACCGCCCTTTCGCCCAAAACAGGTCCACCGCCTCAAGTGCTTCCCTCTTCCTCTTCGACCGGGTTGCTTTAACACGCCGCCAAGATCGAGTCGCGGCTGCGAAGCAGCCCCATTGTAACGTCCAGGCCCCTGATAATTGGCGCGCTTCGTCGTCTTAAGCTGAAGATCACGGCGTCTGGCGGCAGGTCATAGGGCGGGTGATTCTAGCCCGGCCGCCGAGACAACCTCGGCGGTCCTCCACGCTATAAATTTTACGACTTTGCGTGAGGGCGGCCACCGCCGTCGCATACGGTGAGCGCTGCAGGCTGACTGCAGGTCACTTGTACTCCGCCGCCCATCTGAAAGTCCGGTACGTCCCGATCCGGAAACCACGCCGACAGCCCCCACCGGCAGCTCCGTCTGCAGCCGGACGGCTGGTCGGCGTTACTTCCCCGGCAGGATCGAGGTTGATCATCCAGCTTCTCCGCCTTCTCCATCCACAGGCTTCAGTCGAATTGGAGACCCGCAGGAACGCTGCATCGTCATCAGGTGCATCGTAACCTTCGTCGCGGCCGCCTTGCACCCCAGGATGGCGCACTCCGCACCCGCAGCATCGGTCCACCGCCCCCTGCCGGTCTTGTCCCCGCAAACGGCTGCACCTCCGTCTCCACAAGCAGCAAGCACGCACAGCTCATAGCCCGATCCGCCCGCTCGCCGCACCTCCGGCAGGCGGTCGGCGCTGAAGGTCGTGGACAAGTTGATCCTGCATTTAGGTTCTTAGGCAAATGTCGGCAGGTCCAGAAGGTCCATCTTACTTGAAGCTGCCTTGCCGCCCGGGCAACAGCACTGATCTGAAGTGAACTGGCGGTAAGCGTCAGCGGCATCGGCGGTAAGCTCTATGAGCGAGGGTGGACGCCCGGGGCAGTCCGCAATGAAAACATGGCCGACCGGGCTGCCGACCAACCATCGCGGCATCAACGCGCGGGCAGCCTAACGCCCACTGCCGAACGCGTCAAACGGCCTGATGCGGCGTCCAGACGCTGAAAGCGCGGCTACCATGCGCCTCAACAGCGGCTCTGTCCGCCACATGAGCGAGCCTCATCAAGGACCCCGTCCGTACTTTAACCCATGAGCCGCCTCTACTCGGAAGTCCACGAATGGCACAAGGTCGAGGGCGACACCACTACCTGGGCCTCACCCGCTCGCCGTCGACGCCCTGACCGACGTCACCTACGTCGAGATGAAGCCCAAGCGGGACCAAGTTCAAAGGCCGGCAGCGACGGCGTCCGGCGAGGTCGAGTCCGTCAAGACCACCAGCGATGTGTACTGCTTCGCCGAGCGGCAGGAGATCACCGACGTCAACGCGGCCCTCGCGGACGACCCGGGCCTGCTCAACACTCGGACCCCTACGGGAAGGGGCTGGCTCGCCTCGCCAAGGTCACGGACAAGGCCGGCCTCGCCATGCTGATGGACTGCAGAGACATACGACGCGAGCACTAGGCGTCGCGGAGAAGGTCGCATCACGAAGCCTCGACGTGTCCCACCCAATGACCTCCGCTCCGCGCCCTCCGGTCACTCCACAAGCCCCCTCCGCGTTCTCTTCTCCGCGCCGCTGCACCAACGTCTGCGGAGTCCCGCCAGCTCTCCGGCCGCGACGTCGACGGCTCCCGCGTGTCCTGATCTCTCGCCAGACCAGGCCCGGGTTCTACGCCATCATGGGCCAATCCGGCAGCGGCAAGTCCACGCTCCTGCACCTGCTCGGCGGGCCCTCGACCGCCCCGACCAGCGGCGAGGTCCTCGATCGCGGGGCGTGCGCATCCGACGAGCCTCTCGGACGACGACGGCCGTGACGCTCTTCCGCCGCCGCGGGCATCGGCATCGTCTTCCAGCAGTTCAACCTCGATCCCCGGACGCTCACCGCCCGCCGAGAACGCATCCGAGCTGCCCGGCCTGCTGCGCGCGGCGATGCCCCGGCGCCGCAGCTTACCGCGCCCGCAGCGATGAACTCCTCGGTCGCCCTGGGCAACCTTGAGCGCGACCGGGCCGACGCACCGCCCCGACGCCCTCTCCGGCGGCGAGCAGCAGCCGCGTCGCCATCGCCCGCGCCCTCCTCTTCTACGCCCAGGTCCTCTTCGCCGATGAGCCCACCGGCAACCTCGACGCCGCCAGCAGTGCCAGGCTCTGGCGGCTCCTCGGCGAACTGTCCGAGCCGCAGCGGACCATGTGCTCGTCGTCCTTGGTCACGCACGAGCCCGCGGCGGCCGTCAACTGCCAGCGGCATCTTCGTCACTCTCGACGGCCGCGTGACCGGTCACATCGATCCTCACCGGGAGGCCGCCTGATGCTGTCCGGCGGCGGCGTCTCGCTATCAACAGCCTGTCAGCGCGGCGTAACCCGCACGCTCCTCCTCATTGCCTCGGGGTGCCCTTTCAACCGCAGCGCCAGCAGCCGAAATCTCCATGCGCCACATGGCCAGCGTCACCAGGGCCGTCCGAATCCGCCTCGACCAGACCGTGGGCGCAGCGACCTGCGCGTCAAACCGGCGAGCTCCGGCGGCACGATGCCCGCTTTCGCTCCTGCAAGCCCAGGGGCGTGAAGTCTCCCTCGCCGCGGGCCGCCTCGAGTCCGCATCGACCTGGCAGCTCATCCCGCCCCATTCTGGCTTCCCGACGATGATGGCATATCGTCGGCGCCCGGCTACCACCGCGAGGTCCCTCAGCATTCTCGCCACCGCTGTCGCCCACGGAATCGGCCCCGACCTCGGCCGTCCGCCAGACCTCGCTCGTCCAGGGCCGCCTTCAATCGCTCCCTACGAGGTCGCCCTCGACCAGCCCCTCTTCGAGACTCAGCGAACCCCGCCGCGCACCGGGGCAGCGGACCACCACCTCGACGTCTTAGTGTCAGAAAAGCTCGAAGGCCGTGATGATGCGGACCGACCACCGCCAGCACCCAATCGAATCCGACTCACTCAACGCCCAGCTGCAGCCTCAAGCTCGGCGACCGGAGTCGAAACTCATCCACTTCCTCAGCCCATCAAGCTCAAGTCGTCGGCGTCCTCGCCGAGGTCCCCTTCGGCGGCCGCTGGCGCGCCCATGACGCGCTGAGCACGCTGGGGAGAATCACCGGCGACAAGGACAGAAGCTCAGCCAGGTGACCTCATTACCCAAGCCAAATCTCGACCCCGAGACAGTCGCCCAGGCCCACCACTGCGGAACCGCGTCGCAGCCACGAAGTTGCAGGCATCGCCAGCGGCTCGCGAACATCGTTGCGCGACTGCCTTTGGTCGATGCGCGAGTGCGTATCCTTCCTCGCCTCCTCCTTCATCATCATGACCGGCCTCTCACCGGCATCACCGAGCGCCCCAGCGGAAACTGGCCATCCTCCGCTGCATCAATATCCGCCGCCCGGCTCGCGATAGCCCAGCTCATCGCCGCGCTCATCGGCATCGGCGCAATCCCCGGCGTCCCCCTCGGCATCGCCAGCGCCCCTCATCATCCACATCGCCAAAGGACGCCGTGCCCAGCGGCTCTTCATATCTCCATCGGCCTCGCCACCGCCCTTTCGGCGCGTCTACCGGTCTCCTCGACGCCCAGCTTCCCCGCGCGAGTCTCCCCACTCGAAGGCCTCGCCGCCCGCGGCTGTCGCCGCGCGCCACCATCGCCGCGGCTCCCTGTGCATCGGCCTCTTCGCCATCTTCCTCGACACGGTCATCGTCATGGGCACCAGCAACGGCCAGTTCGCCTTCTGGGCTACGCCACCGTCGGCCTCCCATGATGTTCGTGGCTACTTCCTCATCAGCGTCCCCACGCTCCTGCTCATCAACGCCTCCTCGCGCTAACCATCTTCCGGCTCCGACGCCTCCCCAGTCCCTGCTCACCGCACCATCTCCGCTTCACACCTTACCGCTACGGCTTCACCGCCGGCGCGATGATGAAGCGGCAGCTCCTCGTGGGCATCTGGACCCAGGGCCACGCCATCCTCCGCGACTGGCTCGGCCGCCTCGACTTTCCGGACGCCTTCGCCGTTGGCCTCCTTCAACCTGACCGAGGACAGCCGCACGCCGGCTCGAGCGCCCTCCCTTCGTCTGGCACCGTCCGATCGCTCCACAACATCGAGACCAAGGGCCAGCTACCAGAAAAATACATGCCTTCAACAATTTCGGACTCCACCTTCATCGCCTTCGACCCCGACCCATTCTTCCGCCTCACGCACCTGGATCGAGCCCACCGACCCAGCCGCCCAGGAACACATGGCTGGCAGCGACTCAGGAAGCGGCGGCCCCTCCTCAGCCAGCCGCGGTTCAGACCGCTCAAACACCGGCGCCCGGCGACACCTTCAACGTCATCTCCGACGGCAAGCGGTACCCACTTCGAGATCGTCGGCGTCGTCACCAACCCCGGCCTCGAGGTCGTCTCCGGTTCTTCTCCGTCGGCGACGACTTCACCGAGCAGGCCGTCCACGCCGTCTTCGGCTCCCGCAAGGACCTCAAGGAAAAGCTCGGCTCCGAGCCACCATCAACATGATCCAGATCGGCCTCTCCAAGGACATACCGACGAAGGGCGTCGCCAAGATCAAGGCCACGCTCATGGACGCCGGCCTGCTCGACGCGAGGCGGCCGCAAAATCAAGCTTCAGGACATCGAAACCGTGATCAAGGGCACGCTGCTCGTCAGCACCCTCGTCGCTCTCTTCGCGATGATCATCTCCTCCTTCGGCGTCACGCCAACACATCGTCATCACGCCATCCAGACCCATCGCAGTTCGAGTTCGGCGTCCTGCAGGCATCAGGGGCCCCGCAGCCATCTCGCTGGTCTTGAGCGAAGCCATCCTCATCGCCATCACGCCGGAATCCTCGGCACCGTAATGGGCATCAAGCCGTCGTCAGCGGTCAGCGCTCGACGAAGCTCCTCTTCGGCCTCGAACTATCCACCCGCCCCGCCTGCGCTGTCGCCTTCGGCTGGCTCATGGTCTTCGCCGTCACGCTCGGCGCGACACCGCGGTCCTCAAACTCGCCCGCCGGCAACCACGAGAGCTCTGGGCGCTTGAAGGGCTTCTAACCCCTCCAGGCGCAGCTTATCGCCGCCGGAAGTGCCTGTCTTCACAGGGCCCCATTTGGTGCCTATCTGGATCAGATTCCTGCGGGCCCGTCCGCGATCCTCTTGAAACCCTCCGTATATCTCTAACGTTAAACGAAGCAGCAATGGGCGGGGTATCCCGCCAGAATCGCCGGAGCAAGGGATCGCTCTCCAGTCACCCACTTCAGCGCGATGGCGGCAGAGTCCCCGTGGACGCCCGCCCGCCCGCCCCGCAGACCCCAGAACAAGCCAATAGCTCGCGCATGTAGCCGCGGCGGACCCTGACACGGCGGCGCTGGCCTTCGCTTAAGCCGTCCAGACCGCGCCCATGATGCCGCGCGCTCGGCACCATCGACGGCGTCCGCGCTCCGAGAGCGGCTCTCCAGACTGGGCGAGTTTGAGAGTGGCGAGTTCACCGGCGACTTCGCCCCATCTGCTTTCTTCGCCTTCGAGACCGACCCTATCCCTCGAATCCCGGCAGTTCCTGGTCCCCAACGCCCCTCTCCGAGGCCGACCGCTGGATCCACACCCTGGTCGCGCACCGCCACCGGTCTCTCTTGCCTGTCAGCGCGTCATCGATAAGCACGGATGAGCCTCTCCATCGCCACAGTCGGTCCGACATCGACCAGCCGATGCGACACGCCCGGCAGCTTCTTCTAAGCTTCAAACATGTCCGAAGACTTGACCGACGACCAAGGCACGCGGCTCAACTTGCGGATCAGCAAGCCCCTCTCACCCCAGACCTCCGCCGTAGCACCATCCGCCGCAACCTCACGGATGCCCACATGATGATGCTCTTCGGCATCCTCATGGTTGCGATCGTCCCGTCCGTGCCACCGGGAATCCCGGACCTGCCCCAGCGATTCACGAAGGAGCGGCACCTGCTCACGGGTATCATCAATCCTGCATCGCCGGAGCCCGCTACGCGGCGCGGGCCCAAGCCCCGCTCCGACCGCCGCAACCTCCTCAAGCACAGCGCGCACTCTTGCCCCGTCTGCCTCGAGCCCCTCGACACCCACAACGCCCGTGGCGAGACCATCACGTGCGCGTGCGGCGCTGTCTGGGAACGGCGGTACATGTAGCCACGGACCGTTAGGATAACGGCTCAGGCCTTGGACACCATGAATCAAGGGTGGCCCAGAAGTGCAGGTCACGCTGGGTAGGTCGCACTGGTGCGGTCGGTTTCCCAGACGGTGATGTTGCGGGCTTTGCACCGGTCCCCGTCGCGGCGTCATGAGCGGCTTACAGCTCGAAGGCATGCGATGTTCTCCACGGTCAGGTTCACCCACCCCCTGCCGAGGTGAAGACTCCGTCGTGTCCGTGTTGGTGCTTGTGGTCGATAACCGATGAGGGTGGTTGCGAGACGTTCGAGACTCTGGAGCGTGAAGGTCAGTGGCTGCCGGCCGGGACCTCGACGCACAGTTCGAACTGGTAGTTGTGACCGTGGCCGGTCGATTACTTGCCGAAGAGGGCGCGGTTTCTGCTCTGGGAAGCTGGGAGGTGGAGGCGGTGCGCGGCGTGAGTCAAACTTCTGGCGCCAAAGGCGCGGCCACACGTCGCGCACCACGCGGCCGTTGGGCAACATCGTGAACACCGCGTCGGCATCGCGCGCGGCCTCGGGCGCGCTGGCGCATGCCCGCGCGCCCGGCGGCCTCAGCCGCCTGCAAGCGCTTCTCGATCGCTTGACGAGCGACGTCAGCCCTGGATGCGATGGCCCGCGCGCCCCAGGTGGCGCGCCATCGGCACCCCCATCACGCCGGGGGCCGATGAAGCCGATCGTCAGCATGGGTTGTCCGCCGGCGGCGCTCATGCCAGCGCACGCCCGATCAGGATCTTCTGCACCTCGCTCGTGCCCTCGTAGATCTGGCACACGCGCACATCGCGGTAGATGCGCTCGACCGGAAAGTCGCTCACGTAGCCGTAGCCGCCGAACACCTGGATCGCCGCCGAGCAGACGCGCTCGGCCATCTCGCTGGCGTTGAGCTTTGGCCATCGCGGCTTCCTTCAGGCACGGCCTGCCGGCGTCCTTCAACGCGGCGGCGTGCCAGATCAGCTGGCGCGCGCCGCCTCGATCTCGCGTGGCCATGTCGGCGAGCTTGAACTGCACCGCCTGGTGGTCGAAGATCGGCTGGCCGAAGGCGCGGCGCTCCTTGCTGTACGTGAGCGCGGCCTCGAACGCGGCGCGTGCCATGCCCAGCGCCTGCGACGCGATGCCGATGCGCCCGCCCTCCAGCCCCGACAGCGCGATCTTGCAGACCCATGCCTTCGTCGGCCAAGCAGGTTGGCGGCCGGCACGGCGGCAGTTAGTGCGAACACTGATCTGCGCGAGTGTCGCTGGCGTGCTGGCCCAGCTTCTCTTCGACGCGCGCGACCACGTAGCCGGGCGTCGCCGTCGGCACGATGAAGGCGCTGATGCCCTTCTTGCCGGCCGCCTTGTCGGTGACTGCCATCACGATCGACCTGCTGTCGCCAGTTCACTTTACGCCGCTGAAGTACGATGGAACGCCATGCGACGCCGTTCGGCGCACGTAGTGGTCGCTGGCTCGCGCACCGCGCGATGAAGTCTTCTGAGCCGCCGGCCTCCGGCGCCGACATGCGGACTCACGGTGGTGAGGCAAACGAACGCCCGGCATCGCCCCGCGTGCCAGCTGGGGTTGAGGAGCCACGGCCGCTACCTGCTCGAATCGTTGACCGAACGCCATGGGGATCGAACACACCGGGCAGTTCTGTTGGCGCTGACAGATCTCAGCATGCCTGAAGTGGCTGCCATCAAATAGGCGCCGCGATCTCTCTCCAGGATCGATCTGGACCAGCGCCAGGTGATCGAGTCCCGCGCCGCCGTAACAGACCTCGCGGCACCGCCACGCACGTAGCAGGGCCGACGCGGCGGCGGGGACCTCCGCAACTCCTCGCGCGGAAAGCGCTGGGTCTCCTCCCGCGGCGCGGCGTGCGGGCGATGCGCGTCGCGCACTGAACGACGCGCGGCGATCCTGCGGCCGGGTGGTGTTCCGGACAACAGCATCGCGAGGATCCCTCCGGCGCCGGTGAAACGGTTCAACGCCGCGAGGCATGGCTCAGAAATCTAGACGCCGGCAGGTCTCGCGCATTGCGGCGCGTCTGTTCCACACAAGCTGACCGGGACGTGCGCCAAAGTCCACGCTGGGCGCTTGCGGCGTCGCGATCCGGTCACGCGGGCGGGCCGCACGATCTCCGGACGGCTGCGATGCGGCCGACGGAGATTCGCATCTGCTGCAACAAGACCCGCGGCCCATGCACGTTGCCGGGCCATCTCACACATGCCACCATGAGCTCTGGAGCCCCCCTCAGAGTTTGATCGTCGTATTCGCCGATGCCGACCGCCAGGCGCACCACCGCTGCCATTCCGGCTGGCGTCGCCCTTCGTACGCGAAGTGATTAAGCGGTCGTTGCTGGTGGTCCTGGCCATCTTCTTCGCCGGAGTTGCTGTCGCCGCGCGCGCGCCTGCTGATCGGCGGCGAGCCGCCTGCAGGTCCAGGCGCAGAAGCAGGCGGTGCAGAGGCCTGGAGCGCTTCACGCAATTGCGCGACGGCGCGGAGTGGCTGGCATACCGCGCGAGGCGATCGCCGTGCCGCTGGGCGACCGATGTCGCGCGCGAGGAACTCGAGAAACCCGCGCCGGACTTTGAGGCGGTGCGCGCGCGCGGCTTCATCGCCGGCGGCATTCATCCCGACGACATGCGACGGCATGATCCGGTTGTATCCGCTGGTTTCGCGGCGACCGCCTGATCGACCAGGCGATCGACACCTGGGCCGAGGCCGACGGCCTGATCGCGGCACCAGTTGACTGCTACCGCCGAGCAATTGCGCCATGAAGTCAGAGTCTGGACGCGCCTCCGATGGTCCTGATGCGGCTGTTGCAGCGCCATCGAGCGACACTCGACAAGCGCCTGACTCCGCTTGGAGGTGCGCTTCTCGGCGTCGCTCGGGCAAGCCACGCGCAGCACGCTGAGCAGCTGCTGAACATCGCGATGGCCACGTGGTGGCCCTGGTGCTCCTGGCTGTTGGCGGGCGCGCTGATTGCGCGTGGCGTGGCCTGCAAGACCGGTGCGCGCGTCGAGGCCGGCTCGCGGGAAGCCAGAAACGAGGACGCGCCGCTCCGGTCGCCTGTGGGAGACCACCAGCGACGCGGTGTTGATCGTCACCACCGACCACAAGGATTCGCCTCGCCGACGCCGGGCGTGCGCCAGCTGTTCGAGCTCACTGCCGACCCGACGAAGCTCGACGGCCAAGCCCACTGGCGCTGTCTGCAGCCCAGGGCGCCTGCAGCCGCGCACCGGGCCGGCCAGCACGGCGCTACCTGGACACCCGCGAGCGCACGCCCGCTGACTGGGGGCTTTGCGCCAGGACGCTGGCGCGGCATCGCTCGAGGCGCTGATGTTTCCAGTGGAGATGACCGCTTTCCGAGTTGCAGCTCGGCGGCGAGCTGCGCTCTGTCAGACTTCCTGCGCGAGCATCACCGAGACGCAAGGCCGCCGGGCGCGCGGCGCGCCACAGCGCCCGAGCTGGCTCGACATGCGCGGTGGCCGAGCGCACGCGCGAGCTGCGCGAGGCCAACGAAGCGGCTGATGGAGCTCGACCGCATGAAGTCACAGTTCACTGGCCACGATGAGCCACGAGCTGCGCACGCCAGCTCGATTCGATCCTCGGCTTCACCAGCCTGATGCGCGAGGGCATGGCCGGGCCGCTGACCGACGGGCAGCGCCGTCAGCTCGGCCCCACCGTGCACGGCTCGGGGGAACACCTGCTGGCGCTGATCGGCGACCCGCCGCTCGACCTGTCGCGGCGCATCGAGTCGGGCCCGCATGGACGCACGTGACCGTGGCGCCGATACCGACTTCGCCGCCCGTCGCCGCCGAGGTGGGCGTCAGCGCTGAAGCCGCTGTTTTCGCACAAGGGGCTGCGGCTGGAGTTCGGCATGCCGCCGCGCAGGCACCGCCAGATGGTGGGCGATCGCCGCAAAGTGCTATCAGGTGCTGCTCCAGCCTCGCCAGCAACGCAGTCAAGTTCACCGAGCGTGGCCGCGTGCGCGTCGAAGGCCCAGCGGTGCGCGATGGGTGTCTGCAGCGCAGAATGTCAGCGACAGCCGGCATCGGCATTCGAGCCGAACAGTTGAAGCTGCTATTCGAGCCGTTTCGCCAGCTCGACGGCTCACCGCGGCGCGTGTACGAAGGCACCGGCCTGGGGCTGCACCTGTGTCGCAAACTGCTCGGCCTGATGGGCGGCGACATTCAGGTGCAAAGCGAGATTCGGCTCCTGGCTCGCGCTTCAGCTTCTCGGTGCCGCTGGATCTGCGCACCGCACAAGCCGTACCGACGCGCAGGCCGCCGCTGCCGCGCACTGACGGCGATGGCGGTCAGCGTCCTGCTGGTCGAGGACAACGAGGTCAACCGCTACCTGGTTCGTTTCGTGCTCGAAAAGGCGGGTTCCGCGTGATCACCGCGGGCAACGGACGCGAGGCGATCGAGCTGGCACGCTCTGCACCGGCCCGACATGATCTTGATGGATATCCAGATGCCGGTGATGGACGGCTACGAGGCCACCGTTCAGCTGGAAGGCCGATGCGCAGCTGCGGGCAATCCCGGTGGTCGCGTTGACCGCCTTCGCAATGCCGCACGAGCGCGAGCAGGCGATGGCTGCGGGCTGCACCGGGCACATCGAAAAGCCGATCGACACCCGCACGTTCAATGCGGAGGTGAGCGCCTTCATCGGCAGCGCGCCAAGCTGCCTAGGGCGCTGCGGCGGGTGCCGCGCTGTCGCCCCACGCCCCCGGGATACAGCCGCTCGAGCGACTCGCGCGCCGCGGCACGCAGCAGGCGGCCGCAACGCCCGGCGGCCAGACGGGCTGTCTTCGTCGGCACTCGGTTCGATCTGTCTGGCTCCGCGAGCGCCACAGCGCCTGCAAGGGCTCGCGATGCGGTACCAGCGAGCCCGCGACCACCTCTCGCCAATGAGCCGGCGCCTCGCCTTCGGACCACTGACCGCGACCGCGACCGAAATGAGCGACCGCCAGGTAGCGCAACAGCGCGGCCTCGACCATCGGCCCCAACGCCTCGCCGCTCCAGCCGACCCACGGCGGGCCGCCGCCGCGCATCACGTTGATGCCGCGGGCGAGCCCGGCACCTCCGAGCGCACCGAGCAGGCCGCCGGCGAGCAGGCCGCCGCCCATCGTCAAGCTTCACCGGTGGCGAGGTCGGCCTTCAATCCGGCCAGCGCGCCGCTGAGCAGGCCGCCGAGCACCGGCAGCCTTGCCCTCGTGAACCCGTTCGCGCACGTCGAACCTGCGCGGCCACGCGGGCCAGGATCTCGCCTTGCGCACGACCCTCCAGGCCATGCAGCGCAAGCAGCTCGGCGGTGCTCGCGCGCACGTCGTCGTCGAGCCGCGCCGCCAGCGTCGCGCGCGCGCCTGCTCGACAGGGTCGCTGGGGATTGGCGGCAGCGCCGAACAGCGGACCAACGCGACCGACCAGCCGCTTGACCGCATCGGTCAGGCCGCGTGCGCCTTCGATCGGCTGCCGTGCGCTGGCGGTGCGCGCCAGGCTGCGCGCCAGCACCGCCATCGCTTGTTCGAAGGTGCCCTCGCGCATCTGCAGCCAGGCGGCGCACAGCCGATCCATCGCCTCGCGCACCTCGCCATCGAGCACCGCCTGCACCGCACGCAGCGGCGCACAGCTCCTGCACCCAGCAGCGTGCGAGAGGCGTCCATCGGCAGCACCTGCACGCCGGCGCGCAGGCCCTGCAGATGGCGCCGCCAGCGTTCGACGTCGTTGGCCTCCTGCTGCGCGGCGCCGGGCGGACCGAGCTGGTTCAACAGCACGAGCACCGGCTTGTCGAGCCAAGCGAGCAACGCCATCTCGGCCTCGACATAGGCAGCGGCCTCCGGCGATTCGGCCGCGTTGACGAGGTACAGCACGACGTGCGAGTGCTCGCGCACGTGGCGCAGCGCCTGCTGGCTGTGCCAGAACGCGCGGTCGAGCCAACGGTCCCAAACCTCGGTGAGGAACCAGCCGAGTGCGTGGCCTTGCAAGGCGCAACCGTCGCACCAGCCGCACGCTGTCGCCCAGGCCCGGCGTATCCCACACCCTCAGTTCGTCGCCACTGCTCACTGCGCACCAGAAAGTGGTCCTCGCTGAACTCGGTGACGTGAGGCGCGTCGCGCACCTCGCCGACGTCACGCTGCAATAGCGTGCGCGCCAACGTGGTCTTGCCTGCGTTGGTGTGCGAAATCAGGCTCAGCGCGATGGTCGCGCGTTCGCTCATGACACCGCGGGCGCGGGTGGCGCGGTGGCCATGCCGGCATCGATGCTGTCGAGAGCGACCGCGCGCAGGCTCAGGTCGTGCGCGGAGGCCCAACGCCGCCAGGCTGAGCGCCGTTCGTCGACGCGTTCGGGCATCGTCGCAAAGCGGCGCCGGTAGGCCGACTCGTCGGCCACCAGCCACAGTGGCAACTGCGGCGCCGCCGCGCGCAGCGCGCGCACGAAGCGGCCTTGGTGGTCGTCCTCGGGTGTCGCTGCGAGATCGACCAGCACCACGCGCAACGTGGTGCCGTCGCTGGGCAGGCGCTGCGCGCCTTCGGTCTCGTCGCCCACTGCCGTGGTGGGCGCAACCTGCAATTGCAAGTCATCGCCCAGCTCACGTGCCAGCAGCGTGCGCAGGCCCAATGCCGCCGTCGCAGCGGGAGCCTGCGCATAGGGGCACACCTGCACGCGGCTCGCCTGGCGGCGCAGTCGTTGGACCGCGCGCAGCGTGGCCGCATCGTTCATCGGCAGCTCGAAGTGCCGCGAACGGTACGAGCGACTGACCGAACGCCAGCAGCGCGAGCACGAGCCGCGGCAGCACCACGGTCAGCGCCAGCGTCGCGCCGTACAGATGGATCCACGGGGCCGCGCTGGCGCTGGCGTTTGCGCCGGCGATGTGACGCGCATCGCATCGAGCGCCGCCGCATCGGGCACCGCGATGCCGGTGACGGCCTGCGCCGGTGCCAGCAGCAACCGACAACAGCCGATGCACGGCGGCGCTGTCGAGGAACGTGCTCTGCCAGCCGGCGCGAAAGTCGAGCACCAGGCCGCGCAGGTACATGCTGCTCACCAGACCGATCGCCACCGCGGCGGCCGCGACGTGCAGCAGCGCGGCCACTCGCGTGAGCATCAGCGGCGCCGACATCTCGACCCAGCGTCGTGTCGCCAGCCTCAACGGGCCAGTGCCCGACGAGCGCTGCCACCACGCCAGCACGGCACCGCGCAAGCCGTGGGTCGGGCTATCGTTGCCGGACTGGTCGCCGCAGCGCACCGACCACCAGGGCCACATAGACCACAAGGTTCCACGCCACCACCGCCCAGGCCGACGGCGCCAGCACATTGACGAGCTGGTGGCGGTCGAGCAGATCGGCAGCCAACCCAATGGCCAGACCCAACACCACGGTCAGCAGCGCCCAGCGCCAAGACCAGGCGGGCCGCCGCAGCCAGCGTCGCACGCCGCGGTCGCGCGGCTCGAGTCGCTGCAGCGCATGGCGCGCGCGCTCGCTCAACAGCCGCCCATCCGGCGCGTCGGGTGGCGCGGTCTGCAGCGCCAAGCGAGTCGCCCAGGTCGCGTCTTCAGGCGTCCACAGCGGCGAGTCGGCGCCATCGAAAGGCTTGCACCAGCACCACCTGCCGTGCGCTGGCTTCGTCCATCGACCAACGGGGTCGGCGTCGGCACGTCGCGGTTCGGCGAGCTCGAGCTCGATGTCACGCGCAGAGCCGACGATCAAGCCATTCAGATCAGTTCGACGGCCATCGCGGTGGCTTCGCCGCCGCCGATGCGCAACGCGGCCACACCTTTCTTGAGGTTGCGCTTCTTCAGCGCGCCGAGCAGCGTGACGACGATGCGCGCGCCCGACGCGCCGATCGGGTGGCCGAGCGCGCAGGCGCCGCCGTGCACGTTGACGATCTCGTGCGGCAGGCGAAACTCTTCCATCGCCGCCATCGTCACCGCGGCAAAGGCCTCGTTGACCTCCCACAGGTGCACGGCCTTGGGGTCCCAGCCGGACTTCTTGAGCACTTTCTGGATCGCACCCACCGGCGCGGTGGAAAACCACTCGGGCGCCTGCGCGTGCACGGCATGGCGCGACGATGCGCGCGATCGGCTTGGCGCCCAGCTTGGCGGCGTGCGACTCGCGCATCAGCACCAGCGCGGCGGCGCCGTCGGAGATGCTCGACGCGTTGGCGCGCGGTGATGGTGCCGTCTTTCTTGAACGCGGGCTTCAGGCTCGGGATCTTGTCGAGCCTGGCCTTGAACGGCTGCTCGTCGAACTTGATCGATCGTGTCGCCCGCCTTGCCCGGCAGCGTGACCGGCGCGATCTCCCAGCCGAAGCTGCCGTCTTCGTTGGCCTGCTTGCTGCGCGTGGTGGAGGTGATCGCGAACTGATCCTGCGCCTCGCGCGTGAAGCCGTACTTGCCGACGCAGGTTCTCGGCGAACACGCCCATCGCCTTGCCCCGCTCGTAGGCGTCTTCCAGCCCGTCGATCGCCATGTGGTCATACAGCGGCGCCTGGCCGTAGCGCACGCCCTTGCGCGCGAACAGCAGGTGCGGCGCGTTGGTCATGCTCTCCATGCCGCCGGCCACCACCACGTTGGCGCTGCCGGCAGCGAGCATGTCGTGCGCGAACATCATCGCGCGCATGCCCGAGCCGCACATCTTGCTCAGCGTCACCGCGCCGGTGGCGTCGGGCAGGCCGGCTTTGCGCGCCGCCTGGCGCGCCGGCGCCTGGCCCTGGCCGGCCATCAGGCAGTTGCCCATCAGCACTTCGTCGACGGTGTCGCCTTGCACGCCTGCGCGCTCGACCGCGGCCCTGATGGCCACGGCGCCGAGCTCCCACGCGGCCAGCGACGCGAAGTCGCCCAGCATGCCGCCGATCGGTGTGCGGGCAGCGGAGACGATGACGATGGAGTCGGCCATGGCGGTGTTCCTTTGCAATCAGCTCAATAGGTGGACAGCAGCGGCGTGCCGCGCTCTTCGTGCGCCACGCGCTTGATGTAGGCCTGGAAGCCGGGTCCTCGCCGCGCAGCAGCAGCGGCAACGCGTTGTGGAAGTCGTCGCGGCGGCACCACTCGCGCATGAAGTCGTCCCAGCTGTTCCAGCGCCGACTCTCGGCGGGCGTCATGTCCTCTTTATACGCCACCAGATAAGACCGTTCGAACAGCGAGATCAACATGTCGAAGATCACCAGCATGCGTTCGTTCTGCTCCGGGCGTCGGGTTCGAGCAGCGCGGCGTTGCTGCGCAGTTGCAGGTCAGAGTTGGCGAGCACGACCTTCAGGAAGTCGTTGTAGGCGTCCGACAGATGCTGGTAGGCCTCTTCCTCTTCGTTCTCGCGCTCCTGGCGCTGCTGCGAGCAGGAACACCGCGATCGCGAACGGCAAGCCGACCACCGTGACGATGAAGCTGGCCAGCTCGAAGGCGTCGCGCCAGGTCACTGAGCCCCCTTGGGGCTGCGCGTCTTTCCCCGCGGCTCATGGGGCGCGCCAACCGCCTCGCGCCGCCGCTGCCGCACGAAACGCCGGCTGGTGTCGTAGGGAAAGATGTCGTGCACGTGGCCGGCCAGGATGCGCTCCTTGTGGGCCTGCCAGAAAGCGGGTCGAGCAGGTCGGCGTGGTGCTTCAGGAACACCTCGCGCACGCCGGGGTTGCCGAGCAGGAACGGGCCGAAGGTCTCCGGGAACACGTCCTTCGGCCCGACCGGGTACCAGACCTCGCCCGACAGTCTCTTCCTCTTCGGTGCGCGGCCTCGGGCACGCGTGCGGAAGTTGCAGTCGGTGAGGTACTCGATCTCGTCGTAGTCGTAGAACACCACCTTGCCGTGGCGCGTGACGCCGAAGTTCTTCCACAGCATGTCGCCGGGGAAGATGTTGGCGGCCACCAGGTCCTTGATGGCGTTGCCGTACTCGATCACCGCGCGACGCGATCTGCCGCGGGTCGGCGTCGTGCAGGTAGATGTTCAGCGGGATCATGCGCCGCTCGATGTAGACGTGACGGATCACCAGCGCGTCGCCGTCTTCCTCGAGCAGGCTGCGGGCAGAACTGCTTGCGCAGCTCGTCCACCAGTTCGGGCTCGAAGCGCGTGCGTCGGGAACGCGACGTTGCTGTACTCCGAGCGTGTCGGCCATGCGGCCGACGCGGTCGTGCGTCTTGACCAGCAGGTACTTGGCCTTGATCTGCTCGCGCGTGGTGTCCTTCTGCGGCGGGAAGAAGTCCTTGATCACCTTGAAGACGTAGGGGAACGACGGCAGGTCGAACACCAGCATCACCATGCCCTTGATGCCCGGCGCGATGCGGAAGCGGTCGCTCGAATGGCGCAGGTGGTAGCAGGAAGTCGCGGTAGAAGATGTTCTTGCCCTGCTTCGTGCAGGCCGAGCGCGTTGTAGATCTCGGAGCGCGGCTTGCGCGGCATCAGCGAGCGCAGGAACTGCACGTAGGCGCTCGGGATCTCCATCTCGACCATGAAGTAGGCGCGCGCGAAGCTGAACAGCAGCAGCATGTCGTCCTCGCCGAACAGCGCGGTGTCGATCGACCAGCCGCCGGCCGCGCGTCGTGCAGGATCGGCAGCGCGAACGGCGTCTCGTCGAAGCCGTTGACGATCTTGCCGACGACGTAGGCGCCCTTGTTGCGAAAGAACAGCGCTCGACAGCACCTGGATCTGGAAGTTGGTGCGCAGCCGGCATTCGCCGAGCGTGCGCGCGCACCGCGCGTCAGCACCTGGTCGATGTCGCGGCCGAGGTCTTCGAACTCGCGCTGCAGCTGGAAGTTGTCGACGATGCGCAGCAAGCGTGTCGCGCAGCGTGTCGCGGCTCGGGTAGTAGGCGCGGTAGGTCGGCTGCGAGGCCGGCTCGTCGTTCTCGATGTACTCGGTGGAGATCGCCGGGCGCACGAAGATGAAGTCGTTGCGGAAGTACGCTGCGGTGCAGGATCTTGGTGGTCACCGAGTTGAAGAAGGTCTCGGCGAGCTCAGGCTGGTGGTGGTTGGTCAGCAGGCCGATGTAGTGCAGCTTGACCTGCTGCCAACTGTCCATCGACAGCGCTGCTGATGTCGAACTCGCGCTGCAGCCGCTCGACGTCTTCGTCGACCCGGCGGTCGTAGAACTCGATGCGCTCGCGCTGCGCGCGCTGCTGGCCGTGCCAGTCGGCCGCCTCGAAGCGCGCCTTGGCGTCGTGGCTGGCCTCGCGAAACAGTCGGTAGTGCCTGTTGAAGCCCTCGAGCAGCGCCTGCGCGACGTCGAAGGCCCGCGTGTCGGTGAGCTGGTGCGGGAACATCAGCGTCCGCGCGACCGGCGGTCGAGCTGCGCCATCTCAGCGCCGCGGCTGCGGGCGCCCGGTGTAGCGGTCTTTCAGCGCACCGAGCGCCAGCCCGTAGGCGGCGCCCACGCCACCGCGCTCGGCGCACGGTCATGCGCAGGTCTTCCAGCAGGCCGTTGTGCAGGCCGTAGATCCAGCCGTGCACGACCACCTTCTGGCCGCGCGTCCAGGCATCTCCTGCACCACCGTGGTCTGGCAGACGTTCGAGCGCCTGCTCGAGCACGTTGAGCTCGCACAGCGCAGTCGACCGCGCGTCTCGTCGTCGGGCAGCGATTCGATGAACCATGCGGTGCCTGTTGCGCACGTCCTGCACGTGGCGCAGCCAGTTGTCGGCAAGGCCGATGCGGCGGTCTTGCAGCGCGGCGCGCACGCCGCTGCAGCCGTAGTGGCCGACCGACGATGATGTGCTCTGACCTGCAGCAGGTCGGTCGCGAACTGGATCACCGACAGGCAGTTGAGGTCGGAGTGCACCACCACGTTGGCGACGTTGCGATGCACGAACAGCTCGCCCGGCAGCAGGCCGACGATGCTCGTTGGCCGGCACGCGGCTGTCGGCGCAGCCGATCCACAGGTACTGCGGCGCCTGCTGCTCCTAGCAGCCGGGTGAAGAAGCCGGGCGTGCGGCGCTCGGTGGCACGCGGCCCATTCGCGGTTGAGTGTGTGAACAGCTTCGCCGAGTTCGGTGGTCACGGGTTCAGATCTCTAGGTCGCCAAAGTGACAACGGCGATTCTGCCCGTTTCGCGCGCGCCGTCATTGCATCGTGACCGCGACGTGAAAACGGCGGCAGACGCGAACGAGCCTGCCGCCGTTCGATGTGCGCCGAGACGGGCCATCCTTCCCTGAACAACCCCTCCGTCTCGCAACGACAGCGTCAGCCGCGGTGTGCATGCAACGCGAACGCCAAGCCACCCCTGTTTCCCGGGGAGGTCACGTCGCCGTGTGCGACCTCTGGCTCGAACGCAGGGTCTCGTGCGCGACATCGCACGGTCAATCGAGCACGGGCACCGGCTGGTCGTCGAGCGTGCGGCGCGCGCGCTGGTAGTCTGGAACGACCGATCGCACCACGTCCCAGAATGCGCGGCTGTGGATTCATCTCGCGCAGGTGCGCGAGCTCGTGTGCCACCACGTAGTCGATCACCGGCAGCGTGAAGTGGATCAGGCGCCAGTGCAGCCAGATGATCGCGCCGTCGGCACTGCGCTGCCCCAGCGCGTGGCCGCCGAGCTGAGCGACAGCCGGCGCACCCGCGCACCCGAGGCGCAGCGCGAAGTGTGCGCAGCGCTCCTTGAAAACTCGCAGCGCCTGCCGCTGCAGCCAACCCTGCACGGCCTCGCGCAGCTGTCGCGGCGCTGACGTCGTGCGGCAGCCCGACGCGCAGCACGCGGCGCGGCAATCCCGGCAGAGCCCTGCGACTCGGCGTCGAGCGCAGCGCACCGGCGACGCGCGGGTCGATCACCAGCACCCACCGGCTCGCCGAGGAACGGAATGCTGGCCCCCTCGCGCCACTGCACGCGTGCGGCCTCCAGCCGCTGGGCACGCTCGCGCTGCTCGGCCAGTTTGTCGAGGATCCAGTGCGCGCGCTCGTGCAATGCCTCGTCGACGTCGGCGCGGCGCACCCAGCGCGGCGCCCGCACGCTCAAGCCCTCGAGACCGACCGAAAAGCCGATGCTGCGCCGGCGCGCAAGACGAAAACTCGTACGCCACGCGCTGCCCCTGCAACACGATCTCGCGCTGCGCACGCGGATGCTGCAGCAGGTCGGGGCGGGCGGCGGCGGAGGCGGCAGGCGGCAACAACGCCACGTCGTGAGCGGGCGTTTGCGCCACAGGTTCGGTCACGCGCGTTGAAATCAAACAGACTCAGCTGCCCGGGCTGCGGCCTCGTGGGCGACGGCATGCGGCCGATTCTACGGACCGCACCGAGTTCATCAACCCGACCGCGACCGCTGCCGCCGCCACCACCACAACACCGACAGCGTGACCGCCATCACCAGCGAACGACACCACGGTGGTCACCGTGCCCAGCGCATAGATCGCCGGCGTGGTGACCGTCGACGGTCAGGCCCTGCAGTTCGAGCGGCAGCGTGTTGACGTCGCCCATCGCCTGCGAGGTGCGCGCGATCTCGTCCCAGCTCAGCGTGAAGCCGAACATGCCGATGCCCACCAGGCTGACGGCCCGATCAGCGGCAGCACCACGTGGCGGAAGCTCTGCCACGGCGTGGCGCCGAGGTCGCGCGCCGCTTCCTCGTAGGCCGGGTTGAAGCGGTTGAACACCGCGAACATGATCAGCAGGCCGAACGGCAGCGTCCACGTGAGGTGCGCGCCCAGCGCCGAGGTGAACAGGCCCAGCGCGGTGCCGTAGCCTTCGAGCAGTGCGGCCGCGTCCAGCGCGGCTTCGAGCACGCTCTTGATGCCGGTGTCGAGCAGCCGGAACTGCAGGCCGATGCCCAGCGACACGATGATCGACGGCATGATCAGGCTGGCCACCGACGACGTAGAACAGCAGCGTCGCCGCCGGCGAGCTTCTTGCGAAAGGCCAGGCCCGGCCAGCAGCGACAGCACGCACGGTGAGCACCATCACCACGGCGCCCAGCGCGAGCGAGCGCCGGAACGCCGCGCCGATGTCGACCGTGCCCATGCCTTCCCACAGCTTGGCGAACCAGTGCAGCGAGACGCCGCGCAGCGGAAAGGTCAAGCCGCCTTCCGGCCCCTGGAAGCTCAGCACGAAGATCGTGATCATCGGGCCGTAGAGGAACAGCACGAACAGCGCGAACAGCGATCGCCAGCGGCCAGAAGCCGGCGGGCGCGCTTGCCGATCGCTGGCTCATCAGAGCTCCTTGCGGATGTCGACCAGGCGCGTCAGGCCCCAGATGATCATCAGCACCACGGCCAGCAGGATCATCGCGTTGGCCGCGGCCAGCGGGAACTGCAGGTACGAGGTCTGCACCTGGATGATCTTGCCGACCGAGGCGATCTGCTGGCCGCCCATCACGCCGATGGTGACGAAGTCGCCCATCACGATGCGTGATGACGAAGATCGAGCCGATGATGATGCCGGTGCGCGACAGCGGCACGACCACGTTCCACAGCGTCTGCCAGCCGCGTGGCGCCGGCGTCGCTGCGCCGCCTCGAGCAGCGAGCGGTCGATGCGCATCATCGAGTTGAAGATCGGCACGATCATGAACATCGTGTAGAGGTGCACGAAGGCGAGCACCACCGAGAAGTCGGAGAACAGCAGCCACTCGATCGGCTGGTTCGACCAGGCCGGCGCCCATGCAGCACCTGGTTGACCAGGCCGTTGCGGCCGAGCAGCGGCATCCACGAGATCATGCGGATCACGTTGCTGGTCCAGAACGGCACCGTGCACAGCGATGAACAGCACCGTCTGCATGCCGCGTCGAGCGCACGTGGAAGGCGAGGAAGTACGCCACCGCGAAGCCGAGCACGCAGCGTGATGCGCCCAGACCAGCAGGCAGAACTTCAGCGTCGACAGGTAGGTGTTCAGCGTGACGCACGAGTCGCCTCGTCGCGGTGCCAGCAGCCGTCGAAGATGTCGAGGTAGCTCTGCGCGCGTGAACGCCGGGATCAGCTCGTAGTCGCTGGCATGCCAGAAGCTGACCATCAGCGATCAGCGCCAGCGGCATCAGGAAGAACACGCAGGAACACCAGCGCGAACGGCGCGCGCCTGCCAGCCAGGCCTTGACGCGCTGGCGTGCGCATGGCGCATGCCGACGGCCGGCGCGCTGGTGACACGCGATGACGCTCACGACGCAGCGCAGCTCAGGCTCAGGCGGCGACGAACTCATTCCACTTCTGCACCATGTACGCGTTCTCGTCCATCACCGCGTTCCAGCAGGCGATGCCGCCCATGCGCTGCTTCGTAGCTGCCGCCGTCGCGCAGTGCGCCGGCCTTGGCCAGCAAGTCGCCGTTGCGGGCTCTTGATGTCCTGCGTGGCGGGCTTGCCTTCCATCCAGTAGGCCCACTCGTAGGCTTCCATCTTGGCCTTGGCGGTCTCGAGCACGGCGCTGTAGTAGCCCTGGCGGTTCAGGTACGCGCCGGCCCAGCCGTCGAGGAACCAGTTGATGAACTCGTACGGCGCCGTCGGGCTTCTTGCCCGACAGCGTGGCTCGGCACGCCGAAGCCGGCCGCCCAGGCGCGATAGCCTTCCTTCAGCGGCTGGAACGTGCAGGCGATGCCCTTGGTGCGCACCGCCGTCACCGCCGGCGACCACATCGACTGGATCACCGACCTCGCCCGAGGCCATCAGGTTGACGCTCTCGTTGAAGTCCTTCCACAGCGCGCGGAACTGGCCGGCCTTCTTGGCCTCGATCAGCGTCTTGATCGTCAGGTCGATCTCCTTCTTGGTCATGTTGCCCTTGTCGGGGTACTTGTAGAGGCCCATCGCCTCGACCACCATCGCCGCGTCCATGATGCCGATCGACGGAATGTTCAGGATCGCCGCCTTGCCCTTGAACTCGGGGTTCAGCAGCTCCTTCCAGCTCTCGATCGGGCGCTTGATCAGGTCGGGCCGGATGCCCAGCGTGTCGGCGTTGTAGACGGTCGGGATCAGCGTCATGAACTGCGTCGGCGCCGTCGGCGAAGGCCTTCGCGTCTGGCTCGCCTTCGAGGTACATCACCTTCTTCGGCGCGGTGCCCTGGTCGCCGACCTTCTTGCCGCCGACTTCGCCCTTGGTGAACAGCGAGGTGATCTTGTCGGCGTTCTTGATGCGCTTGGTGTCGATGCCCAGCAGGTTGCCGGTGGGCACGATCTTCTTCAGCGAGAAGTACTCGGTGTCGATCAGGTCGAACGCTGTTCGGCGCGGTGACCGCGCGCTTGGTCACGTCGTCGGTGGTGACCGGCGACGTACTGGATCTTGATGCCGGTGTCGGCCTTGAACTTCTCGGCGATCGCCTTGTCCTGGTTGACCGCGGTGCCGAGGTAGCGCAGCGACGATCTTCTCCTGCGCGTGCACATACGGAAAGCGCGATGCCGGCGGCGCAGCGATGCCGGCGGCGCCCTTGAGACAGCGGTGCGGCGCGCGTGAGCGCTCGGCTGGCGAGTCGATGGTGTCGTCGGTCATCGCAGTCGGTCTCCGTGCGGCGGTGAAGTGGATCGGGCAGGCCGAAGAATCAAGGCCGTCAGGCTGCAGCGCGATGGGCATCGGCGTTCGGCCCAGTGACAGGCGAACGGCTGCTCGCCCGGCTGCGAGCGGCGTGCGCGAGAACGTGCGGCTGCGTGGCCAGCAGCACGGCGAGCGCGCGTCGTGCGGCACCGTCGCGCTGCGCTCCGGGCGGCACCAGATGCACCTGCACGTAGGTGCCCTGGTATTCGACGGCGCGCACCAGCCGCCGGCACGCCGCTGGCGCCGCGCGCGGCGCTGAGCCGCATGCGGTCGTTGCGCACGCGCCACCTTGCCGGCGCGGCGTGTCGATCACGTTGTGGCGCGCCCATGAAGCGCGCGACGAATTCGGTGCGCGGGTGCGTTGAAGACCTCGCGCGGCGGGCCGGCCTGCTCGATGCGGCCCGTGGTTCATCACCACCACCGGGTCGGCCAGCGCCATCGCCTCTTCCTGCGAGTGCGTGACGTGCACGAAGGTCATGCCCAGCTCCTGCGGTGCCAGCGCTGCAGCTCGGCGCGCATCTGGATGCGCAGGAACGGGTCGAGCGCCGACAGCGGCTCGTCGAGCAGCAGCACGCGCGGCTCGGTGATCAGCGCGCGCGCCAGCGCCACGCGCTGCTGCTGGCCGCCGGACAGCTCGCCGGCACGCGCTGCGGCGTACGGCTCCATCGCGACGCAGCTCGAGCAGCTCGCATCGCGCTTGGCCTGCGCGCTCGGCGCTTGGCGACGCCGCTTCATCTTGCAGCGCTGAAGGCGACGTTGTCGAGCACCGTGAGGTGCGGGAACAGCGCGTAGCTCTGGAACATCATCGCCGTGCCGCGCTGCGGCCGGCGGCAGGTGCGTGATGTTGCGGCCGCCGAGCAGGATGTCGCCGCTCGGTGCGCGCTCTCGTGGCCGGCGATCATGCGCAGCGTCGAGGTCTTGCCGCAGCCCGACGGCCCGAGCAGGCAGCAGTAGCGTGCTTGCCCGCGACCTTCGAGATCGATGCCGGCCACCGCCACGGCATCGCCGAAGCTCTTGGACAGCGCAGACGAGCTCGAGGTCCGACTGAGTGCCATGTCAGCGGGCAGGAATGCAAAGCGCGTGCCATTGCGCGCGAGCCCTCGCACGGGCGGCACCGGGCCCGCTGCTTGCATTCGAGCCGATGCAACGCTGATGCATCGGCGCGCACGCACCAACGCCAGACACCACGCACCGGCGACGAACAATCGATGACGTGCTGGCGCACCGCCAGAGCACCACGATGACCCATCTGCTGTTGATCAACCCCAACACCACCGCGTCGATGACGGCGCGCGATCGCCGAGCGCCGCGCGCGCGGTGGCGGCAGCTGGCACCGCAGATGCAGGCGTGCCAGCCGACGTTCGGGCCGGTGTCGATCGAGGGCCATTTACGACGAGGCGTCGCCGCCGCCGGCGTGGCCGAGCAGGTGCGCACTGGCCGAGCCCCGTGCCCGACGCGCGTGGTGATCGCCTGCTTCGGCGACCCTGGCCTGCGACGCTGCCCGCGAGGCCGCCGACGCGCCGGTGCTCGGCATCGCCGAGGCGGCGTTCCATGCCGCCTCGATGCTGGCCAGCTGGCTTCTCGGTGGTGACGACGATGACGCGCACCTGCGTGATCGCCGAGCGGCTGCTGCAGCGCTACGGCTTCGAGCGCAGCTGCCGCGGCGTGCACGGCACCGACATTCCGGTGCTGGCGCTCGAGGCGATGGCGCGCGACACGCTGGCGCAGATCGAGGCGGCCTGCCGCCAGGCGCTGGCGCGCCGACCACAGCGGCGCCATCGTGCTCGGCTGTGCCGGCATGGCGGCGCTCACCCAAACGTTGCAGCAGCGTCTGCGCGTGCCGGTGATCGACGGCGTGGCGGCGGCGGTGAAAGTTCGCCGAGGCGCTGGCCGCGCTGGGACTTAAGACCAGCAAACGCGGCGACTACGCGCGCGCCCGCTGCCCAAACGCTACGAAGGCTGGGCCGCCACGCTCGGCTGGCCGCCTGCGGGGTAGGCCTCGGGGTCGAGCCGGCGCATCTCCGATTCGATCCAGCGTTCGATTTCGCGCATCAACTCGTCGGGTTCGCGGCCCACGCTTGGAATCGGCCGGCTGATCGAGATGTCGATCAGGCCCGGGCGCAGCAGAAAGCTCTTGCGCGCGCCAGCAGCGCGCCGACGTCACCGCGATCGGCACGATCGGAATGCCGCTGCTCACCGCCAACGCGGCTGGCGCCGCTCTTGTAGGCGCCCTGCGAGCCACGCGGCGTGCGCGTGCCCTCGGGAAACATGATGACCCAGACCCCTCGCTCATCAGTCTCGCGCCTGCGCTCAGCCACCTTGGCCCACGCTTCGGCGCGTTTGCTGCGATCGATGTGGATCATGTCCAGCCGCCCCATCGCCCAGCCGAAGAACGGGATGTGCAGCAGCTCTTTCTTGAACACGTAGGCCAGCGGGTGCGACATCAGCGTGGGCAGCGCGAACGTCTCCCAGGTCGACTGGTGTTTCGGCGCCAGGATCACCGCCGCTGTCGCACTCGCCGCGTCGGGCAGGTGCTCCATGCCCTGCACGCGGTAGCGCACGCCGCAGATCCAGCGCGCACCAAGATCACCAGGCGCAGCCAGGTGACGCACATCCAGTACAGCGGCGCACCGTGCTGAACGATCGACGGCCAGCAGCGACCGCCAGCGCAATCGGGATCACCGTGACCACCATCCAGGCCAGGAACAGCACCGAACGCACGCAGCCAGAGAAGACGTGGACATCGCGGTCGCCGCGAAGCGCTAGTGCAGCCCCATCGGGCTCGAATCGGGCACGTGCGCACGCTGCAGCAAAAGTCGACGAATCCGCTGAGGTCATCGTGCACCTCGGTGCCCGGCACCTGGCGCGACCGATCTCGATCAGCTGCGCCTCGCTCAGGCGCGCCGCACGACCGCTCAGCACGAGATGCGGTTCGCAATCGGCGGCATGCGCCGCTGCAGGTCGCGCACCGTGTCGCACAGCATCGGCACGGTGCGCAAGTCAATGCCATAGCGCAAGGCCGATCTGGCGCATCAGCCCGGCTTGGGCTTGCGGCAGTCGCAGTTCTCCTCGGGCGTGTGCGGGCAGAAGAACACCGCATCGAGCCGGCCGCCCACCTCGATGAGGCGCTGCATCATGTGCAGAGTGCACGGCGTTGACCGACGCCATGTCGATCATGCCGCGGCCGATGCCCTGATTGGTTGGTGGCGACCACCGTGTGCCAGCCGGGCATGGTTGAGCCGCGCCACCGCGTCGAGCGCGCCAGGAATCGGCTGCCACTCGTCGGGCGACTTGACGTGGTCTTCGCGATAGACGTTCAAGATGCCATCGCGGCCGAGGATCACGAGGCGGAGGGATGCTGCTGCATGGTGTCGACCTCGCACATCAGTTCAGGTGGCCAGATCGAGACAGGTCGGCCACGCTGATTCATCGCGTGTGTGCAGCGCCGTTAACAGGGCCAGCCGGTTGGCTCGCAGTTTGGGATCGTCGGCGTTGACCATCACGTGATCGAAGAAGGCGTCGACCGGGCGTCTTCAGGGCCGGCGCAGTTCACGCAGCGAACGCTGCGTAGTCCGCCTTCTTCGAAGAAGCGCGTCCGCCTTCTGAGCCGCGCGTCTGAATCGATGCGCGTGCAGCGCGCTCGGCGCTTCTCGACAAGCAGAGCTGAGTATCTACCGTCGCCGTGCTATCCGCAGCCCTCACTCTTGCGTCAGGATGTTGCCGACACGCTTGTTGGCGGCCGCCAGCGACGCCGACTCGGGCAGCGCGCGCAAACGACCGCACCGGCCTCAATGCTGCTTCGGCACCTCAGCAAGTTTGTCGGGGTCTTATCGACAGCACCGCATCGACTTCCTGCAAAGCGTGTAACTCTCGCTCCCTGAAAACAGCCTCGAGGCGTTCACGGATAAACGCCTTCCACGTTGATCCTGGCGAGCCGCTACCCTTCATCGACAGCCAGGTGCTGAAATCCGTCTGTTGCAAGCTCTACAACCTTGCTCAGCCGAGTGCGGGCGTCCGTTCCATCAGCATTCGGGCGACACCCAGCGCCTGCCGGCGCAACGCAAACGGGTCCTTGTCGCCCGTTGGCGTCTGACCGATGCCGAACATGCCCGACCAGCGTTTCGAGCTTGTCGGCCAACGCAACCACGACGCCCACGTCGTTGCGCGGCAGCACGTCGCCCGCGAAGCGCGGCTTGTAGTGGTCCTCGATCGCGAACGCGATGGCCTCGCTCTCGCCATCGTGCCTTGCGTAGTAGCCGCCCATCACGCCTTGCAGCTCCGGGGAACTCGCCGACCATGTCGGTCAGCAGGTCGGCCTTCGGCCAGCAGCGCCGCGCGCTCGGCCTGCGCAGCCAGCGCGGCGCCACCCAGCTCGTCTCACCGATCGCACGCGCGATCGCGCGCACTCGCTGCGCACGTTCGCCCATCGAGCCGAGCTTGGCGTGGTAGACCACCTTGTCGAGGCCCGGCAAGCGCGACTCGAGCGTTTTCTTGCGATCCTGATCGAAGAAGAACTTCGCGTCAGCGAGCCGCGGGCGCACGACGCGCTCGTTGCCCTGGATCACCGCGCTCGGATCGTCGGGCCGGATGTTGCTGACGACGAGGAACTTGTTGGTCAGCGCCGCCGCGGCATCGAGCAGCGGAAAGTACTTCTGGTTGGCCTTCATCGTCAGGATCAGGCACTCCGGCGGCACGTCGAGGAACTGCGGCTCGAACTGGCACAGCAGCACGTTGGGCCGCTCGACCAGCGCAGTCACTTCATCGAGCAGCGCGTCGTCGTCGATCGGCTTGAGCTCGAGCTGATTGGCCGCGTGCTGCAACTGACGCACGATCTCGGCACGCCGATGCGCGAAAGCCGCGATCACCGCGCCCTGCTGCTCCAGTTGCTGAACGTAGTGATCGGCATGCTGCACACGGATCGGCTCGACACTGGCTTCGAAGCGGTGGCCGAGCGTGTCACGGCCCGCTTCAAGCCGAGTGCGTGCACCGGCACGACGTCGGCGCCGTGCAGCGCAACCAACCCATGCACGGGCCGCACGAACTGCACGTTGGTCCAGCCGTCGGCGAGCTGGTAGCTCATCACCTTGGGAATCGGCAGCTGCGCGATCGTGTCGTCGAGCGCGCGCTTGCAGACCAACGGCCAGCGTCGCGCCCTTGGACAACGTGTCGAGGAACAGCGCACGTGCCTTGCCGTCTGCATCTTCGTACAGGCGGTCAGGGCCGTCCATGCATCGGGCAAGCGATCGACGAGGCTTCGCGACCGAGCTTGGCCAGCGCCTTGCTCAGCGCCGGCGTCGGCTTGCCGCACGCGTCGAGCGCCACCGACACCGGCATCACGCTCTGCGCACTGCTTCTTGGTCGGCGGCGCGTTGCGTGGCACTGCGCTGATATGCGCCGCCAGACGGCGCGGCGTCGCGAATCCGGTGACCACGGCGTGCTCATCGGCCAGGCCTCGCGTCTTCAGGCCCGCGAGCAGCGCCTGCCGCAAACGCGTCGCCGAGCCGCCTCGAGCGCCTTCGGCGGCAGCTCCTCGACCAGCAGTTCGACCAACAGACTTCGTGTGGTCGACATCACGCCGCCTTCTTGGCCAGCTGCGGCCAAGGTCTCGTCGGCCCATGCGCTGCGGCGCCATCGGAAACTTCCAGCCGCGCGCGGCTGTCGAGATAGCTCGGCGCCACGGCGCGCGCCAGGTTGCGGATGCGGCCGATGTAGGCCGCGCGCTCGGTGACGCTGATCGCGCCGCGCGCGTCGAGCAGGTTGAAGCGTGTGCGCGGCCTTCAGCACCTGCTCGTACGCCGGCAGCGCGAGCTGCTGCTGCATCAGGTGCTGCGCCTGCTGCTCATGTGCGCCGAACGCGCGCGAGCAGGAACTCGACGTCGCTGTGCTCGAAGTTGTAGGCGCTCTGCTCGACCTCGTTCTGGTGGTAGACGTCGCGGTAGGTGATGCCCGGCGTCCACTGCAGGTCGAAGATGCTCTCGACGCCCTGGATGTACATCGCCAGGCGCTCCAGGCCGTAGGTGATCTCGCCGGTGATCGGCCGGCAGTCGATGCCGCCGACCTGCTGGAAGTAGGTGAACTGCGTGACCTCCATGCCGTTCAGCCACACCTCCCAGCCCAGGCCCCAGCAGCCGAGCGTCGGGTTCTCCCAGTCGTCTTCGACGAAGCGCACGTCGTTCTTCTTCAGATCGAAGCCGAGCGCTTCGAGCGAGCCGAGGTACAGATCGAGGATGTTCGCCGGCGCCGGCTTCAGCACCACCTGGTACTGGTAGTAGTGCTGCAGCCGGTTCGGGTTCTCGCCGTAGCGGCCGTCCTTCGGGCGGCGGCTGGGCTGCACGTAGGCGGCCTTCCACGGCTCGGGCCCGAGCGCGCGCAGGAAGCGTCGCCGTGTGGCTGGTGCCGGCGCCGACTTCCATGTCGTAGGGCTGCAGCAGCGCGCAGCCCTGCGCGTCCCAGTAGGTCTGCAGCGTGAGGATCAGTTGCTGGAAGCTGAGCATCGCGGCCTTTGCACGAGGCGACGATTCTATGAGCGGGTATGGCGCGCGCCGCGAACGTTGCGGCCTCGCCGCCGTCCGCAACGGAGCGGAGGGTCAGGCTGCGACGCGGCGGCCGCCGCGCAGCGCGCCCCACAGGCAACCCAGCACGCCCAGCACCAGGTAAGGCCACAGCCGCGCGCGCGAGGCCCACCACGCGTAGGGTGTGATGCCGGCTTGCCCCTGCACCTGCGCCTCGAGCACGCCGCGCGTGAACGCGGTGGCAGGTCGGCCACCACTTGTCCGCGATGGTCGATGATCGCCGTTGCGCCGGTGTTGGTGGCGCGCAGCATCGGCCGCTGAAACTCCAGAGTTCGCATGCGCGAGATATTCAGGTGCTGGGCGATGGCAATGCGTGTCGCCAAACCAACCGATGTTGCTGATGTTAGCGAACAGGGTCGGCGCACCCGCCACGTCGGCGAACCGCAGCGCGAGTTCGTCGCCATAGAGATCTTCGTAGCAGATGGTCGGCGCGATACGCTCACCCGCAAAGACAAACGATGGCGGATTGCGCACGCCGCGCATGAAGTCGCCCAGCGGGATGTTCAGCAACGTAGTGAACCAGCGAAACCCGCTGGGAATGAATTCCCGAACGGCACCAGGTGCTGCTTGTCATAGCGATACGGTGCCTGGCCTAAAGGCGCCGCTGTCAGTCCGAGCACCGAGTTGCTGTAGCCGCGATCGTAGTCGCCCAGTGGCACGCCAATGATCGCCGCACGCCCGGAGGCGCCGAAGCGCTCAAACAGCGCTGCCATGTAGCCGGGCGCCACTTCGTCGAGCTGTGACGGCAGCAGCGGTACCGCTGTCTCCGGCGCAATCACCAGTTGGCCGCGCGCCGCGCAGCCAGGTCCGCCATCAGCGCGCGCAACGTATTGGGCAGCTGCTCGATGACGAACTTCTCGTCTTGCGGCACGTTGGTCTGCAGCAAGCTGACGCCGAGCGTGGCGCCGGGTCGGCTGAACGACGGCGGGCCAGCCCACGCGGCCAATGCGAGCACGCCGACGCTTGCGGTCGCGGTGACCCGGTGCGACGCGGCCCGCGCCCACAGCGCCGCGATCGCCGCCAGCACTGCGCCAATGCCGAGCACGCCGAGCCACGGCGCGAGCACCGCCAATGGCGAATCGACCTGTGCGTACCCCGAAGCCAGCCAGGGAAAGCCGGTGAACAGCCACGTGCGCGCCAGTTCGGCCAACAGCCACGCAGCGCTGAAGCAAATCGTGTCGCGCAGCAAACTGCCGCTGCGCCAACGCGCGACCGCAGCCATCGCCAGCGCCAGGTAGATCGACAGCGCCAGCGCCAACGCCAGCACGGCCAGGGCCGCCATCCACGCGGGCAGGTTGCCGTAGCGGTGCATGCTGATGAACAACCACCACACGCCGGCCGCCAACCAGGCAGTGCCGAAGGCGAGCCCGAGCACAGCGGCGCGCCGCACAGACACGACCAGCACGCGCTGCGCAAGCACCGCGACGCACAACAACTGAAGTAGCCACCAGTTGGTCTGCACGAACGGCAGCGTCTGCACCGCGCCCAGCGCGGCAACCAGCAACACATCGCCCCATGCGGGCAGCGTGCGCGCCCGGGACCCAGCAACAAGCACGCGCTGCGGCGGCAGGCTCAAGCGCCGGTCTCGCGCGATGCCGGCGCCACTTTGTACCAGCGCACGGCGCCGCCGCGGGTGAGCATCACCGTGAACGACAGGCCCCCGGCGATGACCGCTTCGCCCCGACGCGGCACGCGGCCATGTTCGTGCGCGATCAGGCCGCCGATCGTATCGAAGGCGTCGTCTGGCAACTGCACACCGAGCGCTCGATTGACCGCACCGATCTCGGCATCGCCCGCCACGCGCTGCGAGCCGTCGGCCAGCGTGTAGACGCCCTCGTCGCCCTGGATCTCGTCGAATTCGTCCTCGATCTCCCCGACGATTTCCTCGAGCACGTCTTCGATCGTGATCAGGCCGGCAGTGTTGCCGAACTCGTCGATCACGATCGCCTGATGGTTGCGGTTGGATCGGAAATCGCGCAGCAGTTCGTTGAGGTTCTTTGACTCGGGCACGAACACCGCGGGCGCAACAGGGTGCGCAGGTTCAGCTCAGGGCGCGCTGCAGCTTGAGCAAGTCCTTGGCCAGGAGGATGCCGATGATGTTGTCGCGCTGGCCCTCGTACACCGGAAAGCGCGAGTGGCTGGTCTCGATCACCAGCGCCAGCAGTTCGTCGTACGGCGCGTCGATGTCGAGCAAATCCATGCGCGGCGCGGCCACCATCACATCGCCGGCGATCATGTCGGCCATGCGGATCACGCCCTCGAGCATGATTCGCGACTCCGGTGCAATCAGCTCGCGATGCTCGGCATCGGCCAGCGTCTCGATCAGCTCGGCGCGCGTATCCGGCCCGGGCGACAAAAACTCCACCACGCGCTCGAACAGGCTACGCTTGTCGCTGCCGGCGCGGGAATCGAGCCGTATCGGGCGGCTCTGCTGGGGTCTGACACGTGGGGGTGTCGCGAGTGGACGCTGGCGCGAGAATACCCGATCGGGCCGCGGACAACCCCGCCTTGAAATCCACCAGGGGCCGCCGTCACATGCCCTTGTTCGAACCGGAGTTCTCCATGTCACAAGGCCTCATTCCCGCGACCATCCTCACCGGCTTCCTGGGCTCGGGAAAGACCACGTTGCTCAAGCGCGTACTCACCGAGTCGCACGGCCAGAAGATCGCCGTCATCGAAAACGAATTCGGCGAGGAGAGCATCGACAACGAAATCCTGGTGGCCGACACCGGCGAGCAGATCATCCAGATGAACAACGGCTGCGTCTGCTGCACGATCCGCGAAGACCTGCGCTCGACGCTGGCCTCGCTGGCCGAGAAGAAGCGCAAGGGCGAACTCGACTTCGACCGCGTGGTGATTGAGACCACGGGCCTGGCCGACCCGGGGCCGGTGGCGCAGACGTTTTTCATGGATGACGAGATCGCCGAGACCTACCTGCTCGATTCGGTGCTGACGTTGGTTGACGCCAAACACGCCGAACAGCAACTCGATGCGCGGCTGGAGGCGCGGCGGCAGGTCGGCTTTGCCGACCAGATCTTCATCAGCAAGTCAGAGCTGGTGGACGACGCCTCGATCGAGGCGCTGACACACCGCTTGAAGCACATGAACCCACGGGCGCCACAGTCCAAGGTGCATTTTGGCGAGGTGCCGATCACCAAGGTGTTCGATCTGCGAGGCTTCAACCTCAACGCCAAGCTGGAGATCGATCCGGAATTCCTGAATGCCGATGGGCATGACCACGATCACGACCATGACCATCACGACCATGATCGCGACGAGGGCGATAGCGACCACCCGCACCACCATCACCACGACGACGATGTGAAATCTTTCGTCTTTCGCAGCGACAAGCCCTTCGCCGCGGCCAAGCTCGAGGATTTTTGGGATCGATCGTGCAGGTTTACGGCCCCAAGATGCTGCGTTACAAGGGCGTTCTGTTCATGAAGGGTCGGACCGCAAGGTGGTGTTCCAGGGCGTGCACCAGCTGATGGGCAGCGACCTCGGACCCGAAGTGGGCGCCAGGTGAAAAGAAGGGCAGCAAGATGGTGTTCATCGGCATCGATCTGCCGCGCGAGATCCTGCTGCAGGGTCTGCAAGCTTGTCTGGTCTAGACCGGATTTCACGCCACCGGCAGGTGGCTACAATCCGCGCGCCCGAATCGACGCTGGAAACACACAGCCGCCCATCAGAAGCGGGTATAACGTCCCCCGCCAGGAGTGATGTCGACGTGAGCAAGAGCCCGGCCAAGAAGGCGCCCGCCCGCAGCAAAGCAGCGGCCGGCAAGCATGCGCCCGGCAAGGCGGCAGCCAAGCCGGTTGCCAAGCCCAAGGCACCAGCCAAATCGGCAAAGCCGGCGGCCAAGCCCGCAAGTCGAGGCGCCAAACCGGCAACAAAACACGCTGCAAAACCAGTGCCGAAGTCCAATATCAAAGCTGCCAGCAAACCAGCGGTCAAACCCGCCGCCAAGGCGGCCCCCGCGAAGCCGCGCCCCCAAGACCAGCCACCAAGGATCACTCGCCAGCCAGCAATCGCAGTCATTCAGCCGTCGCCCACGCGCCGAAAAGCGGGCTCCAGAAGCCCGCCGTTTTAGGCCTCGCCGGCACAGCCACCATCAACCCGTCACCCGCACCCCAACCGGCCTTCAGCACCTTGCCCAAGACTAACGACAAACCCCAGGCGAGCCCCGCGACCACCGCCGCAGGCACCCGCTTCACAGAGCGCTTCGCACCACCGCGGCCGCCACAGCGTGTACTGCCCGACCCGGTGGAGCCGGTACGCCCGACCTGCAAGGCCGACCCACGGCTGGCCAACGCCTGGAAGAACAAGGCCGGCCGCGACCTGACCGAGGATGAATTGCTCGCCATGCCCGATGGCGAGTACATGAACGACAAGCAGCTCGAATTCTTCCGCACGCGCTGCAGGCGCTGAAGGACGACCTGTTGTCCAACGCCGGCGAAACCACCGAGCACCTGCGCGAAGACACCTCGATCGTTCCCGACCCCGCCGACCGCGCCACCATCGAGGAAGAGCACGCGCTGGAATTGCGCACGCGCGACCGCGAACGCAAGCTGCTGAAGAAGATCACGCAGTCGCTGTCCCGCATCGAAGCCGGCGACTACGGCTATTGCGATGAAACGGGCGAGCCCATCGGTCTGGGCCGGCTGCTGGCACGCCCGACCGCGACGCTGTCTCTCGAGGCGCAGCAGCGCCGCGAGCTGAAGCAGAAGATGTTCGGCGACTGACCTTCTTCAGGCAGCGCCCCCGCCCCCATGTCTGACCAGCAACAACCCAAGGACGAGAGCTTCTTCCGCAAGGTTGTGCGCTTCGTGCCAATCCGGCCACCGACTGGGCCGACCTCAATTCGCGCCAGGACGATGGGGGCGAGCTCGATCTCGAGAAGTCCGAGCTCAAGGCGATGATCGAGCGCAAGCGCCGCAACGACTTCGTGCGCAAGCGCGAGTTCGACATGCTGCGCAAGATGCGCGCGCGAAGGCTTGTCGCCCGAGCAGTTGGCGGCGCTCGGCCACCTCGCGCATCGACGACTCCGAGGTGCGCATCACCGACAGCCCGCCGGTGCGCCCGATCGACGCCGGCGTCAAGGCCAAGATCGACGAGATCGAGCAGCAAATGGTGGGCGAAGGCGGCGGCTATGCCGGCAGCCAGAAACGCACCCCGAGTTCTGACAACGCGCCCACGCAGCCGGCGTCGCTGCCGGCCACGTTGGGTCGTGCCAACGCACCCTCGCTGGACGGCAGCGCCGTGATCGCGCGCGCCCGGCTCGCAGGACGCGCGACCGGTTGCCCGCGCTGCGCCGTTCTGAACGACGCGCAACTGCCGCCGGTGGCCCCCGTCGCCAGTCGTGATGGGCGGCGGCATGCTCGCCGCTGGCGCCGGCTCAACTCGGCGGCGCCGTCACGCCGGGGCGTGGTCGCCGAAGTGGAAGTCAGCGAGGTCGTTCACGACCCCGAGCTCGATGAAGCGGTGATCGCGTTTGCCAATGCCGACTTCACGCAATGCGAGCAGGCGCTGTCGCAGCTGGTCGGCACCAGCGGCTCGCGCGCTCCAGCATGCCGAGACCTGGCTCGTGCTGTTCGATCTGTACCGCGCGACCGGGCAGCACGCGCGCTTCGAATCGCTGGCGGTCGACTATGCGCACGCAGTTCGGCCTCGTCGCCGCCGCAGTGGTTCTCGCTGCCCAAGCTGGTGGCCGAGGCCGCCGCCGAAGAGCGGCCGTCGGGCGGTGGTCCCGAGCGCCCGGCGACGTCGGCTGGGTGTGCCCCGACGTTGCTGGACGTCGACGCCATCGCGCGGCTGCGCTCGGTGACCGCTGCAGTTGCCGCTGCCGTGGGTGTTCGACTGGTCGGGCTTGAAGCGCGTCGACCCCGATGCGGCTGCCCAGCTGTCGGAGTTGTTGCGGCACTGGGCCACGCAGTCGATCGAGATGCGGTGGCTATCGGGCGAGCACTTCCTCACCGTGACTGCAGGACGCGTCGCCCACCGGAGTGCGCGATGCCGATCCGGCCTACTGGCTGTTGCGGCTTGACGCGCTGCGCGTGTCCAACCGGCCCGACCAGTTCGACGAGACGGCGATCGACTACTGCGTGACCTACGAAGTGTCGCCGCCGTCGTGGGAGCGCGCGCAAGTGCAGCGTGCGCTCGAGCGGCTCGACGCTCTCCACCGCGTTCGCCGCCGATGTCGATCGTCAGCGAGGTCTCAAGCACTTTCGTCGAATCAAGCATCTCCGACGAGCTGCAAGCCGGCGTGCAGGTGGCCGCGGTTGATCTGTCAGGGCCAGCTGGTGGGCGACATCGGCGCCACGCTGGGCAAGCTCGACCGCGAGCTGACCGCAGCCCCGATTGTCTACGGTGTCGTGCGCCAAGCTGATCCGCGTCGACTTCGTGGCCGCCGGCGACCTGCTGAACTGGGTGCTGGCCAAGCGCAGCGAGAACCGGGCGGTCAACTTCGTCGATGCCAATCGGCTGGTGGCGCTGTTCTTCGGCGCCATGGGCATCAACGAGCACGCCAAGGTCCAGGTGCGCAAAGTCTGAAGTCGGCCGGCGGCGACCCGCTGGCACGGCCCTTGCCGGCGCATTCGAAGTCCCTGCCGCTGTATCCGATGAGCGAAGCACCCGTCTGGCACGGCACCACCATCGTCAGCGTGCGCCGCAATGCGGGCCCGGCCCGCGCGTCGCGCTCGGCGGTGACGGCCAGGTGACGCTGGGGCAACGATCGTCGTCAAGGCAGGCGCGCGCAAGGTCGCGCGCCTGCACCACGACCAGCGTGCTGGCCGGCTTTGCCGGCGCCACGGCCGACGCCTTCACGCTGTTCGAACGCTTCGAGGCCAAGCTCGACAAGCACCAGGGCCATCTGGCGCGCGCGGCGATCGAGCTCACGCAAGGACTGGCGCACCGACCGCGTGCTGCGCCGCCTGGAAGCCATGCTGGCGGTGGCCGACCGCGAAACGTCGCTCATCATCACCGGCAACGGCGACGTGCTCGAGCCCGAGCACGGCATCGTCGCGATCGGCTCCGGCGGCGCCTACGCGCAGGCCGCGGCGCGTGCGCTGCTCGACGCACACCGAGATGCCGCGCGCCGACGATCGTCAAGCGCGTCGCTCGAGATCGCGGGCGACCTCTGCATCTACACCAACCAGCACCACACGATCGAAGTCCTGAGCTCGACTGGACGCGCCGTCGATGCAATCCAGCATGACCCCGCAGGAGATCGTCTCCGAGCTCGACCGCCACATCGTCGGCCAGCGCGCCGCCAAGCGCGCGGTGGCGATCGCGCTGCGCAACCGCTGGCGCCGCCAGCAGGTCGACGACAAGCTGCGCGGCGAGATCACGCCGAAGAACATCCTGATGATCGGCCCCACCGGCGTCGGCAAGACCGAGATCGCGCGCCGCCTGGCCAAGCTGGCGCGACGCGCCGTTCATCAAGGTCGAGGCGACCAAGTTCACCGAGGTCGGCTACGTCGGCACGCGACGTCGACTCGATCGTGCGCGACCTGGCCGACATGGCCGTCAAGCGTGACACGCGAAGCGCGAGATGCGCAACGCTGCGCGCGCGCGCCGAAGACGCCGCCGAGGAGCGCGTGCTCGACGTGCTGGTGCCGCGCGCCGCGCGCCGGCTTCGGCCTCGCAGCCGCCACGGCGGCGACAGCACGGCCCGCCAGGTGATGCGCAAGCGACTGCGCGAAGGCGCGCTCGACGACAAGGAGATCGAGATCGAGCTGGCCGAGCAGCGCGCCGGCTTCGAGATCATGAGCGCCGCCCGGCATGGAAGAGATGGCCGAGCAGATGCAAGAGCCTGTTCAGCCAGATCGGCGGCGCGCGCCGCAAGACGCGCAAGCTCAAGATCGCCGAGGCGATGAAGCTGCTGGTCGACGAAGAAGCCGGCCAAGCTGGTCAACGACGACGAGATCAAGTGCGCGCGCCATCGCCAACGCCGAGAACAACGGCATCGTGTTCATCGACGAGATCGACAAGATCGCCAGCCGCTCGGAGGTCGGCGGCGCCGACGTGTCGCGCCAGGGCGTGCAGCGCGACCTGCTGCCGCTGGTCGAGGGCACGACCGTCAGCACCAAGTACGGCATGGTCAAGACCGACCACATCCTGTTCATCGCCTCGGGCGCGTTCCACCTGTCCAAGCCGAGCGACCTGATCCCGGAGCTGCAGGGGCGCTTCCCGATCCGCGTCGAGCTGGCGCCGTTGTCGGTGGACGACTTCGAGGCGATCCTCACCAGCACCCACGCCAGCCTGCGTCAAGCAATACCAGGCGCTGCTCGCCACCGAGGGCGTGACGCTGGAGTTCGAGCCCGACGGCATCCGCGCGGCTGGCGCAGATCGCCTATGACGTCAACGAGCGCACCGAGAACATCGGCGCGCGGCGCCTGTCGACGGTGATGGAGCGGCTGCTCGACGAGGTGAGCTTCGACGCCCCGAACCGAGGCGGCCAGACCGTGCACATCGATGAGGCCGCAGTGAATGCGCGCCTGGCCGAGCTGGCACGCAACGAGGACCTCTCGCGCTACATCCTCTGAGCCGATCCGGACGCGCCGCCGGTCATGGCACAGCCGCCTGATGGCCAGCAGGCCGTCGAAAATCAGCGTGTCGACGGTCTCCAACGGCAAGTCGGTGATCGGCGCCAGCTTGACCGCGGCGCCACCACCCATCAACAACAGCGGCTCGAGGCCGCAACGAGCCTGCAGCCGGCGATATTGCCGACGCACGGCACCGGCAATCGCGTAGGCGCCGCCGCTCATCAGCGCGTCGCTGGTGTTGGTGGGAACTCCACCACCTCGCCGGTGGGTACCTTCAGGCCCGCGGTGCCCATTTCGAGCGCCTTGAGCATGAGTCCGAAGCCCGGCAGGATCAGGCCGCCCAGAAAGCGGCCATCGGTATCGAGTGCGTCCACCGTGACCGCGGTGCCCACCATCACCACCAGCACCGGCCGCGGTGTACCGCGCGCCAGCACGTGCCAGCGTGCGCCGATCAACGCCACCCAGCGGTCGGCGCCCAGGCGCGACGGATGGTCGTAGCCGTTGCTGACCCCGGCCTGCTGGGCACCGGGCACCACCCAGCGCGGGGCCAGATCCCACAGCTCGAGCTGCTGCTCCACTCGCACTCGAACCGCTTCACCGGCGACGATGCAGCCGAGCATCTGGGTCGGCACCGACAAGCCTTTCCAGTCGCCTTCAGCGAGGTCGTCGATGGTCTCCAGGAACACGGCGCCATGCGCCAACCGGCTCGCTGGCCGGCTGGGCCTGTGGATACAGCGCCCACTTCAAGCGGGTGTTGCCGATGTCGATTGCCAGGAAGGCCACGACGTGAGCGCAGCAGCCCTGCCGCGACTCGGCGCGCAGTCCTTCAGCGCTGATCAGGGCCGGGCAGGCTGAGCAGGTGGCGCACATGGCGCATGGTTTGCGCCGCAATTATCATGCGATGGGGCCGTCGCAATCGTTGTTCGATCTCGTCGAGCAGCGCCTCCACTTCGTCGCGCGTGGCAGCCCGCACGCAGTTTCATCAACGTGAGCGAGCCCGACACCGGTGCCTGCGCGCGCAGCGCGCGCATCAGCAGTTCGCGCGCTTCTTGCAGCGGTCGGTCCACGTCGGCGTCGGCCTGTGCGCCCGACAGCGTGGACCAGCCCGACTCCGGCAGCAATGAACGCGCCGCGGGGAGCAGTGACGAATCGGCCCCCTGGCCCGCTTCGAGCGGCAGGTCGATGTGTGCGGCGGTGGCACCTCGACCATGCCCAGGGTCACCAGCTCCTGGAACACACTGGCCTGCACGCCGGCGGCCTGCGCTGTGGCGAGAATCTGCGAGACGCGCCGCTGGCCGTCGACCAGCAGCAGAATCGTGCGATGGCGCTGGCTCAAGCCGCGCGAACGGTGCGCCAGTTCAGCTACCCCGTCCGCGGTCTTGACTGGGATCGTCTCGTCGGTGCGTTGCAACCCGGTTGCCTCCCTGTTTCCTTGGCGCTGGCAGCGCGCATTGGGGCGCTATTTCTCCAAACACGGGAGGGCTCCGCTGGTCGCCGCACAAGCCGGCCGGATCCGTGAACAAGCCGACGCATACTTCGCGCCCATGAGCCGAGCTCCCAAGACCAGCAGCCCGTCGGGCCGCAAGACGACCACCGCCACCCAGACCTTTACCGACGCGCAGGCCGCGCTGGACCACGCCGGCGTGCTCTACGAAGAGGCTGTGCGACGCCTGCGCAAGGCGCTGCAAGGCTTCATCTCGGGGCGGCAGTTCCACTCGCGCGTGCGCGAGTGCTACCCCAGCGTGCGTGTGAGCACGCAGACCGTGGCGCGCGGCCGACTCGCGGCTCACCTATGGTTTCGTGGCCGGGCCCGGCGTCTACGAGACCACGCTGACGCGGCCCGACCTGTTCGGCGGCTACTACCGCGAGCAGTTCCGCCTGCTGCTGCGAGAACCACCGTGTCGCGCTCGAAGTCGGGCACCAGCACGCAGCCGATTCCGGTGCACTTCTCGCTCGCCGAGAACGACCACATCGAGGGCACGCTGAGCGCCGAGCGGCGCCTGCTGATGCGCGACCTGTTCGACCTGCCCGACCTGGCGGCGATGGACGACGGCATCGCCAACGGCACGCTACGAGCCGCGGCGACGGCGAGCGCGCAGCCGCTGTCGCTGTTCACCGCGCCGCGCGGTGGACTATTCGCTGCACCGGCTGCGCCACTACACCGGCACCGCGCCCGAGCACTTCCAGAACTTCGTGCTGTTCACCAACTACCAGTTCTACATCGACGAGTTCGTGCGGCTCGGCCGCGAGGCAGATGGCCGACGCAGAACAGCGACTACATGCGCCTTCGTCGAGCCGGGCAACGTGATCACGCGGCGCGCGCGGCAGCGCATCCGCGGCCGCGGCGACGACGCTGGGCGTCGCCGCCGCCGCGCCTGCCGCAGATGCCGGCCTACCACCTGGTGCGCGAGCGACCGCAGCGGCATCACGATGGTCAACATCGGCGTCGGCCCGGCCAACGCCAAGACCATCACCGACCACGTCGCGGTGCTGCGCCCGCACGCCTGGATGATGCTCGGCCACTGCGCGGGCCTGCGCAACACGCCAGCAGCTCGGCGACTACGTGCTGGCCCACGGCTACGTGCGCGAGGACCATGTGCTCGACGAGGAGCTGCCGCTGTGGGTGCCGATCCCGCCGCTGGCCGAGATCCAGCTGGCGCTGGAGCAGGCGGTGGCCGACGTGACGCAGCTCGAGGGCTACGAGCTGAAGCAAGATGCATGCGCACCGGCACCGTGGCGTCAGCACCGACAACCGCAACTGGGAGCTGCTGCCGGCAACCAGCCGCGAGCGCCGCTTCAGCCAGAGCCGCGCGATCGCGCTGGACATGGAAAGCGCCGACCATCGCGGCCAACGGCTTTCGCTTCCGCGTGCCCTACGGCACGCTGCTGTGCGTGAGCGACAAGCCGCTGCACGGCGAGATCAAGCTGCCCGGCATGGCCAACCAGTTCTACCGCGAGCGCGTCGACCAGCACCTGCGCATCGGCATGCGCGCGATCGAGATCGCTGCGCCGCGAGGCGACTGGACCAGCTGCACAGCCGCAAGCTGCGCAGCTTCGCGGAGGTGGCGTTTCAGTAGCCGATCTCGCCAGCGGCGCCGGTCGCCGGCGAAACAGGCGTGTTTCGCTTGCGCGCGCGTCGCGCCAGGCATACGCTGGTGTCCCCCGTCCGTAGCGCAGCCGCCCGGGATTCGAAGCCCGGGTTCGAGGAGTACGCCCATGCCGAGCCCAGCATCGCCCAGCACTTGCCGCCATCCGCACACTTGGCGTTGGTCGGTCCGGCGGCTGCTGGGAAGACGAGCCTGGCGGAAGCCTTGCTGCATCGCGCCGGCATGATCGGTGCCATCGGCAGCCTCGAACGAGGCAGCACGGTGAGCGATCACGATCCGCTGGAGCGCCGGATGCAGCACTCGCTCAATGCCTCGGTCCTGCATCTGGACCACGCCGGCACGCGGGTGCACCTGATCGACACGCCGGGTGCCGCCGATTTCGCTTGGCCAGTCATTGCCCGCGCTCGAGGCCGTGGAAACGGCGGCGGTCGTGATCAACGCAGCGATCGGCATCGAGCCGATGGCGCAGCGCATGATGGACTACGCGGCCTCGCGCCACCTCGATCGCGTGATCGTCGTCAACAAGATCGATGCCCAGGAAATCAATCTGCCGGGCTGCTGGAGCAGCATCCAGCGCGACGTTCGGCAAGGAGTGCCTGCCGCTGAACCTGCCCGACGGCGGCGGCGCACGCGTGGTGGATTGCTTCTACAACCGAGCGGGCCATAGCGACTTCGGCGCGGTGGACGCAGCGCACCGCGCGCTGGTTGAACAAGTGGTCGAGGTCGACGCCGGCGTTCGTCGAGCGCTACCTCAACGACGGCGACGTCGATGCGTCGGAACTGCACGCGCCGCTGGAGCAGGCCCTGCGCGAGGGCCATCTGATCCCGGTCTGCTTCGTCTCGTCGCGCACCGGCGCCGGCGTCGGCGGAGCTGCTCGACGTCATCGTCAAGCTGCTGCCCAATCCGACCGAGGTCGAACCCGCCGGACTTCCTGAACGGCGAGGGCGACGCGCGCGTAGCCGATGCATGCCGAGCCCGACACTCAGGCGCACGTGCTGGCGCATGTCTTCAAGGTCACGCGTCGATCCGTATCGTCGGCAAGATGGGTGTGTTCCGCATCCACCAGGGCACGGTGACCACGCGACAGCCAGCTCTACATCGGGCGACGGCGCGCAAGCCATTCAAGGTAGGGCATCTGTTCATGCTGCAGGGCAAGGAGCACGTCGAGGTGCCGCGTGCGCTGCCGGGCGACATCTGCGCGGTCGCCAAGGTCGACGAATTGCACTTTGACGCGGTGCTTGCACGACGCCGCCGAGGACGATCACATCCACCTGCAGCCGCTGGACTTTCCGGTGCCGGTGCACGGCTCTGGCGATCGAGCCCAAGCGCCACGGCGACGAGCAGCGCATGTGGGAGATCCTGCAGCAAGCTGGTCGGCGGAGGATCCGTGCCTGAAGGTGGAGCACGTCGTCAACACCAACGAGACGGTGGTCTACGGCCTCGGCGAGCTGCATCTGCGCATGCTGCTGGAGCGCCTGCGCGAGGTCTACAAGCTTCGAGGTGCAGACGCGGCCGCCGCGCATCGCCTACCGCGAGACGATCACCGGCGCACGGCCGAAGGTCACCACCGGCACAAGAAGCAGACCGGCGGCGCCGGCCAGTTCGGCGAGGTGTTCCTGCGCGTCGAGCCGCTGCCGCGCGGCGCGGGCTTCGAGTTCGTCGACGCAGGTCAAGGGCGGCACGATCCCGGGCCAGTTCATCCCGGCGGTCGAGAAGGGCGTGCGCGAGGTGCTGACGCGCGGCGCGATCGCCGGCTACCCGGTGGTCGACGTCAAGCGTCATCGTCTACGACGGCAAGCACCACACGCGTCGACAGCAAGGAAATCGCCTTCGTCACCGCCGGCCGCAAGGCGTTCATGGCCGCGGTGCGCGAAGGCGCGGCCGATCGTGCTCGAGCCGATCGTCAACGTCGAGATCACCGCGCCCGACGTGCACGATGGGCGACATCACCGGCGACCTGTCGTCCAAGCGCGGCCAGGTCAGCGGCACGTGCCAATGGCGCGATGGGCGCGATGATCATCGCAGGCGCAGGCGCCGTTGTCTGAGCTGGCCGGCTATCAATCGCGGCTGAACGCGATGACCAGCGGGCAGGGCCGCTACACGATCGTGCTGTCGCACTACGAGGCCGGTGCCGCCGTGCCGTGCAGCAGCAGCTGATGGGGCAGTTCAAGGTCAGGGACGAAGACTGACCGCGGCGCACGGGGCGTCGAGCCGCTAACGCATCGCCAGGCTCCGCTTGCGGGTGGGCTTGGGAAACAGCGCATCCACTGTTGGCCAGACCTCGTCTGGAATCGCGACGGCTTGGCTTTGCCAGTTTTCCAGCAGGTGCGCTTCTCGGCCCGCTTTCGGAATCGCGATGATGCCGCGTTGGCGAAGCAGCCAAGCCAACGCAAGCTGCGCGGCGGGGAGGTTCAGCGAGGCCAGCGAGCCTGCCCAGACGAGCGTGTTGCGCGATGCGACCGCCATCGATCGGGCAGTAGGCCATCAACGGCATCCCCTGCTGCAGCATCCGGGGCAAGAGATCGAACTCTGCGCCGCGCTCGCTCAGCGAGTAGTAGACCTGATTCGCGGCGCAAGCTGGCCGCGCCGGGCAATCGAAGCATTTCGTCGAGATCACTCGACGTCGAAGTTGCTGACGCCCCAGTGGCGAATGCACCGCCGCCTGCAGCAGCTGCTCGAAGCCGCGCACGGTTTCGGCCAATGGAATGTCGCCACGCCAGTGCAGCAGGTATAGATCGATGGTGTCGAGTTGAAGGCGTCGCCGGCTGGCATCGCAGGCGCGCCGCAAGGCAGCCACGTCACCGTGATGGGGGTACGCCTTGCTGACGACTCGAAATTGCTCGCGCCGAATGCCCGGCTCGCGCAGCGCTTGGGTCAATGCCTGCCCGAGCACCCGCTCTGCACCGCCCTCGCCATACATCTCGGCAGTGTCGAACAGGCGATAGCCGATCTGCACCGCGCGGCGAATCACGCTCACTTCCTGGTCGGCGGTGCGCGCACTTTCTCCAAAGCGCCAGGTGCCGAGCCCTAGGGCAGGCCACTGCTCGGCGGGTTGTCCCAGGTCGAGCATCTTCGCGGAAGCATGCATGGTTACACCCTAGCGAGCTGCGGGCTGTCGAGTCTGGCTCAAGTCAACAGCGGCCGGGGCCGATATCCTGCTTGAGGAACACACCGAAGATCCGACCCATGATTGGCGTCACAACCCCGATGCGCACGGCACACGATGTCGGTGGCTGGGCAGCGTGGTGGCGTCAGGCCGAGATTCCTGTGCTGCGTGACACGGCGGAGCAGATCGAGGAATTGCGCACGCGCGAAGACGAGGTCGACGCCCACCTGCTGGCGCCGGTGATCAGCGCCGACCCAATGATGTGCCTGAAGCTGCTGGCCCACGTGTCCCGCCATCGATCGTCGCGTCGCATCACAGACACCGAAACCGCCACTGCGGCGCTGGTGATGATGGGCATCGGCCCGTTCTTCCGCAATTTCGGCCCGCAGCCGACGGTGCAGGACAAGCTTGCCGACGATCCGCGCGCGCTGCACGGCCTGATGCGGCTGTTGGCACGCGCGCAGCGCGCTGCGCACTTCGCACTCGGCTTCGCAGTGCACCGGATGGATCTCGACGCCGAGGCGATCCACGAGGCCGCTTTGTTGCACGACTTCGCGCGAGATGCTGCTGTGGTGCCATGCGCCGGCACTGGCGATCGAGATCGAGCAGCGACAGCAGGCAGACACGACCTTGCGCTCGGCCGCCGTTCAGCGAGAGGTTCTGGGCGTCGAGTTGGTGGATGTCCAGCAGGCTCTGATGCGCGGCTGGCGCTTGCCGGAGCTCCTGGTGCGCATCAGCGACGACCATCATGACAAGACCGCCCAGGAGTCAGAAACGTCGTGCTGGCGATCCGCCTGGCGCGCCACACGAAGGATGGTTGGGAAAACGCTGCCATTCCCGACGACGTGCGCGACATCTCACAGCTGCTTAACCTGAAGCCTGCATCGGCGCTGAAGTTGCTGCACGAGCTCGACAGCCGAGAGCTTCCCACTTGCTGCCCATGGCGCTGCCGCCCGAGCGCTCAGCTGCGCGTGCGACTCAAGACGTCTTCAAAGATGGGTCGGTGAAAAGCCATGTGCACATGCGCGACCCCCGGCACGTGTCGGTTGGTCGCACCGTGTAGCGTCGCGTTGTGTGCCGGGAAGACGATGTTGTCGCAGTGCCCGAAGTAGCAGGTGAAGATCGCTCGCGTCGTCTGCGCCTCGCCGGCGTCGAGAGCGCGCAGCCATTGGCTTGTCCTCGCGCATTTGCCGGGCGTTTTCCGTCATTGCAAAACGTGCCAGCCAAGTGCCGGTGTGCGGTGTGCCGATCGTCACGACCGAGTGCAGTCGCTGCTGCGCATCGCGCTGTTGCAGCCAGGCTCGGATGGCCAGGCCGCCCATGCTGTGGGCGACGACCACCGGCGCCTTCGAGGTTGCCTTCTTCGAGGCGCCTTACCGCGGCATCAATCGCGGCCACGTAGCGGTCGATTGAGCCGAAGACAGGCTCCAGATTGATCGCGACGTAAGGCGTGGTACTTGCGCAGCCGCCTCATCCATGGATTCCAGAGACCGCGGTTGCACACAAACCCGTGAAGAAGCAAGACACCCCGTCTGCCTTTTGCCGCAGCCAGGCTGTCCTCGAACACGTTTGATCGAAACGGTTGGCGCCAGCCGAATACTCTCAATCCGGTGACCACCTCGCCCCACCACGCCTTGCACAAGGCAGGCACGGTCGGTCGCGGAACCCCGGCCCGGGATCAATGCGTCGCAACCAGCTGAACTCGCACGCCAACGCCCAGGCGTGCAGGTTCAGCACGCCCAAGGTCGGCGACGATCACAACCCACAACGGCGAGCCGCGCTGGTCGAGACCCACCAGCCCCCGGCGACCGCCAACGATCATCAGGCTCAGGACCCAACTACGTTGCAGTCGCGCCAGCATGATTGATGGGACTTTGATCGACCTCGGCAGAAGCGGGGGCTGTACGCTGCCGCAATGTCGCAATGGACCACGACAATCATCTCGCACCTGACGCACGTGCGGACTCTCCGTCGCGAACGCGACGCCGACCCAGAATCTTGGCGCGAGAGTTCAGGCTGTCAAACAATTTCAGCATGCACGCTTTGTACGCGACTACGCCGACCTGTTGACCAGCTTGCGCCACCGCGCGGCGGCGACATTCTTCCTCGACGAACTGTACGGACCCGAGGACTTTTCTGCTCGGGACGCCGAACTTCGAACGCGTCGTTCCATTGATGGCGCACCTGCTGCCGCACGAAGTAGTGCGCACCATCGCAGACCTTATGGAATTGCACTCGCTGACTGAAGAGTTGGACCAACGAACGGCAGCGGCATTGATTCGACAGAACTCGACGAGCAATCGTATCGCGGCGCGTGGCTGCAGGTCGGCTGTCGCTCGGACCGCGAACGACAACTGACGCTGTTGATCGACTCAGGTCGCGCGCTGGATCGCCACACGCACAGCAAAGTGGTGTTGACGACATTGCGGGTCATGCGACGTCCTGCGCAAGCTGCCGGCTTGGGACGCCTTCAGGCCTTTCTCGAGGCCGGGATGTCCGCCTTCGCCAGGATGGCTGGTGCGCAGGACTTTCTGCGCGTCATCGAACAGAACGAAGCTCGCACGATCGACGATTTCTTTCCAGAAGAGAAAACCCGGCCGAATAAGATCTCGACCGGGTCTTCTGATATTAGCCTCGACAATGTCCTACTTTCACACGGGAACCCGCACTATCATCGGCGCAGAGGCGTTTCACTGTCCTGTTCGGGATGGGAAGGAGTGGGACCACCTCGCTATGGTCATCAGGCATAACCTGTCGCCGCTTGCCAATCCGGCAAGACAGCCAATTCGCAGAGTCGACCGCTTGCGCGGGAATCAGATTCTTGATTGCGCACTTCGTTCGAAGAACGGCATAACGCGTACACTCACCTGACGACTCTGCGTCAAAATTATAGGGTCAAGCCGCACGAGCAATTAGTACTGGTTAGCTCAACTGGTTACCCAGCTTCCACACCCAGCCTATCAACGTCCTGGTCTCGAACGACTCTTCAGGGGCTCGAGGCCCCGGCAAGACTCATCTTGAGACGAGTTTCCCGCTTAGATGCTTTCAGCGGTTATCTCTTCCGCACTTAGCTACTCGGCAATGCCACTGGCGTGACAACCGATACACCAGAGGTGCGTCCACTCCGGTCCTCTCGTACTAGGAGCAGGCTCTCTCAATCTTGCAGCGCCCACGGAAGATAGGGACCAAACTGTCTCACGACGTTTTAAACCCAGCTCACGTACCTCTTTAAATGGCGAACAGCCATACCCTTGGGACCGGCTACAGCCCCAGGATGAGATGAGCCGACATCGAGGTGCCAAACACCGCCGTCGATATGAACTCTTGGGCGGTATCAGCCTGTTATCCCCAGAGTACCTTTTATCCGTTGAGCGATGGCCCTTCCATACAGAACCACCGGATCACTTTGTCCTACTTTCGTACCTGCTCGACTTGTCAGTCTCGCAGTCAAGCACGCTTATGCCAATGCACTATCAGCACGATTTCCGACCGTGCCTAGCGTACCTTCGAACTCCTCCGTTACGCTTTGGGAGGAGACCGCCCCAGTCAAACTGCCCACCATACACTGTCCCCAACCCGGATAACGGGCCAAGGTTAGAACCTCAAACACACCAGGGTGGTATTTCAACGTTGGCTCCACGACACCTAGCGGCACCGCTTCAAAGCCTCCCACCTATCCTACACAGATCTGTTCAAAGTCCAATGTAAAGCTACAGTAAAGGTTCATGGGGTCTTTCCGTCTTTCCGCGGGGAGATTGCATCATCACAAACATTTCAACTTCGCTGAGTCTCTGGAGGAGACAGTGTGGCCATCGTTACGCCATTCGTGCAGGTCGGAACTTACCCGACAAGGAATTTCGCTACCTTAGGACCGTTATAGTTACGGCCGCCGTTTACTGGGACTTCAGTCAAGAGCTTGCACCCCATCATTTAATCTTCCAGCACCGGGCAGGCGTCACACCCTATACGTCGACTTTCGTCTTTGCAGAGTGCTGTGTTTTTAATAAACAGTCGCAGCCACCGATTCTCTGCGGCCTCATTGGGCTCCACCTGTAAATGGATTCACCTACTAAAGGCACACCTTCTTCCGAAGTTACGGTGTCAATTTGCCGAGTTCCTTCTCCAGAGTTCTCTCAAGCGCCTGAGAATACTCATCTCGCGCACCAGTGTCGGTTTGCGGTACGGTCGTATGTAGCTGGAGCTTAGTGGCTTTTCCTGGAAGCAGGGTATCGCTCACTTCAGCGGCAAGCCGCCTCGTTATCACGCTCTCATCTAAGCCGCCCGGATTTGCCTAGGCAGCACGACTACACGCTTGAACCGGGACATCCAACACCCGGCTGAGCTAACCTTCTCCGTCCCCACATCGCACTACATATCGGTACAGGAATATTGACCTGTTTCCCATCAGCTACGCATCTCTGCCTCGCCTTAGGGGCCGACTCACCCTACGCCGATGAACGTTGCGTAGGAAACCTTGCGCTTTCGGCGAGGGGCTTTTCACCCCCTTTAACGCTACTCATGTCAGCATTCGCACTTCCGATACCTCCAGCAGCCTTCACAAGCCACCTTCACAGGCTTACGGAACGCTCTCCTACCACGTACGCTTGCGCGCACATCCGCAGCTTCGGTAACTGGCTTAGCCCCGTTACATCTTCCGCGCAGGACGACTCGATCAGTGAGCTATTACGCTTTCTTTAAATGATGGCTGCTTCTAAGCCAACATCCTGACTGTTTTAGCCTTCCCACTTCGTTTCCCACTTAGCCAATTTTAGGGACCTTAGCTGGCGGTCTGGGTTGTTTCCCTCTTGTGTCCGGACGTTAGCACCCGGTGCACTGTCTCCCAAGCTGTACTCATCGGTATTCGGAGTTTGCAATGGTTTGGTAAGTCGCCATGACCCCTAGCCATAACAGTGCTCTACCCCCGATGGTAATACTTGAGGCACTACCTAAATAGTTTTCGGAGAGAACCAGCTATTTCCAAGTTTGTTTAGCCTTTCACCCCTATCCACAGCTCATCCGCTAGTTTTGCAACACTAGTCGGTTCGGACCTCCAGCAGGTGTTACCGCTACCTTCATCCTGGCCATGGATAGATCACTTGGTTTCGGGTCTACACCCAGCGACTGATCGCCCTATTCGGACTCGATTTCTCTTCGGCTTCCCTATTCGGTTAACCTTGCCACTGAATGTAAGTCGCTGACCCATTATACAAAAGGTACGCCGTCACCCTTGCGAGGCTCCGACTGTTTGTATGCATGCGGTTTCAGGATCTATTTCACTCCCCTCCCGGGGTTCTTTTCGCCTTTCCCTCACGGTACTAGTTCGCTATCGGTCGATTACGAGTATTTAGCCTTGGAGGATGGTCCCCCATCTTCAGACAGGATGTCACGTGTCCCGCCCTACTTGTCGCACACCTAGTTCCACCACCGACTTTTTTCATACGGGGCTATCACCCGCTATGGCCGGACTTTCCATTCCGTTCTGATAAGCCGATGGCTAAAGACGTACAAGGCTGTTCCGATTTCGCTCGCCACTACTTTCGGAATCTCGGTTGATGTCTGTTCCTCGAGCTACTGAGATGTTTCAGTTCACCCGGTTCGCCTCGCATGACTATGTATTCATCATGCGATACCCCTAAGGGTGGGTTTCCCCATTCGGAAATCTCCGGATCAAAGCTAATTTGCCAGCTCCCCGAAGCTTATCGCAGGCTATCACGTCCTTCGTCGCCTGTAATCGCCAAGGCATCCACCACATGCACTTAGTCACTTGACCCTATAACTTTGACGCCTGGCTGTACAGGCATCGTCAAGGACTCATCTTGAGTATCACGCGTTCGCCGTTCTTCAGGCCTCTTGCGGGCCGTTGAACTTCTATTTGACGCAATCAAGTTGTCGCCGACGGCACGGTGTCGCAGCCCCATGGGCGAGCAACTTTCCGTCGACGACTCTGATTTTCGACTCTACGAATTGTTAAAGAACGACAGCCGATTGCTGCGAATCGCTGGCGAGAACGACCTGGAACGGGTCGTTCGCGTCAGCATCTGGCGACGAGGATGTGATGATTGGTGGAGGATGACGGGATCGAACCGACGACCCCCTGCTTGCAAAGCAGGTGCTCTCCCAGCTGAGCTAATCCCCCAGTGAAGATGGTGGGTCTGGTTGGGCTCGAACCAACGACCCCCGCCTTATCAAGACGGTGCTCTAACCAGCTGAGCTACAGACCCTTCACGCAAGCGAAGGGAGGCGGTCGATGACGGATCCAGCCGCTGCCAAAGCACAGGAGGGCGCGATGCTCGACCAGCTCACACGCATGCTGCGTTCAACTACAGCCGATAAGAGTGGGCGCTCAATTTCGAGTGCCATTTGTGGGCTCCGGCTCGTCTCGACATCTGCAGCCCTGCAAGCAGGACATTCGACGCCGGCGCGGCGTTGCCATTTTCCAGAAAGGAGGTGATCCAGCCGCACCTTCCGATACGGCTACCTTGTTACGACTTCACCCCAGTCACGAACCCTGCCGTGGTAATCGCCCTCCTTGCGGTTAGGCTAACTACTTCTGGCAGAACCCGCTCCCATGGTGTGACGGGCGGTGTGTACAAGACCCGGGAACGTATTCACCGCGGCAAGCTGATCCGCGATTACTAGCGATTCCGACTTCACGCAGTCGAGTTGCAGACTGCGATCCGGACTACGACCGGTTTTCTGAGATTAGCTCCCCCTCGCGGGTTGGCAGCCCTCTGTACCGGCCATTGTATGACGTGTGAGCCCTACCCATAAGGGCCATGATGACCTGACGTCATCCCCACCTTCCTCCGGTTTGTCACCGGCAGTCTCATTAGAGTGCCCTTGCGTAGCAACTAATGATAAGGGTTGCGCTCGTTGCGGGACTTAACCCAACATCTCACGACACGAGCTGACGACGGCCATGCAGCACCTGTGTTCTGGCTCTCTTTCGAGCACTCCCAAATCTCTGCGAGATTCCAGACATGTCAAGGGTAGGTAAGGTTTTTCGCGTTGCATCGAATTAAACCACATCATCCACCGCTTGTGCGGGTCCCCGTCAATTCCTTTGAGTTTCAACCTTGCGGCCGTACTCCCCAGGCGGTCAACTTCACGCGTTAGCTTCGTTACTGAACAGCAAGCCGTCCAACAACCAGTTGACATCGTTTAGGCGTGGACTACCAGGGTATCTAATCCTGTTTGCTCCCCACGCTTTCGTGCATGAGCGTCAGTGCAGGCCCAGGGGATTGCCTTCGCCATCGGTGTTCCTCCGCATATCTACGCATTTCACTGCTACACGCGGAATTCCATCCCCCTCTGCCGCACTCTCAGCCATGCAGTCACAAATGCAGTTCCCAGGTTAAGCCCGGGGATTTCACATCTGTCTTGCAAAGCCGCCTGCGCACGCTTTACGCCCAGTAATTCCGATTAACGCTTGCACCCTACGTATTACCGCGGCTGCTGGCACGTAGTTAGCCGGTGCTTATTCTTCAGGTACCGTCATTACTCCAGGGTATTAGCCCGGACCGTTTCTTCCCTGACAAAAGCGGTTTACAACCCGAAGGCCTTCTTCCCGCACGCGGCATGGCTGGATCAGGCTTGCGCCCATTGTCCAAAATTCCCCACTGCTGCCTCCCGTAGGAGTCTGGGCCGTGTCTCAGTCCCAGTGTGGCTGGTCGTCCTCTCAGACCAGCTACAGATCGTCGCCTTGGTGGGCTTTTACCCCACCAACTAGCTAATCTGACATCGGCCGCTCCAATAGCGCGAGGTCTTGCGATCCCCCGCTTTCACCCGTAGGTCGTATGCGGTATTAGTCCGGCTTTCGCCGGGTTATCCCCCACTACTGGGCACGTTCCGATGTATTACTCACCCGTTCGCCACTCGCCACCAGGATTGCTCCCGTGCTGCCGTTCGACTTGCATGTGTAAGGCATGCCGCCAGCGTTCAATCTGAGCCAGGATCAAACTCTTCAGTTCGATCTTGATATGTTGCTCAATGAATTGAAGTGAACTTCACTTCATGAGCGTTTAAGGTCCATGAGACCTCGGTCTTTCGACCAAGGCACTCGGCCTTCGAACGCCCACACTTATCGGCTGTTAGTTTTTAAAGAGCTGGCGCCTTGCGGCGCGGCTGGAGCAACTTGAAAGCAGCTCTCAGCGAAGACCGCGATTCTGGCATGTTTTTGAAAGCCCTGTCAAGCCGGTCTGTCTCGTAATCGCCAGGCCGCGGTGGGCCTGGAGTCCGCTCGCGCCGCTTGCAGCAGCACGAGGAGCCGCGACTATAGCAGCAGTTGCGGAGACGGCTGCCGAGCAGGCGCGATCGCCTGCGGACCGCGCTCTTTCCGCGCGATGAGCGCCCGCCGCGGCGACGCATTCGCGCTCGGGATCGTCGGCCGCGAGGATGCGCCGGCCGCGACGCGCCCAGCGCCGCGCGTCGGTCGCGCAGGATGCGCTCGCTTGATCGGCGACGATCTGCGACGGATGCATCGAGAAGCTGCGCAGGCCCATCGCCAGCAGCAGCTCGCGTGAACGCCGGTGTCGCCGGCCATCTCGCCGCAGACGCTGACGCTCTTGCCGGCAGCGCGCGCGCGCCGGCGATCGTCTGCGGCGACCAGCTGCAGCACCGCCGGATGCCAGGGGTCGTAGAGATGGGCGACGGCCTCGTCGGCGCGGTCGATCGCCAGCGTGTACTGGATCAGGTCGTTGGTGCCGATCGAGACGAAGTCGAAATGGCGCAGGAAGGCCGGCAGCATCAGCGCGCGCGGCCGGCACCTCGACCATCGCGCCGATCTCGACCGGCCCGTACGCTGCGGCCGGCGTCGTCGAGCTGCTGGCGCGCCCGCGCCAGCGCGCTCGAGCGTGTGCCGCACCTCGCTCAGGTGCGCGACCATCGGAATCAGGAGCCGCACCTTGCCGTAGGCGCTGCGCGCGCAGGATCGCGCGCAGCTGCTGGCGAAACATCGCCGGGCTCCGACGAGGCTCCAGCGGATCGCGCGCAGCCCGAGCGCCGGGTTCAGCGCGTGCTCGTGGCGCAGCTCGTTGGCCGACATCCGTGTCGAGCGGCTTGTCGGCGCCGATGTCGACGGTGCGGATCGTCACCGGCAGCCCGCTGCATCGCCTCGACGGCGGTGCGATAGGCCTCGAACTGCTCGTCCTCGCCGGGCAGCTCGCCGTCGCGGTTCATGAACAGGAACTCGCTGCGGAACAGGCCGACGCCCGACGGCGCCCGCCTCGAGCGCCGCCGGCGGCGTCGCCCGGCTGCTCGATGTTGGCGAGCAGCTCGACCGCTCGCCGTCGAGCGTGACCGCCGGCAGTGTGCCGCAGCCGGCGACAGCCGGCGCGCTCGAGCTCGCTCTGGCGCTGCCGGAAGCCGGTATTCGTCGAGCACCGATCGGCGACGGGTCGACGATCACGATGCCGGCGTCGCCGTCGATCACCACCCAGTCGTCCTGGCGGATCAGCCGGCTCGCCTCGCGCGCGCCGACCACCGCCGGGATGTCCATGCTGCGCGCGACGATCGCGGTGTGCGAGGTCTTGCCGCCGACGTCGGTGACGAAGCCGGTGAAGACGCTCGCGCTTGAACTGCAGCATGTCGGCCGGCGCGATGTCGTTGGCCACCAGCACCAGCGGATCCTCGCCGCGCAGTCCGCGCCGGGCGCGACGGCGGCTCGCCAGCAGCGGCGAGGCGCCGTCGCCGCCGCGCGCCAGCACGCCGCAGCAGGCGCTCGACGACCTGCTCGAGGTCGGCCTTGCGCTCGCGCAGGTACTCGTCCTCCATCTCGTCGAACTGGCGCGCCAGCACCTCGAGCTGCGCCGACAGCGCCCATTCGGCGTTGTAGTGGCGCTCGCGGATCCAGTGCTTGGTCGCGCCGGTCAGCGTGTCGTCGTGCAGCAGCATCAGGTGCACGTCGAGCAGCGCCGACAGCTCGGCCGGCGCTTCGGCCGGCAGGTCGCGCTTCAGCGCCGTCAGCTCGTCGGCGACGCGCGTCGCGCGCGACGCGCAGGCGGTCGATCTCGGCCTCGACGCTGGTCGTCGCCGACGAAGTAGTGCGCGACGTCGATCCGGCTCGAGGCGACGAGCACGGCTCGCCCGATCGCGATGCCTCGCGAAACCGGCAGGCCGAACAGCTGGAACCGGTCATTGCGACGCGATCCTAAGCAGTGCGGTGCGGTCGGCTTGCGGCTTACTCGCCTTCGCCGAACTTGTCGTCGATCAGGGCGACGAGCGCGTCCATCGCCTGCGCCTCGTCCTCGCCGTCGGTCTCGATCTCGATCTCGCTGCCGATGCCGGCGGCCAGCATCATCACGCCCATGATGCTCTTGGCATTGACGCGGCGGCCGTTGCGGCTGAGGAAGATCTCGCTGCGAAAGCCGCCGGCCAGCTTGCGTGAGCTTGGCCGACGCCCGCGCGTGCAGGCCGAGCTTATTGCTGATCCTGGTGGTCGCCTTGATCACTGCCTCGCGCTTTCAGGGTCTGGTTCTGGGGTCGCGACGTGGCCACCGGCATCACGCCCTGGGTCGCGCCGGCCACCGCCCGCGCGACGACCGCATCGAGCGTGTCGCCGCTGTAGCACAGCGAGCGCCAGAGCATCGGCACGTTGACGCCGGCGACGACCTTGACCTGCACCCCGTCGGCGAGCCGCTGCGCGACGTTGCAGGGCGTGGCGCCGAACACGTCGGTGAGGATCAGCGCCTCGGGATTGCGCACGCTGCTCGAGCATCGCGCGCGCCTGCGCCTCGATCTCCTCGACCGGGAGCTCGGGCAGGACGTCGAGCGCGGCGAGCTGCCGCGGCGCAGTCCGGGAAGCGCATGCTCGGCGACGGCCTTCAGCGACGACGCGAGCGGCGCGTGGGCAATGATCAGAGTCCGGGCATGGCCGCGCGATTATCGGGCAGTTGCCTCGCTTGACGAGGGCTCGGCCCCTTCGGTAGACGTTCACGACGTGAGCTTGATCGCGCCGAAGAAGCTGCGGACGGCGTCCTCGGGCGAGCGCTCTCGCCGACGGCCGTCGCCTGATAAGACGCGAACGCCGTGGACGAAGAACGCGGCGTGCGCGGTGACCGGCCGGCCGTCCGGCAGCCGGCCGCTGCACATGGAGCAGCGCGCTGCGCCGGGTTCGGCGTCGCGCCCGGCGGCGCGAACGGCTCGGCGAGCGCGTGCGCCGCCGCCGAGGTTGGCGGCGACGCTCGCCTTCAGCGCCGCGAGCAGCGGCTCGACCCGGGCCGGCTCGCCGCCATCGACGACGGCGAGCGAGAACGGTCGCGCCGCCGGCGTCGCAGGAGTGCAGCTGCATCCGCAGCGTCGGCAGCCGACGACGCGCACCGTGCGCTCGTGCTTGTCGAGGCGGCAGGGAAAGAGCGCGGTCACGCCGCTGCCCTCGGGCCGCGACCTCGCGCCAGTCGAGCGCGGGCGAGCAGGCCAGGAGCATGCGCGAGCAGCGACGAGTCGCCGGGGCCGGCGCGCCGGCCGGATGCGAGGCTCATCGCATCGATTATCCCGATGCCTCGCCACGGCGCGCGCCGACAATCGGCCGATGGCCGACGCCCGCGACTCCTCCGATCCAGCGAGCGCCGCGCCGCAGGCGCTGGCCGGCGTGCGCGTGCTCGACCTGTCGCGCGTGCTCGCCGGACCCTGGTGCACGCAGATCGCTCGCCGACCTCGGCGCCGACGTGATCAAGGTCGAGCGCCCGCGGCGCGGCATCCCGGCGACGACACCCGCGGCTGGGGCCCGCCCTTCCTGCAAGGACCACGCACGGCGCGCGACACCGCCGAGGCCGCCTACTACCTCGGCACCAACCGCAACAAGCGCTCGATCACGATCGACCTCGCCACGCCCGAAGGCGCGGCGCTGGTCGCGCGACTGGCGCACGCGCTGCGATGTCGCTCGTCGAGAACTTCAAGGTCGGCGACATGGCGCGCCACGGCCTCGACTGCGGCGTCGCTGCTCGCGCTCAACCCGCGCCTGGTCTACTGCTCGATCACCGGCTTCGGCCAGACCGGCCCGTACCGCGACCGCGCCGGCTACGACTACGCGATCCAGGGCATGGGCGGCCTGATGAGCGTCACCGGCCGTCGCGCGAGATCGCCGACGACGCGCCCGGCGGCGGGCCGCAGAAGGTCGGCGTCGCCGTCGCCGACCTGTTCACCGGCATGTACGCCGTGACGCGCGATCCTCGCGGCGCTGCGCCACCGCGACCGCACCGGCCGAGGGCCAGGCGATCGACATGGCGCTGCTCGACACGCAGGTGGCGATGCTCGCCAACCTCGGCGCCGAACTACCTCGCCACCGGCGTGGCGCCGCAGCGCGCCGGCAACGCGCACCAGAACATCGTGCCCTACCAGGTGTTCGAGGTCGCCGACGGGCACATCGATCCTGGCGGTCGGCAACGACGGCCAGTTCGCGCGCTTCTGCGCCGTCGCCGGCTGCGCCGAGCTCGCTGCGCGACGCGCGCTTTCGCCCGCAACGCCGACCGGGTGCGCCACCGCGACGTGCTGGTGCCGCTGCTGGCGGCGGCGCTGAAGCGCGCGCGCGCGCGCGCGACTGGCTCGAGCGCGCTGGAGGCGGCCAAGGTGCCGTGCGGGCCGATCAACGACCTCGCCGAGGTCTTCGCCGACCCGCAGGTGCAGGCCCGCGGCATGACGGTCGACGATGGCGCATCCGCTCGCCGGCGCGATCGCGCCTGGTCGCCAGCCCGATGAAGCTGTCGGCGACGCCGGTCCGCTACGACCGGGCGCCGCCGCTGCTCGGCGCCGACACCGAGGCCGTGCTGGCCGAGTTCGGGCTGGAGTGACGAGCATCGGCACGCTGCGGACGGCGCGCGCGATCTGAAGCTCAGGGCAACCCGAATCCGCTGGCTCGACAGAAACGACATTAGGGCGGAAACAGTGAACAAGTTGTGCATTTACTGGCTTTCTCGTGACCGCTCGTCCGCGGCATCCGGTCAGAGTCACGGCGCCGCAGGGCGTGGGCCGACACTTCTCGGCAAAGCGACCAGACTGCTCGGCCCGGCCCGCAGCGCCGCATCGCCACAGATCCGAAGCTCGCGGGACCGTTCCGGCGCCGCCGAGTGCGGCGCCCCAGAAAGAGACCTGCTGATCCGCTTTCGATGCGCTTCGCCCTGCGCTCCATTGCCGTGCGAAATCCCCAGACCGACCTTGCCATCTCTGCGGACGACGAGCGATGGCATGAGCTCGTCTCCCAGGTCGGCGCCGAGATCGCCGGCGCCGCTGACCGCGGCGCTCGAGCGCATCCACGTCCTTACCGCCACCGGCAAGATCGACCGCGCCGGCTTGCGCGCCCTGCGCGACGAGGTCGAGCAGGCGCGCCAGGTCGGGCATGATCGGCCAGCAGCTCACCCGTTTCGCCTCGGGCCGCGTGCGCCAGTCGCACTGAAGTGCTGCAGCTCGAGGAGGTGATGAAGAGCGTGCTCGCGCTCCGCGCCCGCGAGACCCAGGCCCGTGGCATCGCCCTGAAGCCGCAGCTCAAGTCGGCGCGCGTCGTCGTCGTCGACGGCTCGCTGCTGTTCAGCCTGCTCAACGCCACGCTCGACTGGGCGCTCGCCAACGCCCACGCGCACATCGACTTCACGATCGACTTCAAGACCTGGCCGGTGCATGCGCGGCTGACCTGCCGGTTCGCGCATCGCCCGCGCGGACCATGACGCGACGACCGAGCGTCACCACGCCGGCGCCGCCGCGGCTCGACTCGCTCAGCTGGCGCCTGATCGAGCAGACCGCGCTGGACGATGGGCCTGGTCGGTCGAGCGCAGGACGTTGCCGGCATCAGCACCCTGGTGCTCGAGTTCCCGAGACCGCGAACGAGGAGATGGAAGGCCTGTCGGCCGAGGAGATCGACGACGCCTCGACGCCAGTCGCGGCAATTCGAAGGCGCTGGCCGGCAGCCACGTGCTGGTCGTCGCCTCGCGGCGCGAGATGCGCGTGCATGATCCGCGACGCGCTGCGCAGCACATGAGCATGCTCGTCGACTTCGTCGGCTCGGTCGACGAGGCGGTGAGCTTCTGCCGGAAGGCCTGCCGCACGCGATCATCGTCGAGTCGATCCAGCGCGGCGGCCGCTTGCACATCGTTCCGCGAGGAGATCCTGGCCGAGGTGCCGGACTTCGTCTTCATCGAGATCCTGGAGCAGGGCTCGACCTTCGAGATGTCCGGCACGAACGGCGCGCACCATGGCGCGGATCGGCCGCGACGTCGTCGCCAGCTCGCTGCCGGCGGCGCTGATGTTCGAGCTGTCGCGAAGCCTGAGTCATCAGGGCCGGCGTCAGCGCCTGCGCCGGCTACTTGCCGAACACCTTTCGCCAGCAGCGCGCTGCCGCGTGCCGATCGGGTCGCTGGCGGATCTTCTTCTCCTCCTCGGCCGATCATGAAGTAGAAGCCGTCGAGGCGCCTTGCCGGTGACGTAGCGCTCGATGCTGGCGTCCTCGCCGCTCATCACGACCCATAGCTGGCAGCCTTGCCGGCCACGGCGTTGTAGCGCGCGCGCGAGTCGACCCTCGCCGTCTCGCGCGTCACGATCGGCAGAACTTCGGCCGAGCGGCTGAGCGTGTCTTCGTAGGCGAAGAACTTCGTCACCGAATCGTCGCCGCCGGCTGACGATGCGCGCGGGCGTCGTCTGACGCTCATGGACTTCGACCGCCGCGAAACCAGAAGCGCCCTGTGCCTCCGGCACCGCCGCCTCCGGCGGCGCGGTTCATCGCCGTGACCAGGTCGTCGACGCTGCTTCTGCTGGCCGGTCAGCCTTCGCCAGCTTGGCCGCGTCCTTCAGGTAGCCCGGCAGCGGGATCCTGACCTTGGGATTGCCGAGGTAGCCGTCGGTGCGTGCCGAGCAGGTCGACCGCCGGCGACCGGCGCCGCCGCTCGAGCGCCGCGCTGGATGCCCGGCGCTGCGTCGGCGTCGCTGACGCCGGCAGCGCACGTCCTGCTTGCGAGCAGCACGGCCGCGCGCACGGCCAGCTCTGCAGTCGTGAAACCGCCTTCTCCGCATCGCCTGCACCTCTCGGGTCGACTCGGGGCGCCCTGATCGGCCAGTTCTGCGCCGGCGTCAGCGCGCGTGCACGCCGGCGATCGCCGCGCCAGACGATCAGCACCGCCGCCAGGCCGACCCAGACGCGTCAGCGTGGCCGGTCCGAGGTCGACCAGGAGGCAGGTCGAGGCCAGCGGCGTCAGGTAGCTGAGGATGCCGATGCGGCGCGCGTCGCCGCGCTTCGAGCGCCGCGTCCCAGAGGAAGAAGGCGGCGCCGAGCGGGCCGAGGCCGACGGCCGACGATCAGCACCCAGTCGCGCAGCGACGGCTCGACGCCGCGCCTCGAAGGCGAGGTGGCAGAGCAGCGCCAGCACGCCTGAGACCAGGCCGAACAGGCCGACGACGGCGGTCGGGAAGTGGGCGACGCGGCGCGTCAGCAGCGAATAGCTGGCCCAGGATGAAGGCCGAGCCGAGGGCCGGCAGGTAGCCCCAGGCGAAGCCGCCGGTGACGCCTCGCCCGCCGAGGATCGCCAGCGCCGCGCCGACGAAGCCGGCGAGCGCCGCGCCGACGTGCACCGGACGCAGCTTCATCCCGGGCAGGAACAGCGGCGCGAGCACGACGATGAAGAGCGGCCAGAGGTAGTTGACCAGGTTGGCCTCGACCGGCGGGCGCGTTGCGCAGGGCGACGAAGAGCAGGAAGTGGAAGCCGAACAGGCCGTAGACGCCGAGCGCCAGGGTCGACGTGCGGCACCCGCCACTGCCGCGCCAGCGGCCACGCCGGCACGCGCTGCCGATCACCAGGGCGCAGCCCGGTCAGAGAAAGCGGCGGCACGTGCGCCAAGGCGACGCCGAGCGAGGCCAGGGTCGCCCAGAGCGCGATCGCGCCGAGCGCGAGCAGCGGTCGCGCTCACCGGCGCGCCGCCGCCGCTCAGCGCCAGAACCGCCACAGCCAGCCAGACTGCCGCGACGATCGCCGCCGGCGCGGGCCCGGCTGCGGCCCGCGCTCGACTCAGGTCGACCAGTCGATCGGCTTGCCGTGCCGCCGGCGCTGTCGCGCCTCCTCTTCCATGCCGGCGACCCACTCGCGCCGCCGCGGCAGGTCGGCCTGGATCGCTTCGAGCCGGCGCTTCACCACCTCCGCCGGCGGCTTGCTCGGCGTTCGCCTTGAGCACCGGCGCGAGCTTCTCGACCGCGGCGTAGGCCTCGCGCAGGCTCGGGATCGCAGCGTCGCGCCGCATTGCGCGCAGCTCATGCGTCTCGCCCGGCGGCAGCGCCGCGCCGCAGGCTGCGCATTGCATCGCCTGCTGCTGCGCGCGGCGTGACCGCGGCAGCTCGCTGCGACGCGAGCATCGCCTCCGGGTCGAGCGCGCGCGCGCCAGCCGGGCGACGTCGAGCAGGCTCGGCACCGAGCGTGCAGTACGGGCAGCGCTCGTCGTCCTTGCCGATCGCCGCGCCGCAGTTGACGCAGTCGATCCGGCCGCCGGTCGCGCAGCAGCTTGGCGCGATCGAGCCGCGACATCGGCCGCGAGCAGCCCCTTCTCCTCGAGGAACTCGGCGAACGACTGGTAGGCGCCGTCGCGGCTTCAGGCACTGCAGCTGCGACCGAGCGGCCCCAGCGCGAGCTGGTTGTGCACCGTCTTCAGCTGCCCGGCGCAGCGCGGGCAGCGCGTCGCCGCGGTCAGCAGCTGGTGCGGCAGGTCGTAGCGCGCGGCCATCGTGCCGATCAGCTCGAGCAGGCCGGGGCCGTTCAGGCCGCGCGGTCTCGGTGCCGTCGAACCAGACCAGGTCGCAGCTGGCGCAGACGTCGATCTCGACGCTCGCGCCCGTAGTGGCCTGGCGAGCGCCGAGGCGCTGCATCGGCTGCGCGGCAGTTGCCGCAGTCGAGCGGCGCTCGCGTCGGGCCGGAGCGGCGGCCGGCATCCGCCGGCGTCAGGCGCATGGCGGCGACGCCCGCCGCGTGCGCCTGCTGGTCGGCGTGGTAGCTCGAGCGCACCAGCGCGCCGACGGCGGCGTGGCGTGAAGCCCATCGCCGCGGCCTCGCGCTCGAACATCCGGAAGGTGTCGGGGTGCACGTAGCGGCGCACCGGCAGGTGGTGGCCGCTCGGCGCGAGGTACTGGCCGATCGTCAGCATGTCGATGTCGTGCGCGCGCATGTCGCGCATCACCTGCAGGATCTCGTCGTCGGTCTCGCCGAGGCCGACCATCACGCCGCTCTTGGTCGGCACGTCGCGGCGCGAACTCCTTGAAGCGCTTCAGCAGGTTGAGCGAGAACGCGTAGTCGGAGCCCGGGCGCGCTTCCTTGTACAGGCGCGGCGCGGTCTCGAGGTTGTGGTTCATCACGTCCGGCGGCGCCGCCTTCAGGATCTCGAGCGCGCGGTCCATGCGGCCGCGGAAGTCGGGCGTCAGGATCTCGATCTGCGTGCCGGGCGACAGCTCGCGCGTCTTGCTGGATGCAGTCGACGAAGTGGCCGGCGCCGCCGTCGCGCAGGTCGTCGCGGTCGACGCTGGTGATGACGACGTACTTCAGCTTCAGCGCGGCGATCGTCTTGCGCCAGGTTCGAGCGGCTCGTCGGCGTCGAGCGGGTCGGGCCGGCCGTGGCCGACGTCGCAGAACGGGCAGCGCCGGGTGCACTTGTCGCCCATGATCATGAAGGTCGCGGTGCCCTTGCCGAAGCACTCGCCGATGTTCGGGCACGACGCTTCCTCGCACACCGTGTGCAGCTTGTGCTCGCGCAGGATCTGCTTGATCTCGTAGAAGCGCGTGGTCGGCGAGCCGGCCTTGACGCGGATCCAGTCGGGCTTCTTCAGCGTCTCGCGCGGCCACGATCTTGATCGGGATGCGCGACGTCTTGGCCTCGGCCTTCTGCTTGACGGTCGGCGTCGTAGCGGTCGGGCGTCAGGGTGCATCCGTCAGGGCTCAGGTGGGCGGCGAGCTTGGCGCCGAGGGTCGTCGCCACCTCGTCCCACGGCGGCGCGCACGCCGATTGTAGAAAGGTCGATCACGTGCCAGCCCGGCATAGACCGCACGGGTCGATGCCGCTCGAAGGGGCCGCAGGTCCATCGCGACGTTCAGCGCCACGCCGTGGTAAGCGCAGTGCCGGCTCACCTTGACGCCGATGCGCGGCGATCTTGCCGAGGCCGTCGAACTTCGGCGCTCGGGTCGCGCGCGGCGCGGCGTGCAGGCGGCGTGGCCGAACGGGTCGTCCGAGCCGGACGTAGACGCCCGGCGCGCCGCGCGACGCGGTGGCCGGTGACGCCGTAGCGTCTCGAGCGTCTTGAGCAGCGCCTGCTCGAGCCGGTAGACGTATTCCTTGACGTAGATGCCGAGCCGGCGCAGGTCGACCAGCGGATAGGCGACCACCTGCCCGGGCCCGTGGTACGTGACCTGGCCGCCGCGGTCGGTCGCGCACGACCGGGATGCCGCCCGGCGTCGAGCAGATGCTCGGCCTGGCCGGCGATGCCCTGGCGTGAAGACCGGCGGGTGCTCGCACAGCCAGAGCTCGTCCGGGCGTGTCGGCGTCGCGCGCCGCGGTGAAGGCGCGCATCGCGCTCGTAGCTCAGGTCCCAGGCGACCGGGCCGAGGCGCTTGACGATCATCCGGCGCGCCGCGCCTGCGGCGCTCGGCTCAGAGCACGACCTTGACCATCGGATGCGTCGACAGCGTCCGGTACAGCTCGTCGAGCTGCTCGCGGCTGGTGGCGGTGATCGTGATCGTCACGCCGCAGGTAGTTCGAGCCGCTGCTCGGCCGGCAGCTCGATCGTCGCGGCGTCGAAGCGCCGGGTCGAAGCGGCGCGCGATCTCGGTCACCGCGTGCACGAAGCCGTCGGCGTTGACGCCCATCACCTTGATCGGGAACGCGCGACGGGTACTCGATCAGCGACTTGTTCGGGCGGGATGTCCTGCATGCATGGTCGTTTCCATCGTCCGATATGTGGGCGACCGGCGCGGATGCAAATCCTGCGCCGCAGCCGCGGCATGCCGCTCAGATCGACTGGGTCTGCTTGGCGCGCTGGTAGGCCTCGTACAGCCGGCGCGTAGACCGGCCCGGGCTTGCCGCGCAGCGGCGCCGTGGCCGACGGCGTCGCCGTCGAGCGTCGTCACCGGCAGCACTTCCTTGGTCGCCGAGCTGAGCAGCGACCTCGTCGGCCGGCGAGCACGTCGGCCTCCGGGATCGGCCGCAGGTTGTAGGCGATGCCGCACTCCTCGCACAGCTCGCGCGATCAGCTCGTAGCGGATGCCCTCGAGCACGTGCTCGCTCTTCGGCGGGCCGAGCAGCGCGCCTTCGTGGACGACCCAGACGTTGCTGCGCCGCCGCCTCGGTGAGGAAGCCGTCGCGGAACATGATCGTCTCGAGCGCGCCGTGGTCGGCCGAGATCTGCCGCGCCAGCACGTTGCCGAGCAGCGAGATGCTCTTGATGTCGCCGCGCTCCCAGCGGAAGTCGCGCGCGCTGACGCAGGCCACGCCCTGGTGGCGCTGCTCGGCCGGTCGGCCGGCTTCATCGGGCTGGCCATCATGAACACGGTCGGCTCGATGTCCGGCCGGCATGACGTGGTCGCGCAGCGCCACGCCGCGCGTCACCTGGATGTAGACGAGCTGGTCGGCGGCGCCGCCGTGCTCGGCCAGCGCGGCGACGAGCTTCGCGGCAGCGCTCGAGCCACTGCGTCGCGGCTGTAGCGGATTGTCGATGCGCAGCTTGCGCGCAGGCTGCGCCGAGGCGCGCCATGTGCTCGTCGAAGCGGAACAGCTCTGCCGCCGTAGACCGGCACGACCTCGTAGATGCCGTCGCCGAAGATGAAGCCGCGGTCGAGCACCGAGACCTTCGCCTCGCGCAGGCGGCACGTACTCGCCGTTCAGGTAGCACAGGGTGTCGGGGATGTTGCATGGCGAGCTGCCGCGCGATTGTCAGCTTACTTGATCCAGAGCCGGATCGCGTCCCAGGCGCGGCCGAAGATGCCGGCCTGCTCGACCGGCTTCCATGCACCACCAGCGGCACGCTCGACGACCGGCGCGCCGGCCGACGGTCGCGACCTTGATCGTGCCGACGCGCTGGCCCTTGGCGAGCGGCGCGACCAGCGGGTCGGTGCGCTCGACCTTGGTCTGCAGCTTGCCGCCCTCGCCCTTGCGGCACGCTGACGAACAGCGCCGCCGGCGGCGCCGAGCTTGGCCTCGCTGGCCGTTGCCCTTCCAGACCGGCGGCGTGACGATCGGCTTGCCGTCGTCGAACAGGCGCACCGTGTCGAACGCCTGGAAGCCCCAGTTCAGCAGCTTCTGGCTCTCGTTGGCGCGCGCTTCCATCGAGGTGGTGTTGAGCACCACGGTCAGCGACCGGCGCTTGCCGGCGCCGTCCGCCGGCCGAGGTTCGGGAACTCGCGCTGCGCGGTCGCGAGCAGGCAGTAGCCGGCCGCCTCGGTGTAGCCGGTCTTCATGCCGTCGACGGTCGGGTCGCGGCGCAGCAGCAGGTTGCGGTTCGGCTGCGTGATGTTGTTGTAGCGTGTACTCCTTGATCGAGTAGTACGGAGAAGTACTCGGGAAGTCGCGGATGATGTGCGCGGCGATCGTCGCCAGGTCGCGCGCCGTGCTGCGGTGGCCGGGCTCGGTCAGGCCGGTGACGTTCTTGAAGCGCGGTGTTCTTCAGGCCCCAGGCCTGCGCCTGCCGGTTCATCATCGCCGACGAACGTCGTCGACGCTGCCGCCCACGCCCTCGGCGAGCGCGACCGACGGCGTCGTTGCCGCTCTGCACGATCAGGCCGCGCAGCAGCTCGTCGACCTTCGGCGTCATCGTCGTGTCGATGAACATCAGCGAGCCGCCGCCCTTGCGCTCGGCCCAGGCGCGCATCGAGACCGGCAGCGTCCTGCTCGAGCGTCAGCTTCTTGTCGCGCAGCGCCTGGAAGACGACGTAGGCGGTCATCAGCTTGGTCAGCGACGCCGGGTCGGCCGGCGCGTCGGCGTCGCGCTCGGCCAGCGTCTGGTCGCGTGGTCAGGTCGAGCACCAGGTAGCTCTTGGCGGCGACCTCGGGCGGCTGCGGCGCCTGGCGCGCAGCGACGGTCGCGAAGCGGCGGCGAGCAGGAAGGCGGCGACGCGGGCGACGGAGCGGGACAGGAATCGGCATCGAGAGGGTCGGGTGCGGAGGCAAGGAGGGTCAGGCAGCGGCGACGCGCGTGCAGTTCACGCACGATGACGTTTTTCAGCAGGGCAGATCTGGCCGTGGAAGAAGTGGCCGACGCCGGGGAAGACGATCACCGGCAGCGCCTGGCGGCCGCGCCCAGGCGAGCGTCGCCGCGAGCGGCACGACGTCGTCGACCTCGCCGTGGATGCACGACGCGTGTCGGCCGGCACCGGCGGCACCGCCTGCTTCTCGGTCGACGGGCCGACCAGCACCAGCCGGCGCGGCTGCTCGCGCCTCGGGCAGCCGCGTCGGCGACGGCTGGCGGCGACGTAGCCGCCGAACGAGAAGCCGGCCAGCAGCAGCGGCAGCGCGGCGAACTCGCGGCCGCGCACGCGCGCGACGACGGCGAGCGCGTCGTCGACCTCGCCGCGGCCCTCGTCCCAGGCTGCCCTCGAGCGCGCCGATGCCGCGGAAGTTGAAGCGCACGCTGCGTCCAGCCGAGCTGCAGGAAGGCGCGCGCGACCGTCTGCACGACCTTGTTGTCGAGCGTGCCGCCGAACTGCGGATGCGGATGGCAGACGACCGCGACGCCGCGCGGCGCCGTCGCCGGCGCAGTCGATCGCGCACTCGATGCGCCCGGCCGGGCCGGCGATCTGCTCGCGACGCGTGCGCGGGTTCATGGCGGGACGGCGCTCAGCGGCCGACGTCGGGCGGCAGCAGCAGGCGCTCGACGACCTCGCCGCTGCTTCAGGTGCGAGTCGACGATCTCGTCGATGTCGCTGCTCGTCGACGTAGGTGTACCAGACGCCTTCGGGATAGACCACCGCGACCGGCCCGCCGGCGCAGCGGTCCAGGCAGCCCGGCCTTGTTGACCCGCACCTGGCCCGGCCCGGCAGAGCCGCTCCTTCTTGACCCGCGACTTGCAGTGGTCGAAGCTCGCCTTGGCGCCGTGGTGGGCGCAGCGAGTTCTCGCCGTTCTCGCGGTCGTTGAGGCAGAAGAAGATGTGGCGCTGGTAGTAGGGAGCCGGCAGCCGTGAAGCGAGGGTCGGCCGAGAAAGGCGAAGGCCCGAAGCCTACACGCCGGTCGAAACCCTGCCCGTCAGAGGCTCTCCGCCGGGTCGAAGTCGAGCTCGACCTTGGCGCCGTTCGGGTCGTAGCTGAACAGCTGCCAGATGCCCGAGTCCGGTCTGCCGGCGCAGGTCGTACTTCGACGCCGGCGGCGTCGAAGCGGGCCTTCACCGCCTTGCACGTCGCTCGGCGCGTGAAGGCCATGTGGTCGATCACGCCGGCGCGCTGCGCCGGCGGCTTGCCGGTCGAAGTAGAGGTGCAGGATCGCCTGCGTGCCGTCGCCGTAGAGCCAGGCGCCGTCGAAGCCGAGGTCGGGCCGCTAGCCTACCTTCAGGCCGAGCAGGCCGACGTAGAAGTCGAGCGTCTTCTGCCGCGTCCTCGGCGATGACGGTGAAGTGGTTCATGCCGACGATCATGCGGCGCTCCTCGCGTTGGTCAGGTGCTCGATTCTCAGGCGATCAGCACCAGCGCGCCGATCGTGCGCGCGCGATTCGAGCCGCGCGATGCGCCTGCGTCGGCGGCGTCGAGGGCATGGCGCTCGATCGGCGGCAGCCGCAGCGTGCCGTCGGCGAGCGCGCTGCCAGACGCGCTCGGCGCGCGCTCGGCCAGGTCGGCCGGGCGTCGCGACGTAGTCGAACACCGACCGGGCGCGAGAAGGTGATCGACTTCTGCCACCAGCCGGTCGGCCGAAATCGGCTGCAGCGCGCCGCTCGCCTGGCCGAGGCTGATCCAGTGGCCGCGCCGCGCGAGCGCGGCGAAGTTCTCGTCGCGCGCGGCGTCGCCGATGCCGTCGATCACGACGTCGGCGCCGCCGAAGCGTGCGCTGCACCGCGTCGGCGAAGCGGTAGTCGCGCGTGACGATCACGTGACTCGCAGCCGTGCTCGCGCGCGACGCGCGCCTTGGCCTCGCTCGACACCGTGCCGATCACGGTCGCGCCGAGCCGGCGCGCCCAGGCGCAGACGAGCAGGCCGACGCCGCCGGCCGCGGCATGCACGAGCAGCCGCGTGCCCGGCGCCGACGTGGCCGAGGTCGCGCAGCAGGTAGTCGGCGGTGATGCCCTTGAGCAGCGTCGCCGCGGCGACGTCGTCCTCGACCGCCGGCCGGCAGGCGCACGACCCACGCCGGCCGGCACGGTGCGCACGCTGCAGTAGGCGCCCGGCACCGGGCCCGAGGTAGGCGACGCGGTCGCCGGGCAGCAGGCCGCTGACGCCGGCGCCGACGTCGACCACCGTGCCCGCCGCCTCCATGCCCGGCACGCCGGGCAGCGGCAGCATCGCCGGGATCCAGCCGCGTGCGCAGGTAGACGTCGAGGTAGTTGACGCCGATCGCGCGCTGCCGGATGCGCACTTCGCCGGCGCTCGGCGCCGCGCGCTTCGCCGTCGCCGGGCTGCAGCACCTCGGGGTCGCCGTAGCGGCGGACGACGGCGCTGACGCGAGGCGCATCGGCAGCGCGGTCGGCAGCGCGCGCGCGCCGCGCGCTGCGCCGGTCGCCGCCGTCGCGCAGGTGGCGGCGCAGGTTCTCGAAGCCGGCCTCGTAGACGTCGCTGCGCGACCATCTCGCGCAGCTCGCGCTCCTGGCCCGGCGGCGTCGCGAAGGTCGACTCCCAGTGCCAGAAGGTGCGGTCGCCGTCGGTCACCGGCTTCAGCGTCACGGTCGCGACGTAGCGCTGCAGCGGCACCGTCGCCTCGACGATGCAGTAGGTGCTCTTGTAGCTCGGTGTCCGAGAGCGTCAGCAGCTGCTCGCGGATGCGGTTGCCGTCCTTCAGCGTGAAGCTGCGCACGCAGCCGACCTGGTCGCTGCGCTCGTCGCCCTCGATGCGGCTCGTCGGCGACGACGTCGTGCCACCGGTCGTGGCTGTTGAAGTCGCGCAGCACCGCCCAGACGCGCTCGATCGGCGCGTCGATCACGGTCGAGCGGACGACCTGCTGCAGCATGGCCGCGCTCATCTCCGGCCGAAGTGCGCGCTTCAGCGCGTCGAAGCCGCCCTGGAACACGCCGTTGCCGATCGCTCGGCCAGCTCGCGCTCGCGCCCTCGGCGCAGTCGAACTCGGCGCTCCATTCGGCGAAGCAGCGCGCGCCGTCGGTCACCGGCGTGAGCTTGAGCGTGGCGACGTAGTTCGTCGACGCCCATCGGGCTCTCGAGGATCTCGTAGGTGCAGCTGTAGTCGTAGTCGGAGAGCGCCAGCAGCCGCTCGCGGATCATGCCGCCGTCGCGGGTGTGGAAGTGGCGGATGCAGCCGACGCGGTCGCTCGGCTCGCCGTTCTCGATCCGGCTGTCGGCGATGCCGGGGTGCCACTGCGGCAGGCCGTTGAAGTCGCGGATGCGCGACCAGACCGTGTCGGCGCTGGCGTCGATGACGCTCGAGACGTAGACGCGCGACCACGCGCGTCACTCCTTCTGCGCGTGCGCCGGCGCCGGCGGCAGCGCGGCCTGCGCGCCGCTCGCGCCGCCGACCAGGCGCTGGATGTCGCCGCCCTCGAGGCCGATCTCGCGCAGCAGCTGGTCGACGAGCGGCGCCTGGGCGCGGAAGCGCAGCGCCGAGTTGACGACGCCGTCGGCGAAGCTGCCGCCGTGCGCCGCCGTCGCCGTTCGCGCTGCCGCCCGACGCCGCCGAGCCCGTCGACGTGCAGGATCTTGATGCCCTCGATGCGCTCCATCGGCCGCACCGACTCGCGGATGATGGCCTCGGCCTTCTCGACCAGCCGCATGCGCAGCGCCGACATGCGCGCCTCGGGCGTGAGCATGTTGTGCGCGTCGTTCATCAGGCGCAGCGCCTCGGCCTCGATCTCGGCGCGCACGCGCATCGCCATCGAGCTTGATCTTGTCGGCGTCGGCGTCGGCCTCGGCCTGGGCGCGGATCGCCGCGCCGCGGTCGGCGCTGGCGTCCTTCTCGGCGCTGCGCCGCGCTGGTGAGGCGCAGCGCCTCGCGCTCGGCGGCCTGGCGCGCGCCGATCAGCTCGATCGCCTTCTTGCGCTCGGCCATCTCGACCTCGCGCGCGGTGAACACCTTCTCCTCGGCCGAGTCACGGCGTCGGCGCGCGCCGTCGTCGGCGGCGGCCTGCGCCTCGCTCTGCGCCTTGCTCTCGCGCGCGACCGCGATCGCGCGCTGCTGCTCGGCCAGCTCGAGCGCCATGCCGGCGCTCGATCTCGGCCGCCTGGATCGTGCGCTCCTTGCCGATGCGCTCCTGCTCGATCGTCTGCTCGGAGCGGATGCGCGCCGCGTCGATCGTCTGCTTGGCGGCGATCTGCGCGCTCTCGCCGTCCTGCTCGCGCTGCGCCCGCTCGGTCGTCAGCTCGGCGCGCTGGCGGGCGCGCGCGATCTCGACCTCGCGCTGCTGGCTCAGGCGCGCGTACTCGCTCTCGCGGTCGATCTCGAGCGAGAGCTTCTCGGCCTCGAGGTTCTTGTTGCGGATCGCGATCAGCGTGTCCTGCTCGACGTCGTTGCGCTGCTTCTTGCGCTGCTCGATCTGCTCGGTCAGCCGCGTCAGGCCCTCGGCGTCGAAGGCGTTGCTCGGGTTGAAGAACTCCATGCCGGTCTGGTCGAGCTGGGTCAGCGACGCCGACTCGAGCTCGAGGCCGTTCTTGGTCAGGTCTTCGGCCACCGTCTCGCGCACGCGGCTTGACGTAGGCGCCGCGCTTCTCGTGCAGCTCCTCCATCGTCATCTCGGCCGCCGCGGTGCGCAGCGCGTCGACGAACTTGCCTTCGACCAGCTCCTTCAGCTGCTCCGGCTCCATCGTGCGCAGGCCGAGCGTCTGCGCCGCCGCCGCGACCGCCTCGGGCTCGCGCCGCGACGCGCACGTAGAACTCGGCGATCACGTCGACGCGCATCCGGTCGCTTGGTGATCAGCGCCTTGTCGCGGCCGCGCGCTCACCTCGAGGCGCAAGCGTGTTCATGTTGACCGGGATCACGTCGTGCACGATCGGCAGCACGAACGCGCCGCCGTCGAGCACGACCTTCTGGCCGCCGAGCCCGGTGCGCACGAACGCGCGCTCCTTGCGAGCTGCGCAGGTAGAGCCAGTGCAGCAGCCAGACCGACGATCGCGACGACGATCGCGACGACGATCAGGCCGAGGATGAAGCTGCCGAATTGGGCGCCGGTCATGGTGCGTCTCCTGGTCTCCGTGAGATCTGGGTGAAGCGCCGCGTCGTCTCGGTGAGCGCGACCTCGGCGGGCAGCCGCTCCATCGAGCTCGCGCCGTAGAAGCCGTGGCACGACGGGCAGTGCGCAGGATGCAGGCCGCGTCCTCGGGCGTGGCGATCGGGCCGCCGTGGCAGAGCACGATCACGTCGGCGCTGCACCGCCTTGGCGGCGGCCGCGCGCAGCGTTCGATGCAGCGGCACGCAGTCGGCGAGCGTCAGCGCGGTGCCGGCGCCGATCGCGCCGCCGGTCGTGAGGCCGAGGTGGCAGACGACGATGTCGGCGCCGGCCGCGGCCATCGCGCTGCGCGTCGGCCTCGCTGAACACGTAGGGCGTGGTCAGCAGGTCGAGCGCGCGGGCGCGCGCGATCAGCTCGACCTCGAGGCCGTAGCCCATGCCGGTCTCTTCGAGGTTGGCGCGGAAGGTGCCGTCGATCAGGCCCGACGGTCGGGAAGTTCTGCACGCCGGAGAAGCCGAGCGTCGATCAGGCGCTGCAGGAACTCGTCGGCGATCATGAACGGGTCGGTGCCGTTGACGCCGGCGAGCACCGGCGTGTGCTTGCACCACCGGCAGCACCTCGTGCGCCATCTCGCAGACGATCTCGTTGGCGTTGCCGTAGGCGAGCAGGCCCGCCAGCGAGCCGCGGCCGGCCATGCGGTAGCGGCCCGAGTTGTAGATGACGATCAGGTCGATGCCGCCGGCCTCCTCGCACTTGGCCGACAGGCCGGTGCCGGCGCCGCCGCCGATCGAGCGGCCGGCCGGCGGCGATCTTGGCGCGGAAGCGCTCGAGCAGCGTCTGTGCGGGCGATGCGGGGCATGGCGTTCGGGCGTAGCGCGCTGCGGCGCTGCGCGCGCGCGCCGCGACCTCGCGCCAGGCGGCGACCAGCGCGTCGGCGAAGGCTTCGTCGTTGATGTGCAGCGGCAGGCGCATGCAGCTTGCGGTCGGCGCCGGCGCGGAAGCGCTGCTCGATCGTCGCGAACAGCGCGCGGTCGGCCTCGGGATCGTGGAACGGCTGGCCCGGGCCGGTCGATCGCCGAGACGCCGCCTTCGGGGATCAGGAAGCGCACCGGCCCGGTCATCGCGTTGAGCTTGTCGGCGATGAACTCGCCGATCGCGCGGCATTCGTCGGCCGTCGTGCGCATCAGCGTCACGGTCGGGTTGTGGCGGTACAGGTTCGTCGGCCTCGAAGCGCTCGGGCACCGTGTCCCAGGCGCCGAAGTTCACCATGTCGAGCGCGCCGCACGAGCCGACGTAGGGCAGCGGGCGGCGCGCGAACACGTCGAGCCGCGTCGGCCCGGCCGAGAGCACGCCGCCGCCGATCTCGTCGGCGATCTCGGTCGTCGAGACGTCGATCACGCCGGCGAGCAGCCCGGAGTCGGCGAGCTTTTCCATCGACTGGCCGCCGACGCCGGTGGCGTGGAAGACGAGGCAGTCGTAGTCGTCGTCGAGCCGCTTGGTCACGGCCTGCACGCACGGCGTCGTGACGCCGAACATCGTCAGGCCGAGCGCCGGCTTGTTGTCGGTGTCGAGATCGCCGGCGGGTGCGCGATCATCCCGGCCAGCGCGTGCGCGGCGTTCGCCAGCACCTGCTCGCTGATGCGGTGGATGCCCTGCACGTCGGTGACCGAATACATCATGCAGATGTCGCTCGGGCCGACGTAGGGCCGGCGTGTCGCCGCTGGCCATCGGTCGAGACCATCACCTTCGGGCACGCCGATCGGCAGCGCGCGCATGCCGCGCGTCGCGAGCGAGGTGCCGCCCGAGCCGCCCGCGCCGAGATCAGGCCGCCGAGGTCGCGCGCGCGTCAGCACGAAGCGCGCGAACGCGAGCGCCATCGCGCGTCACGGCGCTGCCGCGGTCGCCGCTGAAGACCGCCGACTCGCCGTCGCGGATGGTGGCGCGCCACCTCGCGCGGATGCACCGCTCGCGGTCGACGGCTTGCCCGAGGTCGCGAGGTCGACCGTGACGACGCGCAGGCCGAGCTTCTCGAGGCACTGGCGCAGGAAGTAGAGCTCGCGGCCCTTGGTGTCGAAGGTGCCGGCGACATAGGCGGCGCGGCACGCTGCTCGCGGCGACGGGGAAGTCGAACACTCGCGGCCGCCGCGTGCTCGCCGGCGCGACGGCGACGCGCTGGCGCGCCGGCCGCGCGGTCGCAGCGGGCGGCGACGCGCGCGCGATGTCGGCGACCGGCGCCGCCGTGCCGCCCGCGTTCCAGCGGTTGAAGCCGCGCACCGTGCGCGGCGCGATGTCGTCGAGCGTGGGCGCGCCGTCGCCGTGCGCGCGGCGCACCGTGAACACCTGCGTCGGCGTCGGCGTCGTGCTGGCGGCGCGGCGTCGCGCGGCCTCGTCGTCGTCGCCGCCTGACGCGCACGCCGAGCAGCCGCTCCTGCAGCTCGCGGTCGGCGCCGAGCTCGGCGGCGGCCATCTCGTGCGCGATGCGGCCGTTGACCATCACGCCGATGCGGTCGGCGACGTCGATCGCGACGCCGAGGTTCTGCTCGATCAGCAGCACCGCGATCTCGCCCTCGGCGGCCAGCTCGCGCAGCGCCTCGACCGACCTGCTCGACGATCATCGGCGCGAGGCCCTCGGTCGGCTCGTCCATCACCAGCAGCTTCGGCTCGAGCAGCAGCGCGCGGCCGATCGCCAGCATCTGCTGCTCGCCGCCCGAGAGCTGCGCGCCGCCGTGGTCCTTGCGCTCGGCCAGGCGCGGGAACATCGCGTAGATGCGGTCGACCTCGCGCCGCTTGCGGCGCGACCAGGCGCAGCGTCTCGTCGACGCTGAGCGACGGCCAGACGCGCCGCCCCTGCGGCACGTAGGCGATGCCGCGCCGCGTGATCCGGTGCGGCGCGCAGGCCGAGGATCTCCTCGCCGAACAGCCTGACGCTGCCGCTCGCCGGCACCAGGCCGGTGATCGCGTTGCAGAGCGTCGTCTTGCCCATGCCGTTGCGGCCGACGATCGCCGAGCACGCCGCGCTCGAGCGTCGAGGCTCACGCCCTGCAGCGCATGGGCGCGGCCGTAGTGGACGTCGAGGCCCTCGACCGCGAGCAGCGGGCCGCGCGCGCTCGCGCCGTCGCCATCGCGGTCGGCGCGAGGCCACGGCCATCAGTGCTTGCCTCCCATGTAGATCGCCTGCACCTGCGCGTCGTTCTCGATCTCGTCGGGCGTGCCGGTCTTCAGCACGCGGCCGTTGTGCATCACCGTCACGCGCGTCGACGACGCGCATCGCGATGTCGAGGTCGTGCTCGATCAGCACGAAGCTCATGTGCGGCGGCAGCGAGCGCGAGCAGCGCGACCAGCTCGCGCCGCTCGGCCGGCGAGAGCCCGGCGGCCGGCTCGTCGAACAGGATCAGGCGCGGCGCGCCGGCCAGCGCCATGCCGATCTCGAGCTGGCGCTGCTGGCCGTGCGCGAGGTTGGCGACGCGCTCGTCGGCGATGTGCGAGCAGGCGCGCGCGCTCGAGCAGGTCGTTGGTCGCGACGCGTCGAGGCATGGCGCGGCGCCGCGCGCGCCGGAAGCTGAAGCGGCCGCTGGCGACGCCGCGCACCGCGAGGAACAGGTTGTCGCGCACCGTCAGGTCGCGAAACAGCAGCGAAGACTGGTAGGTGCGCCGCAGGCCCTTGCGGATGCGCTCGTGCGGCGGCAGCGCCGGTGATGTCTTCGCCGAAGAAATGGATCCGCCCGGCGGTGGGCGGAAAGTCGCCGGTGATGGCGTTGAAGAGCGTCGTCTTGCCGGCGCCGTTGGAGCCGAGGATCGCCGTACTTCTCGCCGGCGGCGACCGTGAGCGACACGTCGTCGACGGCGCGCAGCGCGCCGAAGGCGCGCGTCACGCCGCTCGAGCACGCAGCGCGTCGCCCGACAGCAGCGTGCTGCCGGCGATGCGCCGCGGCCGCGCCCGCGCGGCGCCGCGCGCGGCCGCGCGGTCGCGAAGCGACGTGATCGACGCCATCGCGTCGCCGTCTTACTTGCGGCAGTCGGGCACGTCGCGCGAGCCCAGGCCCATCTTCTTGAACTCGGCTTCCGGCAGGCCGAGCGTCTGCGAGATGTTCGGCACCGTCTTGACGACCTTGTTGTAGAACGAGCCGTCCGGCGCCTTCGTCACTTCGGTGATGTAGGTGGTGCCGACGCCGTTGCGGTTGGCGTCGATCTTCACCTCGCCGGCCGGGCCCTTGAAGTTGGTCTTCTGCAGCGCCTCGCGGTACGCCTTCTGGCCGCTCGAGAGATCGCCCTTGACCGCGTCGAGCGCCTCGAGCGTCGCCTTGGTGTTGATGTAGTACAGGTAGGCGAACAGCGACGGGCTCGGGAAGCCGTCCTTGAACGTGCGCCTTGTAGTCGGCGACGAACTTCTTCCACTCGGGCGTGTCGATCGAATCGGCCATCGGCCCGGCCGACGCCGTGCCGAGCAGCGACTCGCGGCGCTTGCCCTTGTAGTTGAGCACCGTCTGGTCGACCGTGATCGAGCCGCCGATCATCGGCTTGTTGCCGCCGGCCTGCTCGTACTGGGTCAGGAAGTTCACCGCGTCCGAGCCGCCGAGCACGACGAGCGAGCGCGTCGACGTCCTTCGGGATCTTGGCGATCACCGAGGCGTAGTCCTTGGTGCCGAGCGGCACCCAGGCCTTGTCGACGACCTTGCCGCCCTTGGCGCAGTAGCTCGGCCATGAAGCCCTGCACCTGCGAGTACGGGAAGCCGTAGTCCTCGGCGATCAGGAAGATCTTCTTGTAGCCCTTGGCGAGCGCGTGCTCGCCGAGGCCGACCATCCACTGCGCGCCTTCGGTGTTGAAGCGGTAGAAGTTCGGCGCCGGGTCGGTCGAGCGTCGTCGCCTGCGCGCCCGACGAGCCGTTGATGAAGGTGATGTTCGGGCTGCGTCTTGGCGTAGTTCTTGACCGCGATGCCCTCGTCGCCCGACAGCGGGCCGATCATGATCTGCACCTTGTCCTGCTCGACCGCCTTGCGCGTCGCGTTGACGGCCTTGTCGGGCGTCGCGTCGGACGAGACCTTGACGAACTCGATCTTCTTGCCGCCGGCCATGCCGTTCTTCTCCTTCAGCGCCAGGTCGGCGCCGCGGCATGCCGTCCTGGCCCGGCACCGCGAACGGGCCTTCGAGCGTTGGCGAGCAGGCCGATCTTGAGCGTCTCCTGCGCCCAGGCCGATGCCCAGCAGCGCCGTCGCGGCGGCCGCGCCGACGATCGAGCGGATCCAGCACTCTTCTCTTCGTCGCTCTCACGGTTGTCTCCTTCTTTGGTGGGAAGTGCTGGGTCGGACCAGGCGCGAGCGAAGCTTCGCCCACAGCCCGAGCAGACCGTCGGGGGAAAACAGGACGATGGCGAGGAACACGCCGCCGATGACGAGGTTGAAGCGCTCGCGGATCGAACAGGTCGATCGCGAAGTTCTGCAGCAGCACGAAGACGATCGCGCCGATGAAGGCGCCGATCGGGTGCTTCATGCCGCCGAGCACGGCGATGATCAGGATGTTGATCATCGCGCCGAGTGTTGACGGTGCCGGGCGAGATGCGGCCGTTGTACCAGACCATCAGCACGCCGCCGACCGCGGCGAGCAGGCCGGCGACCGCGTAGGCGCGCGACGCGGTGCGCGGTGACGTGGTAGCCGAGCGAGTGCCATGCGGCGCGGGTTGTCGCGGATGCCCTGCAGCGCGACGCCGAACGGCGCGCGCACCAGGTGCTTGACGAGGAAGTAGCCGGCCAGCGCGCAGGCGAGCGCGACGAAGTAGAACGGCACCGGCTCGCGCAAGTCGATGCCGAGCACGGTCGGGCGCGGCGATCTTGCTGAAGCCCTGGAAGCCGTTGAAGACGCGTGTAGTTCTGCTGCGCCAGGTAGAAGAAGGCGACGCCGATCGCCGAGCGTGATCATGATCGTGTAGATGCCCTCGGTGCGCACCGAGAGCCAGCCGACCGCGGCGGCGAAGACGCGTCGCGCCGAGCAGCGCGAACGGCACCGCCAGCCACCAGGGCCAGCCGAGGCTGATCGTCGGCGATGCTGCTGGTGCCGAAGATCGCGACGCAGGTAGCCGGCGAAGCCCGGCGACCGTCATCTGCGCCAGCGAGACCATGCCGCCGTAGCCGCCGAGGAAGGTGAGCGACAGCGCGATCAGGCCGAGCGCGAGCGACTGCGCGCCGATCTGGTAGGTGAAGAACGGCGACGCGACGAACGGGATAGCAGCGACGACGCGCGGCGAGCGACGACGAGGTGGCGCGGCCGGATGCCGAGCGCGCACCAGACGCGGGCGAGCCACGACGGCGTCGGCGGCGGCGTCGCCGAGCGCGACGACTGTCGACCGCGCGGACGCAGCGCCGCGCGCGCCGCGCAGCGTCGGCGCCGCGGCGGCCGCCGCCGAGTTCATCGCCCGCCGCCACTGCGCTGCGCTCATCGCCGCTCTTCCCATGATCCCGCGCGGCCGGAACGCCAGCGCGACGACCATGATCACGAAGGTGAAGACGACGCTGTAGGTCGGCGCATAGGCCGAGGCCGAACTGCTCGGCCAGGCCGATCAGCAGCGCGCCGATCGCGGCGCCGACGACGCTGCCCATGCCGCCGACGATCACCACGACGAGCGAGGCGAGCAGGTAGCGCGTGTCCTCGCCCGGCGAGATCGACAGCGCCGTGCCGCCGACGACGCCGGCCAGCCCGGCCAGGCCGGCGCCGATCGCGAAGGTCACGCGCGAACACGCAGCTGCACGTTGACGCCCGAGGCGGCGAGCATGCCGCGGTCGTCGACGCCGGCGCGGATCATCATGCCGACGCGCGTGCGTGGCGAGCAGCACCACAGGCCGATGCCGATCACGATCGCCGCGAGCAGCACCAGCGAGCCGGTAGGTCGGGAACTTGCTCGACCAGCGGCAGCATCGGTCGAGCCGTAGATCCAGCGCCGGCGGATCGAAGGTGTAGATCTCGCCGCCCGAGACCCACAGCATCAGGTCGGCGAGGACGATCGACAGGCCGATCGTCACCAGCGTCTGGCCGCAGGTCCTGCCCCTGCATGTGGCGGAAGATGAGCACCTGCATCAGCAGGCCGAGCGACCGCGGCGGACGAGGAAGCCGGCGCGCGACCGCGAGCAGCCACGAGCCGGTGTGCTCGCCGACGATCCAGCCGACGTAGGCGCCGAGCAGGTAGAGCGAGCCGTGCGCGAGGTTGACGTTGCGCATCAGGCCGAACACCAGCGTGAAGCCGCTCGCGACCAGGAAGTAGAGCGAGGCCAGCGTCAGGCCGTTGAGCAGCGTCTTGAAGATAGAGCGGCGCGTTGTCGGCGACCGCCCAGACCGAGAAGACCGCGATCGGCCCGGCGAACAGCGAGCCAGAGCGCGACCTGCTTCTTGATCGGTCACGCGGCGCGCTCCCAGCGCCGCTGCGGCCGCGATCTCCGGGCGACTTGGCGAAGCACGCCGTCCTTCATCACCGCGAGGATCCGCTTCGGGTCGCGCAGGATCGACAGGTTGGCGAGCGGGTCGCCGTCGACGAGCAGCAGGTCGGCGAGGTAGCCGTCGCTTGATCGACGCCGAGCTCGTCGGGCTGCATCATGATCTGGCCGCCGTAGAGCGTGCGCCGAGCGGATCGCCTCCATCGGCGTGAAGCCGAGGTACTTGACGAAGAACTCGAGGTCGCGCGCGTTCTGGCAGTGCGGCGTCAACGCGAAGCCGTAGTCGCCGCCGGGCAGGATGCGGATGCCGCGCTTGTGCATCGCCCGCAGCGACTCGAGCGCCGCGTCCCACTCGTGCTGGTAGCCCATCTGCGACCGCCTTGGCGTGCGTGATGCCCCAGGGCTCGGCCTCGTGCAGCATCGCGTAGGATGATCGCGATGCCGGGCGCGACGAAGACGCGGTCCTTCGCCGCCTCGAGCATGTCGAGCGCCTCGCTGTCGGTGAAGCTCGCGTGGTAGATGACGTCGATGCCGTGGCGCAGCGCCTGCTTGACCGACGCCGCCGAGCGCGCGTGCGCGGTGCCGCGCTTGCCGCGCACGCGCACCTCGTCCATCGCGGCGGCGACCTCGGCGTCGCTCATCCAGGTGGTCTCGGCCGGCGAGTCGGCGTGAAGTTGTCGCCCGAGAGGTTGAGCTTGATCGAGTCGACGCCGTACTTGAGGAACATGCGCACCGCCTTGCGCATCTCGTCGGCCGAGTTGACGTTGACGCCGAAGCTGAACTCCGGGAACGGCAGGTGCGGCAGCGTCTCGTCGCCGAGGCCGCCGGGCACGGTGATCTCCTGGCTCGCGGCGAGGTAGCGCGGCCCGGGGATCTGGCCCGCGTTGATCGCGTTGCGGATCACGCACGTCGAGCCGCGGCTTGGCGCAGGCGGCGCCGACGCACGAGGTGCAGCCGGCCTCGAGGTAGCGCTTGGCGACCTTGGCGCACCACAGCACGTGCTCCTCGAGCGGCATGCGTCTGGATGCCGGCGAGCGTCGCCGCGTCGTTCCACGAGAAGTGCGTGTGCGCCTCGCACATGCCGGGCATCGAGCGTCGCGCCGGCGCCGTCGATCACGGTCGCGCCGTTGCGGCGCGAGCGCGCGCGGTCGAGCGGCCGACGCTGGCGGATGCGGTTGCCCTGCACCAGCACGCTGCCGGCGTAGGGCATCGTCGCCGGTGCCGTCGAGGATGCGGACGTTGGTGAAGAGGATGCTGCGTGTCCATGGCGTTCTCCTCAGGCGGCCCAGCGGCGTCGTGCGGGCCGAGCGCACGCGGCGGCGCGCGATGGAACTCGCCGTCCTTCATCACCGCCAGGATGCGCGCCTTGTCCTGCAGGATCGGTGATGTCGGCGAGCGGGTCGCCGTCGATCAGCAGCAGGTCGGCGTAGGCAGCCCTCGCGCACGTAGCCGATCGACCTTGCCCATGCTTCATCATCGGCCCGCCCCAGGCGGTGGCCGAGAGCAGCGCTTCCATCGTGCTCATGCCGACGTACCTTGACGAAGTACTCGAGGTCCTTGGCGTTGGTGCCGTGCGGCGTCCAGGCGAAGCCGTAGTCGCCGCCGGGCAGGATGCGGACGCCGCGCCTGCGCAGCGCCTTCATCGTCTCGACCGCCGCCTCGAGCTCGCGGTGGTAGCCCATCTTCTTGCGTCACCTCGGGCGTCAGGCCCCATTCGCTCGCGTGGTGGCAGGTGTTGATCAGCCAGGCCAGGCCGGGCGCGATGAAGTGCTCGCGTCTTGTGCTGCCTCGAGCAGGTCGAGCGCCTCGCTGTCGGTGAAGCTCGCGTGGTAGATCACCTCGATGCCGTGGCTGACGCATTGCTTGATCGAGCTGCACGGAGCGCGCGTGCGCCGCGACCCGCTTGCCCCAGGCCTTGGCCTCCTCGACGCAGGTGGCGATCTCGGCGTCGGTGAACTGGCAGCGATTCGCTCGGCATGCCGGTGATCGACTCGCCCGAGAGGTTGATCTTGAGCGAGTCGACGCCGTACTTGACGAACATGCGCACGCAGCGGCGCATCTCCTCGGCGCCGCTGACGATCGCGCCGAACGCGAACTCGGGCTGCGGCAGGTGCGGCTGGGTCGTGTCGCCCAGGCCGCCGGGCACGGTGATCTCCTGGCTGGCGGCGAGGTAGCGCGGGCCGACGATGGTGCCGTCGTTGATCGCGTTGCGGATGACGACGTCGAGGCGCGGCTTGGCGGCGGCGGCGCCGACGCAGCTGGTCCAGCCCATGTCGAGGTAGCGCTTCGGCGACCTCGGCGCACCAGAGGATGTGCTCCTCGGGCGGCATGCGCTGGATCGCGTCGAGCGCTCGGCTGGTCGTTCCACGAGAAGTGCGTGTGCGCCTCGACCATGCCCGGCATCAGGAAGGCGCCGGCGCCGTCGACCACCTGCGCGCCGCCGACCGGCGCCGCGCGCACGCCCTGGCCGCTGCGTGACGACGCGCGCGATCCGGTCGCCCTGGACCAGCACCTCGCCCATGAACGGCGCTTCGCCGCCGCCGTCGAAGATGCGGACGTTGGTGTAATGGATGTCGGCCATCGTCGACTCCTCGGCGCTCTCGTCAGCGTTGCGCACGCGAGGAAGTCGCGCAGCTCGCGCGCGCACTCTTCGGGCCGCTCGATCGGCGTCCAGTGGCCGCAGCGCGGCAGCACGACGACGCGCGCTCTTCGCGCCGATGCAGCTTCTCGGCGATGCGCGCGCACCGCTGCGGCGGCGCGACGCCGTCCTCGTCGCCGGTGACGAGCAGCACCGGCGCCTCGATGCGCTCGACCGCGGCCGGGCTGCGCCTCGGCCAGCGCCTCGCAGCTGCGCGCGTAGCCGTCCGGCGTCCTGGCGCATCAGGCTCTCGCGCACGAAGGCGACCGCGAGCGGCGAGCGCTGGCGCGTGTCGGCCGAGATCGCGACGTTGACGAGGCCGAGCGCGATCTCGTGCATGCCGGCCGTGCCTTCGCCGCGCGCCTTGGCGGCGCGCGCGCGGATCGCCGCTCGCGCCGCTTCCGGCGGCGCGATCAGCGGGCCGAACAGGGCGATGCTCGCGCACCAGCTTCGGCGCCGCCGCCGCGAGGTGCTGGCAGACGATCGTGCCGAGCGAGTGGCCGACCCAGTGCGCGCGCGTCACGTTCAGCCGCGTGCAGACCGAGAGCAGCGTCTCGACGAAGCGCTCGATCGTGAGCGCGCCCCTCGACCCGCTGCGAGCGACCGCTGCCCGGCATGTCGACGCGGATCACGCGGTGCCGCGCCAGCGCCGGCATCGAGCGGCGTGAAGGTGTTGCGTGCTGCCGCCGAGGCCGTGCACGCAGACGACGGCGTCGCCCTCGCCTTCTTCCTCGACGACGATCGCGATCGAAGCACGTGCAGCGTCATGGCGTCAGTCTCACTGAACCGGTTCTCGATCGCGCCGATGCCGTCGATCTCGATCCGCACCACGTCGCCGCCGACCAGCCAGCTGCGGCGGCTTGAAGCCCATGCCGACGCCCGCCGGCGTGCCGGTGGCGATCACGTCGCCGGGGTAGAGCGTGATGCCGCGCGAGCAGGTCTCGATCAGCGTCGGGATGTCGAAGATCATGTCGCGCGTGTGGCCGTCCTGGCGCAGCTCGCCGTTGACCCAGCCGCGCACGCGGCGTGGCGCGGCCGTCGAGCTCGTCGGCGGTGGTGATCCACGGCCCCATCGGGCAGAAGGTGTCGAAGCTCTTGCCGAGGTCCCACTGCTGGTGGCGCACCTGCACGTCGCGCGCGGTCACGTCGTTGACGATCGTGTAGCCGAAGACATGGTCCATCGCCCGCGCGCGCGGCGATGTCGCGGCCGCCGCGGCCGATCACGACCGCGAGCTCGCTCTCGTAGTCGATCTGGCTGCTGATCGCCGCGCCCGGCAGGCGCACCGCGTCGTGCGGGCCGACCACGCATTCGGCGAGCTTGGTGAAGACGATCGGCCAGGTGTGCTCGGCCGGCAGGCTGGCGCGAAAGACGCTGCTCGGCGAGCTCGGCGGCGTGGGCGCGGTAGTTGCGGCCGACGCAGAAGAGGCTCGCGCAGCGGCCGCGGCAGCGGCGCGCGCAGCGCGATCGCCTCGACCGGCGAGCCGCGCCCCGGACGGCGCGCGGCAGCGGCTCGCCGCGCGCCAGCGCCTCGATCAGCGGCAGCGCGCCGCGCGTCGCGTCGGCGACGGCCAGGGGCGTGCGCCTCGCGCCCGTCGGCCGAGATCGTGCCGACGTGGAGCCGTCCGCCCCAGCTCCAGCTGGCGATCCGCATCTGTCGCTCGTCTCCGGTTGCGTCTCGTCGGTCGTCTGCGGGATAGTCCCGATCGCCGCGAGATCGTTGGTTCAGATTTGGGACTTGCGTCTCAAATCGGGATCGACGCATCATAGGGTCCGCCTCCGACCCCTCACAAGCGCCACGGCCGCGCTCCGCAGCTCCGGACAAACCCGCATGGTGCGCCTCAAGCATAAGCTCACCGAACCGCCGCCAGCCACCCGGCGCGCGGCGTCAAGGCCGCGACCTTCCGGCTGCTGCTCGACACGGCGATGGCGCTGATCCAGCAGTCGACGGCCACGTCCCGTCGGTGGCCGAGGTGGCGGCGCGCTGCCAAGGTCTCGCGCGCCACCGCCTACCGCTACTTCCCGAGCCGCAGCGCGCCTCGTCACGGCGGTGGTCGACACCTCGCTCGGGCCGGTGCGCAGCTTCGCCTCGAACGAGGCCGACGGCCGCGCGCGCGTGCACGAGCTGTTCGTGCAGACCTTCCCGCGCTTCAAGGAGTTCGAGCCGCAGATGCGCGCCGCGGCGCAGCTCGCGCTCGAGCAATGGGCGCTCGAGCGCGCCGGCCTGCTCGAGGAGGAGCCCTACCGGCGCGGCCACCGCGATCGCGCATCCTCGAGCACGCGCTCGCACCGCTGGCGCCGACGCATGCCGGCCGCGGTGCGCGATCCGCCTGCACCGCGCGCTCTCGGTCGTCTACGGCATCGAGCCCTACATGATCCTGAAGGACATCTGGGGCCTGCCCGACCGCGAGGTCGAGCGGATCGCGCTGTGGATGGCCGATGCCCTGATCGACGCGGCGCAGCGCGACGCCGCCGGCTGCCGCAGCCGCGCGCCCGCAGTCGCGCGCGCGCGGCCGCGCGGCGGCGGCAGCCGGCGGCGCGACGCACGCATGAGCGACCGCCCGCCGAGCCAACGCGGCGGCGACGCCGCGGCCGCCGCCGGAATGGTTCGACGCGCAGTACAACAACCGCGCCCGCATACCCGAGCATCCGAAGATCCTGCAGCGAGTGGGCCGACCGGTCGGCCGCAGCGCGCGCCGCGCTGCCGGTGCACGCTCGACATCGGCCTACGGCAGCGATCCCGGCGAGCGGCCTCGACGTCTTCCCGACCGCCGCGCCGGGCGCGCCGGTGCCTGGTCTACATCCACGGCGGCTACTGGCGCGCGCTCGACAAGCGCGACGCCTCGTTCATCGCCCCGCCGTTCGTCGCCGCCGGCGCCCTGGTGGTCGTGCCGAACTACGCCCTCTGTCCGGCGGCGAGCATCGAGGAGATCGTGGCCAGCAGCGGGCGGCGCTGGCCTGGGTCTGGCGAAACGCCGCGGCGCACGGCGGCGACCCGGAGCGGATCGTCGTCGCCGGGCACTCGGCGGGCGGGCATCTCGCGGCGATGATGCTCGCCACCGACTGGCCCGGCGTCGATCCCGAGCTGCCGGCCGACCTGGTGAAGGCGCGCTCTCGCTCTCGGGCGTATTCGAGCTCGAGCCGCTGCGCCACGCGCCCTTCCTCGCGCCCGACCTCGCGGCTCGATGCCGCCGCGGCCGAGCGCCTCAGCCCGATCGCCCTGCCAGCGCCGAAGCGACCGCTGGTCGCGCTCGTCGGCGGCGACGAGAGCGAAGAGTTCCTGCGCCAGAACGCCCGAATCGCCGACGCGTGGGGCCGGCCGCGGTGCCGGTCTGCGAAGCGGTGCCCGGCCGGCATCACATGAGCGTGCTGCGCGAGCTCGCCGAGCCCGGCTCGCGCACCCATCGCCTGGCCTTGCAGCTGCTCGGCTCGCGGGCTGAGCCGCGGCTCGTCGCGTCAGCGATCTCGGCTCGCGCGCGGCCAGCGCGCGCCAGCAGGTAGCAGAGCGCCGCGTACGGGCCAGATCCAGCCGACCCACTGCGCCGCGCCGTGGAAGCGGATGAAGCGGCCCTGCTCCCAGGCCTGCAGGCTCTGCGCGAAGTACGGATCGGCCGGCGCATGCGCCGACCAGCATGACCAGCGCGGTGAGCGCGATCAGGCCGAAGCCGGCGGCGACGCCGTCGCGGCACCAGGCTGCAGCAGCGGCCGCCGGCGGCCAGACCGACCAGCACGCCCTGGATCACCCGCGCCGTGGTCCAGGCGAGGGCGTGCTGCGGGCCGAAGTTGAGCGCGGTCGAGAGCGTCGTCGCGGCGACGCCGAGCAGCGCCGCGCCGATCACCAGCGCGACTGCGCCGCCAGCCCGGCACGGCGATCGTGAAGGCCACCAGGCAGGGCGCGAGCAGGCCGAGGACGATGATCGCGAGCTCGCTCGCCGCCGAGAGCGTCGTCCGCTCTGCCGCCGGCGCCGCGGCGGCGTCGGCCCAGGCCGTCGGCCCACGCCTCGGCCGGCGTGCCCTGCAGCAGCTCGGCGACGACCGGCGGCACCCGGCCGAGCACGTGGCCGAGGCCGAACGGCACCGCGGTCGGAAAGAGCAGGCCGATCGGCCAGAGCAGCGAGCAGCGCCAGGCCGCCGGCGCTGCGGGCGACGAACCAGCGATCGCGCACCATCTGCCAGCGCTCGATGCCGCCGCGCGGCGTCGCAGCAGCAGGCCGATGACGACGCCGAGCGCCGTGCCCATCGCGTTGAGCAGCAGGTCGACGTTCGAGGCGACGCGCTGCGGCAGGTAGTTCTGCAGCAGCTCCATCGTGCAAGCGACAGCATCGTCCCGCCGACGCAGCGCCGCGCCACGCCGCCGACGCGGACGCCGCGGCCGCTGCGCACCAGGGCGACGAACAGCAGGAAGCCGAGCGGCAGGTAGCCGAGCAGGTTGGAGACCAGGTCGAAGCGTGGTCCAGCCAGTGCGCCACTGAGCGACCAGGAAGTCGAGCGGACCGACGCCCGGAACGCGCCAGCCCGCGAACGGATACAGGCTGGCGTAGACGATCAGGGCGGCATAGCAGCCAGGCACAGCGGTACCGCGGAGCTGCGGTGGCGCCTGCGTCGCCATCCTAGAACGGCTTCGACGACCACCAGGATGACGATCAGCGGTGAACAGCACGATGGCCGACTCGTTGAAGACGCGAAACCAGCGCTCGCTCTTCTCGTTGGCGAACTCCTCGAACTTGCGCAGCAGCGAGCGGCAGGCGTGGTGGTAGCCGATCGCCGCCGACCACGAGCACGAGCTTGGCGTGCAGCCAGTAGTTGCCCGGCCCCTTGCCGACGCCGTAGCCGAGCCAGAGCACGAGGCCGAGGACGATCGCCACGACCATCAGCAGGCCGGAGAAGCGATAGAGCTTGCGCGCCATCACCAGCAGCCGCTCGCGCTCGGCGTGGCTGTCGGCCGGCACGCTGGCGAGGTTGACGAAGATCGCGCGGCAGATAGAACAGGCCGGCGAACCAGCTGCTGACGAAAACGATGTGGAAGGCCTTGACCCAGAGCACCGATGCAACCATCGAGCGATTATCGGCGCGCAGGGTGCGCGGCCTAGAATCGCGGCCCGTGCAAACGCCCCCGCCCTTCCCTCGAGCCGGCCGCGGCGCCTGCGCCGCGACGCCTGAGCCGCGATCTGGTGCGCGAGTCGCGCCTGGCGGCCAGCGACTTCATCCTGCCGGTGTTCGTGCTCGACGGCCAGGGCAGCAGCGAGGCGGTGCGCATCGATGCCCGGGGTCGAGCGGCGCACGCTCGATCGCCTCTATCCGGTGGCCGAGGAGTGCCTGTCGCTCGGCATCCCGGTGCTGGCGCTGTTCCCGGTGCTCGAGCCCGCGCTCAAGACCGACGACGGCGCGCGAGGCGCTCAACCCGGAGGGCCTGGTGCCGACGCGCCGTGCGCGAGCTGAAGAAGCGCTTCCCGAGCTCGGCGCTGATGACCGACGTCGCGCTCGACCCGTTCACCAGCGCACGGCCAGGACGGCCTGCTCGACGACGACCGGCTACATCCTCAACGACGAGACCGTCGCGGTGCTGGTGAAGCAGGCGCTGGTGCAGGCCGAGGCCGGCGTCGACATCGTCGCGCCGAGCGACATGATGGACGGCCGCATCGGCGCGATCCGCAGCGCGCTCGAAGCCGGCGGCGCTGATCCACACGCGCGATCATGGCCTACAGCGCCAAGTACGCGAGCGCCTTCTACGGCCCGTTCCGCGACGCCGTCGGCTCGGCCGCCAACCTCGGCAAGAGCAACAAGAAGGTCTACCAGATGGACCCGGGCAACGGCGACGAGGCGCTGCGCGAGGTCGCGCTCGACATCGCCGAGGGCGCCGACATGGTGATGGTCAAGCCCGGCATGCCCTACCTCGACATCGTGCGCCGCGTGAAGGACGAGTTCCGCGTGCCGACCTTCGCCTACCAGGTGAGCGGCGAGTACGCGATGCTGAAGGCGGCGGCGCAGAACGGCTGGCTCGACCACGACGCGGTGATGCTGGAAGCGCTGCTCGCCTTCAAGCGCGCCGGCGCCGACGGCGTGCTGACCTACTTCGCGCTCGACGCCGCGCGCCTGCTGCGGGCGACGCGCTGAGGCGAACCGCTCGTCGCCGCGATGCGCGTCTTCCACGTCATCGGCGACCAGGTCACGGAGCTGGAAGGCCTGCCCGACGCGCTGCCGCCGCAGGGCTACCTCTGGCTCGGCCAGCGCCCGGCGCGAGTTCGAGGTCGGCATCGCCGAGCTGCAGGCGGCGCTGCAGCGCTGGACCGGCGGCCAGCTCGTACGACCTGCACGTCGTCCGACCTGCTGAACAACCAGCTGCCCTCGCACTTCGACTACACCTCGCGTCGTACGACCTGCTGGTGTTCCGCCGCCTCGCCGCCGGCGCTGGCAGCGAGCGGCTGTTCGCCGACGAGGAGCGCGGCACGCCGGCGCACCGCGCGCCAGGCGCTCGGCGGCGATCGACACCAGCCCGGTCGGCTTCGCGCGTCTTCGACCGCGTGCTGCTCACCGTGCATCCGACCGACTGCCAGGTGCGCGACTACTTCGCCGAGCGCGCTGCAAGCAGCCAGGCTGCGCGGCGGCGAAGCGCGCGGCGGCGCTCGCGCATGCCGACCAGCCCGGCCGACCTGATGCTGCGCATGGTCAACTACATGGTCGACAGCTACCTCGAGCTGCGCCGCCTGCTGACGCGGCAGCTCGACTACCTGCAGCAGGCAGCTGTTCGATCCGCGCAGCCGCTTCCGGCACCTGGCAGCACGCTGCTCGAGTCGCGCAACGCGCTGCACCTGCTCGAGGACACCTGCGAAGACCAGCGCGCGCGCGATCGTCGAGTGGATCGACGCGCTCGAGCGAATGGCCGGTCGAGACCGACCCGAGGCGCAGCGCGAGCGCGAGCTGCTGCGCGTGCGCTCGCGCGACGTGCTCGAGCACATCGAGCGCGTGCTGGCGCACGTGCGCCGGCTCGAATCGTCGGCCGAGACCGCGGTGCAGATGCACTTCTCGGCGCAGAGCAACCGCACCAACGACATCATGCGCGCGCTGACGGTGCTGACCGCGATCTTCCTGCCGCTCGAACCTCGTCACCGGCTTCTTCGGCATGAACTTCGAGGGCCTGCCGCTGATCCACAGCCCGACCGGCTTCTGGATCGTGTTCGCGATCATGCTCGTGCGCTCGGCGTCGGCATGAGCGTGTTCTTCTGGCGCAAGCGCTACCTGAGGCGAAACTGAGTCTCGACTACCGCTTCAGCGCCCGCGACCTGGCCCTGCTGACGCTCCTGACGCGTCGCCTGGGGCCTGAACTGGCCGGTGATGAAGCTCGGCGTCACCGGCTTCCCGCCGCTGACGTTCCGCGCGCTCTCGATGTGGCTCGGCCTGCCGGTGCTCTGGGCGCCGCCGCGCTGGCGGCAGGTGCCGTTCGCGATCCGCGCGCGCCGACTGGCCGAGCTCGCCAAGCTCGTCCGCTCACCAACATGATCGTCTGGCACATCGTCGCGATCCTGGCGATCGCAGGCGCTCTCGTCGGGCCGGGCCGCGATCCTCGGCTACACCATGCCGATCTTCTCGGCGCTCTGGGGCGTCGCCTTGTTCGGCGAGCGGCTGCGGCCGCGCCATCTCGCCGGCATCGCTGCCGCCGGCGCTCGGCGTCGCCCTGCTGCTCTGGCACGAGCTCGGCGCCCTGAGCCGGCCGGCCGCTGCGCCGCCGCTCGGCATGCTCGTTCGCGGCCGCGGTCTGGGCGCTCGGCACGCAGCAGATGCGGCGCACGACGATCGCCGGCGCCGACGCTGACGATCGTCTTCTGGATGACGCTGGCCAGCACGCTGTGCGTGATGACGCGTCGCGACGCTGCTGCTCGAGCGCGACCGCTGGACCGCGCCGCCGCGCCGCCACCTGGCGGCGCGATCGCCTACAACGCGGTCCTGATCTTCGGCTTCGCCCAGGCGATCTGGCTGATCATGGCGCGCAACCTGCCGCCGGTCGCCTCGAGCATGTCGGTGATGATGATCCCGGTGCTCGGCGTCGCTCTCGGGCGCGTGGTGGCTGAACGAGCAGCTGCACTGGCAGGACGGCGCGGCGATCGTCCTGGTGCTGGTGGCGATCGCCACGGTGATGCTGCCCGGCGCGCCGCGCGCGCTCAGCCGGTCGAGCCGGCGTAGGGATCGGCGAAGCCGAGGGCGACGACGATCGCGCTCTCGCGCGCTCCATCGCCTTCGGCCGTCGGCCGGCGCGCTCATGGTCGAAGCCCTGCGCATGCAGGGCGCCGTGCACCAGCAGGTGGGCGTAGTGCGCCTCGAGCGGCGATGCCCTGCTGCGCCGGCCTCGCGCCGCCACCACCGGCGCGCAGAGCACGATGTCGGCGACGACCGTCGGCGCGCGCTGGTAGTCGAAGGTCAGCACGTTGGTCGCGTAGTCCTGGCCGCGGATAGTCGCGGTTGAGCGCGCGGCCTTCGTCGGCGCCGACGATGCGCACCGTCAGCTCGGCGGGCGCGGCCGAGCGCGGCGCGCAGCCAGCGCGCGACGCGATGGCGCGGCAGCAGCGGCCGGTGGGCCGCGTCGGCGAACTGCAGCGACAGGCCGAGCGCCGCGCGCGCGAGCGCCGGCGCCGGCTCAGCGCCGCGTCTTCGTCCCGCGCCTTGTCGGCACGCCCGTAGGCCTCGACGATGCGCGCCACCAGCGGATGGCGCACCACGTCGGCCGAGGTGAAGTGGGTGGTGCGCGATGCCCTCGACGCGGCGCAGGACGCGCTCGGCGTCGCACCAGGCCCGAGTCGGTGCCCTTGGGCAGGTCGATCTGGCTGACGTCGCCGGTGACCACGGCCTTGGAGCCGAAGCCGATCCGCGTCAGGAACATCTTCATCTGCTCGGGCGTCGTGTTCTGCGCCTCGTCGAGGATGACGAACGCGTGGTTGAGCGTGCGGCCGCGCATGAAGGCGAGCGGCGCGACCTCGAGCGTCGCCTTCTCGAAGCGCCTTGCCGACGCGGTCGCAGTCCCATCAGGTCGTAGAGCGCGTCGTAGAGCGGCCGCAGGTAGGGATCGACCTTCTGCGCCAGGTCGCCGGGCAGGAAGCCGAGGCGCTCGCCGGCCTCGACCGCCGGCCGCGTGAGGATGATGCGCTGCACCGCGTTGCGCTCGAGCGCGTCGACGGCGCAGGCGACCGCGAGGTAGGTCTTGCCGGTGCCGGCCGGGCCGATGCCGAAGGTGATGTCGTGGCCGAGGATGTTCTTCAGGTAGGCGACCTGGTTCGGCGTGCGGCCGGCGAGGTCGCTGCGCCGGGTGCGCAGGCGCAGGTCGGGACCGGTCGACGGGCGAGCTCGCCCGCGGCATGGCGCAGCTGCGGCACCGTGTCGCCGCGCGGCCTTCGGCCGGCGCGCCGTCGTCGGCCATCGCCTCGAGGATCGCGAGCTCCAGCTCGTCGGCGCCGATCGGCCGCGCGGCACGGCCGTAGAGCTGCTGCAGCAGGCCGACCGCGGCGCTCGGCGTTGGCCTCGGCGCCCTCGACCCGGAACGACTCGTTGCGCCGCTGGATCTTGACGTCGAAGGCCGCGGCCAGCGTGCGCAGGTGCTCGTCGAGGCTGCCGGAAAGGTTGGCCAGGCGCGCGTTGTCGGGCGGGATGAAGGCGTGGCGGAGGATCAAGCGGGCATTGTCGCCAACCGGCAGGGCTGCGTCACGGGCGCGGGCTTCTTCGGCCGTGCACGGCAACCGGCAGCGCCCTGATAATCACGCCGCATGATCGGACGCCTCGTCGGCACCCTGGCGGAGAAGTCGACCAGCCGCAGCTGCCTCGTCGACGCGCGGCGGCGTCGGCTACGAGGTCGACGTGCCGATGTCGACCTTCTACAACCTGCCCGGGCTCGGCGAGAAGGTCACGCTGCTCACCCACTTCGTCGTCCGCGAGGACGCGCAGGTGCTGTTCGGCTTCTCACCCATGCCGAGCGGGCGACGTTCCGGCTGCTGGTGAAGATCTCGGGCGTCGGCCCGCGGACGGCGCTTGTCGATCCTGTCGGGCCTGTCGGTCGACGAGCTGGCGCAGGCGATCAGCCTGCAGGAGACCGGCCGCCTGATCAAGGTGCCGGGCATCGGCAAGAAGACCGCCGAGCGGCTGCTGCTCGAGCTCAAGGGCAAGCTCGGCGACGCGGTCGCCGGCGCCGGCGAGCGTCGCCGACCTCGGCGCAGGCCGACATCCTGCAGGCCCTGCTCGCGCTCGGCTACAGCGACCGCGAGGCGGCGGCGACGCTGAAGACCTGCCGGCGGACGTCGAGGTCTCGGCCGGCATCAAGCTCGCCCTGCGCGCGCTGGCGAAGTAGCAGTCGCCGTACCGGCCGTCGTCATCGCCGACAATCGACCCATGCCGTCGCCGCGCACCGCCCGCACCGTCGTCCGCTTCATGCTGGCGTGGTTCGCGCTCTATCTCGGCGCGGCGGTCGCGTCGCCGCTGCTGACGTCCGGGCGGCTATGCCGTGATCTGCTCGGCCGACGGCATCGCCCGGCTGGTGCAGACCGACGACGCCGGCGAGCGCCGACGAGGCTCGCGCGCCTCCCCTGCACTGCCCGCGTCTGCGCCTGCGGGCGCACCGCCGCCCCCGGCGCCCGCGCTCGCGGCGACGCCGCCGCAGCCGCTGGCCTACACCCCTGCCGTCGGCGCCGCGCCACCTGGCCGGCGGCGCTCACCGCGGCGCCGCCGCCGGCGCGCGCGGCCGCCCCTCGGCCTGATCCGCGCCGCGGCGCGCACGCCGGCGACCCTGGCGTCGCCCGTCCGCTCTGCTTCGATCCGGCTCGCAAGAGCGGCCCTCGCGACCGTGCCTCGCCCGAGCCGCGAACGCATCAGCCGACCATGGAAAGACCGTCTGGGCGGGCGGCGTTGGCGCTGGCCTTTCCGCTCGTCGGCGTCGCCCAGGAGGCCGACGACGCGCCGCCGGTGAAGACGCTCGGCGTCGTCACCGTCACCGGCGGCGCAGCCGACCTCGCTGCCGACGCAGATCCCGACCACCATGGAGGGCGTCACGCGCGAGCAGATCGAGACGCACGCATCAACGCCACCGACAGCGAGGACGCGCTCAAGTACTTGCCGAGCCTGCTGGTGCGCAAGCGCTACATCGGCGACTACAACCACGCCATCCTGTCGAGCCGCGCCTCGGGCACCGGCAACAGCGCGCGCTCGGCCGTCTATGCCGACGGCATCCTGCTGTCGAACTACCTCGGCAACGGCGTCGGCGGCATCAGCTTCGCGCCGCGCTGGGGCCTGGTGACGCCGGAGGAGATCGAGCGCGTCGACGTGCATGTACGGCCCGTTCTCGGCCGCCTACCCGGGCAACTCGGTCGGCGCGGTGGTCGACTACGTCACCGCGCATGCCGACGCAGCTCGAGGCGCACGCCAAGGTCGGCTACGTCGTCGCAGCCCTTCGAGCTGTACAACACGCGACGAGACCTATCGCGGCTGGCAGGCCAGCGCCTCGCTCGGCAACCGCAGCGGCGACTGGTCGCCTGGTGGGTCAACGTCAACCGCACCGACAGCGACGGCCAGCCGCTGACCTTCGCGACCACGGCTCGGTCAGCACCGGGCACGCCCGGCACGCGCCGGCACGCCGGTGACCGGCGCCGTGCCGGGCCTGAACAACGCCAACCAGCCCTGGTGGCATCCTCGGCGACGGCACGCAGTACGCACACCGCGCAGGACCACGCCAAGCTCAAGCTGGCCTACGACCTCACGCCGACGCTGCGCGCGAGCTACGCGCTCGGCTGCTGGCAGCAACGAATCGGCCGGCGACGCCGAGCACCTACCTGCGCGACGCCGCGGGCGCAGCCGGTCTACAGCGGCCCGATCAACATCGACGGCCGCAGCTACACGCTGACGCGGCGGCGACTTCGCGCTGACCAGCGACGACCTGACGCACCTGATGCACGGCCTCTCGATCAAGAGCCACACCCAGGGCCGACTGGGACTGGGAGGTCGCCGCCAGCCTCTACGACTACCGCCGCGACGACAAGCGCCAGAACGCCGCCGCAACTCGCCGCCCGGCGCCGCAGCGGCGGCGCCGGCACGCTGGCCGACCGGCAGCGGCACCGGCTGGAACGACGCTGGCGCGCGAAGGGCATCTGGCGCCCGCAAGGCACTGGCCGGCGCGCACATCGTCGACTTCGGCGTGCAGCAGCGACCGCTACCAGCTGCGCATACCTGACCTCCGAGCATCGCTCGGCAACTGGCTGCACGGCGCGCGCCGACGCGCTGCTGAGCGACGTCGCGCGGCGACGCACCGGACTGTCAGCGCCTGGGCGCAGGACGCTCTGGCGCTTCGCGCCCGGCCTGGAAGCGCGGTGCTCGGCGGCCGCGCCGAGCGCTGGCAGGCCGTCAACGGGCTGACCGCGTTCGCGCAGCAGCGCTCAGGCCTATCCCGACGCGGCAGCGAGACGTATCTTCTCGCCGAAGGCCGCGCTCGCCTGGCAGTGGCGGCCCGAGACCGGTGCTCAAGGCCTCGGTCGGCCGCGCGGTGCGCATGCCGACCGTCGGCGAGCTGTACGGCGCGACCTCGACCACCAACTCGCACGTTCATCAACGATCCGAACCTGCAGCCCGAGAAGCTCGTGGACCGGCGAGCTCAGCGCCGAGAACGAATCTGGCCAACGGCGCTGGCGCGCGCCACGCTGTTCGCACGAGACCGACGCGACGACGCGCTCTATTCGCAGACCATGCTCGACCACGCGGCCAACCGCAACGTCAGCCGCGTGCAGAACATCGACCGCATCCGCACCACGCGGCATCGAGGTCGGCGCTCAGCGGCAGCGACGTCGTGCTGCGCGGCCTCGACCTGAGCGGCAGCCTCACCTACGCCCGACTCCATCATCGAGGAGAACGCCGGCTTCGTCGCCGTGCCCGGCGACACGATCGGCAAGTGGCAGCCGCAACATCCCGCGCTGGCGCGCCACCGCCGTCGGCGACCTGGCGCTCGACGCCCGACTGTCGGCGAGCCGTCGGCCGTCGCGCTACAGCGGCAAGCAGTACCGCACCCTCGACAACAGCGACGTCAACGGCTTCACCTACATGGGCGTCAGCCACTACTTCACCGTCGACCTGCGCGTGCGCTAGCGGATCGACCAAGCAGTGGACCGTGCGCGCCTTCGGCATCGACAACCTCAACAACTACCAGTACTGGAACTTCCATCCCTACCCGCAGCGCACCTACAGCGCTGAGCTGCGTTTCGACCTCTGACTCCACCTCTCGAAAGCACCCGACCATGAACCACTTTCCTCCTTCGGCACTTCGCCGCCACCGCCTCCTGCTAGCCGGCGCCGGCCGCCGCATCGGCGCCCACGTCACCCTGCCGCCCGGCGGCGCCACCGCCGGCGACGAGCTACGCAGCCGCCTTCCGCGTCGGCCACGCCTCGCAGCGGCGCGCGCAAGAGCACCACCGGCATCACGCGTCCGACTGCCCGAGGGCTTCAGCCGTCGCAGCACAGGCGCGCAACCGCGGCTGGAAGCTGGACGCTGGCGAGCGGCCGGGGCCGACGGCAGCGACGTCGCTGGACGCGCCGAGTCCGCCCCGACGGCGCTGCCCGCCAGCCGAGCGCGCCGAGTTCGTCGTGCGCGGCACGCTGACCGACGACGCCGGGCACGCTCTGGTTCAAGGTGCTGCAGAGCTGCGACGTCGGCAGCGCCGACTGGGCCCAGATGCCTGCCAGCGGCCGTCGACCGACAAGCCTGGCCATATCCGGCGGCGCGCTCGACGTGCTCGCGCCCGGCGTGGCGCCGCGGTCGAGCGTGCGCGATGCCTGGGTCCGCGCTTCGCGGTGCACGGGCCAGAGCGGCACCGGCGCCTTCATGACGCTCGACGGCGCCTGCCGGCGCGCGCCTGGCCGGCGCCTCGACGCCGGTCGCCGGCCGTGGCCGAGGTCCACGAGATGAAGATGGAGGGCGACGCCGATGCGCATGCGCGCCGTCGCCGGCGGCATCGAGCTGCCGGCCGCGGCCAGCCGGTCGAGCTCAAGCCGCGGCGGCTACCACCTCATGCTGACCGAGCTGAAGAAGCCGCTGGTCGCGGGCGAGACCGTGCCGCTGACCCTGGAGTTCGCCGATCGTGCCGGTCGCACCGGGTGTCGCGCGGCTGGACGTGCCGGTGCGCGCCGCCGCCGCGGGCGAGGGCGACGCGGCCCTCCGCGGCCCATCGCCACTGAGGCCCCGTTCGGCCGGTCGCGCGGTAAGGCCGGCACTCGATAATGCCGCCATGTCGATCCAGACCGACGATTTCGCCGCCATGCCGCCGGGCGGCAGCCTCGGGTCGTGGCCGCCGCACCGGCCTCGCCCGGCGAGGAGGCGATCGAGCGCGCGCTGCGGCCCAAGGGCCTCGCCGAGTACGTCGGCCAGGCCAAGGCGCGCGAGCAGCTCGAGATCTTCATCGGCGCGGCGCGGATGCGCGGCGAGGCGATGGACCACGTGCTGCTGTTCGGCCCGCCCGGCCTGGGCAAGACGACGCTCTCGCACATCATCGCCAACGAGCTCGGCGTGAACCTGCGCCAGACCTCGGGGCCGGTGCTCGAGAAGCCCAAGGACCTGGCGGCGATCCTGACCAACCTCGAGACGCAACGACGTGCTGTTCATCGACGAGATCCACCGCCTGTCGCCGGTGGTCGAGGAAATCCTCTACCCGGCGCTCGAGGACTACCAGATCGACATCATGATCGGCGAGGGCCCGGCGGCGCGCTCGATCAAGCTCGACCTGCAGCCGTTCACGCTGGTCGGCGCGACCACCGCGCGCCGGCATGCTGACCAATCCGCTGCGCGACCGCTTCGGCATCGTCGCGCGGCTCGAGTTCTACAGCGCCGAGGAGCTGGCGCAGCATCGTGCGCCGCTCGGCCGGCCTGCTCGACGTGCCGACTCGACGCCGAAGGCGCGCTTCGAGATCGCGCGCCGCTCGCGCGGCACGCCGCGCATCGCCAACCGGCTGCTGCGCCGGGTGCGCGACTACGCCGACGTGAAGGGCGACGGCCGCATCACGCGAGCCGCTCGCCGACCAGGCGCTGCGCGATGCTCGACGTCGACCCGCACGGCTTCGACGTGATGGACCGCAAGCTGCTCGAGGCGGTGATCCACCGCTTCGACGGCGGCCCGGTCGGCCTCGACAACGTCGCCGCGGCGATCGGCGAGGAGCGCGACACGATCGAGGACGTGATCGAGCCGTTACCTGATCCAGCAGGGCTTACCTGCAGCGCACGCCGCGCGGCCGGATCGCGACGCTGGCGGCGTACCGCCACCTGGCGTCGCGCCGCCGAAGGCACGCGGCGGGCTGTTCGCCGAAGGCGGCTGAGCCGTGGCCGGCGGCGCGCGGGCGCGCCGCGGTCAGATCAGGTCTTCGTTGGCCAGCCGGTGGTAGCGCACCGCGCACAGGGCACTGAAGCGCTTGGCGACCTCGACGATCCGCTGCACCGCGGCATCGTCGGGCGCATAGACGATCAACCAGCCGGCGCCCTGCTCGGCGAACGCCAGAGTAGCGGCGCATCAGGGTGATCTCGTAGCCGAAGCCGGCCGCCTCGCTGGCGGTCGCACCCGCTCGCGCAGCCGCGGCGTCGCTTCCTCGGCCCGGTAGACGAGGATGTCTTCCTCGGCGCTGCCGGCGGCGCGCAGCGCCGCGACGCGCCTCGGCGGTCACGGCATCGTCCTTGAAGGCGAGCACGACGTGGCCGATCGGATTCAGGATGCCGGTCGTGGTTGCGGATGTCTTCCTTGGTCAGGCGCTTGGCGGTCATGTCGACGACTCCTGAATGGTCTGCTCCGTCGAGGCCGCGCTGCGGCTGCCGGGCAGCTCCGGTCAGTGTCGCTTGCGGCGCTTCTGCCAGGCGCAGCAGCTCGCCGACGAAGCCGCGCCGGAAGGCGACGACGCAGACGACGAAGATCACGCCGATGATGACCGTGACCCACGAGCCGACGCGGTCGGCGAGCAAGTTCTGCAGGCCGATGATGGTGAAGGCGCCGAGCACCGGCCCGGCGAAGGTGCCCATGCCGCCGAGCAGCGTCATCGAGCACGACCTCGCCCGAGAGCGACCAGTGCGCGTCGGACAGCGTGGCGAAGCCGAGCACCAGCGTCTTCAGCGAGCCGGCCAGCCCGGCCAGGCGGTCGAGAGCACGAAGGCGAGCAGCTTGTAGCGGTCGACGTCGTAGCCGAGCGAGATGGCGCGCGGCTCGTTCTCGCGGATCGCCTTCAGCACCTGGCCGTAGGGCGAATGGACGATGCGGCAGGATGAACAGGAACACGGCGACGAAGACCGCCAGGACGACGAAGTACATGACACGTCGTCGGGCATCGGCACTCCGACAGCTTGTGCGGCAGCGGCGAGCGAACGCCGAACAGCTTGCCGCGCGGCACGCCCTGCAGGCCGTCCTCGCCGCCGGTGAACGGCGCCTGCAGGCAGACGAAGTAGACCATCTGCGCCAGCGCCAGCGTCGATCATCGCGAAGTAGATGCCCTGGCGGCGGATGGCGATCAAGCCGACCACGCAGGCCGAGCAGCGCCGGCGACCACGACGCCGGCGAGCGACGCCGAGCTCGGGCGGCAAGCCGGCCGAGCGCACCAGCCAGCCGGTGACGTAGGCGGCGGTCGCCGAGGTAGGCCGCGTGGCCGAACGAGAGCAGGCCGGTGTAGCCGAGCAGCAGGTTGAAGGCGCAGGCGAAGATCGCGTAGCAGAGCGCGTTCATCATGAACGACCGGGTACAGGCCGATGAACGGCGCGGCGATCAGAGCACCGACGACAGGCCGAGCCAGGCCAGCGCGAGCGTCGGCGCGGCGATGGCTGGCGGCTGCGGCGGCGGTGCGTCGGCCATCACGCTTCCTTGCCGAACAGGCCGGCCGGCCGGACCATCAGCACGATGGCCATGATGACGAAGACGACGATGCTCGAGGCCTCGGGGTAGAAGCACCTTGGTCAGGCCCTCGATCAGGCCGAGCGCCGAGGCCGGTGAGGATGCGAGCCGAGGATCGAGCCCATGCCGCCGATCACGACCACCGCGAAGACGACGATGATCAGGTTCGATGCCCATCAGCGGCGTGACCTGGATCACCGGCGCGGCGAGCACGCCGGCGAGCGCCGCGAGGCCGGCGCCGGCGGCGTAGGTGAGCATCACCATCAGCGGCACGTTGATGCCGAAGGCCTGCACCAGCGCCGGGTTCTCGGTGCCGGCGCGCAGCGTCGCGCCCGAGCCGGGTGCGCTCGATCGTGAACCAGGTGCCGAGGCAGACCACGCAGCGAGGCGAAGACGACCCAGGCGCGGTAGTTGGGCAGCACCATGAAGCCGAGGTTGGTGGCGCCCTGCAGCAGCTCGGGCACCGCGTACTGACTGGCCGGAGACGCCGAACTAGTCGCGGAACATGCCCTCGGCGATCAGCGCCAGGCCGAAGGTGAGAAGCAGGCCGTAGATCGGGTCGATGCTGGTAGAGGTGGCGCAGCAGCGTGCGCTCGATGACGACGCCGAGCGCGCCGACGACGAGCGGCGCCAGCATCAGCGCCAGCCAGTAGTTGATGCCGAACTTGTCCAGCGCTGAACCAGGCCACGTAGGCGCCGATCATGTACAGCGCGCCGTGCGCGAAGTTGACGATGCCGAGCAGGCCGAAGATGACCGCCAGGCCCGAGGCTCAGCATCGCGTAGAACGAGCCGTTCACCAGGCCCAGCATGAGCTGGCCGAGGAAGGCCTGCAGCGGCATGCCGAAGATCTCCATCTAGGCGCGTCCGCGTGCCGCTCCAGCGCTCACTTCCAGAGCCGCGCACTTCGATTCGGCCTTGGTCGTCCACGCCGCACTCGCCCTTGAAGGTCTCGACGACGTTGTAGTAGTCCCAGGGCTCGGTCGACTTGTCCGGCGACTTGACCTGCATCAGGTACATGTCGTGGATCATGCTGCCGTCGTCGCGGATGCAGCCGCCCTTGGCGAAGATGTCGTTGATCTTGGTCTTCTTCATCTGCGCCAGCACCTTGTCGGCATCGTCGCGTGCCGGTCGCCTTGACGGCGTTCAGGTACTGCAGCGCGGCCGAGTAGTCGGCCGGCCTGCAGCGACGACGGCATGCGCTTGATCTTCTCGAAGAACTTGCGGCTCCAGGCGCGCGTCTCGGCGTCGCGGTTCCAGTACCAGCTGTCGGTCAGGTACATGCCCTGGGTCGCCTTCAGGCCGAGCGAGTGGACGTCGTTGATGAACATCAGCAGGCCGGCGAGCTTCATCGTCTTGGTGATGCCGAACTCGTTGGCCGCCTTGATCGAGTTGATGGTGTCGCCGCCGGCGTTGGCCAGGCCGAGGATCTGCGCCTTGCTCGACTGCGCCTGCAGCAGGAACGACGAGAAGTCGCTCGCCGACGAGCGGATGCCGGACCGAGCCGACGACGGTGCCGCCGGCGGCCTTGACCACGGCCGCGGTGTCGTTCTGCAGCTGCGAGCCGAAGGCGTAGTCGGCGGTCAGGAAGTACCAGCTCTTGCCGCCGGCCTTCACCACCGCGTTGCCGGTGCCCTTGGCGAGCGCCGTCGTGTCGTAGGCCCAGTGCACGGTGTAGGGCGAGCACTGCTCGTTGGTCAGCGCCGAGGTGGCGGCGCCGACCGAGATGAAGGGCTTCTTCTTCTCCGGCGCGACCTTGGCCATCGCCAGCGCCGGTGCCGGAGTTGGTGCCGCCGATCAGCATGTCGACGCCCTGGGTGTCGAACCACTCGCGCGCCTTGGCGGCGGCGACGTCGGGCTTGTTCTGGTGGTCGGCGACCGAGCACTTCGATCTTCTTGCCGGCGATCGCGCCGCCCATGTCGGCGATCGCCATCCTGATGGCCTCGGCGCCGGCCGGGCCGTCGATGTCGGCGTACAGGCCTGGACAGGTCGGTGATGAAGCCGATCTTGATCACGTCGCCCGAGATCTGGGCCTGCGCGGCCGGGCCATGCCGAACATGGCGGCAGCGCGCGACGCGTCGCAGGCGGCAGCGAGCTTCTTGCAGTTTCATCGATGTCTCCTTGGTGAAATGAGAGAGGGTGCGGACCGATCAGACGCCCAGGTACTCGTGCAGGCGCTCCATGCGCGCCGGCAGCTCGGCCTGGGTGAACTGCTGGATGACCTGGCCGTGCTCCATGACCAGGAAGCGATCGGCGAGCGGCGCGGCGAAGCGGAAGTTCTGCTCGACCATGACGATCGTGTAGCCCTGCTCGCGCAGAGCTTCGACGACCGCGCCGAGCTTTTGCACGATCACCGGCGCCAGGCCTTCGGAGATCTCGTCGAGCAGCAGCAGGCGCGCGCCGGTGCGCAGGATGCGCGCGACGGCGAGCATCTGCTGCTCGCCGCCGGACAGGCGCGTGCCCTGGCTCGAGGCGCGCTCCTTCAGGTTCGGGAACATCGCGTAGATCTGCTCGACGCTCATGCCGCCTGCGCCGAGCGTCGGCGGCAGCATCAGGTTCTCCTCGGCCGACAGGCTCGAGAAGATGCCGCGCTCTTCCGGGCAGTAGCCGATGCCGAGGCGGGCGATGCGGTGCGTCGCCAGGCCGACGGTCTCGGTGCCCTTGACCTTGATCGAGCCCTTGCGCGCGCCGATCAGGCCCATGATCGCGCGCAGCGTGCTGGTGCGGCCGGCGCCGTTCCGGCCGAGCAGCGTGACGACCTCGCCTTCGTCGACGTGGAAGTCGACGCCGTGCAGCACGTGCGACTCGCCGTACCAGCCGTGCAGGTCGCTGACTTCGAGGAAGCGCGTCGCCATGTCAGTGCGCGCCCGCCGAGCTCGGTCTGCGCGCTGCCCATGTAGGCCTCGATCACCGCCGGGTTCTTCGACACCTCGGCGTACGGGCCTTCGGCGAGCGTCGCGCCGCGCGCGCAGCACGGTGATGGTGTCGGCGATGCTGCGCGACCACGCTCATGTTGTGCTCGACCATCAGCACGGTGCGGCTGGCCGCGACCTTCTTGATCAGCGCGCGGATGCGGTCGACGTCCTCGAGGCCCATGCCCTGCGTCGGCTCGTCGAGCAGCATCAGCGTCGGGTCCATCGCCAGCGTGGTCGCGATCTCGAGCGCGCGCTTCCTGCCGTAGCTCAGCTCGACCGCCGGCAGCGCGCGCGTAGGCGGCGCAGGTCGACCGCGCGCAGCAGCTCGAGCGCCTGCGCGTCGAGCGTCTGCAGCGAGCGCTCGGCGCGCCAGAAGTGGAACGACGTGCCGAGCTTTCGCTGCAGCGCGACGCGCACGTTCTCGAGCACCGACAGGTGGGCGAACACGGCCGAGATCTGGAACGAGCGGACGACGCCGCGCGCGCGATCGCCGCCGGGCTGCTCGCGCGGTGATGTCGTCGCCGTCGAAGACGATCCGGCCCGACGGTCGGCGTCAGGAACTTGGTCAGCAGGTTGAAGCAGGTCGTCTTGCCGGCGCCGTTCGGGCCGATCAGCGCGTGGATCGTGCCGCGGCGAACGCGCAGGTTCGACCTGGTCGACGGCGACGAAGCCCTTGAACTCCTTGGTCGAGCTCGTGCGTCTCGAGGATGAAGTCGGCGCCACGCCGCCTTCACGCTGCGCAGCGCCGCCTCCGCGAGCCGCGCGCCGGCCAGGCGCTCGCCGCCGAGGCGCGCGACAGCGGCGCGACGTCGAGCGCCAGCGTCGCGGTGGCGGCGCGCCGCGATCGCTGCCGAGCTGCGCCTTGTTGATGCAGACCGCGACCGCGGCGACGGCCTCGCCGGAGGCGTCGAACACCGGTGCGCCGAACGAATAGACGCCCTCGCGCACGGCTTCGTCGTCGATGCTGTAGCCGCGCTTCCGCGTCAGCGCCAGCTCCTTCAGCAGCGCCTCGATGTCGCGCGGACCCTTGCTGCGTGAGGCGCGGCCGCAGGCCGGCCGGCGAAGCGGCGGCGCACCTCGTCGGCCGGCAGCCAGGCGAGCATCGCCTTGCCGCTGCCGGAGAGATACGCCGGCAGGCGCATGCCGACGTTGAACGCGAGGCCGAGCGGCCGCGCGCTGTTGCTGCACGCGCGACGTAGAGCGCCTCGTTGCCGGACAGCACCGAGAGCACGACCGTTTCCTCGGGCGCGACGCCGCCGTCGGCCCAGAGCGCGTTGAACTCCTGGGCGACGTCGGTGCCGGCGACGAAGGCCTCGGCCAGGCCCATGACGCGCGGGCCGATCAGGAACGCGCCGTCGGGCTGGCGGCGCAGGTAGCCGAACGAGACCAGCGTCGTTGCACAGGCCATGGACGCTGCTCTTGGGCAGCGCCAGCTCGCTCGGCCAGCCGCGCCAGGCGTCATCGGCTCGCGCGCGTCCGGCCAGTCGCTCCATCAGGGCCAGCGCCCGCGACACCGCCGGCACCAGCGGCGTCGACGGTCCGCCTGCCGGCGGTGGGCAGGGCACGCAGGGTGTCGAAGGAATCGGAACGGGGATGCATGATCGGCGCGTTCAGCGCATTGAACGCGCTTCAGCGAACGGGACGCCGAGTCTGGGCAAGGTCCGCCGCGGCCGACGACGGTTCTCGGGTAATTCCGGAGAGGGCTTCCCCTGCCGGCACCGCGACACGCCTGCGCCTAGCCGCCGAGACGGAATCAGCTGAGGCGCAGCGGGGAGCTTGCGCAGGATCACGTAGTGGCCGTCGCGCACAGCGACGTAGCCGCCGGTCGTCAGCTCCTTCATCACCCGGTTGACCATTTCGCGCGACGAGCCGACGCGGTCGGCGATGTCCTGCTGGGTCAGCTTCTCGCGCACGACCCGTTCCGTTGCCGACCGGCTCGGAGAGCTCCATCAGCAGCCGCACCATCCGGCCGTAGACGTCCTGCAGGCGCCAGGCTCTTCACCTGCTCGGTCAGGCGGCGCACCATGCGCGTGAGCTTCTGCGACAGGTGCAGCGCGAAGTCGGGATGGTCGGCGAGAAGCCCGTGCAGCTGCGGCGCCTGGACGACGCAGCAAGTCGACGCCTCGACCGTCTTGACCGACGCCGAGCGCGCGCCGCCGTCGAGCGACAGCTCGCCGACGTACTCGCCCGGGCCGTGCTCGGCGAGGACGACGTCGCGCCCCTCCGGCGAGCTGGCGTAGGCGCGCAGGCGCCCGTTCAGGACGATGTAGAGCGAGCCGCCCGCGTCGCCTTCGTTGAGCAGGATCGTCTGCGCGCGAAACGCCCGGCTGTTGCCGTGCGCGGCGAGCGCCGCGAGCAGCGACGGCGGCAGGCGGTCTTCGTTCATGGCGTCGACGACCGGCGGTGGCGTGGCGCGCTGAAGCACGGCGCTGCCGGCGCCGGCGGCGCGCCCTCGCTCAGCCGGCCCACGCGCCCAGAGGCCGGACGACGATCGCGATCGCGCAGGCGATGCGCTGCGAGCCAGCCCAGCGCATGCGCGTGCCAGAGAAACAGCATCGTCGCCGCGAGCAGCGCGGCGAACAGCGCGAACGCGAGCGCGCAGCCGCGCGCGCGCACGTCCGACCGGGCTCGAAGCGCTCAGCATCGACCGACGAACGCCGGCTTCGGCCAGCGCGCGGCGACGTCGGCGGGGCGCCAGCCCGGCGGCTTGCACCAGACGCGCAGCTTGTCGCGCCCAGTGCGCGCGCGCGCCAGCTGTCGCGCGCGAGCTCGGCGTAGACCTCGCAGGTTGGCCCAGAGCGGGTTCCAGCTGCGCAGCGGCGCGCGCGTGCCGTAGACGCAGGGCACGGCGTCGTCTTCCTCGGCGTAAGCTGCCGAACAGGCGGTCCCAGACGATGCAGCATGCCGCCGTAGTTGCGGTCGAGGTAGCGCGTCGTTGACGGCGTGGTGCACGCGGTGGTTGCTCGGCGCGCAGAACCAGCGGTCGAACCAGCCGAGCTGGCCGACCTGCTGCGGTGTGGACCCAGAACTGGTAGCAGCAGGTCGATCAGCGCGACGACGCCGAAGACCAGCGGCGGAAAGCCGAGCGATCGCCATCGGCAGGTAGAAGAGCCAGCCGGCGAGCCAGCCGCTCGAGGTCTGGCGCAGCGCGGTCGAGAGGTTGTAGTCCTCGCTCTGGTGGTGCACGACGTGCGCGGCCCAGAACAGCGCGACGCGTGTGGCCGAGCGCGGTGGTGCCAGTAGTAGCAGAAGTCGTAGAGCGACGAGCGCCGACCGTCCAGGCCCACGGCGACGTCGGCCGGCAGCTGCCAGCAGCGACAGTGGTCGTAGACCCAGGCGTAGATGCCGATCGCGAAGCAGCGCGGTGAAGCACGCCGACGATCTGGCTCATGATGCCCAGGCCGATGCTGTTGAGCGCGTCGTTGCAGGCGGTAGGTGTTGCGGCCGCGCGCGCCGGCCGATCAGCGAACTCGATGCGCGATCAGGCAGCAGGAAGACCGGCGTCGCGAGGACGATGATCTGCGGCTCCGGTCATGGCGCGTTCCGGTGTCGTCCCGGTTCAGCTGACGCAGCCGCGCGCGTCGATCGGCCACAGCCGCTGTCGACGCGCGCCGCCGGCCAGCCCGCCGCGCACCGACGACGTAGTGGTCGTGCAGGTTGACGGTCGGGTCGCAGTGGCCGGGAACGAGCCACACCGTCGTCGCCGAGCTCGGGCAGCTGGCGCTCGCCGCGCCGGCGCGGCCGAACGATGCCGTGCTCGTCGCCGCCGTTGGCGAACTCGAGCTCGCGCTGCCAGACGCGCGGCAGGCCGGAATCGATCGCGTGCGACTTGTGGCCGGCGTCGACCACCGCGTGCGCAGTGCCGCGGCTCATCGACCTGGCTCTTGACGAACAGCGCGTGCTCGAAGCGCGGCGCGCCGCGGCGCGGCTGCGTTGTCGGCGTAGTCGCGGTCCATGAACAGGTAGCTGCCGGCCTGCAGCTCGCCCCAGACGCCGCTCGCCGCGTCGAACGCGAAGGTGCCGGTGCCGGCGCCGGTGACCAGCGGGCAGGCGATGCCGAGCGCGCCGATGCCCGCCTGCGCGGCGCGCGCCAGCGCCGCCGCGTGGTGCGCCGCCGCCTCGCGCTCGGCGGCGCCGCGCAGGTGCTGCGCCGCGCCGTGGTACGCCTGCAGGCCGGCGAAGCGCAGGCCGCCTCCGGCGGCGCGTGGGCGACGACGCGCGTGCGCGAGCTGGCCGGCCGCCGCGGCCGGCGCGCCGCAGCGGCCCTGGCCGACGTCGACCTCGACGAAGACGTCGATCGTCGCTGCCGCCGTCGCCGCAAGCGCCGCCGCCGAGGCGCTCGACGCCGAGCGACCGAGTCGACCGCGATCGCCAGCCGTGATCGCGCCGTGCCAGCGCGCGCGACGCGCGCGAGCTTGGCCGGCGTCGATGACCTCGTTCGCAGATGTAGATGTCGGCGATGCCGGCGTCGCGCCAGCGCCTCGGCCTCGCTCGTCTTCTGCACGCAGACGCCGACCGCGCCGGCGCGCGATCTGCAGGCGCGCGATCGCGCGCGCTCTTGTGCATCTTGGCGTGCGGCCGCAGGCGCACGCCGTGGCTCGCGCGCGAACGCGGCCATCGCCGCGAGGTTGCGCTCCATCGCGTCGAGGTCGATCACCAGCGCCGGCGTGTCGATCGCGTCGACGCGGTCGCCGACGCGCGGCAGCGGCGCTCGCGACGCTCGACTCGCCGCGCGCGCACGGTCGCGCAGTCGCCCTCGCTGGCGTCGTCGAGCGTCGCGCCGTCGAGGTGCGCGGTGTCGCTCCAGCCGACCAGCGTGAAGCGCTCGCGGCGTGTAGAGCAGGCGGTTGATCGCTGGCGTTGCCGAGCTCCCACGAGCGCGGCGCGTCGAGCGCCGACGCGCGACGGCGGCGCGGTACAGGCAGTCGAGCACGCCGCCGTGGGTGACGACGAGCGATCGATGCGCCTGGCGCGCGCGCGCGGCGAGCGCGTCACGGCGGCGACGGCGCGCGCGTAGAACTCGACCAGCGTCTCGCCGCCCTCCGGCGCGAACGCCGGGTCGTGGCGCGCGCCAGCGCGCCGCCTGCGTCGGGCCAGCGCGTGTCGATCTCGGCGTAGGTGTAGCCCTCGAAGACGCCGAAGCCGCGCTCGCGCAGGCCCGGCGTCGGTCGCGATCCGGCAGGCCGACGACGCCGCGCGATCGCCTGCGCGGTGTCGAGCGCGCGCACCAGGTCGCTCGCGACGATCGCCTCGATGCCCTCGTCGGCGAGCGCCTCGGCGGCGCGCGCCGCCTGCCAGCGGCCGCGCTCGCTGAGCGGCGGTGTCGAGCTGGCCCTGCATGCGCATCTCGGCGTTCCAGACCGGTCTCGCCGTGGCGCACGGCGACGATCCGCGTCGCCTTCGCTGCGCTGTCGCCGCGTCGTGAGCGCTCACGAGCCGAGCAGCCGGCGATTGAGCGTGTAGGTTCCCGAATGCAGTGGCTTCGGCGAGCGACGTGGCGCGTCGATCGCCTGCGCGCAGCTGCGGCGCCGGTGAAGCGGCCCTCGACCGGCAGCGCGCGCGACCGTCAAGCGCGTAGAGCGTGAAGACGTAGTGGTGGATCGAGCGAGTCGTTCCACGGCGGGAACGGGCCGTCGTAGCCGAAGTAGTCGCCGCGCCATGCTCGGCGTCGCCGGCGAACCAGCCGGTGTAGTCGTTGAGGCCGTGGCGCGCGCCGTCGAAGCCGGGCGCCGGACCGCCGGCCCGCCTTGCCGCGGGCGTGAAGCCGCGGCTGAACGGCGCCTTCGGCGATCGCGCCGCAGTCGCCGCCGGCATGTCGACGAGCACCCAGTGGAAGAAGTCGACCGCGCGGCAGGTCGGCGGGAACCTCGCGGCCTGGCTGGTTGACGTCGTCGCCGCGGCTCGGCACGTCGAAGTCGTGGCAGATCAGCGACCAGCGATTTCGTGCCCGCCGGCAGCCTCGCTCCACGCCAGGTGCGGGCTGACGTTGTCGGAGAACGTCGACGCCGCTCGGCGTCGTCGAGGCCTGCCGCACGCGTAGCGCGCCGGGATGCGCTCGCCGTTGGCCCAGCTGTCGCTCCAGAGTTTCATGCTGTTCCTCGCTGTCGTGGACGGCGCTGCGCGACGCTCAGACGCCCCAGACGATGTCGGCGCGCTCGGCGAGCGAGCGCCGCATCATCTCGAGCATCGGCCAGGCGCGCTGGCCGCAGGCCGACCGCTTCGGCGCCGCTGCTCGTCGTCGTCGTCGGCGCTCCTGCGCGTCGCGCTCGCGCGCAGTCTCGGCGGCAGCGATCGCCTGCTCGAGCGCGCGCGATCGCCTGCGGCATCGCCGCCGACCTCGATGATCCCCTGCGCGCGCCGGCTCGCGGCCGATGATGCGCAGGATCTGGTCGCCGACCGGCTCCATCATGATGAGATCGCCGTCGGCCTTCGACTTGAATCGGTACATCGCGTAGACTCAGCGCTGCGGGTACATGTAGCCGCGGTTGAACGGATACGCCGATTGTGCGCCGCGCATCGGCCCGTCGCGACGTCGCCGGTCCGGCCGCACGCTGAGCATCTGGTAGAGCGAGAGCCAGGCGCGCTCGAAGCACATCGCGCTGCCGGCCAGGTAGAGCCGGTAGGCGCGCAGCACGGTGTCGGTCGGTGAGCGTGCGCGCGCGTGCCGAGCTGCGCCTCGAGCGCAGTCGCTCCAGGCCCAGAGCGTCCTCGCGTAGTGCGGTCGCAGGCTCTCGACGTCGACCGGCTCGAGCCCGGCCTCGGCTGGTCGCTGCGAGCACGTCGCGACGTGCATCGAGCTCGCCGCCCGGGAAGATGTACTTCTCGATGAAGTCGCCCAGGCCCGAGCCGAGCTGGTGGTTGCGCGTGCCGCCGGCGGTGATGCCGTGGTTCAGCAGCAGGCCGCCGGGCTTGAGCAGGCGGCGGATCTTGGCGAAGTACGTCGGCAGGCTGGGCGCGGCCGACGTGCTCGAACATGCCGACCGAGGCGATCTTGTCGTAAGGGCTCGCTCTCGTCGAGCGTCGCGGTAGTCGAGCAGCTCCATCGCGCACCCGGCCGCGCAGGCCGCGCTCGTCGATCAGCTTGTTGACGTGGGCGTGCTGGTTCTTGCTCAGCGTGATGCCGTGCGCGCGCACGCCGTAGTTCTCGGCCGCGCACAGCAGCAGGCCGCCCCAGCCGGCGCCGATGTCGAGGAAGCGCTCGCCCTGCTTCAGCATCAGCTTGCGTGCAGATGTGCTCGAGCTTGGCCTCCTGCGCCTGCGGCGAGCGACATCGTCGGCGTCGCGGAAGTAGGCGCACGAATAGACGCGCCGCGGGTCGAGCCAGAGCGCGTAGAAGTCGTCGGAGACGTCGTAGTGGAACTGGACCTGCTCGGCGTCGGCCTCGGGCCGGTGGCGCAGGCGCGAGCGCGCCACGCGCGCCGCGCTGGCGCACCAGCGCGAGCGGCGCCGGTGCGGCGCCGCTGCGGCCGGGTCGGGTCGCCGGGCATCAGCTCGGCGGCGGCCGCCATCAGCTCGCGCATGCCGCCGTCGAGATCGACCCTGCCTTCGACGTAGTCCTGGCCGACCTTGCCGACCTCGCCGGTGACGAGGTGGGCGAGCGGCGACAGATCGTTCAGGCGCAGCGTCACCGCGGCGTCGCTTGGCCGATGCGCCGCCCGCCCGGCAGGACGACGGCAATCGGAAGACCTCAGCGACCCGAGGCGCTGCTCGAGGGCACCTGCGATCGCGGACATGGCTGGCGTTCCAGGTGTCGTGAACGCCTAACTTTAGCGAGGTCGCGTATCGACTGCTGTCATGGCCGACCCCATGCCTGGCGGGCGGTCGCGGGTCGGGCGCCGGCCCGGCGCCGGCCGCTCAGGACGCGCCGGCCGAGACTGACCCGGTAGGAGAAGACGCGGCCGATCGGCCGGCCCCGGCTCAGCTGCGGCAGCGTCACCCGCTCGACCAGCGCGCCGGAGCGCAGGCGCAGCGTGTCGGTCGCGCGCAACATCGCGTCATCTCGTCGATCTCGGCCAGGCGCCGCATGTAGGCGCCGGTTCGTCGACGCGCTGGCGCATCCAGTCGAACACCTCGTCGTCGGCGTGGAGCGAGCAACATCTCCTCGGGAAGCTCCCAGAGCGCCGCAGAAGCGGCGGTTGAAGTGGCTGATGTGGCCGCCGAGGTCGACGACCAGGACGCCGTCGGCGACCGACTCGAGCGTCGCCGCGAGCCCGGCGGTGGTCGACCGCGGCGGCTGTCCTCGATCACGCATCTGCTCGCTGCGATCGTAGAGGGCGACATCACGTAGAGCGCGTTGCCGGGCGCCGGCTCGATCCGGCTCACCCGACGTACCACCGGCACCGCCTCGCCGCCGGCGCGGGTGACGAACGAGTCGGAGAGGATGGCGCACGTGCGCCCTTGTCGGAGACTTGCTGCCAGAACGCCTCGTCTTCCGGCGTCGGCGCGGTCGCGAGCATGTCGCGGCCGACCAGCTCCGGCGGGCGTCGACGCCGAGCAGGCGGCCCGCGGCGCCGTTGGCGGCGACGATGCTGCAGGCCCGCCGGCTCGACCAGGCAGACCGCCTCGAGCATCGCCCTCGATCAGCGCCGGCCGGTGCGGCGCGCGGCGTCGGCGACGTTAGCAATACGTAACTGAACGAAGTACAAA
>ERZ1370068.5587-contig-4606_pt1 | contig 117758 bp, 190 predicted proteins | sample MGYA00561227_ERZ1370068 | MGnify/ENA primary metagenome ERZ1370068 (study PRJEB38410, sample SAMEA6850437) | metagenome | study: Metagenomic assessment of the ecological functions of the soil: analysis of the soil microbiota associated with the...
TCAGTTACGTATTGCTGAGGAACAGCGTCGGGAACACGCCCATCACGATCGCCATGGCGCAGAAAGGAAGCACCGCCGCCCACCGCGCGGCTGCAGGTCCGGCAGCGACGCGTTCTTCGGATTGGTGACTTCGCCCGTAGATAGACGCTGCTGGAACATCCAGAGCATGTAGACGCGCCGACAGGATCACGCCGAGGCCCGCGCACGACGACGAAGCGGCGGATCCCAGCGGTACGCGCCGAGCATCGATCAGGAACTCGCCGATGAACCCGTTCAGCGCCGGCAGTGCCGATCGACGCCAGCGTGATGATCATGAACGCCGCGGTCAGCCGCGGCATCACGGCCTTGCGAGCCCGCCGAACTCGCTGATGAGGCGCGTGTGGCGGCGGTCCGACAGCATGCCGACGATGAGGAAGAGCCCGCCGGTGCTGACGCCGTGCGCGAGCATCTGGTAGACGGCGCCCTGCATGCCCTTGACGTTCATCGCGCAGATGCCGAGCACGACGAAACCGAGGTGGCTCACCGACGAGTAGGCCACCAGCTTCTTCATGTCCGGCTGCACCATCGCCACCAGCGCGCCGTAGATGATGCCGATGACCGCGAGCAGCGCGATCCACGGCGCGAAGCTACGCGCGCGGCGATCGGAAACAGCGGGAACGCGAAGCGCACCAGGCCGTAGGTGCCCATCTTCAGGCAGCACGCCGGCCAGGATGACCGAGCCTGCCGGTCGGCGCCTGCACGTGCGCGTCGGGCAGCCAGGTGTGGAACGGGAACAGCGGCACCTTGATCGCGAACGCGACCGCGAACGCCAGGAAGAGCCAGCGTCTGCGTGCGCGGCGCGATGTTCGAGCGTGTAGAGCTCGCAGCAGGTCGAAGCTGTAGCTGCCGGTCGCGGCGCCTGGTGCAGGTACGCGAGGCCGAGGATGGCGATCAGCATCAGCACGCTGCCCGCCATCGTGTAGAGCATGAACTTGATGGCCGCGTAGATGCGCTGGTCGTAGCCCCAGATCCCGATGAGGAAATACATCGGGATGAGCATCGCGTCCCAGAACACGTAGAAGAGGAAGAGGTCGAGCGAGATGAAGACGCCGATCATCGCCGCTTCGAGCGCGAGCATGAAGATCGAGAACTCCTTCACCTTGCTTCTCGATCGAATCCCACGACGACAGCAGCGCGATCGGCGTCAGGAACGCCTGTGAGCACGACGAGCAGCAGGCTGATGCCGTCGATGCCGACGTAGTAGTCGATGCCGAACGCGGGAATCCAGGGATGCCGCTCGACGAGCTGAAACTCGGGCGATCGCGCGGATCGAAGCCGCCCAGATCGCGAGCGTGACGGCGAACGACCACGATCGAGACGGCGAGCGTGACCCACCGGATCAGGCCGTTGCGCCGTCCGTCGGCCGTTGCCGATCGAGCAGCAGCAGCAGCGCGGCGCCGGCGAGCGGCAGCGATGCCACGAAAGCGATCAGAAGCACGGCAGGTTCATCTCCGAGAGGTAAGTAGCCGAGAATCAGACACGACGCCGATGAAGCAGCGAGCTGGCGTAGGCGCGCACCGAGCCGGTCTGCAGCCGGCGCAGCAGCGCACGCACCAGCCGCCGACGATCGTCGCCGACGCCGTTGACGGCGCCATCGATCACGCGCACGTCGACGCCGCGCCACAAGCCTTCCCTGCGACACGACGTGCGATCGGCTGCACGATGGCGGCGTCGTAGACCTCGTCCGACGTAGCATTTGTTCAGCAGCAGGCGGTAGAGGCCCGCGAAGCGTCGCGCGCCATGCCTGTCGGCAATCTCGCGCCGCTTCAGCCAGATGAACGCCGCGAGACCGATGCCGACCGATGCGCGACGGCGCTCGACACGCCCATCAGCATCAGCTCCAGCGCCGATGCGTCTCCTCTCGCCGGCGGCTCGGCATCACGCCGAACTGCCGTGGCGGCCGACGCCAGCGCGCCCAGCGACGGTTGCTCGCCGCCAAGCGCGCGCGGAACGCCGGCGCTAGCCGGCGAGCACGCGCAGCCGACGCCAATAGCGACCAGCACGATACGCCATGGCAGCGGGCGTCGTGAAGGTGCGCATGACGATCAGCGTCGGTGCGATCGCTGCGACGTCGTGCGGGTGCGCCGTGCGTGCCGTGCGATCCATCGTGCTGGCGCGATCGCCGCGGGCGCCGCCGCTGCCGGTCGCTCGCCGTGGAACGTCAGGAAGACGAGCCGGAACATGTAGGTCGCGGTCAGCAGCGACGTCAGCACGCCGACGACCCACAGGATCCGATGGCCCGTGCGCGAAGGTCTCGAACAGGATCTCGTCCTTGCTGAAGAAGCCGGCGAGTCCAGGGACGCCGGCGATGGCAAGCGATCCGATCAGGAACGTCCAGTAGGTGATCGGCAGTCCCGCCTTGAGGCCGCCCATGTTGCGGATGTCCTGCTCGCCGTGGAGCGCGTGAATCACCGCGCCCGAGCCGAGGAAGAGACAGCGCCTTGAAGAACGCGTGCGTGTAGAGATGGAAGATGCCCGCGCCGAAGGCGCCGACGCCCATCGCGAGAAACATGTAACCGAGCTGCGAGACGGTCGAATACGCCAGCACGCGCTTGATGTCGTTCTGCACGAGCCCGATCGTGCCCGCCATCAGCGCCGTCGACGCGCCGATCGACCGCGACGATCCGCCATCGTCTCCGGCGCGTGGTTGAAGAGCACCGCGTTGCGGCCGATCATGTAGACGCCGGCCGTGACCATCGTCGCCGCGTGGATCAGGGCAGAGACCGGCGTCGGGCCTTCCATCGCGTCGGGCAGCCAGACGTAGAGCGGTATCTGCGCCGACTTGCCGGTCGCGCCGATGAACAGCAGCAGCGTCGCGACCGACAGCGTCGCCGAACATCGTTTCGGGTCGCGAGCGGCGCGACCGCCGGGCGATGCGCTGGAAATCGAGCGTGCCGAACAGCGAACGAACACGAGCAGCGTGCCGAGGATGAACGCGTAGTCGCCGATCCGGTTGACGACGAACGCCTTCTTGCCGGCGTCGGAGGCCGACTTCTTCTCGAACCAGAAGCCGATCAGCAGGTAGGAGCAGAGCCCGACGCCCTCCCAGCCGACGAACAGCACGAGGAAGTTCGGCGCCGAGCACGAGCACCAGCATGAACGCGGCAAACAGGTTGAGATACGAGAAGTAGCGCGCGTACTCGGCGTCTGCGCTCTTCGTGCATGTATGCAGTCGAGTAGATGTGGATGAGCGAGCCGATGCCGGTGATGACCAGGATCATGACCGACGACAGCGGATCGACCCGAAACGTGAGGTCGAGCGACGAAATCGCCCGACGCGATCCAGTGTAGCAGCGTCTGCTCGATCGAGACGCTGCGCCGGCGCCAGGCTCGCCACCTGCCAGACGACCAGCGCAGCGATACGGCAAACGACGCCAGCATCGCGAGCGAGCGCGAGCCCGCCCGAGATCGTTTTCGGCAGACGCCGTCCCAGCGACGCGTTGATGACGAAGCCGAGGAGCGGGAACAGCGGGATTAGGGCGAGTCATCACCACTTCAACGGCGTGAAGGCGTCCGGGTTGAGCGATTCGCGGTGGCGGAACAGGCCGATGACAATCGCCAGACCGACCGCCGCTTCGGCCGCCGCCACCGTCATGACGAAGAACGTGATGATCTGCCCGTCGACAGTGCCCTGCGAGCGGCCGAACGCCACGAACGTCAGGTTCACGGCGTTGAGCATGATCTCGATCGACAGGAGAATCGTGATCAGGTTGCGTCCGCAGGAAGACGCCCGGCCGTGCCGATCGCGAAGAGGCAGCGCCGAGACGATGAGGTAATGGCCGAGCGGAATCACCGGCCACCCTCCCGCCGCCGCGAGCAGCACGGCGCCGACCATCGCCACCAGGATCAGGACCGAGGTCGCTTCGAACGCGAACACGTAATCGGTGAAGAGCACCCGGCCGACCTGCGCGCACCGAGCTGATGGCCGCGACGTCGCCGCGCGAGCCCACCGCGGTCGCGGTGCCGCTGGCGCGCATCGAGCGCCCAGACCAGCTGCACGATCAGCAGGCCGCGCGAGCAGCGCACCGAAGCGGCCGACGCCGGAGCGCCGCAGCGGATGCGTCCGGTCCCATCCCGCCGCATCTTCCTGCGGCGCGTTGAGGAGCATCACGACGAAGAGGAACAGCACCATGATCGCGCCGGCGTAGACGATGATCTGCGCCATCGCGACAAACGGCGCGTCGAGCTGAATGTAGAGCGCCGACAACGCGCCCGAACGACGCGATGAGCAGCATGATGCTGTACATCGGGTTGCGCTGGCCGATGACGAGCGCCGATGCCACGACCGCGACGCCTGAAAGCAGGTAGAAGAGAATCGTCTCAGGCATTGAAATAGAGCACGAGCGCCGCGGTCACGATCAGGTTGATCACGGACGCCGGGAACAGCCACTTCCAGCCGAACGTCATCAGCTGGTCGTAGCGGTACCGTGGCACGGTCCAGCGCATCCAGATGTAGACGAAGAGGATGAGACCCACCTTCGCCAGGAACCAGACCCAGCCCAATCCGTACTGCTCGAGCAACGGCCCGTGCCATCCGCCCAGATACAGGTCGGTCGCGACCGCCGACATCGTCGCCATGTTGATATACTCGGCCTGCGGAAACAGCGCGAAGCGGACGGAGCTGTACTCGGTGTTGTAACCGGCCACGAGCTCCTGCTCCGCCTCGGGGAAATCAAACGGCGCGCGGTTGGTCTCGGCGACGCCGGCGATGACGTAGATGATGAAGCCGACCGGCTGCAGGAACGAGTACCAGCGCGGGATGAATCCCCACCAGTAGCCGGACTGCGCGTCGACGACCTCGCGCAGCGAGAGCGATCCGGCGAGCATGATGACCGACGGCGAGCGCGGTCGCATACGACGAGCTCGTAGCTGATCATCTGCGCCGACGACGCGCAGTCCGCCGAGCAGCGAATACTTGCTGTTCGATGACCACCCGGCGAGCACGATGCCGTAGACGCCCATCGACGTGACCGCGAAGACGACGAGCACGCCGACGTTCACGTCGGCGACGCCCAGCTTGACCGGCGTGTCGAGCAGGCCGAAGAACGTCGTCTCGGCGCCCCACGGCACCGTCGCGAATGCCGCGAAGGCCGCCGCGACCGAAATGATCGGCGCAAGCGTGAAGAGCCACTTGTCGGCGCCTTTCGGCCGCAGCTCCTCCTTGAACAGCAGCTTCAGGATGTCGGCCAGCGGCTGCAGCAGTGCCGTGCGGCCCCACCAGGTAGGGACCGTAGCGCTGCTGCGCATGAAGCCCATGATCTTCCGCTCGGCGAGCACCAGCAGCGCCGACGCGTTGATCAGCATGAAGAACGTGAAGCCGATGATCACGGAGCTGAATCGACGAATCGTCAGAGTCGCTTGATCCATCAGTGCGCCCCTGCGAACACCGGCGCCTTGGCGCGCCAGTCGGCCGGCAGCGTGCACCGTCCTTCGCGCACGTGCGCCTCGTACTCGTGCGCGGAACAGCTTCATCGTCGACAGCACAGGCGTGGCGGCGGCGTCGCCGAACGCGCAGAGCGTCTTGCCGACGATGTTGTTCGAGACGCCGAAGAGCAGGTCGAGATCCTTCGATCTGTCCCTCGCCGCGCTCGAGGCGCATGCAGCAGCTTGTAGAGCCAGTCGCAGCCTTCACGGCATGGCGTGCACTTGCCGCACGACTCGTGGCGGTAGAAGTGCAGCAGGTTCATCGCGAGCCACACCATGCAGACGCGTGTCGTCGAGCACGATGAGGCCGGCGGAACCGAGCAGTGAACCGGCCTTCTGCACGGCGTCGAAGCTCGCCGGCGTATCGAGCTGGTCCGGGAGCAGCAGCGGCACCGACGATCCGCCGGGGATGATCGCCTTGAGCGTCCGGCCGCCGCGGCATGCCGCCGGCGTACGTCGTCGAAATCAGCTCGCGCAAGCGTCGTGTCCATCGCCGCTTCGTAGACGCCGGGCTTCTTGACGTGGCCGCTGACGCAATAGAGCTTCGGGCCGCCGTTCTTCTCGGGACCAAGCTGCGCGAACCACTCCGGCGCCGTTCAGCGACGATGAGCGGCACGTTGCAGAGCGTCTCGACGTTGTTCACCGCGGTCGGGCACTGGTAGAGACCGGCGACCGCGGGAAACGGCGGCTTGAGCCGCGGCTGCGCGCGCTTGCCTTCGAGCGATTCGATGAGCGCCGTCTCCTCGCCCGCCTCGTAGCGCGCCGGCGCCGCGATGAATGAAGACGTCGCAGTCGAAGCCGCTGCCGAAGATGTTCTTGCCGAGATAAGCCGGCCTTGTAGCGCCTTCTCGATCTCGGCCTCGAGGATCTCCTGCACGTGGATAGAACTCGCCGCGGATGTAGATGTAGGCGACCTTCGCGCCGATGGCGTAGCAGCCGATCGCGCACCCTTCGATCAGCAGGTGCGGGTTGCGCTCCATCAGCACGTGATCCTTGAACGTGCCGGGCTCGCTCTCGTCGGCGTTGCAGCAGATGTACTTCGGCTTCGGCGTGTCCTTCAGCACGAACTGCCACTTCATGCCGGTCGGGAAGCCCGCGCCGCCGCGGCCGCGCAGCCCTGATGCCTTCACCTGCTCGATGATGTCGTTCGGCTTGAGCGTCAGCGCCTTGCGCAGCCCTTCGTAGCCGCGCTGGTTCTTCGTGTAGAAGTCGAGCGTGTACGGAGTTCGGCTCGTTGATGTGCGACGTCAGGACGGGTTCGATGGCCATTGCCATCGGCGGGCCGAAAGGCCCGCCCTATCACTGCCACGATCTTCTCCTTCCGTTCAAGTGACACCCGGTGAACGCGCCGCTGCCGCGCGCGCGGATGTCGTCGACGAACTTCGAGCACTGCTCCGGCGACAGCCGCTTCGTGCCAGTCGTCGTTGACCATGACGACCGGCGCGCGGTCGCAGGCGCCGAGGCACTCGACCTCCACGAGCGTGAACGTGCCGCTTGGATCCGTTTCGCCCGGCTTGATCCCGAGCTTCGCGCTCAGCTCCTCGGTCACACGCTCGGCGCCAAGCAGCGCGCACGAGAGCGTGCGGCAGACGTTGAGCACGTACTTCCCGACCGGCCGCGTGTAGAACATCGTGTGGCACGACACGACGTCCTCGACTTCGGCGGGCGTGCAGCCGAATCTGCTCGGCCACGTGCCGCATCGCCGCGGCGGTGAGATAGCCCTGCTGGTTCTGCGCGAGATACAGCGCGTAGAGGATCGCCGGACTTGCGCCGATCCGGCGGATAGCGCGTGACGACTTCGTCGAACTTCGCCTGGTTCTCGGCCGTGTACGTGAACGGCTCGCCCGGCTCCGCCAGCTTCCGTTCCGACCGGTGGAACCTGGCCGGCGCATATTCCATCTCGGGATGAAAGCTCACCGGTCGCAATCTCCCATCACGACGTCCGTCGATCCGATGACCGCAACGAGGTCGGCAATCATGCCGTGCTTGGACAATCTTCGGCAGCGCCTGGATCGCCATGAACGACGGCGGGCGCATCTTGACGCGCCACGGCCTGTTGGTTCCGTCGGAGACGATGTAGACACCATGCTCCCCGCGCGGGCCTTCAACCGGCACGTAGCGCCTCGCCGGCGGGCACGGTGAAACCTTGCGAGTAGATCAGGAAGTGCTGAATCAGCGCCTCCATTTCCGTGTAGACCTTGTCCTTCGGCGGCGGCACGACGCGCGAGTCGTCGCACGCCCACGCGCCCGATGGCGTGATGCGCTGGATCGCCTGCCGCGCAATCTTCACGCTTTGACGCATCTCCTCGACGCGAACGCGGTACTGCGCGAACACGTCGCCTTCCGTCGCGGTCGGGACCTTGAAGTCGTAGGTCTCGTAGCCGGTATACGGGAAGCTACTTCCGCACGTCGTAATCGGATCCCGACCCGCGCGCGATCGGGCCCGACCAGTCCCCACGCGAGCGCATCTTCCTGCGTGAGCACGCCGACGCCCTCGGTGCGCCGCAGGAACATGTCGTTCTTCGTCAGGAGCCCTTCGAACTCGTCGATCTTCTTCGGGAAAGCGATCGAGAAACGCGTTGACCGCCTCGTGGAACCCGCGCGCCAGGTCCTCGCGCAGTCCGCCGACACGGAAGTAGCTCGGGAAGAAACGGAACCCGGCGATGAGCTCGTTGATGTTCATCAACAGCTCGCGCTCGCGAATGGCGTAGAAGAGCATCGACACCGCACCGATTTCCATCGCGTGCGTGCCGATCCAGACGAGATGGCTCGCCATCCGCTGCAGCTCCGCGAGCAGCACGCGGATGTCTTTCACGCGCTGCGGCATCTCGAGGCCGAGCAGCTTCTCGACGCTCAAGACGTAACACAGGCTGTTGGACTGCGCGGCCAGGTAGTCCATGCGCTCGACGAGCGGGACGACCTGCTGCCACTTCTTCTGCTCGGCCGTCTTCTCGATGCCCGGTGTGCAGATATCCGATGGTCGGCATGCACGACTTGATCGTCTCGCCATCGAGCTCCAGCACGAGACGCAGCACCCCGTGCGTGCTGGGGTGCTGCGGCCCCATGTTGACGGTCATCGTTTCCGTGCGAAGTTCGGCCATCAACTAACTACCAACCACCAACTACCAACCAGCGCGCACCGGCGCTGACCGGTCGCGCTCGATGTTCGCCTTGAACTCGGCTCTCGCTGACTTCGAGCGGCTCGTAGGTCTGCGCCGCTTTGCGAATCTGCACGGGATAGTCCTTCCGCGCCGGATGCCCTTCCCAGTCCTCGGGCATGAGCAGCCGCCGCAGGTCGCCATGCTCCGCGAAGACGATCCCGAACATGTCCCACACCTCGCGCTCGGGCCAGCCAGCGGCTGGCCACACGCTCTGGACGGTCGGCACGACGCCGTCGATCTGCGTCGACGCGACGCGGACCTTCAGACGCAGCCGCAAACGATTCGGGATCGACAGCAGGTGATAGACGACCTCGAAGCGCGGCTCGCGCGGCAGGTAATCGGCGGCGGTGACTTCAATCAGGACGTTGAAGCGAAGTGACGGGATCTCGCGCAGCGCCCGGCACGTCTCGACCAGCTGTGCGGCGGGCACGTAGATGGTCGCGAAATCGACGCTCTTCCCTGCCTCGTATGAGGCGCCGGGAACGGCAGTCGTCAGCGTATCGATGATCGAAGAAGCGTCCATTCTGGGCTCTGGGCTCTGGGCTCATGGCTCAGGCGCGAGACCGCGCGATTTTCTGCTGAAGCTGCACGATGCCGTAAATGAGCGATTCGGGGCGCGGCGGACATCCGGGCACGTACACGTCGACCGGAACCACCTGGTCGACGCCCTGGACGATCGCGTAATTGTCGAACACGCCGCCGACAGACGCGCATGCGCCCATCGAGATCACCCACTTCGGGTCCGGCATCTGGTCATAGACGCGGCGCATCGCCGGTGCCATCTTTCGCGAGAGCCGGCCGGCGACGATCATCAGGTCCGATTGCCGCGGCGAGCCGCGGAACACTTCGGCGCCGAACCGCGCGATGTCGTAGCGGCTGGCAGCCATCGCCATCATCTCGATCGCGCAGCACGCGAGCCCGAACTGCGCCGGCCAGATCGCCGAGCGTGCGCGCCCACTGCACGAGCCATTCGAACTGTCGTGGTGATGAACGGCAGCTCGGGATCGAGTCCGTGTTCGTGGCCGTGCGCGTGCGCGGGAGCGTGCTCGCTGCGGGTTCTAAGCAGCCTTGCGCGATGCGGGACGCGCCCGGCGCGATCCCCAATCGAGCACGCCCTTGCGCCAGACGTACACGAAGCCCACGAGGCAGAATCAGAAAGAAGGTGACGATCTGGACGAAGCCCGGCCACCCGAGATCGCGGAGCGCGACGGCCCACGGGTGCAGAAAGGCCACTTCGATGTCGAAGAGCAGGAAGATCATCGCGACCAGGTAGAACTTGACCGACTGCCGCTCGCGGGCGTCGCCGACGGCCGGCATGCCGCATTCGTACGGCGCAAGCTTTTCCGGAGTGGGGTTTCTCGGTCCGAGCAGGATGGAAAGCCCAATCATGACGCCCGCGAATCCGACGCCGAGCGCGACCATGATGACTACGCCGAGCCAGCCGTCCACTACAGGTGCCTACCGAGTCGGAGCATACGGTGACGATCCGACTCACATCAGCCTTTCCGTGTACGTGAGTCGGATCGTCACCGCATCCGACTCGGGATAGCTTGTGAAGAGTTTCGCAACCTGTTCATGCTATAGAAACCAGCGGGGCAAGGTCAATTAGCTAGAGGCTCAGAATGCGCATCGCCTGGTTCCGCGACACCGCACCGGATCCCACCGATCCGCTCGACGACACCGCGCCGCTCATCGACGAGCTGCGCTCGGCGCACGAGATCGACGTCATCGTCGAGCAGACCGCGCACGATTTCGTCTGGCAGCACATCCTGCGGCCATGGGACCTCTGTGTGTTCGAGCTCGACAACACGCGCGCGCATCAATTTGTCTCGGCGTACTCCTCACATTACGCGGGCGTCGTTTTCCTTCGAAGTGCAGGACGTCGCGACGCTTCGCGTGGTGCTGCTCGCCTCACGCAGCGTCGTCGTCTCGCATCCGGCCTTTGCAGAGTCGCTGCAACAAGCCTTTCCCGCAGCGCACGTCAGATATGCGCCTCCATGTGGCGGACCCACACGGTCCGCCCCGCACGAATCAGGCGACGCCGACCTTACTCTGGCCCCCGAAGCCGCGAAGCGGCGAAGGCGGCAGGTCCCCGGTTGACGAAGTTCGCTGTCTTCGATCGCCGGGAAGGCGGCATCGTCAATCGCGCACTCCAGCGCGCTGGCAATGCGGGCGCCATCTTCGATGTGCTGAAGGGGGACGTGGAGCCGAACGTGTTGACTCGTTGCGATGTCGCGATCGCCCAGGCTGGCCGCCTTATCACGGCCCGCCGACGGCAGTCCTGGCGGCCCTGGCCGCCGGCAAAGCCGTCGTGACGATGGAAATGGAGGCGACGGCGGAGTGGCCGGCGATCGACCCGCAAACGTGGCGTCCGCGAGGCCTTTCCGTCAAGGACGCTCCGATCGCCGTCACCATCGATCCACGGGACGAGGAGCATTCGCTGATGCTCGCCGTGCGCCGCCTCTCGTCGGACAACCGCGCTGCGCGAGACAGCGGACGCGCTGGCCACGCCTGGTGGCAACAGAATGCGACGCCTGCTCACGCCGCGGCGGCGTGGATGCAGATTCTGCAGGAAGCGGCGACGCTTGCGCCGCCGCCGCGCCCCGATGATTGGCCCACCGGGTTCGGCGCTGACGGCACCGAGCTCGCGCGCGCGATTCTCAGCGAGTTCGGGTTGGCCACCGATTTCTAATTCATTTTCCCATTCGTAACCTGGCTCGGTCGTCAGCCGCGTGTCTTCGACCGGCAGTCCCATCGAGAAGTGATAAAGGCTTTGCCACTGCGTGGCCGGAGAGACCGAGCAAGTCGTGCACGGGGTCGTCGTAGTAGCAGCCGATTCCTGTTGCGCGGGCGCCGGCCGCTTCGGCCTCGAGATACAGCACCTGGCCGATGAGGCCGCATTCCCAGAACAGCCGGCGGTAACACCACTCGCCGCGCTCGCGCAGCGCTGGCCTCGACGCGCGCGATCATGCCGAGGCCGAAAAACCCCTCTTCGGCGATGTTCCTGATCGCACGACAAGCCGGTTGGCGATACGGCCCGCTTCAATCGGCAGAAGGAGAACAGGCCGTCCGCGACTTCTTCCCAGAGAAACTCGGGACGCATCGCGGCCTTCCATTCATCTCCGCACAGCCGGGTCTCGAACGTACGCGTAAACGCCAGGCGTCACGTCCTGCACGCGATGGACGAACAGCACGAGATGAACGTGCGGCGGCCACTCGATGGCGTCCCACGGCGACGCGCCCGGCCGAACACGATCGGAGCATGGCAAGAAAGGAATCGCGTTGGAGCACTCCGCGCGGATCAAAAGCGAGCGGCGCTGCGGCGCTGGAGGATGATGTCGCGCGCGGCGCTCGCTCCCGACCGGGATTCGGGAATCGGGATCGGGGTTCGAAGGTTCGTGGTGCTTCGTGGCGAACCTCGAATCCCGATCCCGGATCCCGGATGACGGGTCGCGAGCGTTACCTCGTCGATGACGGGCCAATCGACTTGGCCGGAGCTCAGGCGATTGGCGCGTCCGAACCACGAACCGTTCCGTGCCGCGTCAACGAGAACCTCCGGCTCGAATCCGCGAATCCCGAACCCCGAATCGCGGCCGCGATGTGACCAACGGCCACACACTCCGGCTCCTCGTGCTCCGCTTCGCCGAAGTCCGCTTCCCGATCGAGGCCCAGCAGCGTGGCAATTTGCGCGTCGGACCATTCCGGCAGGACCTGCATCCGCCAGCCGAGCATCGCCGCTGCGAAGCGGAGCGCGCCAATGGCATGGCCGGTGTCGTGCTGGCAGTAACGAAACGCACGTTCGCCGTATTTCCAGGCCTCGCGCCAGATGATCGACGTCAGAGCGACAAGGAGATCAATCTTGCGGACCTCTTGGGTCCGCGATTCAAACACACACCGTTCCTCAAGGCGCATGCTCGCGCGCGCGTAGTGACAGACGCGATCGTCGTGGATGATCCAGGCCTCGGTCGGATGCAGGTTGCCGCTCGACGGGTTCACACGGAGCGCCCACCGGGACTGGCCGTATTCCTTCCAGGCCGAGAGCCCCATCGAGCAGCGAAGGAACTCGCCTATTGACTGCCCGGTGATGGGTTGGGGAGCAACGTCGCGCGTGTAGAGCGCCGCATAGGGCACATCGCCGGCCAGTGGCGCATGCGAGAGCGCTTCGCAACGGCGCGCCGTCATAGCGTCGGAAAGGATTGGGCTGAGTCGCCCAGTCCAGATGCCCGAGCGAGCGCGCAAATCGATTGAAATGATGTTTGGTCGAATCGTGATAGCGGACGGCGATCACGCCGACAGCTGTTTTATCCGCTTCTCAATCTCGGCGATCGCTTGCGTAAGCTGCTGCTTGCGCGCCTGATGCGTCGTGAGCTCGAGCTGGCGCTGCATTTCGGTCCGGGCCAGCTTCAACGATTCGATCTGGCGGACGCGTTCGGGGTCGAGTCCCTTGCCCGCCTGCCGCGCCTTCCGCTTTTCTTCTTCGCGTTCTTCCATCCGCTCGGCGAGGCGGGATTCCGCGTCGACGAGCCCTTCTCCGGCATCACCCATGTCTAATCCTGGTTCGAGGTTTGATTCACTGTCAGGAAGAGCGCTCAACATTATACGAGGAACCCGAGCGGCGGAGGCGAACGTGCTTAGATCGTCGTCGTGGCGCGCAGCGAGGTCCTCGACCTCTTCCACGCGGCGGTCCGTCAATGGTTCGCTGACGCGTTTGACGGCGCCGACCAGGCCGCAGCAGCTTGGCTGGCCGGCGATTGCCCGTGGCGAGTCGACGCTGATCCTGGCGCCGACCGGCAGTGGCAAGACGCTCGCGGCGTTTCTCTGGTGCCTCGAACCGTTTGATGTTCGAGCCCGCGCCTCCGACGCCAAGCAGCGATGCCGTGTCCTTTACGTCTCGCCGCTCAAGGCGCTGGCGGTCGACGTCGAGCGGAACCTGCGGGCGCCGCTCGTCGGCATCGCCAGCGTCGCGCGCCGCGGGAACCAGCGTGAATGTTCCCGGAGATCGCGATTCGCACGGGCGATACGCCGGCCATCGAGCGCGCCCGGTTCCGGCGCGAAGCCGCCGACATCCTGATCACGACGCCCGAATCGCTGTTCCTGCTGCTGACGTCGAACGCGCGGGAACGGCTCACAACGATCGACACGGTCATCATCGATGAAATTCACGCGCTCGTGCCCGGCAAGCGCGGCGCGCACCTCGCGCTGTCATTGGAACGGCTGGAGGCCTCGAAGGCCGACTTCAGGTCGGCCCTTCAGCGGATCGGCCTCTCCGCCACGCAGCGCCCGCTCGACGAAGTCGCGCGGTTTCTCGGCGGCGCCGAGCCGCGCGCAATGAAGAAGCCGCACGCCGCGACGCAAGCGGTCGCGCAAGCGGCGACGTTCAGGCCGTCGAAGAGATTGAAAGCGAGCTTCACGAGGAATTCGCTGGAGACGGACAAGAGCCCAGCCTATCCGGCCGGTCACGATCGTCAACGCGGCGGATCGCAAGCAGCTGCAGCTGCGCATTGAGGTGCCGGTTGAAGACATGGCCCGCCCTGATCGTTCGTCGATCGGCCTGGATCTGCTCCCGAGCCGGCGCCGATCGCGCACGAACCTGAACGTCCCGAACGCGTCCATCTGGAGCTCGATCCATCCACGGCTGCTCGACCTGATTCATGCCCATCGGTCGACGCTGCATTTTCGTCAACAGCCGCCGCCTTGCGGAGCGGCTCGCGGGCGCGCTGAACGAGCTGGCGGGCGAGCCGCTCGTGCGCTCGCATCACGGCTCGCTCGCGCGCGTCGCCCGCAGCGAAGTCGAAGATCTGCTGAAGGCCGGACGGATCAAGGCGCTGGTCGCCACCTCGTCGCTCGAGCTCGGCATCGACATGGGCGCCGATCGATCTCGTCATCCAGATCGAAGCGCCGCCATCGGTGGCCAGCGGCCTCCAGCGAATCGGCAGATCGGGCCACCAGGCCGGTGCGATCAGCGAAGGGATCATCTTCCCGAAGTTCCGAGGCGACCTCGTCGCCTGCGCCGCCGTCGCGCGCGCGATGCACGACGGGCAGGTCGAGTCGACCCGCTATCCGCGAAATCCGCTCGACGTCCTCGCGCAGCAGGTGGTCGCGATGGCGGGCATGGATGCCTGGGACGTCGACGACGCTGTTCACGCGCGTTCGCTGCGCGGCACCATTCGCCGACCTGAGCCTGCCGGATGTTCGAAGGCGTCCTCGACATGCTGTCGGGACGCTACCCGTCCGACGAATTCGCGGAGCTGCGGCCGCGCATCACCTGGGATCGCGTGCACGGCACGATCGCCGGCCGCGAAGGCGCCAAGCGGGTCGCGATCGCCAACGCCGGCACGATTCCCGATCGCGGTCTCTACGGTGTCTTCCTCGCGGGCGCCGATCGGCCGGTCCGCGTCGGCGAGCTCGACGAGGAGATGGTCTTCGAGAGCCAGGTCGGCGAGACGTTCACCCTCGGCGCCTCGACGTGGCGCATCGAGGAGATCACGCACGATCGCGTGCTGGTCTCGCCCGCCCCTGGCGAGCCGGGCAAGATGCCGTTCTGGCACGGCGACCGGGCAGGACGGCCGGTCGAGCTCGGCTACGCGATCGGCAAGCTCGTTCGCGACCTGCGCGGGGTCTCCAGGCCCGCAGCGATCGATCGTCTCGTCCGCCAGCATGACCTCGATAGCGTCGCCGCCGAAAACCTCCTGCGCTACCTCGACGACCAGGCGGCATCGGGCGCCGTCCCCGACGATCGGACCATCGTCATCGAGCGCTGCCTTGACGAGCTCGGCGACTGGCGCGATCTGCCTGCTCTCCCCGCTCGGCAGCCGCATCCATGCGCCATGGGCGATGGCCGCCACGGCGCAGATCCGCAATCGCACCGGCATGGACGTCGAAGTCATGTGGGGCGACGAGGGGTTCGTCGTCCGATTTCCGAGGTCGAGAACCCGCCCGATCCGGCTCTGTTGATTCCTGAAGTCGAAGATGTGGAAGCCGCTCGTGCTACGGCAGCTCGGATCGACGTCGCTGTTCGCCGCGCGGTTCCGCGAAACCGCTGCGCGGGCCCTGCTTCTTCCACGCCGCAGGCCCGGCATGCGCACGCCGCTCTGGCAGCAGCGCAAGCGCGCGTCGGATCTGCTCGCAGTCGCGGCGCGCTTCGGATCGTTTCCGGCGCTCCTCGAGACCTACCGCGAGGTGCTGCGCGATCACTTCGACATGCCGGCGCTCGTCGACACCCTCGAAGAAGATCGGCAATCGCACGCTGCGAGTCGCGACCATCGACTCCCGGGCGCCGTCGCCGTTCGCGGCGTCACTGCTCTTCAGCTACGTCGCGAACTACATCTATGACGGCGACGCGCCGCTGGCCGGAGCGGCGGCGCCAGGCGCTGTCGGTGGATCAGGCGCAGCTGCGTGAGCTGCTCGGCGATGCCGAGCTTCGCGAGCTGCTCGATGCGGATGCGCATCGTCACGATCGAACGGCAGCTCCAGCACCTCGACGAGCAGTACAGGGTCAAGACCAGCGACGGACTGCACGATTTGCTGCTGCGCATCGGCGACCTCGACGTCGAGGAGCTCGAAGCAAGAGCGTCTCTCGAGCGTTGCGACCACGATTCATCAGCTCGAGAACGAGCGCCGGGTGGTGTCGCTGCCGATCGCCGGAACGACGACGCTACGTCGCCGTCGAAGACGTCGCACGGTATCGAGACGCGCTTGGCGCGCCGCTACCTCCGGGCTGCCCGAGTCGCTGCTCGAGCCCGTGCGCGATCCGGCCGGCGACCTGACGCTCCGGTATGCGCGGTCGCATGGGCCGTTCACCGCGCGTGAGCTCGCTGCCCGCTACGGTCTGGGCGTCGGCGTCGCCGACCGCTCTCGTCCTGCAGCTGACCTCGGCAGGAAAGTTGATCGAGGGAGAGTTCAGGCCCGGCGGTACGGAGCGCGAGTGGATCGATCCGACGTGCTGCGCAGCCTTCGCCGGCGATCGCTCGCGCGGCTGCGACAGGAAATCGAGCCGGTCGACGCGGAAGCGCTCGGGCGCTTCGCTCGTGTCATGGCACGGCGTCGGATCCGGAAGACGAGGGCCTGGAAGCGCGTGCTCGATGCGATCGAACAGCTGCAGGGCGCCGCCGTTCCTGCGTCGGTGCTCGAGCGCGAGGTGCTGCCCGCGCGCGCAGACGACTACGCAGCCGGCGATGCTCGACACGCTGATGAGCGCGGGTGAAGTCGATATGGGTCGGCGTGGAACCGCTTGGCGAGCGCGACGGTCGCATCGCGCTGTATCTGACCGATCAGATGACCCGCTTGCGTGCCGCCTGTTGCCGCGAAGCCGGAGCTCGAAGGGCGCGCCGCCGAGATCCTCGAATACCTGCGTGAGCACTGGTGCCTCGTTCTTCGGCGCCATCCACGAAGGCAACGGGCGGCGGATTCCCGGCGGAGACAGTCGACGCGTTGTGGAGTCTCGTGTGGCAGGGCCTCGTCACCAACGACACGATGCAGCCGCTGCGCGCGTATGCGCGCACCGAGGACACGCGTTCCACCAGGCGGCACCGGACGCGCGCCGTTCCGGTCGCGGCGCCTCGTGCCGCCGCGCGCCGAAGGACGATGGTCCGCGGTGGGCGCACCGCGCGCGACCAGATCGTCGGCAACGGAATGGGCGACCGCGATGGCACACCAGCTGCTCGTGCGGCACGGCGTCATCACGCGCGAAACGGTTGCGGCCGAATCGATCGCGGGAGGATTTTCGGCGGTCTACCAGGTGTTGAAGGCGATGGAAGAGGCGGGGCGTATTCGCCGCGGCTACTTTGTCGCAGGTCTCGGCGCCGCGCAGTTCGCGATGCCTGCGGCGCTCGACCTTCTCCGCTCGATGCGCGACGTGCCTGACGAACCGCGCACGGTCGTGGTGGCCGCGACCGATCCTGCGAACCCATACGGTGCCAGTATCAAATGGCCTGAGCTGGCGGAGGCGACCGCATCCGGTCGCGGCCCAACGCGCGCCGCCGGCGCACTGGTGATCCTCGTCGACGGCCATGCCGCCGCGTACCTGCGCCGCGGCGAACGCGAGCTGCTGCTGTTTCTACCCGAAGCGGAGCCGTCGCGATCGCGGATCGGACGGGAAGTTGCCCGCATGCTGCTCCACCTTGCGGCGACGCGCGAGGGAGACGAGGGATGCTCATTGCGGAGATCAACGGGGCGCCGGCCACCGTGCATCCGACAGCACGCCTGTTCATCGAGGAAGGTTTTGCGGCGACCGCCATGGGCATTCAGGCCCGCACCGAACGACTCCGCCCGCGCGGATACGGATCACTTGATTTGCCGGGGCCAACAGGAGCCGGCCTCCACGCTACTGGCATCGGCATTGCGGCGACTGGCGATGGAGGTGGACGCATGGCTGAGCCGCGCCACAATAAATCGGAAGAAACGCTCGAGAACACTCGCCCGCGTACCAACGAGGACAGTGAGGCGAACACGATCGCGTCCGTTCCACGAACGATCAGGATCAGGAGATGGAACGCGAAGGCGTTGAGACGAAGCGCAACCGCGGCTATGACGCGGCGGTGCGCGGTGAAGATCTCGGCGACCTCGATCCTGACAGCGCAGAGTCCGGAAGTGGATCGCGACGACACCGAGAGGAATAAATCCCAAAACCCAAATCCCAAGACCCAAATCCCAATGCCGGGTCCGGGGTTTGGAGCTTGGGCTTTGGGATTTGGGATTTCTGTAAGCGCTGTCAGGGTGAGCGGCGCGGACCCTTTGGGTCCGCGAAGGCTCGGACGCGCTGAATGAACTGCTCTCGCACGCGCGGCTCCTCGAGCGCCTCCTCATCCACCATCGGGAGGCCGGGCATCGCGGTCGCCAGCGCTTCGGCGAACACACCGCGTCCGGTCGTCATCGCGTCGCCCGCATCGTTGTGCACCGGCACGTCGGCAGGTCCGCAGCTCGGTGAGCGCGCCTTCAGCACGAATCCGCTGATCCGCTGCGCGGCAAGTTCGGCGACGCGCTCCCGTGCCCATCGGTCCATGCGCGAAGTCCAGTCTTCGCCGGTGTCGACGCCTCGAAGACGGACACGCTCCCCGGCTGAGGGAATGCCATCGTGATGCGCGACGAGCTGAATGGGCTCACGCGGCACTCCCATCCCGACTTCCATTTCAGGACAGACCGGCACCCATTCGACCTGTGCAGCCAGCGCGACGGACGCGGCGCTTCGCTTGTTCGTTCCGTCGCACCGCACATCGTCGCCGAGCAGACAACGCGAGATCCCGACGCGCGGTTTCACATCAGCTTTCCAACGGGGCCAAGATCGAGGTTGAGATCCTCTGGCAGGATACCGAACTTCGCGGCGATGTCGACGACCGTTTCTTCCAGCTTCATCAGCGCGCGGCCGATGTCTTCCGTCTGCTGATCGGTCAGCGTGCTCCGCTTCCATGCGGCGAATTGCCTGGCGCTCCAGCAGCTTCCGGATGAATTCCACGAGCGTCAACACGAGCTGCGCGACGGAGCGCTGCACATCATCTGGGTCCGCGTTCCAGCGGAGCGGCGATGCCGACGCGCCGGCGCGTTCGAGCTCGCGGCGCAGATCGTCGAGCTTGTCGACCTCGGTGATCGTCAGCGCGCCGCGCCTGGCAACGACCTTTCTTGACCTGCGACGAGCAGTCTTCTGTTGCGGCGCGGACCTTTAGGTCCGCGGGCACGCGCGCTCACCTTCTTCTTTGTCACGTTACCAATTGTCCGCGAATGCGTAAGGCGCCCACGGTCCGCTGACGCTGAGCCGGACGGTGCCCTCCTCCAGCGGCGTGTTCGACCGCGGTGAGTCACCGGCTGACCGCGGTTCGCGGCACGAGATGATTGACCGTCACGACGTCGCCGCGCTTCTCGACGCGCTCGTCCTTCACGAATCGCCGGATCGCGTTTCGAATGGGCTCGAACCCGTCCACGGCACGAGCTCTGGCCGCAATCGCTATCCGCTGCTGCAAATACTGCGTACCGTGAGTCGCCTCGTGCTCGACTCTGACTCGCGCACGACCCGTAGCGCGACTCTGACTCGGGAACGTCCTGTCGCCCGACTCCGACTCGGAGACCAGCCGGATGGTCATCTGGGCGCGGCCGCGGACGGCGCGAAGACGCTGGCGCAGCGCGGCGCCGCGGGAGCGAAGGATGAACGCCAGCTCATCGCGCGCGGCAACGGTCGTGGCAAATCGCGCGGGAAGGATAGCCGGCACCTTCGAGGCAATCGCTTCAATGACGGCAGCGTACCTGCGGAGGTTTTATCGTCGGCGCCGGCACGCGTTTCAACTCGCCGACGATCGCGGAGAGGCGATCAACTGTGATCACACGGAGCCTCTCGCCTTCTATCCCGGCCAGCCTTAAATGCGGCGGCGCCGGGAAGACCAATGCGTAGACGCAGATGATCATGCACCCGACCGTCGGCGGCGCCGCCCGCAGCTCGCGCCGGGCGTCGGTGTCGTTCGATGTAGTCAGTCTGCTCTCCGGGCAATACGCGGTCAGCGGCCGAGAGCAGCAGCGACAGGCGTGCGTAGACGAGATCGACGTTCGCCAGCGCGATCGTGATGTCGCCGCTCAGCACGACGCCCTTGTTCAGGAGATTGTCGACGATGTCGAGCAGCGATGCGTCCTCGGGACCGAGGATCTCCTCGGCTTTGGAGCGTCGAGGCGGCTTGTTCCGCGGGGTCATTGAAGGAAGCTGTACGCAGGCCAGGGGCCGGTCAGCGTCAACGCCACGCCCGTCGTCCGCAGCTCGCGGGCATGTTGACGGATCGCGGATCGAAAAGCGCTGCTTCGGGCGACCGGCACCAGGAATGCCGCGTCAGGAGCAGGCGCGACCCGGGCGCGGCGCGCTCCATGCTGGTCCGCCGCTGCGACGCGGTCGCCTGCCGACCCATTGCCTTATACACGCGGTCCGCGGCCGCGCGTGCTTCGACAAGACCCTTGCGGCTGACATCGAGCACGTCGCGCTTTCGGGCGCAGATAGTCGGCGCCCCGCGGACCTGAAAGGTCCGCGCCGCGCGGCTTGGACGCGTGCTTTCGGTCGACCTTCTCGCGCGCCGCTTTCTCGTCCCATGTGAGCCGCAATCCCCACTCGACCTTCTTCTCGATCCGCTTCAGGATGCGGGCGATGCGAGCGCGATCCGGAACGCACGTGCTGGACGACGCGATCATCGGAGGTAAACAGGGTAAACAGCTGCATCGGCAGCAGCGCCGTCGCCGACAGGAACGATTCGATGACGCGCTCGTGCACGATCGCGCGGGGACCGACCCAATCGAGATTCTGGAGACCGCTCGCCAGCGCGGTCTCGCCGTATTGATCCTCGGGCACGCTTTCGACGATCGCCCAGAGGTCGGCGCCAACCTCGATCGCGCGAAGGTCACTTCCTCCGGGCATTCACTCGCTGAGGCCGCGCGGGGTCGGCCGCCTGGCACTCCGCACCAGGCAGAAGACATAACTGAGCGTCGAGCTCACAATCAGCGGATCTTAGTCCGACGGGATGTCGTTCGGACCGTTCGGGACGTTCGATCGTTCGGGCCGTTCGAGTCGTTCTCGTTCTTTTCGTTCTCGGCGCGTGAGGAAGCGGCAAGGCCGATTCTTCGAGCGTCTCGACATGGACGCGCTCGACGTCGAGCACGCGCTCGGTCTGGCCGCTCTCGGTGCCGATGATGCCGCGCCGCGGCGGCCTCTCTTCCACGATCGTGGTGTGCGGCGCTTCGGAGGGTTCGTGGAAGTCGCCCGAAATGCTCGCTTCGATCTGGAAGCGGCTGTCCGCGGTGCGATTCGATCGGCTCGCCCTCGCCGAAGGGCGAGCGGGCCCGATCCGCCTTCGCGGCGCTCCTTGATTTCACGAATCCGCCCGAGCAGGTCGCGCCTCGATCTCCGCGAAGTCGTCGTCGGTGATCTCGCCCATCTCGCGCTGCATCTCGGCGGCGAGCAGCTGCTCGCGCAGCGCCGTGTCGTCGTTCATCTCGGCCTCGGCCGCCGTGACGACGGTCTTGATGGCCCACGAGATGCCGTTGATCATCAACGAGTCGAGAAGGAACATGAGTTAAGCCTCGTTCCCAAATCTCAAACTCCAGACCTCAAGAAGTGTTCCACGATCCGTTGGGATTTGACGATGATTTGGGATTTTCAATGCTGTCCAGCTCGTCTCGAGCTTCAGCCGGATATTGACGAAGTTATACGGCGGCCACGGTCCCATGTGACTTGAACGTCAGCTTGTCGAAGGCGCGACGCGATCTCCTTGATGCGGCGGTCGAACGCCGGCTCCTGGTCGCGCTGGACGAGGAACGCGGCGTTCATGATCATCTTGTCGCCGATCGCGCGGTTGACGCGCGACGCCACCGAGACGTCGCGCAGCCGCTGGAGGAACTCGGCGACGTAGCGCTCCGAGCGCTGCTGCAGCGCGCGCGTCGATCAGCCGCCCGCATCTGCATCCGCGGCGAAGTAGGTCGAGCCCTTCTGCGAGGAGATCTCCGTCTTCAGGCGGTGGATGTCCTCGTCCTCGCTGCTCGATCGCGCGGACGATCTCGTCGCGATCCCAGAGCACCTTGAGACCGAACTCGAGCTTGTCCTGCATCTTGTCGAGCACGTCGGCGAACGCATCGTAGCGCCGACCGCAGCAGCTCGACGATGTCCTCGCGCGTCTTGAAGATCGGTGCCGAACGACATCGGGATGACCGTGTGATCGCGCATGACGGTCTCGTTGACCCGCTCGTGCGCGAGGACGTTCTCGCGCGTGGAATCGAGCGGCGCGATCGGCACGTCGGAGACGACCGCCGGCCATGTCCTTGTAGTTGATCGTGTAGACGTCGGGCCACTGCTCGTCCATGCCGATGGCGCCGAACTTCGAGCGGCTGGCTCGCGCGGATGATGCAGTAGACGTAGCGGCCGCGGCCGCGCTGGCGCGGTCGACGTCGGGCAAGGCTCGGCTTCGGCGCGCGCTCGACGACGCGCTCGACGCGCGTCTCGGTGCCGCGCACCTCGGTCTCGTGCGTCAGCGCGCGCGTAACCGCCGTGCGTCCGCCGTCGCTTCTTCCGGCGTGACTGCGCTGCGCGGCGCGCACCGCGGCGCCGGCGTCTGCCTGCACGCGTGCTGCACGCTGCGCGGCTCGCCGTGACTGCCCGCGGCTCGCGCACGCTGGCGAGCGCGCCGCCTGACTTGCGAGCGGACGATTGTTTTCGAAGCCTTCGCCATGCTACGGTCCTTATCGTTACGTGTTCTTGACCGCGCCGCAGCATGCGGCGCACCTCGACGACCAGATCATCCGGGCAGGCACGGTTTGGTGACGAATGAATCGCAGCCGGCCTTCCGTGCGCCTCCGACGCGCCCGCCAGCGCGTGACCGGTCAGCGCGACGACCGGGATGTGCTTGGTCCGTTCGTCGGCCTTGAGCATCGGTCGTCGCCTCCCAGCCATCCATGCCGGGCAGCGAGAGGTCCATCAGGATCAGGTCGGGCTGCAGGCAAACGCCTGCGCGACGCGCTTCGTTGCCATTGCGCGCCTCCGGCGACGCGGAATCCGGAGAACTGCAGTGCATCCGCGTACATCTCGCGCGCGTCCTGATAGTCGTCGACGACGAGAATCAACGGCGAGATCTGCTCGGTCATTGTTCGGTTTCCGCGGGAATCGTCAGCGTGAACGTCGAGCCGATGCCCATCGTGCTTTGCAAGCGTAATACGTCCGCCGAGCGCGGTGGCCAGGCGGCGGCAGATCGCAAGACCGAGACCGGTGCCGCCGTACTGGCGCGACGGCGAGTCGTCCACCTGCCGGAAGTCCTCGAAGATCTTCTCGTGGTGTTCGGGTGAAATGCCGATGCCGGTGTCCGACACGGACACCGTCGCCGTCCGCGTCGACGCGGTCGTAACCGACGGTGATCTCGATGCCGCCTTCGTGCGTGAACTTCAGCGCGTTGCTCAGCAGGTTGACGATAATCTGCTTCACCTTCTGGCGATCGCTGTAGATCAGCGGCAGCTCGGCACAGAGCCGTCGGCGTCACGCGTCAGCTTCGACCGCGCGATGACCGGATCGAGCTCGGCCATCACCTCGGGGACCAGCTCGTTGAGGTCGAACTCGCTGAGCTGCATCGGCATCTTGCCCGCCTCGATGCGGGTGATGTCGAGGATCTCGTTGATGATCGTCAGCAGGTGGCGGCCGTTCGAGTCGATGCGCTGCAGCTGCCGCTTGACCGCGGGCAGCAGCTCGCCGGCGACGCCCTGCAGCAGCATGTGCGTGTAGCCGAGGATCGCGTTGAGCGGCGTCCTGAACTCGTGCGACATGTTGGCGAGGAACTGCGACTTCAGCGCGCGATGCCTGCTCGAGCTCGATCGCCTGCCGCCGCAGCAGCTCGTTCTGCGTCGCCAGCTCGGCGGTCGCCGCCTGCACGCGCGCCTGCAGCTCGTCCGACGCGGCCTTCAGCTGCTCGTACAGACGCGCGCGCTCGAGCGCCTCGCGCCGGTCGTGCAGGATCGTGACGACCGCCGTCAGCTCGCCGGTCTCGGTGAGCACCTTGCCGGCGATCGCTTCGACCGGGAATCGGCTCGCTCGTCGTCGGGTTCATCAGCCCGATCTCGCCGCGCCGGATTTCGCCGGGGCCGGTCTCGCCGAGCAGCAGGCCGGAGATGAACGACGAGAAGTGCGCGTCGTTGGCCTGCACGGTGCGCTGCGCGTCGTCGCTGGCGCTCGGCGACCACCGTGAACAGCTCCTCCGCCGGGGCGTTCATCAGCACCGTCGCGCCCGCCTGAGTCGGTCACGATGATCGGATCGGCCACCGAGTCGATGATCAGGTTCAGTCGATCGCGCTCGGCGCGCACGGCCGCTTCGGCGACGCGCAGCTTCTGATAGTTCTCCTCGATCTGCTCGGTCGCGCGGCGCAGGTCGGTGATGTTGCGCAGCACCGACACGATGCCGGTGCCCTCGCGCGGATCCTCGACCGTCGTGCTGAGGCACTTCGAACAGCAGGTCCGAGCCATCGCTCGGGTCGACGAGCAGCAGCTCGCGCGCCTCCTGCGATCTTCAACCGCCGACGCGCGACAGCGCCGCGGAAAACAGCATGTTGTTCAACTCGACCGCGCGGCGGCGTCCCTCGCTCTCCTCCTCGCTGGCGGCAAACAGCTTTTCCGCGCGCGCGTTGGCGACGATCAACCGCCCTTCGGTGTCGGTCAGCATGAATCGGGTCGGTGACCGGCGTTGATGATCGTGAAGAACAGCGCGCGCTCGCGCCGCAGCTTGCGCGCGCTTCGTCCGCGAGGCTGCCGCGGCCGCGGACCTGGTCGATCTTCTGTCCGAGGACGCGTCACGACCCAGCTGATGTCGGACGTCAGACCGATGGTGCGCGCAGCAGCAGCAGCCCCGGAGCGCGCGTCGTCGGTGTCCGTGACGCCGCTGCCGCGCATGCCGAGCGGGATGGCCATGAACGGCACCGCGGCCGAGCGGCGTCGCGGCCGCCTGCGCCGCAGAGCCGTTCGGCTTGTGCGCCTTGAAACTCGATCGGGGCGCGGCGATCGCAGCGCCGCGATCAGCGGATCGTAGGTATCGGACAGCGGCCACGAAAACAGCTCGACGTCTTCGCCGATGGATGCCGTGCGCGGCGATGCCGACGAGCATGTTCGATTCGGCATCGACCGCCAGGCACGCCGACTGCTTGACGCCCGCATGCCGCGCGAGCCAGTCGACGCTTGCCTGGGCGCAGCGGACGATATCTTCGTGATGGGCGAGATACTGCTCGAGCAGCTCGAGGCGTGCTGCGTGGTTGACGGCAGTGCCGGCTGCGCGGGTGCCGGCTGCCCGAGTGAAGGTCCGCGCCTGAAGCGAGCTCATCTCCTAACCTCGTGTTCGGTCACTCGCGGCGTCGCGAGGCGACGCCGGCAACTATTGCCGTGTCGCCGTGCCGGCGGCGCGTCGCGCGCTGGAGTCCGTGAGCCGCCGGCCGGCCTCTCTTCCAGCTGCGCGCGGAGCGACACGTTTTCCGCGGCGAGCTCGTCATACGGACGCGGCGCCTCGATGGTCGGCCGCGCGGCGGCGGAGGCGGCGCCGACCGCCTCTGAATATTTCAGGTAGGTATCGATCGACGCCACGACGACGCGCGCTTCGACGGTGATCAGGTCGATCCCGACGAGTGAGACTCGGACCCACGCATCGATGACGATTCCCTTGTCGAGGACTCGGTCGAGGACGTCAATAAGACTTGTTCCGCCAGCAGCTCGTTCGACGGCCATCGTGAAGACTCCTTAGTCGGGTGTCAGTCTTTGCCGGTCGCGCGGCCGCGCCGGCCGGAGGCCCGCGTCAACGACGCGACCCGCCGCTCGAGCAGCCGGAGCTGCTCACGCAGTTCGAGATTTTCCTGCAACACCTGCTCGCGCCCGGGCGAGAGATGACGGTCGTAGCTTCCACCAGTCGAGGCCGATCTCTTCTGCCTTGTCGATCGAGCAAATCATCAGGCGGATGCGAATCGTGAGGAGCTCGACTTCGGCGAGCGACACCTTGATGTCGCCCGCGACGACGAGGCCCTTGTCGAGCACGCGATCGAGAATGTCGACCAGCCCGGCATTGCCGCGGGTTGGACTCCCTGTCAGGTCGGTTGGCATGCAGAAAGAGTGATCGGGTGGCCTTTCGTCGCGGGATCGCGGACATGCCGACACGAAGCTCACGCGAACCGTCGCAGTATAGATCGCAGGAGTCGACCCACCAACACGAATAGGGCGCAGAAAATGACGACCTGAGCGAACCGGCTCAGCCGTAGGCCGGTGAATCAATGCTGAAAGACGTCCCTATTGCCGAGCCCTGAGGGCCGATCACAATGCCGCACAGCCGCGGCGACACGCGTTGACCCTGGCTTCGTCGTTGCCGACGCCGCGACCGGCAATTTCGCCGTGATGGGTGCGATCGCGCGTGGAGGCGGACCTGTTACGCGACGGGCACGTGTTGGTCGTCGGCTGATCGCGGCGATCGATCGCGCGAGACGCGCGATCAAGACGTCGCTCATCACTGCACGATGCGACGTCGCGGTGATGACAAGTCGACGAGTGCGACATCGTGATCCGATGCGTCGCAAGATTCGCCCGTCGTGAGCGGTCGTCGCTGCGCTACCATGAGAGCGCATGGCGACGCAGTGTTCCTTCGACGTCACGTCGAACGTTGACCTCCAGGAAGTCGACAACGCGCTCAACCAGGCCCGCAAGGAAGTCGCGCAGCGCTACGATTTCAAGGGCTCGAAAGCGTCAATCGACTTCGACCCGAAGGAATCGAAGCTTGTCCTCGCGGCCGACGACGAGTTCAAACTGAACGCGCTCTGGGAAATCGTGTCGACGCGGCTGGTTCGCCGGAACGTGCCGGTCAAGAACCTGAGCCGCGGCACCGCGCAGCCCGCGGCCAACAGCACGGTGCGCCAGGAGATCGCGCTGCAGCAGGGGATCCCCACCGAGAAGGCGAAGGACATCGTCAAGTTCATCAAGGATTCGAAGTTGAAGAAGGTCCAGGCGTCAATCCAGGGCGATCAGCTGCGCATCACGTCGGGTCGAAGGACGATCTCCAGGAAGTGATGCGCGTGCTGCGTGAGCAGGATTTCGGCGTCGCGCTGCAGTTGCGGAAATTACCGCGGTCATGAGGCTCTCACTTCTTCGCTTTTTCTCGTCCCAGGCCACTTCGGTCTCGCCGTTCTTGCCGAGCGACAGGATCGCGTTCGCGATTCGATCGGTCCGCGTGTGGAGCGGAAGCTCCGAGTCATAGACGAGCTCCTTCTGACCGAGGCTTCGCAGCTCGAACTTGACGTGGTAGCGCCGCAGGACTGATTCGACATCGTTCCGCAGCGCCGCCGGGTCACCGGCGGTGACCTTCAGCTCGAAGTGCTTGGTGAGTTCCGCTTCAATCGATTCCACCGCCCAGAGGACGGCAAGCAGGAACACGCCCGCGAACGCCGCGAGACCGTACAGCTCCACCCGCAGCAGAGGCCCAGGCTGAGCGTGGACAGCATCACAACCGCGTCTTTCGGGTCGTCAATCTTCGCGCGGTATCGAATGAGGTTGGCGGCGCCCACGATGCCGAACGCGCGCGCCAGGCTCGAGCCGACGACGAGCATCACGGTGGCGCCGACGACCGCGAGGCACGATCTGCGTTTCGATGACCGGCGCGGATCGCGGTGGCGTGCCGCGGCGGCGCGGACGGAACGCAAGCGCGGCGCCCAGCGCGGTCGCAAACGGAAGGGCGAGCACCGCGCGCTCCACCATGTCGAAATGCGACTCGAGCACCTGCGGCATGGACTGCGCGAGTTCGGGAGGAGGCGGCTGCATGTCAGGTCGAACGTTCAGCGGGTCGCCTGATCGACCGGACGCGCGCAAGCGCGAGGCCATCGTCAATCTTCTCTTGCAGCCTGCGGATGTAGCGCTCCGCGTCAGCGTCGGCGTAGTTCGCCGCGCGGAAGCGCGTCGTGCCACTGGGCGTCGGTGAGCCGCTGCATGTGCTCGGCAGCCCAGCGGACATCGGCGGGGTGAATCATCGAGATGAGCTCCTGGTGGCGTCCCTCGTAGTCGAACTGCACCTTGTCGCCGTCAATCGCGGTGATGAAACCCGTGTTGCTCGAAGCACTCGAGGCAGTTGCGACGGGGATACATCTTGCCGGTCTCGCCGAGCGACGCGCCGAGATCGCGCACCACGAACCAGCGATCGGCGCCCTCCATCGGTTCCTTCAACCTGTAGATCGCGTTGTTGTCGTTTTTCAGATCGGTGCTGTTGAACATCAGCAGAACGACCAGCAGTCCGTTCAACTCGCGCGTGCCGACGAACGGATTCTGCTGCCACCACCAGTACTCGTCGAGGCGCTCGAACTGCCTTCAGCTTCGGCCGGAATCGCGCCTCGCTCTCGGTGTGCTCTGGTGCCGTCACGTTCGAGCGTCCACGACGGCAGGTAGTAAATCGGCTGCTGGTGGTAGCCGAGTCCCCAGAGGATGCGCGAGAGCACGACCTCCGTCTGCGCCTCGGGGCCGATCTTGGCGCTCCATTCCACGCCGTCAGGATCCGTGACGGTGTAGCTCGCGCTGAAGCCCGATGCGTCGCGCTCTTTGAACGTGTAGACGGCATCAGGCTTCGGTGCGTAGCTTCTGGCCGCCCGATTCCCCAGGACAGGTCGCGTGGCTCGCTACCGGGATCGACCCACAGTTGCTTGATGGCCTCGGCGGACGGTGGATGCTCCGGCGGTTGTATCGCGATCGCGCCGCCGCACGCGGTGACGAGAGCGATCATCGCAACAGCTGAGCTGACGCGCAGAGTCACATCGACCTCGTCAGCAAGAATTAGGCCTCAGGGCCCTGCGGTTCAGGCTCAGTCGGCCAACGACATGGCACTTCGGTTTGGTTGATATACCTCGGCCATGTCTCCTGCCGTCGTGCCGGCTGCGACTTATCGACTGCAATTCAACAAGCGCATTCACATTCGACGACGCAACGGGTGTCGTCGAATATCTCGATCGCCTCGGAATTTCGCATTGTTATGCGTCGAGCTACTTCAGGCGGTCCCGGGAAGCACACACGGGTACGACGTCGCCGATCCGACCCGGCTCAATCCGGAGATCGGCGATCGCGACAGCTACGACCGGTGGGTCGGCACGCTGCGCGCGCATCAGCATGGGTCACATCATCGACACTGGTGCCGAACCACATGGGGATCGCCGAGTCGTCGAACCCGTGGTGGCAGGACATCCTCGAAAACGGTCCGAGCTCGCGAGTACGCGTCGTTCTTCGACATCGACTGGCATCCGCTGAAGCAGGAGCTCGAGAACAAGGTCCTGCTGCCGATTCTCGGCGACTCCTACGGCGCGGTGCTCGAGCGGCAGGAAATCACGCTGCAGTACGTCGATGGCGCCTTCCGCGGCGTGCTACTTCAACACCGTGCTGCCGATCGCGCCGGGAACGTACGATCGGATCCTCGGCGTCGATTCCGAGACGCTGCTCTCGCGGAGATCGGCGAGAGCGATGCCGGCCTCGAGTTCCTCAGCATTCTGACGGCAATCCGGCATCTTCCGTGACGCGATGCGCAGACACCGGAGCTTCGGGCCGAACGCGATCGCGAAAAAGAAGTCATCAAGCGCCGCCTCTCGCGGCTGACGGCGGCCTCGCCTGCCGTCCTCGCGCACGTTCAGCGCGCGGTGACCGCGCTCAATGGCGTGAAAGACAATCCGAGGAGCTTCGACCGCCTGGACGCGCTGCTCTCCGCGCAGCCCTATCGACTGGCGTACTGGCGAGTCGCCGCCGAGGAGATCAACTACCGCCGGTTCTTCGACATCAACGAGCTGGCCGCGCTCCGCATGGAAGATCCCGAGGTGTTCGAACGGACCCATGCGTTTGCATTCGAGCTGCTGCGCGACGGGTGCATCGACGGGATTCGCATCGACCACGTCGATGGTCTGCTACGATCCCGGCGATTACCTGCGAACGCCTGCAGACGCGGGCGCGCGAGGTCCGGCCGGACCTCTTCTCCGACGATCGACGCCTCTACCTCGTCGTCGAAAAGATTCTTGGACTCGATGAGTGGCTGCCGTCGTGGCCGGTCGAGGGGACGACGGGTTACGAGTTTCTCGTCCGCGTGAACGGGCTCTTCGTCGACGGACGCAACGAGCGCGCCGTCAACGACGCCTTCGAGCGCTTCACGCGCGTTGCGCGCGCCGTTCCGCGAATTCGCCTACCGGAGCAAACAGCTCATTCTTCGCATGAGCATGGCGAGCGAGCTCAGGTGCTCGCGCACGGCCTGAACCGCTTTTCGGAACGGAACCGCCATTTCCGCGACTTCACGCTGAATCTTCCTGACGTACGCGATGCGCGAGATCATCGCGTCGTTCCCGTGTACCGCACCTACATGCAACGCGCGGGAGCCGGACGTGAACGCGCACGATCGCCGCTACATCGAGTACGCCGTCAGCGAAGCCAAGCGCCGCAATCCGCGGCACCCCGCCGTCGTCTTCGATTTCATTCGCGGCTTGTTACTGAAAAAGGCGGATTACATCCCGGAGGAAGAGCGTGGCGAACATCTGAAGTTCGTCAGCAAGTTCCAGCAGGTGACGAGCCCGGTGACGGCCAAGGGCATCGAGGACACGGCGCTCTACATCTACAACCGTTTGGTGTCGCTGAACGAGGTCGGCGGAGAGCCGGACAGGTTCGGTATCACGCCTGACGCGCTGCATGGCTGGCTGGCGAACCGCGCCAGCAAGTGGCCGCACGGTCTCTCGGCCTCATCCACGCACGACACCAAGCGCAGCGAGGACGTGCGGGCGCGCATCAATGCGCTGTCGGAGCTGTCCGCGGAGTGGCGGACAGGCGACCGGACGCTGGGCGCGGATGAACCGCAAGGCGCGCGTCATCATCGATGGTGAGTCGTACCCGAGCCGGAACGAGGAGTACCTCCTGTACCAGACCCTCATCGGCACGTGGCCATTCGGATCGATGACGGCGTGCACGAGGAGCGCGAGTATCGCCAGCGCATCCGCGACTACATGCTGAAGACCATGCGCGAGGCAAAGGTCTTCACCAGCTGGCTGAACCCGAGCGAACCGCACGAGAAACGCGATGACGCGGTTCGTCGAGATGGTGCTCTCGCCGAATAACGTCACCTTCCGGCGCGATTTCCTCGCGCTGAGCGCAGCGCGTGGCGCGCTACGGCATTTACAACTCGCTCGCACAGCTCGCGATCAAGATCGGCGCGCCCGGAGTGCCCGACTTCTACCAGGGAACCGAGCTCTGGGACTTCAGCCTCGTCGATCCGGATAATCGCCGTCCCGTTGATTACCGGAAGCGCCGCGAGTTGCTCGGCGAGTTGCGGAGCCATCCGCCGGTGGACCGTCGATCGTTTCAGAGCTGCTGCAGCATCCCGAGAATGATCGTCTCAAGCTGTTCGCGACAGCGACCATGCTTCGCGCGCGGCGCGCGGCGCACGACGTGTTTCGCTGCGGACGGCACTGAGCCGCTGGCCGTCGAGGGAGCGCTCGCGATCACCTGTTCGCGTTCGCGCGCGTCCTTGGACAACGCCAGGCGATCGTCGCCGTTCCCCGCCTTGTCGCCACGCTCGAGCCCGATGGCGACGCGCCGCTCGGTTCGGTCTGGCGCGACACGCGGATCGCGGTGCCGGACGATGCGCCGCGCTGCTACCGGCAGGCGTTCACAGGCGTCTGCGCGATGGTGATCGAACAGGGCGGCCGCCGGTGGATCCGCGCCGCCGACGCGTTCGAGCACTTCCCGATCGCGTTCCTGGAGACACCCTAGCCGTGGGATGGACGATCATCGCCGTCGGGTTCATCGTCTGGTTCGTCGCCGTCCTGTTCTTCACGCCGCGGATCGACTACAGGGTCTCGCAGCCGCTTCGGCCTGACAGCAACGAGTTCCTGCACGTCATCGAGTCGACGTGCCAGGCGACGATCCATTCCCACAACAAAGTCGACATCCTCGCAAACGGCGCGCAGTTCTATCCCGCGATGCGCGATGCGATACGAGCGGCCGGAATCGTCGGTGAACATGGAGGCGTATATCTTCCGGCGCGGCGCCGCGGCGGACATGCTTATCGACGCCATGGTCGAACGCGCCCGCGCCGGCGTCGAAGTCCGATTGACGCTCGACGCGGTCGGCAGCGCCTTGATGTTCGGCGCGCCGCTGCGGCGGCTGCGCGAGGCGGGCTGCAAGGTCCACTTCTACCAGACGATCACGTGGTACCGGTTTCATCGCCTGAACAACCGGACGCACCGCGAGCTGCTGGTCGTCGACGGACGCGTCGCCTTTACCGGCGGCGCGGGCGTCGCCGATCAATGGCTGAAACCGCGCCGACGGCATCCTGCGTGGCGCGACACGATGACGCGCATCGAGGGGCCGGTCGTGGCGGCGCTGCAGGGAGTCTTCGCCGAGAACTGGCTCGAGTGCTGCGGCGAGATCCTCACGGCGCCGCGACACTGGCCCGCGTTGACGCAGGCGGGCACCGCCGAAGCCATGCTGGTCAAAAGCTCGCCGTCCGATCGCTCGACCGCCTCGCGCGTCGTCTTTCAGATGCTCATTGAAGGGGCCGTCACGAGCATCGACATCCAGACGCCGTAACTTCCTGCCGGACAGGTCGCTGCGGCGCGCGTTGATTCGCTCTGCCGCGGCGCGGTGTAAAAGTGAGGGTCATTGTCCCCGGGAGGCACAGCGACCAGGGACTGGTGCGGCTGGCGAGCCGGCGTATGTATCGCGACCTCCTGGAAGGAGGCGTCCGCATCTTCGAGTACCGCCCCGCGATGACACATGTCAAGGCGCTGATGGTCGATGAGGCGTGGGCGATCGTCGGCACTACAAATGTGGACAATCGTTCGTTCGAGCACAATGATGAAATCAATGTTGCATTTCGCGAGACGCTGGTGACCGGTCGACTGCGGCGCGATTTCGAGTCAGACCTGGCGGCGAGCAACGAAATTACGCTCGAACAATGGTGCAAACGGCCCGCGCTCGAAAAACTCATCGAGCCGGTGTGCTGGATTCTCGAGCGTCAACAATAAGCTGGTACGCACGTTGCTGAAGGTCGAGCCAGAGGTTGATCGCCGTGGCTCGAAACATCATCCGCTGGACCGCACTCATCATTCCGCTCGCCGCATTCACCGGCGTCGCCGGCTCTGCGAAAGACAACGTCGAAATCAGGCTAGCCGGGCGCTTTTTCGCCGAACCGGCGACCGTGCAGCTGGTTGTCGCGATCGAACCTGACGCCGAGAACCGCACGCTGCGCGTGGAGGCCGATGGTGACACCATGTTCAGCGCCACCGAGATTGAGCTCGCCGGCGCGAAGGAGCAGCGCCTTCACACCATCCAGTTCAAGAATCTCTCCGCGGGCGGTTACACGCTTCGCGCGCAGGTGCTCTCGAACTCGGCGGTTCGGTCGCAGGCGACCCAGGAAATCATGGTGACAGGCGACGGAACGGAGCCGGGCGGCTGGTAAATCCCAAATCTTGGGTTTCTAGTGATTGTCGATTCCCGCGGTCCACTCCGCGACTTGCTCGGCCGTCATCGAGCCACGCGGAGTGAGACGCGCATCTTCGTAGCCCCACTCATCGATGTCGACAAGAGCACTGCGCTCGCGAGAGCAGCGTGCCCTGGCAGACCTTGCTGTCCCGCGTCGGCACGTCGAGCTCCGCCTGCACGCGGTTCATCAACTCTTTAATCAAGGACGACGGCACGAGTGAGCGCTCGCCGGGATAGATGAACCCAAAGAGGACCAGGTGGCTGAGCAGGACGCGCCAGTGGGCACCGAAGCGGCGCACGAGGCGATCCCAGTTGACGAGTCCTGCGCAGTGGCCGAAGCAGGTGCGCGACGTCGGCGCCGTCATAGCGCTCGCGCTCCATGATCATTGCCTTCGTCCAGATCATCTCTTCGGCGGGCACGAGCTTCACCGGCGCGCCGAGCACCGATCTCGTCCACCGCGTGCGCAAACCATTCGTCGTCGACTTCGGCGATGCCGTTGCCGGAGTTGAAAATGACGTCAATGAAGTTCTCGCCGTGATGCGCTTTGGCGAGCCAATGGTGGAAGGCGATCTCGGTCTTGAAGCCGCAGCGCGTGAGGACGTCGAGCACGCGCCGCGACGTCGCGCGGCCGCACGAAGATGTCGAAGTCTTTCGTCGTGCGGCAGATGCCCGAGTAGTACTGAAACGCGTACGTGCCGCCGACGAGTACGGCACCCCGCCTCGATTCAGCATTTCGAGGGCGTCGCGATACAGCTGCGCTGTATCAGGCGACGTGAGCAGTGGAACGTCAGTGTCAATCACGTGATGAGTCCCCGCATCGGGTTGTGCAGAATTCAGGCCGATTTGACGAGTGGTTCGCCGCGCGGCTCGGCCGGCGGCGCTGCCGGCCTCCGCGTCATCGAGCGGCATTTCGACGATAAGAAACGGAGGCCGATTCGGGTTGGTGCGCATCAGCAGCGGCATCGAGACGTTGTGAACCGGAACGCCGGTCGATGTGCGGCCTTCCGGAGCACCGCGATGCGCGTGGCCGTGGAAGACGGCGCTCACGCGGAAGCGATTAATCGGCTCTTCGAGCCGGCTCGATCCGAGATAGGCAAAGATTTCCGGCGGCTCGCCTTCGACCGTCGCGCGAATCGGCGAGTAGTGGCAGCAGCGCGACGCGCTTCTGCGTGCGCAGTCGCGCGAGCGCGGACTCGAGCTTGAGCGCTTCATCAACCGCCTCCTGAACGAAGGCCTTGATCGCGTGCTCACCCCACGGGCCGAGCGCGCCGCGGCCGAAGCCGCCGGCGAAACCCTTGACGCCGGCAAAGCCGACGCCGTGTACTCGGTCGCCTCCCATCGAGCACGGTCACGCCACCGTCGACGAGGATCTGGCGGATCTCCTCGGGCTTGCCCCCTTCGTAGTCATGATTGCCGAGGACCGCGATGACCGGAATCTTCATCGCGGCGGTCAGCTCGCGGACCAGCACGCGCGCCTCATCGGGGAGGCCGTAATCAGTGAAGTCGCCGCAGAGCGCCAACACGTCTGCGGTTTCGCTGATTTGGCCGAACAGCGGCTGAAACGTGCCCTGCGAGTGCTTCGAGACGTGAAGATCGCCCATTGCGGCGATGCGCAGATGGGTTCTGGTCGCCCGCTCAGCCATAGCGCAGCGGCGTATCAAACAGGGTGCCCGATATAAGCTCAGCAGTCATGGCTGTGCTGCACCAGATCTGGATCAAGCGCGCACATCGCGGAAAAATGGACCGGTCGAGCGTGCGACGCTCGTCGCAGGCCGCGGGATATCCGGAAATGCGGACCAGGGCGGCAAGCGGCAGGTCACGCTGATCGATCGCGAGCGGTGGCACGAGCTGATGGATCGCTGGGATGCCAACCTCGAGACGAACGCGCGGCGTGCGAACCTGGTCATCGATTCTGTCGATCTCTTCGACTCCCGCGGCAAAACGCTTCGCATCGGGCCTGCGCGCCTGCTCATTCATGGCGAGACGCGCCCGTGCGAGCGCATGGACGAGGCGCTGCCCGGACTGCAGGAGGCAATGCGCGAGCGCTGGGGCGGCGGCGCGTTCGCCGAAGTGATCGAGGGCGGGGAGATCGCCGTGGGTGACGAGGTCGAGTGGGTGGCTCGCTCAATAGCGACTTGCGATCGAATCATCGACGGCTGCCAGGTCACGGGCGGCAGCCATGGCCCGGCGTTGACCATCAGCTCAGGGACAACGATCCGCGCCCATCGCGACAGCGTGATCGACGACAGCTCGTCCATCGAAAAATAGCGCGCCTCCGCGATCTCATCGCCGTCGCTCCGGAGCGATCCGCCGGTCGCGCGACACTCGTAGACGGCCATCATGTAGCCCACCTCGTCGCCGTTGGCGTACCACGCGCGGTATTCAGGGCCGCCAAACACTCCGCGCAGCTGCATCGGCTCGACGAGCAGGCCTGTTTCCTCCCAGACCTCGCGCACGACCGCATCCTGCGGCGCTTCGTCGGGATCGACCGCGCCCCGGGCGCGACCCAGACGTCGCGCCGCGACAGACGCACCAGCAGCACGCGGCGCTCTTCGTCGAAGACGAGCGCGGTGACCGACGGCATGAGCAGGAACTCATTACCGATCCTGGAGCGGACGCGGCGCACGTAATCGGACATCGGCATGTCCGATGTTCTACCACTTTCGCTTGACAGGCGCGCTGACGCTGATCAACAGTCTTACTGTGTTAGTTCACTAATACAGTTAGCCGATGCTGTTGTTCCGTCCCAACCCTCGTCCGGCGTGCCGATTTACCTGCAGTTGATGGAGCAGGTGAAACACGCCATCGACACCGGCGTCCTGAGGCCGGGCGAGCAGCTGCCCGGGCATCAGGCCGCTGGCCGAGGAGCTCGTGATCAATCCGAACACCGGTGGCGAAAGCCTACCGTGAGCTGGAGCACGAGGGCGTGATCGAGTTGCGGCAGGGCGCCGGCGCCTTCGTCTCGGCGCACGCTCGCGCGAAGAAGCTCACCGACCGGGTTCGCGCTGGCCAGGCGATTGTCGCCGCCGCGGTCGAGCGCCTCCACATCGCGCGGCATCACCGACGCCGAGATCCGGCGCCTGTTCGAGGCGGAGCTGGCCGGCCTGAGCAAGGTTGGAGGACACCGTGGTTGACCCGTTCGTGATCGAAACGGTGGAACTGCGAAAGACCTACGACGGCGTCGAGGACGCTGCGCGGGCTGAACCTGCAGGTGCCCGCCGGGTCGATCTTCGGATTTCTCGGTCGCAACGGCGCCGGCAAGACGACGGCGATGAAGGTGCTGCTCGGCATGGCGAGACCGACAAGCGGAGACGCGCGCGTCTTCGGCTGCGTCCTACGCATCACCGGACGACGGCGTGGACATCCGCCGGCGCGCCGCGCTTCGTCAGCGAGGACAAGAGCCTCTACGACGCGATGAACGTGGACGCGATGATCCGCTTCACCGCCCCGTTCTTTCCGCGGTGGCGCGCCGACCTCGAACAGCGCTATCTGCGGACGCTTCGAGCTGCCGCGGCGCGCCGCAAGGTCAAGACGCTCTCCCGCGGCATGCGGACCAAGCTCGCGCTGCTCCTCGCCCCGTGCCGCGGCGCCGGAGCTGCTCATCCTCGACGAACCCACCTCCGGGCCTCGACCCGCCGATCACCGAGCAGGTGCTGCAGGCGCTCGTCGCCCATGTCGCCGGCGAGGCGATGACCGTGTTCTTTTCCTCGCACCAGATTGCCGACGTCGACCAGATCGCGGATCACGTCGCCATCATCGATCGCGGGCGTGCCGTGGCCGGCCGGCGCGCTCGACGACCTGCGCCGCGACTATCGACGCATTCAGCTGGTGTTCGAGCACGCGGCGCCGGAGGCGGTGTTCAGCACGCCTGGCATTACGCGCGCGTGCGGCGGACGGGCGCGTCCTCACGCTGCTGTCGGCTGCCGGGGCCGAGCAGATCGTCCACGAGGCACGAGCGCTTGCCCCCTCGTCTTTGGAAATTTTTCCGGATGAGCCTCAAAGAGATTTTTCTCGAGACCGTTGCCGTGGAGGAATGACTTCGAGACCATTACCGCGGAGGAGTGACATGTTCTGGGCATAAGTCGTGGCTCGACACACGCTGGCGTTTTCTCATCGCATTCGTCGTGCTCGTCTGCTCGGCGGTGCTCACCGTGCTCGCGCACCTGAAGTTCCTCGGGTTGCTGCCCCTGGCCGCGCGTGTCGATCTCGGCGGCGAGATCGGCCGCCGGGTCAGCGGATGATCGTGCAACTCGAGCGCGACTACCGCGGGTACATCTGGGTGCAGTCGTTTCGTCAGAACCTGACGCAGATGGGCACGCTGTTCGCCGTGCTCCTCGGCACCGGAGGGCTGCTGCCATCCGGCCTCGAAGGACACGGCGCTCTTCACGATGTCGCTGCCGGCGTCGCGCAACGAGCTGCTCGGCATTCGCGCGGCCACGGGCCTCCTCGAGCTCGCGGTGCTCGCGTTCGCGCCCGGCACTCGTCTTTCCGCTGCTCTCTCGCCCACCGTCGGTCAAACCTTCAGCGTCGCGAGCGCAATCGTGCATGGCGCCTGTCTCTTCATCACGTGGGCCGTCTTCTTCAGCCTCGCGCTGCTGCTGTCGACCGTCGTGGCCGGCATCTGGATTCCCGCGGTCGTCGCCATCTGCGTTGGCTTCTTCCTGATGGCTGTGGATCTGGTCGCCGGGCGGCACGGGGCGATTCAACATCTTTGCGGTGATGAGCGGAGAGCACTACTTCCGTACCGGCACGCTGCCGTGGGTCGGCCTCGCCGTGAGTGCCGCGGCGTCGGCCGCGATGCTCTACGCCGGCGCGCGGAACTTCGCACGCCAGGACTTCTGAACGCCGTGGTGACACCGGTTCACAGCCATTTGTCGTAGATCAGTGTCTAAGCCTTTGGCCGGACCCATCCCAGGTGGAACCCTTCTTGCCCGAGGAGGCGTGCCGTGGCGCGATGTCGCGTCTTTCTGGTTTTCTTCGCTGTTCTCGTCTGCCTCGTCGCCCGGCGTCGCACCGCTTCACGCGCAAGCGCCGTCGGCGCAGGCCGTCGTCATCGGCTGCACGCGAGGCGCTGGGCGGAGAGAGCAAGCTCGTCGGCGGTCACGTCCTTCACGGCCACCGGGCTGCACGCGCCAGATCCGCGGCAATAACCTCGTCCCGATCGAGTTCGAGATCAACTGCCAGCTGCCGGACAAGTTCGTCAGGAAGGACGAGATTCCCGCGCAGGACACCGACGCCAGCGTCACGGGATTCTGCGGGCGATCAGCTGATTCTGCTCTCGGCCCCGCCGGCGCGCGCGGGCGGTCCGCCACCGCAGGCCGGCTCGCGCAGCAGCGGCTCGGCGGGCATCAAGCAGGATTTCGCGCGCGCTGATGCTCGGCGTCTTTGCGGCGTCGTTCCCACCATACCCGCTGACGTTCAGCTACCTTGCCGAGGGCGATGCGCCTGAAGGGAAGGCCGACATTCTCGACGTCGCCGGGCCCAATAACTTTTCCGCGCGTCTCGTCGTTCAGCGCGATACGCACCTGCCGGTGATGCTGATGTGGCAGGTGCCTGGCCCCCGGCGCCGAACGCGCAGCCGATGCCAGTGGAACACCGCCTCTATTACGGCGACTTCCGCGACGTCGACGGCATGAAGTGGCCGTTCCGGCTCCGGCACGCCGTCGCAGGCCAAACGATCGAGGAAACGACATTCGATCGCATTCGCATCAACGTGAAGATTGATGCGCGAAAGTTCGAGGTGCCGAAATGAGGCGCATCGCCGCGCTGCTCTGTTTTCTGATGGCGGGCGTGAACGCCTTGGCGCAAACGCCGAACGGCGGCACGCTGCGCGTGACGGTCGTCGACCTCGAGCAACGCCGTCATACGCCGGCGCCGACGGTCACGGTCGCTGGCGCCGAGGACGCGGCGATCAAGGGCGTCGGTGGTTGCTCCGGTGCGAGACCTCCGAGGCCGGCGTTGCCGTCGTGCCGGACCTGCGGCCCGGCCGCTACACCATCCAGGCGTCGTTCCCGGGCTTCGATACACGGACGCTCGCCGACGTCCGGGTCCGCAACGGCGACAACAAGCAGGTGGCGGTCCTCGCGATCGCGCGGCTCGAAGCGTCCGCTGACCGTCGGGCAGGACAAACAGGAGGCCGCCGCCGATCGACAGGGACCGTCCTTCGGCACCGCGCTGACGCGCGATCAAATCGAGGCGCTGTCGGACGACCCGGCAGACGCTGCAGCAGCAGCTGCAGGACATGGCCGGCCCGGGCGCCGTCATCCGCATCGACGGCTTCGAGGGCAGCGCGCTTGCCGGCCAAGGCGCAGATTCGATCGATTCGCATCTCCCGCGATCAGTTTGCGCTCGAGTATCACAACGCCGGCGGCACGTCGATCGAGATCATCACCCAGCCCGGGCATCGGGCCGGTTCGCTACTTCACGAACTTCGCGCATGCGCGAACGGCGCGCTGAGCGGCACGCAGCCCGTTCGTCCCCGTCCGAGGGCCCGAGCAGTTCATGCACCTACGGTTTGCGGCGCTGGGCGGCGGGCTGATCAAGGACAAGGCGTCGTTCAACCTCAACGTCGTTCGGCAATTCGTCGCACGACACGCCGAACCTCAACGTCGGCCTTCCCGACCGGCACGCATGTCGCGTGCGCTGAACCTGAGAGCCGCCGCGCGACAACATCTTCGTCAACGGCCAGCTCGATTACGCGGTCACGCTCGATCAGACGCTCCGCTTCGGCTACAACCTGAATCATTTCGCGCAGCGAGAACGTGGGCGTCGGCGGCTACGACGAACCGGAGCGCGCGTTACTCGAACGCAGACACGTCGCACGCCGCGTCCGCGTCCAGCACTTTGGTCCGTCTGGGGCGCCGCGCGTTCTCGCGCTCGCGCGTGCAGCTGTCGTGGACCGACACCGGCTCGACGTCCGCCACGGAAGCGCCGACCATCCGCGTCCTCGACGCCTTCACCCGCGGCGGCGCGCAGCGTGCCGGCGGCGATCACTCGAAGAGTGTTGAACATCGGCTCCGATCTCGACTACGTTCTCGGCCGCCACTCGCTGCGCGCTCGGGCGTGCTGCTCGACGCCGGCTGGTATCGCTCCGACACGACGTCGAACTACCTCGGCACCTACACCTTCGACAACCTCGCGACGTCTTCTGGCGAACCATCCGAGCAACTACTCGCGGCGCATCGGCGATCCCACGTCGCGTACCGGATGATGCCAGGGCGGCATCTACCTGCAGGACGACATCCGGCTGAGGAAGAACCTGACGATTACACCCGGCCTTCGCTACGAGCTGCAGACGCATGTCGACAGCAACGACGAGCCTCGGCCCGCGATTTGGCGCCACGTGGGCGCCGTTTGGCGAACGGCCAGACGACGCTGCGCGGCAGCACCGGGATGTTCTACGACTGGCTGCCAACCGGCACGCTACGATCAGACCATCCGGGTCGACGGGCTGCGCCAGCAGGAGCTGAACATCACGAATCCGGCGTTCCCCGACGCCGGCATGGGCGGCGTCGTTCCGCCCATCAACAGATACGTGTTCTCGGCGACCAATATCAGCTGCCGCGGATCACGCGCGTCAGCGCTGGAATCGACCAGGGCATGTTGCAAGGTCACGCGCGTCGCTGCCACCTACAGCTATCAGCGCTCGGCGCGACTGGCCAGCGGACTCAACGTCAACCAGGCCGTCAACGGCATCCGTCCCAATCCGGCGTTCGCGAACATCGTCAACGTCGTCTCCGACGCCGCGTCGCGGCAGCACCAGCTGCAGGTGGACGCGAACATCAATCCCGGCGCGCTGCTGCCGGCGTTCAACGGGCCTCTGATCAGCTGGAAGCGCAACAACCGTGTTTCTCAACTACACGCTCGCGAAGGTTGAGAACAACACGGACGGTCCGTTCAGCATTCCGGCAACCGGAGACTCTGACCGGGATGAATGGGGACCTTCAGGGGCTGGACAAGGAGGAGGCGGCTGTCTTCGTCCTGAACGGTAGTTGCGATCGGAGGCCCCGGACCCGGGATACGATCGACGTGCGCAACCGGCTGAACGTCAGCTTCAACAACCAGATCATCCGGAACGTGATGCGTCGCGCTGGGCATGAACACCAGCACCGCGCCGCCGCACACGCTGCTGACGGGGCGCGACGACAACAACGACGGCTGTGTTCAACGATCGGCCCGCCGGCGTTGGACGCAACAGCGCTCGTGCCAGCGGACAGACCGTGGTGGTCGCTGTTCGCGGCGTATCAGTTTGCATTCGGCACCACCGCACCGCTGCCGCCGGGCGTCGGTGTGTTTGGCGGCGGCGGCGCCGCGCAGGTGCGGACCTTCGATCAGGGCAACAAGCGCTACCGGATGCAGCTCTTCGTCCAGGCACAGAACCTGACGAACCAGCGTAATTACGCCGGCTACAGCGGGACGATGACGTCGCCGTTTTTCGGCAAGCCGACGACGGTCAGCGGCATGCGGAAGATCGACGTGGGAATTTCGCTTCAGTTCTAGTTTAAGCTCGTCCTCGTCACGCTACGCCCGAACGGCGGTTGCACAACCCTCTGTCGATTCGTCGGCTATTGGATGCGGATGCCGCCCGAGCCGGTCTGAAGCTGGACGAGCGCACCGCCGCCTCGAACGACACCTTGCAGGCGATGCTTCGACGTCACACCATTGCCGCCCAACGGGCTGGTCGCTCCTGATGTTGCCGGAGCCGGTGCGTGCGTCGAGCGTTGAACGGCGTGTTGTCGGTCACCGACATCCTGAATCCCGCCCGAGCCGGTCTGCAGATCCCAGGCGTCAACGGGTTTGCCCGTCGATGCGAATGCCGCCGCTTCCCGCGCGGGCGCGGACGCCGGCTTTCGCGCCCGTAATCACGATGCCGCCCGGAACCGGCTCGCGCCTCGATGGCGCCTCCCCGTCCCTCGATGCGAACGCCTCTGGAGCCGGACGGTCGCCTCGACGGGACCACTAACGTTGCGAATCGGTCTGATCACCGGACCCCGCGATCGATCGCACGTGCGTCTGACGCGGAACGGTCACCTCGTAGCTGATGCTGACATTGCGATAGAGGTCGTTGTCGCCGTCGCTGACCGATGCAGAATGGTGTTGCCGCCCTTGCTTCGATGGGAGGATGCGCCTCGATCGCCTTCACGCGGCCTTCGGGATCGCTGTCGAACCAATTGTTGGCGCGGATGCGACCGACGACGTGCACGGTGTTGCCCGCACCGGTGTCGATGCGGATACCGCCCGAGCCGGTGACAATCGTCGAGATCGACTGGACCGTTGACGGTGAGCGTCCGGTCGAAGAAACCCTCGACCGGCGCGCTGGCCTCGACACCGCAGCCCGAAGCCGGCAATAGCGACCAGTGCCAGGAAGAGGGTTTTCGAGAGCAATCGAGCGGCATGCATCACATCACCTCACAGGACCCAACGGAGAAGATGCCATCGGGTTAACACGCGCCTATACGAGGCCCATCGCACCACGGTTTCAGCTCGGAAAACCGGCTCGACGCGGAAAGGTTACGTGATATCGTGCCGCCGTCTCCGAGGTTTCAGGTGTCAGGTGTCAGGTTTCAGTGGATCGGCGTCACGTTCCTGGTCCTCTTCGCTGCCGCGCTCTCCGCGCAGGGGCAGGCTGCCGCGATTCCGCGCAGCGGCCGATGGCAAGCCTGACCTGTCGGGAATCTGGCAGGTCCTGAACACCGCCGCGTGGGACATCCAGGATCATGCGGCGTCGCTCGGTGTCCCCGCGCGGACAGGGCGTGGTCGGAGGGCAACGAGATTCCGTACCAGCCGTCGGCGCTGGCGCGGGAAGCGCGAGAACTTCGCAGAACCGCCGGACGGCCGATCCGGAAACGAAGTGCTACCAACCGGGCGTGCCGCGCGCCACCTACATGCCGCATCCGTTTCAGATCGTTCAGACGCCGACCATCGTGGCGATCCTCTTACGAGCACGTCCACGTCACCCGCCACATCTACATGGACGGCACGCCGCACCCGAAGGGACCGATCGACAACTGGTGGATGGGCGATTCGCGCGGCCCGCTGGGAGGGCAACACGCTCGTCGTCGACGTCATCGCACTTCAACGATCGAGACCTGGTTCGATCGGGCCGGCAATTTCCACAGCGACGCGCTGCACGTGGTCGAACGCTACACGCCAACCGATCGCGATCACCTCTCTACGAGGCGACGATCGAGGATCCGAAGGTGTTCACGCGGCCGTGGAAGATGAGCATGCCGCTGTACCGCCGGCAGGAGCCCAACGTCCAGCTCCTGGACTACGGAAGTGCTACACGCCTGCTCGAGGAACAAAAGGCCGGCCGTTGAACGCTCAACGCGAAGGGCTGAGCAATTCTGAGCAGGGTGGCGACTGGTCGCCACTCGTTCGGGGCGTGACGCATGGACGTCGGATCGAGATCGAGCAGACCGATGACGACTTCGCCGACGATGCGCGCGCCAACCGGGCCGAGACGATTGCCGCCCTGGCGCGGACGTCAGCTTCGCGCAGCACGATGCACCAGAGCGGCGTCTCTCTCGTGCCAGCCGGCGGACGCGACGCGCCGACCTCCTCGGCGCTCAGCGGCCGCTCGCCCATGCGACGGGCGATCGCCTTCGCCTGACGGAAGCCCGACGCCCTGACCCCGCTCGAGATCACGCACCGCGAGCGACTGGAATTCCTCGACCTCGTTCGCGCCGGTCAGCGCGACCGGCAGCGCGATCAACGCGCCAACCAGCCTGCCGTCGATTTTCTTCGCGCGCGCCGCCGGGTGGCGATCCGGTCGCATCGAACAGCCTGCGTCCAATCGACGTGCCGTTCCGGTGTGACGGGACGAAAGCCAATCAGGTCCGGGAAAGATCGCCATCGGCAGTGTCTCGCGTTCAGCTAGTACTATGCGTGGCGAATCTGCGAGTGTCCGTATCGGTGACGGCGTCCGCGAACTCGAGCGGGAATGAACGGTTGGCCGTTCGGGACGATAGAAGCGGCGATCCCCGCGACGCAGCAGATCGACGTAGGTCCGCGCCAATCAAGCGACGGGAGAAATTCACGACAGCACGACCGTCTGATAGTGCCAGCGCAGCTCGCGCGCCGCCTCGTCGAACACGACGTGACGCCGGCGTGCTGGCCCGCGCGCACACGATCGACGAAGGTGTTGTGCGCGTGCACGAACGCGAGGTGCATCTGCGACACGAAGACGTGCGAGTCGTTGCGCGGGTCGCCGATGATGGCCGTGCCCTTCGGCGTTTCTCAGCAGGTCGCGGCCGCCTGGCGACGTGAGCAGCTTCGCCGGATCGTCGCGCTGAAACAGAAAGGGATGGCCGACTGGACCATCGCCATACAAGCATTCGAGATTCAGCTGCGGTGAGCGCGCATTCCGCAGGCGCGATGGATCGACCGACGACTGCGGGGCCGAACGGTCAGCCGTAATGTCGTGCGCAATGAATTGCCCGAAGAACGGCCATCCCGCCGCCTCGGATCCGAGCGAGGCATCATCATCGCCGCTGTCGCCGCAATCGCACAGACCGCCGGCGCGTCCCAGTGCGAAACAGGAACTCGTCGTCCGCCCGGAATGCCGGCAGCTCGGGGAAGAGACGGGCGCACGATGTCGGAGCGATTGGTGCATCGATGCGATGACGGGCGCGCGCCGGCGACGAGGCAGTGCGTTCTGCTTCACAGGCGCGATGATAGCGCCGTGATGTTACGGAGGGCCCTACCCGTTCGGGGAGTTGATCATCGCCAGCCGAGTTGGATGACGTCGAAGTCCGCTGGCCGTCAGGCTTGCGGAATGCAGGGTTGAGCTCCGGAGTTGTTCCACCGCGCATCCATCGCACCGGTGACGTACATATCGCTGCCGTTGTCGGCGACGATCAGGCCGTAGGTCTGCATCGCGCGGAAGATGCTCTGGATCTGCGCCGGATAGCGGCGAGAGATCCTTCGACGCCTTCAGGCGCAAGCGCGCGCCCATCGGCAGCGCGCCAGCGGTGCTGCCGGCGCGATGCGAGGCAGGCCAGACGTAGCCGTTGGTCTGGCGAACGGTCACGCGGAACGCGTGGCGGATCGGCCCGCGCATCGCTTCGTCGTAGCGCACCAGGCCCGGCAGGATCGCCAGGCCCGCCGCATCGGCCGACGTCCAACCTTCGGGACGGCGCGCGTTCGACGACAGATCGAACACGGCGCCCGAGCCGGCCTCCCATCGCTCGCGCGACGCGTTCCACCGGGCGGCGAACAGTTCGTACAGCACCCACCGGTCGCGATCGACGATCAGCAGGTGACGATCGCCGTCGGTGCCACCGCCGGGCGCGCCACCCTCGATGAAGTTCGGCTGCGACTTCGCGCGCATCGGGCACCGGATAGCCGTTCTCGCCGCGGAATCCGGGATCGCTCTCGCTGCCGTAGTCGACGAACGTGATCGGCACGCGCGGCCTGGCTGCCGCCGACGCCGACGTACGGAATGCCGTACGGCGGCGGGCCGAAGTCGGGATGCGGCGCCGCGCGTGCGCCCGATGAAGTTGATGTAGGCGTCAGACTGCGGATCGACGGGCGCCGTCGAAATGTCCTGGTTCCACCAGTTATCCGCGGGAAACAGCTGGCGGCCGCCGAAATCGTCCGTTAGCTGCACGACGGGGCTGCCGGGATTCGGGACTCGGGACTCGGGATTCGAGAGTGCGGGCGAATCCGAGGGTGCCGACGGCGTTCCGCCACACGCCGGCCAATATCGCGCACAAATACACCAGTTTTCCGCATGTGCGCGGAGCGCACGGTTCAAGATCCAGACCAGCTCGTCCGCCGCCGGGCGTAACCTTTCCCCGCTGCGGCGGTTATCACCACACGACGGAACTGTGACCGACGAGACACTCATGCACGCGGTGCGCAGACGGCGACGTCGCCAAGCTCGGAGTCCTGTTCGAGCGGTACTCACCGCCCGCTCTTCGAGTTTCTCGCGCGGATGACCGGCAACCCGGCCGCTGCGGAGGACCTGGTGCAGGACGTGTTCGTGCGGGTGCTGAAATATCGCGCGACGTGGCGTGACGAAGGCCGGTTTGAAACCTGGCTCTTCGGATCGCGCGCAACGCGCGCGCCGATTATTTCAGGACCCGCAGCAGCGGACGCGCCGATCGACGAGGCCGCCGACCACCCGTCGCGGGCGCCGCTGGCGATCGACACGCTGGCGCGCGATCGCGAGGTGGCGCCGTCTCCAGCGAGCGCTGATGCTGCTGCGCGAGGACAAGCGCGAGCTGATCGTCCTGGCGCGCTACCGCGGCATGACGCTCGAGGCGATTGCGGATCTCCTCGGTATCGAGGTCGGGACGGTGAAGGTCCGGATGCATCGTGCGGTCAATGAGCTGCGCGAGATCTTTCTTGGTCTGTCTGAGAGCTCATCATGGAACACGAAAAGCTCAATCGGCTCTTACCCGACGGCGTAGATCCATCCGAGTCTGATGCGCTCGACGCCACGTGGCAGATGCTCGGCGCCATCGATGCGCCGGCGCCGGACTCCGAGCGCATGCGCGCGCGGCTCGACGCCGTCATTGACGCCATCGAGCAGACGCCCACCGTCATACGGCCACGCATATGGCAGCGGACCGTTCCCCAGGGCCTCGGCCGCCGCCGCGCTCGTCGTGATCGGGATCGGGATTGGGCGGTATGCGGTTCCTCGCGGCGGGTCCGCCTTCGGCGGCGCTACGCCGACCGACTCCGTCGCTGAAATCGCGCGCAATGCGCAGCGAGATGCATGACCTCCGCGAGATGGTCTCGCTCTCGCTCATGCAGCAGCAGTCGGCGAGCGAGCGGCTGAAGGGCGTGAGCTGGATCGGCCAGATCGATCGCCCGAGCAGCGAGCTGGCGGTGGCGCTGCTCGACGCGCTGATGCACGACCCGAACGTCAACGTGCGGCTGGCCACCGTCGACGCGCTCGAGCGGTTCCGTCGTCGGAGGAGTCGGTCCGCCGAGCCGCCGTCGACGCAATGGATCGCCAGACGTCGCCGTTCGTGCAGATCGCGCTCATCGACTTCATGGTGAAGGTGAAGGATCGCGAGTCGGTGGCAACGCTCCGCCGGCTGTCGCAGGACCCGGCTGTCAACGACGCCGTGCGCATGCGCGCGCGCGTGTCGGCGCTGCAGCAACTCGGGTGAGGCTCACAATGATGACCACGACAATTTTTTCGCATCGGCTTGGCCTTGGCGATCTGCGGGACGCTGGCGACCACGAGCGTCGCGCAGCAGCCGAATCCGAATCCCAATCCGAATTCGAATCAGAATCAAAATCGGCGTATCCATCAACGCCAACCGCGTGACGGTGGCGCTGACCGATCCGGCCGGCCGCCCTCGATGCGGATCAAGCTGTTTCAAGGGTCGGATCGCACATCAAAGGGACGAACCGGAAAGACATCGCCATCGACGGCAGCCCGGACACCGATTTCTCCCGGAACGGCACGGTCGACCCGCCCGCGGGCCTCAGACGCCTCACTCAACCGGCCGGCTTCAGCGTGACCGAGGAAGACAACGAGGTGGTCGTCTCGGCGTCGAGCTTCAGCCGGGCCTACGATCTGCAGATCGAAGTGCCGCTGAAAGCGAACCTCGAAGTGACGACGATGAACGGACGGATCACGGTCGACAACGTCGAGGGCGAGCTCGAACTGTCGTCGATGAATGACTCGATCCAGTTGAACAACGTCGCGGGCTCCGTCGTCGCCCACTCGATGAACGGACGAGTGCTGGCGGTGCTGACGCGCGTCGCCCTGCAGGCGGCGATGGCGTTCACGTCGATGAACGGCACCGTCGACGTCACGCTGCCCGCCTCGACCAAGGCGGACCTGAAGCTGCGCAGCGACCAGGGCGACGTATTCACCGACTTCGATCTGCAGACGCAACAGTCGGCGGCGAACACGTCGACGTCGAACAACAACGGCCGCTTCCGCATCGACGTGAACCGGTCGATCACCGGAACGATCAACGGCGGCGGCCCCGACATCGAGCTCCGCACCTTGAACGGCAGCGTGATCCTCAGAAAGGGCAAATAACGGGCGACACTCGCGCACCTTGAAACCGTTATGGGGTCAGTTTCCGTAGAGGGAGTCGACGGCAATGGCGGTGGAACCCGATTTTCGAGATGCGGACCTTCGATGGAAATGTATACGTCAGGCAGGGCGAGTAACCCGACGCTCCCGATGCCGGTCGGATCGCCGTCGGCGTCGCGCTGTACGAGCCAACGCGCGAGCTGAGGGAAGGGCGATGCGCGCATCCGGCTGCAGGAGCAGCCGTTCCAGATCCTGCAACTGCTGCTCGACCGTCCCGGCGCGGTCATCACGCGCGACGAACTGCGCGATCGACTGTGGCCCGAAGGGACCTTCGTCGACTTCGAGCACAGTCTGAATACCGCGGTGAAGCGTCTGCGCGCCGCGCTCAGCGACGATGCCCGCGAGCCCCGATATATCGAGACGCTGCCGCGGCGTGGGGCACGGTGGATCGCCGCCGCGCTCCGCTTCGCGAAGCTGAACTCCCGCAGCGGCGCCCCGGTCGGATTGAAATCCTCTGGGCGTGATTGCAAAACCCTTGTGCCCGGCGGGCAATGCCGCGACGATATGTCCATGAAAAAGACCCTGGCCATCGCCCTCATCCTGCTCGTGACGGCGATCACTGCTGCGTCGCGGGCACAGTCGGCCCAGCCGGCGGCGCCAACACCGGTGATTCCCGCGCTATGACCAGCAGCGCGCGTTAATCCTGCCGGCGGATTATCGCCGCTGGATCCTGGCGGGCACCTCGCTCGGCCTGAGCTACGCGGAGGGCGCGGCGGCGCACCCGATGTTCCACGAAACGCTCATCGAGCCGACGGCGTACCAACATTTCGTCTCCACTGGCGAGTTCCGCGAAGGGACGATGCTCGTGCTGATCCTTCACGCCGTGGAAGAAGGGGCCCTGCCCAGCAGGCATGGCCAGCATGCGGCGGCCGTTCACGGCGTCGAAATGGCCGTCAAGGATCATTCGCGCGTGCCCGAAGGGTGGGCCTACTACGGATTCGGCGACGCGCCTCGAGCCGGCGTGTCTACCGCCCAGCCGAATCCGGAGGCCAGCTGCCATAGCTGTCACGCGAAGAACGCGGCTCGAGACAACGTCCTTCCTGCAGTTCTATTCCCTGCTCTCCGCGTGCCGCTCCGCCGGCACCGCGGACGCGGTAGCGAATCACGCACCATGAACTGCGCGATCGCCCTGCCGGCCCGACGGCGTTCCGCACGGATTGAAATCCTCCGGGCGTGATCGGATTACCGCGACGGCATGCCTGCCGCGTGACGCGCACGTGGCCGTCCTCCGAGCCGGCCGATCATCGCGAAATCAGAACAGGTCACGCTGCAGCGCGAGGACGATATCTTCCTTTGGCCGGTAGTGGTGCTCGCCCCGGAGGCTCGCGGCAATGTCAGGATCCTGCGTGCACTCCCAGATCGCCTGCAGGTGATCGTACCGCCTGGAGTGTAGGGGCGGGTCTTCAGACCCGCCCGGGCCGCCCAGGAGATATTCCAGGTAATCGCCGCAGCGCTCGTCCTCGACCGACGGCCGCACGCCTTCATATCCCATCGCGACAATCGTCACCGTGGTGTCGTGGCCGCGCACCAGTGCATCCGATGCGAGCGTGATCGCGGATGTAGGCGGCCGTCGCCGCCGCCGTCATGTAGCTGCCCAGGAGGACTTGCTCTGCATGCGCCGCAGCCGCCAGTACGCCCTGCGTGCCGGCTGACGACCGCGCCGCGATGCGGCGGCCGCGAAAAACGATTCGCCCTTCGAGACGATGTCCGCCGGCGAGTTACCGACATCGAACCCCTCGACCTTCACGCCCTTCACCTCGCCCGCGACGAGATAATCGGGATCGCCGTCGCGGAACGCGAGCGCTTCCTGCGGCGTCCGCACGAGCGCGAGATCGCGGATGCCGTAGTGAAACATGAGCGCGCTGCAGCTGAAGGCGCGAAGCACATCGATGACCACTACCACGCCGCGCGCCTCGGCAGCGCCGACCAGCAGGCTTCGCCGCTCAATCCTCATGAATGGACTAGATTGTAGCGGTCCAGCTTGACGCGCTGAGCGGCTGAGCGATACAAGGGATTCGCGGCTCCCGCCGCGTCGATGTCAGCCGCCTCAGCCGCCTCCGAAGTAATCCTCCTCGTGGACGACATCCGCGATCACGCTGTGAACTACGAGGCCGCGCTGACGCGGCACGGCTTCATCGTCCGCGTGGCGACAACCGGCGAGGAAGCGCGCTGGCTGGCGCGAGAATCGGTGCCCGACTGCGCCGTCATCGACCTGCGCCTTCCGGATATGTCGGGCTGGGACCTGTGCCGCGAAATTCGAAATCCAGCCAACGGAGACAGCCCGCCCATCATCGTCTTGACGCCTGAAGTGTCGAAGATGTGCGCCGAGGACAGCACCAAGTCGGGCTGCAGCGCCTGGCTTGCGCATCCGACCGTCGCCGAGGATCTCGCCCGAACCGTGCGGCAGGTGCTCGATTATGAAACCGGCGCACCAGCCTCGGCGGACGAGGCGCTCCTCGGCTCTCAAGACGTGCCCCGGCTGCGAGTCCGATACCGTGCGCGCCACGCTGCGCGTCGGCGCGATCCAGCACTACTGCTGCAAGGCGTGCGGCTTCTGCTGGCGCGCCGAAACGCTGACCAAGGTCTAGAGCGGGGACCTGTACAGCGTCCGCCACTACGGCCGCAACGCGCGGCGGCGCGACCATCATCCTGTAGAGCAGCAGCAGGATCACCGCTCCGAGGAATGACATCAGGAAACCCGCGGCCTGCCCGGGGCCGTAGAATCCCATCGCTCGACCGATGAATCCGCCGAGCATCGCTCCCGCGATACCGATCAGCATGGTCACGATGATGCCGCCCGGATCACGCCCTGGCATCACGAGCTTGGCGAGCGCGCCCACAATCAAACCAAACAGAATCCATCCGATGATGACGGTCATGAGTTGTCCTCCTGTGAAATGTATGGACCGGGTGTGACAGGCGGCGGCGGATCCTGAATGGCGATCGGCGACGGCTCGTCGTACGGAGTGTCCGGAATCTCATCGTCGCGATCGTGATCGCGCGGTTTCGGGTCTGGGGGAGTACGGCTGTGGTCCGGCGGCGTCTGCATGATGAACGACGGCATGCGATTTCGCTGCCGCCCGGTCCGCCGGGAAGCGCCATGATTTCTTCACACACGCAGCTCGCGATCAGGTGCGTTAAGCTCTAACGGTCAGGAGGTCCATGTGAAGCGCAGGCTCCTCATCCTCGGCATCGGGTCACTGCTGGCCGCGGCCACGGCGGCACGCGCATCACTCCTTTGCGAGAGACTACGCGGAAGACAAGCAGATTTCGCTCGAAGGCGACGTCGTCAGCTTCGAGTATCGCAATCCTCACGCGTGGGTATTTCACCGCCAACGATGGCAGCGGGGTGCTTCGAAAGTTCGGGGCGGAATGGGCGAACCCGCGCCGGCTCGTGACAGCAGGGGGTCGGCGCCACCGATCTCAAGGCCGGCGATCACGTCATCGTCAGCGGCGCGCCAAGCCGCAGCGCGACCACCTACAACCTGCACCTGAAGAGCATCCGCCGGCCTGCCGATGGATGGTCGTGGCCGGGTGCGGGAGCGGGGACAGGCACTGGTGGCCGTTTCGGCCGGTTCAGATAAGACGCGCTACGCACCCGGCGTACAGAATAGACCTCGACCTTAGCGATCGAATCATTCCGCGTGACGGTTGAGCTCTGCCCACACGCGCTGTCCTGCGTCGATGGCCGCGCGGCTTTCGTAACCTGAACCTTTCCGCACGCCATGCGACGCAAATCCAATGCGCGCATATTCGGCCGCCAGCGACGCGTCGTTGACGATGGAGGTGCATCGGCGATCTCGACGGCATGGCGCAACTCGTGGCCGAGCGCCGCGATCTGTTCGCTGTCGGTCAACGCACACGAGACGCGGACGTTGACGTAACGTCGTCCACCGCCCGACGCCATGAACGTCAACCGGGCGAAGAGCCGCGGTGACATCGCGCATTCGCTCTCGACGTAGACGATGACGTCGGACGCGTCGAGCCGCGCGACGAGATCTCGAAACAATGACGACCGCGCCAGCCCTTCGTCGATCTCCGCGCGAAGCCGGGTGTCCATCGTGCGAACGTGGCTGCCGTCACGTGCCGGCTGGTCGGCCGCGAGCGAGGTAACGAAAAGCAAGACACCGAGTGCGAAGTCCATGGTTTCCTGATCGTCTGTGGGCGGAACGACATCGCGGTGACGCTGGCGAAAAGTTCTGGCGACATCATGTCAGTTAGGCCGGTCCTTTCCAGCCTTCGCCAGGTTACGGCGTGACTCGCCATAGCGCGAGCGACGGACGAGCCGGACAACCGACAATTGCCTCAGAAGGCCAGCCGGAACCCGAACTGCACCATCCGCGCCTGATACGCGAGGTTGCTGTTGTACGACGGCTTGCCGTAGGCCGCGCTCGTTTCCGTCAACGTATGCGAACCGTAGTTCGCCCGGTTGAGCAGGTTGAACACGTCCACGATGCCCGAGAGCGAGCGATGACCGAGCGCGATCGATTTCTGCACGCGCATGTCAACCCGGTGCAGCGGCAGTCCCACGAAGTTATTGCGCGGGATGATCGAGCCGTTGGGACGCAGCCGCTGGGTCGCCATGCCACCGAAGCCGACGTCGCGCACGTCGCTGCCGTACTTCGTCGCCAGGCGCGATCCCGAGCCGTAGAAGTAGAGGCCGCTCACCTGGATGCCGAGGCCCGGGCTGTAGATGCCGTTGATGACCGCGCGATGCCGCTGATCGGTGGTCGCCAGGCCGGAGCCGCCGTAGATGTCCGGGGCGATCGTGAAGGCGCATCGGTGTGCGCGTCAGCGACCCGTCGACGATCGAATACTGCTGCGGCTGCCCGGAGCCGTCGCGGAAATACGAGAGCGTATACGTGCCCTGCGCCTGCCAGCGATGGCTGAAGCGCTTGTTGAAGCTCGTCTCGAGCCCCTTGTAGGTCGAGAAGCCCTCGAGCAGGCCCAGCGGCACGATGGCCCAATCCTGAAACGGACGGTGGGTCAGATCGGCCGACGGGTAGTTCACGCCGGTCGCGGGGTCATACGAGAGATTGATGTTGGTATCGACCTCTTCGCCGCGTCCACCGGTGTAGACGTAGTTCGCCTGCAGCGACATGTCGGAGCCGACCTGGCGCTCGAGCCCGATCGATCCCCTGCCGCGCGTACGGCATCCGCCGCCACTTGCTGTTGATTTCGTCGGTGATCGATCGGCGGTAGCAGCCGGGCGCGTTGCCGTTCTGATCGCACGCGTTCGCCATCACCTGCGCGTAAGTCGGCGCGGGGCCGTTGTACGGGTTGGACGCGAAGTCGGCGCGGCCGTCGTAGAGGGCCTCCGCGGCCGCCTGATGAATCGCCTCCGCCGTCTGGTGCCCCTCGTCGGTGGATGCCTGCGCGTAGAACAGGCCGTAGCCGCCGCGGATGACGGTCTTCTCGTTGACCGTATACGCGAAGCCGAGGCGCGGGCCGACGTTGTTCAAGTCGTACGGAATGTCGTCGTTGATCCACGGCTTGAACACGTAGCCTTCAGAGTTGGCGCCGGCCTGCACGTCGTAGCGCACGCCGAGGTTCAGCGTCAGCTTGCTGGCCACCTTCCAGTCGTCCTGCAGCCAGGCGGCATACAGGCTCTGCGGGATCTTGTAGTGGAACCGTGTGCTCGACACATTCATCGTGAAGCGCCGCGAAATCGGCGACAGCGGCGCGAGGTTCCATGTCGACGCGTCGTTCCACACGGGGAAGAGCGACTGGATGTTCGCCGGGACCGCGCCGTTGGTCGCATCGAGGCTGCCGGTGCAGGTCGCGCACCACAGGATGTAGGTCGGCTGCCGCATGTGTTCGCCGCCGATCTTCACGTCCTGCCGTCCGCCCTTGTCGAACGAGAACGTGAAGTCGTCCCTGATCGAGTAGTTGTTCTGCGTCTGGTCCTGGCCGACCGCGCTGCCGATGCTGTAGCCGCGAAGCGAAATGGTTTGCGAGCCGCCGCAGCGGACCGGCGCGTCCGGGAAACAGCCGCCTTTCCAGGTCACCGCCGAATCGCGCGTGTAGTTGAAGAGCGACACGCCGCCCTTGATCTCGTTGACAGCATTGGGTCCGATGACCTGCGTCAGCGTGCTGAACAACTCGTTGCTGTGCCGCTGCTCGCGGCGCGCCGTTGACGGATGGCTCGTGGCGCCGCCTGTGCTGCCGTTCGGCAGGTCGTTGTAGTAGCTTCTGGAACCGCGTCATGAAGTGTGTCCGCGACGAGAACTGCACGTCGACGCGCGCGATGCCCTTGCGCTGCCGGTTCTGCGCCGGCATGTCGATGTTGAACGCCGGATACGGGCTCGAGAACGTCACCGTCTGCGGCTGCCGTTCCTGCTCGTAGTTGCCGAAGAAATGAATCCGGTCCTTCTTGATCGGCCCGCCGAAGGTCGTCACCACCTGCTGATCCTGGTAGGGCACGACGCGGTTCTGAATGAAGTCGGAGGCGTTGAACCTGTCGCTGCGGAAGTACCCGCCACCGTGCCGGTGAAGTTGTTGGTGCCCGACTTGGTCACCGCGTTGGCGAGCATGCCGGACGAGCGCCCCTGCGTCGCATCGAAGCGATTCGTGATGACGACGAACTCCGCGATCGCGTCCATGCTGTAACTGGGCTGGTTCTGGTCCGTGCCGGGAATCAGGTGCGTGATCTGCTGGCCGTCGATGTTGATCTGCGAGTAGCCCTGCCGCGCCTGCGGGATGTTGCTGCTCTCGTTCTGCCGGCTGCCCGGCGCGAGCATCGCCAGGTCCATCCAGTTGCGCCCGTTGATCGGCAGGTCCTGCATCTGCCGCTTGTCGATGTTGCCGCCGAGCGTCGAGGTCGCGGTGTCGACGAGCGGCGCTTCCCCGCTGACGACGACCGATTCCTGCAGCGTCGCTGGGGCCATCTGCAGGCTGATGACGGCCGTCTGTCCCACCTGCACGGCCATGCCCTTGGTCGCCGACCCGAATCCCTGGAGCTCCGCGGTGACGCGGTACTCGCCGATGCGGACCGAAATGCGATAGCCGCCGCGCTCGTCCGTCACCGCGACGAAGTTGTTTCCCGACGCGGTATGGACGGCGGTGATGGTGACACCGGGCAGCACAGCGCCGCTGCTGTCGGTGATGGGTACCGGTGAGGACGGCTTCCTGCGCGAAGCCGCTGCGCGTCACGATGAGGAACGCGTAGAGCATCAAGACACGAGTGATCACACGTCGGCTGTTCACGTCCCGCCCCTTTGTGATTGGTGATTGGTGATTCGTGATTGCGATCACGAATCGTGAATCGCTAATCGCGAATGGCGAAGCGGAGAGCAAGCAGCGGTCCACGTCGCGAGCGCGTGCGATTTTCCGAATGTTTTCAACTGCCGCAGCGGCGCGGACGTGTTCCAGAGCGGCGCGAACCCTTGGGTTCGCGATCGCGATGCGCGAATCACACAGCTTTGTGGAGAGTTGAAAGAAGGAAGGAACAGGATCGTCGCGAAGCGTCCGCGGCGCGGACCTTTAGGCGTGCGGCGCGGACCTTTCAGGTCCGCGAGCAAAGATCAATCGCGACAAAGCTGTCTCGCGCGCGGCGCGAGCGACACTAATGCGTGGTGGTGCGATCGGAGGCTGGCAACGCGCTCATGACCGCGCGATGCATCAGCACGATCGCGCGGATCGGCCTGCAGCACCGCGTCGTAGTGCTGCCGAAAGCCGCCAGGCGCGTCGCCCGCGGTCAACAGCTCGCGTATCTCGACCAGCAGCATCTCCGCCTCGGCGCGCACCTGGTCCGGCGTCATTGCCGGGCGTCCCGGCGTCGGACGACGACGGTCGTTTGCGTTGCTGATGAGCTCGTCGACGCGGACGATCAATTCGGAAATCGGGTGCAGCCACAAAAGGATGGATCGCGGATGAGGAGCTGCAGCATTTCGCCCGGAGAGACGGGCCCGTGGCCCTTTTCATACGCCGCGCGCTCCTTTTCAATCAACGCTTTGTGCAGATCGAGCAGCGTGCGACGGACGTCGGTGAGGCTTTCCCGCAGCATCACGGTTTAGTTTAATCTGTTCCTTTCAATGCGCATCGCGGCTCTCCTACTCGCGCTTGCGGCAGGCGGTGCCGCACTAGGCAGCACTGCCTGCGCGGCTCGCGCTCCGTCCGCCCACTCGATTTCTCCGCCGGCGGCTTCGGCAATCTCGTCCGCGGGTGCCGCGTCCGACGCGCTCGTCGCGCGCGGTTGTTACAGATGCCTCGAACACGCCTACGACGCCGCGGCGTCGGCAACCGATCGCGTCCGGACGTTTGAAACCGCGGTCCTGCTCGTCGCCCGTTCCAAGGAGCTCGGTCTTCCCTACGCTCCGTGGCTCGAGCGCGCGCGGGCCTCGATGCCCGCAGGACCCGACTGGGCCGACTACCTGTCCATCGTCCAGGGGCTGCGCATCGATCCGCTCGCCGACGATCGCGACGTCATCCTCGTCGACACGATGAGGAACCGTGCGTCTGTCGAAACCGTCGCGGGCTGGCGCACGGACCTCGCATCGGGTGCGGGCTCTCCGCTGCTGCGGACATACCTCGAGCTCTCGCTGATCTGTCAGTACATCGTCGACGACCGCAACGTGACGATTGCCACGGCCGTTCAGCGCTTCCCTGATGTGCCGCTGATCGAATATCGCGCCGGGATCTGCGGCGCGGCGCAGGCGCCGCACCTTGCAGCGGTCCGCGACGCGGTGCCCGAATTCGCCGATGTCGATTTCGCGCTCGGACGATACGCGGTCGATATCCCGCAGCAACCCGACCAGGAAGAAGCGCTGCGGCGCTTCACGTCGGCGCGGGCGGCGTTTCCTGAGTCGCCCGCGATTCTGGCGAGCCTGGCCGCCCTTCGGCGCGATCGCGAGGAATGGGCGGATGCGCTCGAGGCGTACGACGCAGCGCTGGCGCTCGTGCCCCACGCACCGCGACGCGCTGCTCGGGCGCGTCGTCACGCTCTCTCATCTCTCACGTCACGAGGATGCGATTGCGGCGGCGACCGCGCGTCATCGAACTCGGAAGCTGGTTTACCGGCGAGGCGTACTACTGGCGCGCGTGGAACGAGTATCACCTCATGCGCGTCGACGAGGCGCGCATCGATACCGACCGTGCCAAGGGACTCATGCACAACGCATCGGTGCTGGTGCTGTCGGGGATGATCGAGTGGCACGAGCACCGGCTTGACGAGAGCGAGGCAGGAGCTGCAGGATGCGCTCACCCTCGACGCCGGTCAGTGCGAAGCCGCGTTCCTTCTTGGTTCCGTTCGCGCCGATCGCCGCCAATGGGCGTCTGGCGCCGCGGCCTTCGAGCTCGCCCAGCGGTGCTACGACCTGAGCGTGACGTTGCGGCGGGAAACGATCACCCGCATCACGGCGGGCCCGGGAAGCGAGGAAGGAAAAGCCCGCCTGATTGCACGCCAGCAACGCGCGATGACGGAGGAAACGCAGCATCGCGACGAAGCCGCGGAGAACGCGGCGCAACTGCAGGAAGCGCGTCGGAGGTTCAGAGATAAGAGTGCAGCTGCGCCAGCAGCGTCGACGTGTTCACCTCGAACGTGTGATTGTGGTCGTGGTAATACGACAGGCCGACGTTCCAGTGCGTGCGCGGCAGCAGGTCGGCCTCGAGCAGCAGCCGTCGTAACTCCGAGAAGCCGGGCCCTCCCGCCGTGCGCAGCTGCGGCGAGAACTTGATCCACAGCCCGCGATACGCCTCTACCGCCGTTTCATTGACCGCCACCCAGGAGTGGCCGCCGCGAGCCTCGGTCTGCAGGTTTGCATCCACTTCCGTCCACACACTGACGCGCGGCGTCGGCGCGAAGCCGAACGCCCCGCCGACGGCCGCCGACTTCGGATCGAGATCCGTCGCATGCCGGTAGATCGCTGAACCAACGACCGCCGTGCGCGGCGTCACGTCGAGCTGCCAGCGGCCCGCCATCGAAAATCCACGATGGAGCGTTGTCATGGAGGATCGCTTCGGCCTTCCGGGGCTGATCGTCACCTGCAGAAGCGAGGGGCCCATCGTGTCGCTCACCTCGAGGCCGTACACCTGGTCGTTGCGGTCGAAGTCGAGATAGATGCGCGAGTACGCCGTGTGATCGGAAGAAGCGAACGCCGTACGCGGGCATGAACCGTCCGGCACGAATGCCGAACCCGTCGTCACGTTGATAGCGCGACCCAGTGCTCGTATGAGATGAACGCGGCGTCCGGCTGCGCGCGACCGTCTCGCACGGCCGAATTCGGCGGCTCACGACCAACCGAGCCGTAAGCGGTCCAGCCGTTCTTCTGCACGGCGCCGATGAGATCCAGGTTCATCAGCAGGTTCATGTCCTGGTGGCCGCCCGGAAAGCCGATGCGCAGATGCGAGGGACGCATCTCGAGACCCAGGTGCAGCGGCCCGAGCGCGTCTCCGAGGGCGCCATAGAGGAACGCCTGCTCGCCGTGCGGATCGTCTTCGGTGCCGGCGGCCGGTGCCGTCGCGGTTGCCGCCGGTCGTCGACAGCTCGCGGTGCGAGAGCAGCCGCCCGCACGGCGTGAGCATCCCGCCGCCGGTCGGCGAGTAATGACACGCGGTACAGCGCGTGTATTGCTTGGCGAGAAACATCGGCTCGGCAGATCCACCGACGCTCGCGATCATGATGACGAATGACACAGAGACGCAGAGAACCTGTCGTGTCTCCGTGTCCTGGCAATGACGATCTCTTTCGTTTTCATTGTGTGGCGGTGAACGTCACTTCGACCTGCACCGTGTTTTTGACCCCGACGCCAAGATAGCGGGGCTCCGGAATGTTGTAATCGGGAAGATTGACCGGGAACGACGCCTTGACGCGGAGACCCGATCCCGTTTTCTTGACTTCCACCGGCCCGGTAACGGTTTTCGTGACGCCGTGCAGCGTCAGCGATCCGGTGAACGATCCTTTCCCTTCCGGCGCGTCAGGGTTGAGACCCTTGAGATCGATGTCCGACAACACCGCCTTATCGTAACCGGCGCCCTTATCGACCTCGAGATACTTTTCCCGGAGGTGGTCGTTGCGAAGGCCGATGCCGGTGTCGAGCGTGCGGAGATCCACGGCGAGGCTGCCATCGAACGCCGGAGGATGCGCGGCGCTCGAGGTCAACCGATCCGCTCACCGCGCTCGTCTTCGCGTCGAAGCTGCCGCCGATCGTCATCGGACACATGACGCGCACGTCACCCTGGGGAACACGCCACGTATCGCGGCAGCCACCGTGACCGTTGCGGCAAGTGCGAATACGAGCCACGGAGTCACGGAGATACGGAGAATGCTGCTTCCTCCGTGCCTTCGTGTCTCCGTGGCCGGTGATAGAAGAGACCGTTTTCTCATCATGAGATCGCCAAGACGTTATTCGCGAACACCGTCGCAAATGATCGAAGCGGCGCGTTGGCGGGGCCGTTGACCACGCGTCCGGTCGTCGTGAATTTCGATCCGTGGCACGGGCACACGTAGTTCGCGCTGTCGAAGCCGGTGATCGTGCAGGTCTCGTGCGTGCAGACGGTCGTGAGCGCGCTGAAACTGTCGGGCCCCGTGCGCGCCACGAGGAACGCGCCGCCGGAACTGCGCACCATCGCCGCACCGCCGACGGCCGCCAGTGGCGACGACGAGTCGATCTGCACCACGACCGTGTTGCCGCTCACGCTGCCGTTCACCACTGAAAGTTGCGGAACATTGCTTGGACTGGATCCGCCGCCGCCGCACGCCTGTGCGAGCGATCCGAGCGCCAGGCACGACGCCGCCTGGCAGGCATGAAGACAAAGGTTCGCCGCGAGCGACTTCTGTTGCGTTGTGACATGTGGTTGTGATCATTGCGAAGCGCTGGCACGCGGACCTGAGCAAGACGTCCGCGCCGCTTCGAGCAGAAGCTATGCCCGAAAAATACCGCGAAGCGTTTCATGCAGGGCTGTCTGCGACGGTCACGTGCGGACAGCCTGCGTCTTCGCGAACGCGCGTCCGCACGTCGCCGGTGCTTATCGCGGTTCGGACATCTTATGGAGTCCGCTAACGGCCATCACGCGCTCGAGCCTAGCTGCTCTGCTATGGGCGGCGATAATGATTCCGTTCTCGAAGGAGCCTCTCATGAATAGATGGTTAACGACGATCCTCGCGCTCGCCGTCTGCTCGGTCAGCGCGGCAGGCTATCACCTGCTGAAGAAGATTCCGGTTGCAGGCGATTACGGGTGGGACTACGCGGCCACCGATACGGCGGAAGCCGCCGCCTGCTACCGTCGGACACGACCAGGAAGTTACCGTGATCGATACTCGATAAGGACAGCGGTAGTCGGCAAGCGATCGGAGGCGGCTCCGACATGCACGGCGCGGCCGATCGCGCGCGAGTTCAGCCGCGGCTTCATCAGCGAGAGCAACCCCGGCTCCGTCGTCATTTTCGATCTGAAGACGCTTGCGAAAATTGCCGAAGTGCCTGTCGGCAAGGATCCCAATCTGATCATGGTCGATCACAAGACCGGCCGTGTGTTCACCGCCGACCGGGGCGACAAGCAGGTGACCGCAATCGACGCCGAGGAGCGGGAAGGTCGTCGGGACCGTGGGTCCGTTCGACGGACGAACCGAACACGGCGCGTCCGATGAGAAGGGACACATGTTCCTCAACCTGCAGGACAAGGGTCTGCTGCTGCGGATCGACACGCAGGCGCTCAAGGTGCTCGACACGTGGAATGTCGCGCCGTGCGGCCAGCCGTCGGCGATGGACATGGACAAGAAGAACGAGCGCGTGTTCATCGGATGCCGCAGCGGCGTGTTTGCGGCTGTCGACGGCAACACCGGGCAAGGTCATCACGACGCTGCCGATCGGGCCTGGCGTCGGATGCGCTCGAGTTCGATGCGGCGAAGGGATTGATCTACGTCTCGAGCGGCGGCGACGGAACGCTCTCGATCTTCCACGAGGACACGCCGGACACGTATTCGCTCGTCGAGAAGGTGACGACGGAGCAAGGCGCACGGACACTCGCGGTGGATCACAAGACCGGACACGTCTACCTGCCCGTCGGCCAGTTCGCCCCGGCGCCTGCGGGCCAGCGGGGACGCGGACCGATGGTGCCCGGCAGCTTTCACGTGCTGGTGTGCGGCGAATGAATACGGGTCTTGGCTATGTTCTAGTGTTCCTTGGCGGAGGCTCGGCGCGGCGGCGCGCCACTGGGTCAATCGCACCGCGATGAGTCTCGTCGGTCCCGACTATCCTGCGGGGACGTTGTTCGTGAATATCGCCGGCTCGCTCGCCATGGGCATGCTTGCGTCGTGGTTTCGCGTTTCGAGGCGAAACGACCACCGCGGCCGAGCGGCTGTTCCTGACGACCGGGGTGCTCGGAGGATTCACGACGTTTTCCGCCTTCGCGCTGGATACAACGCTCGATGTGGGAGCGGCACGATCTGATGGCTGCGATCGCTGTACAGGGATTGTCGGTCATCCTCTCGATCGCCGGACTGATTGCAGGTATGTTTATAGTTCGCGTTCCGCTCTCGTAGGAGTTGCCATGCGACTTTTCACCGCAACGCTGATCGCTTCTTGCCGGCGTGTTTCTCGCCGCGCAGCGAGCGCCTCAACTCCCAGCGCCGTTTGCGACCGAGTCAGCCAATAACGCGCCGCGCGTCGTCGACCCGCCCGCCGGCGCCCGTCTTCAGGTGCCGCCTGGATTTGCGGTTGAAACGTGGGCCTCCGGCTTCGACATGCCGCGCTTCATGTTGCTCGCACCGGGCGGCGAAATTCTGCTCTCCGACAGCAGCGCCGGTGTCGTATGCGTGTTCGCCGGCGGCAAGGCCATCCGGCAAGAAACAACTCATCACCGGCTTGAATCGCCCATGCGGGCTCGCCTTCTGGCAGAACTATCTCTACGTCGCTGAGACCAATTCGGTGAGAAGCGCTACCCGTCACGACGCGAAGGCGCTGACGGCCGGCGCGGGTCAGAGGTGGTCCAGGTTCCGGGCGGCGGCAATCACTGGACGCGCGCGATCGTCTTCGATCGCGCGGGACAGAAGATAGCCGTGAGCGTCGGCTCATCGTCGAACATCACTCCGGACGAAGAGCGTCGCGCCGCCATCAATCGGTACAGCACTGATGGAAGCGGCCACGAGATTTACGCGAGCGGGACGCGCAATCCTGCCAGCATCCACTGGTACCCGAACAGCGACACGCTGTGGGCCGTCGTGATCGAGCGTGATGGACTGGGCGACAATCTCCCGCCCGATTACCTGACGCACATTCAGCAGGGCGGCTTCTACGGATGGCCGTGGGCGTAAGTTCGGCCCGCATCCCGAGCCGCGTCACAACGGGCGGCATCCGGAGCTCGTGCAGAAGACGATCACGCCCGACGTCGCGCTGCCCGCGCACAATTCGCCGCTGGATTTCGCCTTCTACACGGCACGCAGTTCCCGGCCGAGGTACGTGGCGGCGCGTTCATCGCGCTGCACGGCACGTGGAATCGATCGCAGCGCGCCGGCTACAAGGTCGTCTACGTGCCGTTCGCCAACGGCAAGCCGTCGGGCCCGCCGACAGATTTTCTGACGGGATGGATGATCGCGCCGGGCAACAAGGACGTGTGGGGACGTCCGGTTGGCGTGATCACGCTGCCGGATGGCAGCCTGCTGGTCTCAGACGATGGCGGGAAGAAGATTTGGCGCGTAGTCATACAGCGCGGCGCGGCCGGCAGCGGGCGGCAGGCAGCGGCAATAAGCGGGTCTGCCAACTGCCGGCGGCCAGCGTGCGAGCTCACAGAGTCGTTGCGTATTCCGTCCATCACGGACGGGAAGCACTCGGGACAGATGCCGTGGCTGAACTCGGCCTCTGGAGTGATCCGACAGGTAACCTTCGAGCTGCTGCCAGTACTTGTCGTCCACGCGAATCTTCTTGCGGTGAGAGCACATCGGCAAAAGACCCCGCAGCGCCTTCACGTTCGCGAGCGCTTGCTCGAGCTCCGCGAGGCGTCGCGCCATGCTCTCCTGCAGCGCCACCATCCGCATGCCAACCTGCGCGCGCGCCTTCAGCTCCGCCGGCCTTGAACGGCTTGATCACGTAGTCATCGGCGCCCGCGTCGAGCCCCGCCGTGACGTCGGCGGTTTCCGATGCGCTGGTCACCATCAGGATGTAGAGCGGCGGAAACGACGGCAGCAGGCGTGCGCCTTTGCAGAGATCGACGCCATCGATCCCCGGCATCAGGCGGTCGAGAATCAGCACCGTCGACTGCGTACGCTCCTGGATCTGCGCCCAGGCGCCGTGACCGTCCTCGGCGACCGCCACGTCGGCACCGCATCCCGCGAGCGCATGCATCGCCAGGCGGCGGCTGATCGGGTCGTCATCGGCAATAAGAATCTGCATGGTCTTCCTCGGTGGGCCAGCAGTGAGCAGGGAGCGTGCCGGATCTGGCGTCTAGATTCTTGCTGATTTTGCCGGGCTTTCCGATGATCGCGCCGGGGAAATGTGCGGAGTGTGCACGAAAACGTGCGCGCTCGCACACAGCGCGGCGAGCTACCTGGCGGCGAAAAATGACGGCAACGGCATGTCGCGCATCGTCCGGAGACCGGGCGCGGCGGCGATGACGCGCGGTATCGAGTTGACGGTCATCGAGGCAGTCGCAATGTCGCCGTGGATGCCCCCTGAACCTTCGAGTAGATGCGCGGCGACCCGTCGATCAGGACCGAGTCGAACGACTCGGGCGCACCGAGATAGGCATCGAGCTGCAGCCGGACTTTCACTTCGTCTCCGATGTACTCCACACCCTCCTGGCTGATGCCCGCGACGTACCTGGGATCGACCGCCAGCAGCTCGCTGTGCACTTCTTCCTCGGCAATCCACGGCCGCACGTCGTCGGTGATGCGCGTCAGCGTCCAGCCCATCGCGTCGGCAATCATCTGGATCGATTCCGTGAAGCCGACGTGGCGGACGGCGCCCGACGGCGACCTGCTGCTCGAACTGCTGGCGCGTGAGCCCGGCGCCGATCTTCTGCTGGAACGGCAGCCGCCGGATGCGCGCGTCCTGGACGCGGCGCACCTCGATGCGGTCGATCTGCTCGCAGACGCTGGTGAGCGCGATCGGCAGCGCGTCCATGGCGAAGCCGGGATTGACGCCGGTGCCGAGCACCGCGACCTTCGCTTTGCGGGCCATCTGGTCGACCTGCTTTGCAAGCCGCCGATTGGCCGGCGCGGGATACGCCAGCTCCTCGGTCGTCGAGACGACCGGCAGCCGCAGCTTCAACAATTCCTCGAGCTGCGGCATCACGCTCTTCAGGGATGACGAGGTGCACAGCACGGCGACATCGGGTTTGGTGGCCTTGACGGCCTTGCGAAGATCGCCCGTCACCTTCACGCGCACCGGACGGCCAAGCTCGGCGACCTCGCCGACATCGCGGCCGATCTTGTTCGGATCGATATCGACGGCCGCAACAATGCGGAACCCTTTGCGCACCGCGAGCTGCCGCGCGACCGCCGCCCCGATCGGTCCCAACCCCACATGCACCACTCGAATCGTCATACAACCTCCCGAGTCGGAGTCAGGTGACGCGCGACTCACATCAGCACTGCCGACGCGTGAGTCGCGCGTCACCTGACTCCGACTCGGTAATGTAACATTCGGCCGTGCGAAGGCTCGCGCTTTTCGTGGCTGGGGTCGCGCTCGTGTGCACGGGCGCTGCCGAAAGCTCGCAGAAGTTCGATCAGCCCGCGGCCGGCGCGCGATCGCCGCGCAACGCCAGCTACGACATGGACGTCACGCTCGAACCGGGTGACCGCTCTTTGCACGGGCGCGAGCGCATCCACTGGCGCAATATCAGCGCAAATCCGACGAGCGAGCTGCAGCTTCATCTCTACTGGAATGCCTTCCGCAACGCCGAGTCCACGTGGCTGCGCGAACGGCGTCTCGGTGGCAACACCAACACACCGCGACCCGACGCGTGGGGATGGGCCGATATCCGGTCGCTTCGCGTGATCATGCCGGACCGCATCGATGTGCTGACCCCGCTCCTTCATTACATCGCGCCGGATGATGGGAATACGGCGGACAAGACGGTGGCCGCGGTGCCGTTGCCGCATCCCGTCGCGCCCAACGAAGCGATCGACATCGAGATCGAATGGAGCGCGAAGATTCCGCGGCCATTCGCGCGCACCGGTTACATCGACGACTACTACTTCTTCGGCCAGTGGTTTCCCAAGCTCGGCGTGCTCGAAGACACGGGCTGGAACACACACCAGTTCCATTCGGCGACGGAGTTCTACTCCGACTACGGGATCTACGACGTTCGCGTGACCGTGCCGCGCGGCTACGTCGTCGGCGCGTCGGGCCACGAGAGTCAGCGCGACCGACAGCTCCAACGGCACCACCATTCATCACTACCACGAGGATGACATCCACGACTTCGCGTGGACGACGAGCCCCGATTTCCTGGTGCGTACGCAAACGTTCGAACATCCGCCGCTGCCGCGGGTGGAGATGCGTCTGCTCCTCAGGACTGACCATGCCAGCCAGGAGGCGCGTCATTTCGCGTCGGCTGCGGCGGCGCTCAGGTACTACGGCGAATGGTTCGGCGCGTATCCTTACGACCATGTCACCATCGTCGACCCGGCGTTCCAGAGCGCGAGCGGCGGCATGGAATATCCGACGTTATTCACCGCAGGCACGCGGTGGATTGCGCCGACGCGCGCGATCAATCTCGAGGAGGTGACGATTCACGAAGCCGGCCATCAATGGTGGTACGGCGTCGTCGGCAGCAACGAGTTCGAGAATGCGTGGATGGACGAAGGGATCAACCAGTTCTCCGAAGCGCGCACCGACGAAGCCGCGTTCGGCGATCGCAACTATCTCGTGCGCCGGTATTTCGGCGGCTTCATCCCGTGGGTCTTTCACGACATCAAGGTCAAGCGGGAATGGGACGAAGGGCTCGCCGCGCACCGGCGTGAGGCGGAATCAGACGCCGAGGCGACGCCGTCGTTTCGCTACTGGCCGTCGACCGGCGGCAACATCACGTACTTCAAGACCGCGCTCTGGCTGCACACGCTCGAGCGATCGCTCGGCTGGCCGACACTGCAGCGTGCGATGTCCACGCTACTTCGAACGGTGGAAGTTCCGTCATCCACAGCCCGCCGATTTCTTCCAGGCCATCAGCGACGCCGCCGGCCGCGACATGACGCCGTTCTTCGACCAGGTCTATCGCGGCTCCAATGCGTACGATTACGGCGTGCAGCAGTTGACCAGCGCGCCGGCGGGCGCCGGCAGGTTCCGCACGACGGTGGTCGCCCGCCGGTTCGGTGAGGCGACATTTCCAGTGGATGTCGTCACCACATTCGGGGACGGCTCAAAGAAGACTGAGCGCTGGGATGGGGTCGAACGCCGCGCGATGTACGTCTACGACACGACAGCACGCGCGCGATCGGTGGAGGTCGATCCGAACCGCATTCTGCTGCTCGATGTGAATTACACTGAACAACAGTCGAACGCTCGCAGCCGCGAGCAGGGGAAGCGAGCCGCAAGTGGAGCCTCAAATGGATGGCGTGGCTGCAGGACACCCTGCTCACGCACGGGTGGCTCTTCTGATGGTGTTCCAGTCGTGGCTCGATGGAATCAAACGTGTCATCGCGGCGCCAGCGATCATCGCCAGCGTATTCGTGATCACCTTGTTGACGGCACTTCCTCTCGCGGCCGTGGTGGGCGTGGGCATGAACGAACATCTCGGCGCGAGCCTGATGGCCGACGAGGCCGCTGATAGCGTCAACTACGACTGGGGCCAGGAATTCGCGTCGCAGGGAAGCTTCCTCAGTCTCAATTCGACGGTCACGCCGTCGATCATCGGCTTCGCCACGACGCTCGACAGCGTGAGCAGTCTGTTCGACAGGCGTCCTATCGTCCCTGCGATCGCGATCGCCGTGGTGGTACCTGTTTGCGTGGCTCTTCGTGACGGGCGGCATTCTCGATCGCTTTGCACGCGGGCGCCGGACGGGTGCGTATGGTTTCTTCGCAGCGTCGGGCGTGTTCTTCTTCCGCTTCCTCCGGCTCGCTATCGTCGCCGTCATCGTGTACGCGTTCCTCTTCGTGTATGTGCACCAGTGGCTGTTTGCGAAGTGGTACGTCAGCGCGACACGCGATCTGCCGTTCGAGCGCACGGTGTTCTACTGGCGCCTGCTGATGTACGGAATCTTCGCAGCGCTCTCGCGCTGACGACGGTCGTTTTCGATTACGCGAAGGTGCGAGCCGTCGTCGAGGATCGGCGGAGCATGATCGGGGCGCTCATTGCCGGCGCGCGCTTCATCATCCGCAACCCTGCGCGGGTCGCCGGCCTGTATCTGGTAAACGCCATCGTCTTTCTCGTAGTCGTCGGCATGTGGGCTCTCGTCGCGCCAGGTGCAGGAGGATCAGGCGTGTCGATGTGGGCGGGGATCGCCGCGTCGCAGTGCTACATCCTCGCGCGGCTCATCGTGAAGCTGCAATTTCTCGCGTCGGAGACTGCGTTCTTCCAGCGCTCGCTTGCGCACTGGGGATATGCGGCGGCTCCGGTCGTCGTTCGTCCGGTGCCGCCGATCGTCGAATTTCAGTGAGCGGCGGCGGGCGCGACCCTGCCCTTCGGCCGACGCATGATGAGAATCAACGGCAGCAGCATCAGGAAGATCCCGCCGAGCAGGCGGAACAGCCACACGAACGACACCATCGACGCCTGCTGGAGCAGCATGCCATGGAGCGCGGCATACGAGCGTTCGGTCGCCGTCACCGCATCGGCGCCTCTCGCCATGAACCCGGCTTTGAGCTGTCCCAGCAGCGTCACCGTCGTCGGATCATAGATGTTGATGTTTTCGCCGAGCACCGTGGCAACCGTTTGCCGCTGGCGCGTCAACATCGTTCCTGTGACGGCGATGCCGACACTTCCGCCAATGTTCCTCATGAGGTTAAACAGGCTCGCCGCGTTCCCCATCCGCTGCGGCTCGATGGCTTGCATCGTTGCGGTGGTCAGCGGCACGAAGGTCAGCGCCATGCCGGTGCCCTGCAGCAGCTGCGGCCAGAAAATGTCCCAGTAGCCGGCCTGCAGGTTCAATTGCCCCAGCCAGATGAGCGTGAAGCCGGCGACAAAGAAGCCGGTCGCGAGCAGCTTGCGAACATCAATCTTCGATGTGAGGAACCCGACGATCGGCATCATCACGAGCGACCCCATGCCGCGTGGCGCCATCGCGATGCCCGCCTGCAACGACGGAGTAACCGAGCAGTGTCTGCAGCATCACCGGCAACAACACCAGGCTCCCGTAGAGCACGAACCCGAGCATCGTCATCAGGAAGACCCCGGTGGCGTAGCTGCGCTCCTTGAACACGCGCAGATCGATGATGGGATGCTCGGTGGTCCACTCGTGGTAGAGGAGCACGAGGAGCGTGACGCCCGACACGATCGACAGCGCGAGGATGCCCCGGTCGGCAAACCAGTCGGCCTCCTGCCCCTTGTCGAGCACGTACTGCAGTGCGCCGATGCCGACGACGAGCATGCCGATGCCCCAGTAGTCGATCTTCTCCGTCACGCGCCGCAGGTGACGGCGGGTCGAAGATGAACATCTTCGTCATGATGATCGACGCGATGCCCACCGGGAGGTTGATGTAGAACACCCAGCGCCAGCTGTAGCTGTCGGTCAGCCAGCCGCCGACCACGGGGCCGATGATCGGCGCGACGACGATGCCGAGACCCCAGAAGCCCATCGCCTTGCCGCGCTCGTGCGGCTCGAACGATTCAAGCAGAACCGCCTGGGACAGCGGCTGCAGCGCGCCGCCCGTTGCACCCTGCAGGATTCGAAACGCAATGAGCGAGCCGAGGTTCGGCGCGATCCCGCACAGAAACGACGACACGGTGAAGCCGGTCACCGACATCATCAGCAACCGCTTGCGGCCGAAGGTCGCCGCGAGCCATCCGGTCATCGGCAGGATGATCGCGTTGGCGACGAGTACGACGTCAGCACCCACGTCGCCTCGTCGATGGTCGCCGACATCGTGGCGGCGATGTGCGGCAGCGACACGTTGACCACCGTGGTGTCGAGCACCTCCATGAAGGTGCCGAACATCACGGCGATCGCGACGATCCACGGATTGACCTGCCTGTGTTCAGCCATTCGTGACTATTGATTCGTGATTGGTGATTGGAAATCGCAGATCACTAATCACCAATCATCAATCACAACTACTTCAGTACACCTTCGCGGTCACGGACATCCCGGGACGCAGCAGCTGCTGCGCGTCCTGCTTCTCATCAATTGCGATGCGGATCGGCACGCGCTGGACGACCTTGACGAAGTTCCCGGTCGCGTTTTCCGGCGGCAGCAGGCTGAAGCGCGAGCCGGTCGCGGCCGCGAGGCTCTCGACGTGTGCTTTGAAATCGCGCCCGCCGTATGCGTCGACCTCGATCACGGCCGGCTGCCCCGGCCGCATCTTCTCCAGCTGCGTCTCCTTGAAGTTCGCGGTCACCCACACTTCCTCGAGTGGGATGACGGCCATCAGCGGCTGCCCGGGCTGCACGACCTGTCCGACCTCGACGCCCTTCCTGCTGACGATGCCTTCATGGATGCCCCTGAGCGTCGTACTGGAGATTGAGCTCCGCCTGCTGCACGGCGCGCGCTGTTGCAGCACCTTGGCGTCCGCCGACGCGGCGCGCGCACGCTGCGCCGTCACTTCTTGCGGCCCGCTCTGCGCGGTCTGCAGCTGCGCGGTGGCCTGCGTCGCGCCGGCACGTGCCTGCGTCAGCTGACTCTGCGCGACCGAGATCCCGGCCTGTGCCTCCTGCACCTGGGAGCGCGCGGAATCGGTTGCGGCACGCGCGGCATCGGCCGCGGCCACGGCGGCGTCGCATTGCTGCTGCGAGATTTCGTCCTTCGCGAGCAGTCCCTTGAAGCGCTCGACATCCTTCGCGGTCCTGGCGGCGTTGGCTTCGGCTTCGCGCTGGCGTGCCTCCGCGGTCGCCAGGCGCGCCGTCGCCGCGTCAATGGCGCGCTGCGCGCCTTCGATGCCTGCCTGTGCCTGTTCCACACCGCCGCGCGCAGTCGACACGTTGCTCGTTGCCGCGGTGGAGGTGATCGGCACGCTGACGCGCGCAGCGGCGGCATCCGCTTCCGCCGTCGCCAGTTCCGCTCTCGCCTTGTCGAGCGCGACCTGATAGTCGCGCGGATCGATCACCACGAGGACCGCGCCAGCCTCGACCTCCTGGTTTTCCTTCACCGGCACCTCAGTCACCGTTCCCCGATGCGCGCGGCAATTGGCGCCACGTGCGCGTCGACCTGCGCATCGTCCGTGGTCTCGCGACCTGCGGTCGCCCACAGCCAGACCGCCACTGCCAGCACCACGATCACGACCGCGCCGATCGCGATGCGTATCCGTTTATTCATTCCTTCCTTCGCTTTCCATCTGCCGGGTCCAAAAGGACCCGGCCTACCCTACGGACCTGCTACGAAGTAGTCCAAAAAGGACCCGCTCTGAGGATCTAGGGATTGCCGATCCCGAGGATGCGCTGCACGGCGGCCTCAGCGTCGCCGAGCGATCGCGCAAGCACCGCCTTGGCGACGTCGAAGCCGAGCATTGCGTCGATGTACTGCTCGTCGGCGCTCGCCACCGATTGCTGCGCCTGTATCACTTCGATGTTGTTCGCGATGCCGGCGGCAAACCGATCGCGCGCCTGTGTCAGCTCCTGGCTCGCCAGGTCGCGCAAGCGCGTCGCGACCTGCAGCTGCTCGCTGGTCGCCCGCAGATCGAGGAACGCGGAGCGCACGTCGTAGTAGATCTGCGCGCGCATGTCCTCGGCCTCCGCGCGGCGCTGGCGCAGATCGGAATCGGCTTGCGCGATTCGCCCCTGCGTGCGCCCGCCCTGGAAGATCGGAATGTTGAGCGACCCGGCCAGGGTGTAGGTGCCCACCGTATCCGACGCCTTGAGGCCGAGCGGCACCGTAGTCGGCGTTGAACCGCACAGACGGCAGTTGCTCGCTGAACGCCGCGGCACGAGATGCCTCCGCGGCCTTGACTCGCTCGAGCGATGCCAGGTAATCGGGACGCGCCTTGTACGCCTGATCGAGCGCCTGCTCCAGGCTCATGTCGGGAACCGGCACGTTCGGCAGCTGCGCGCTGACGACGAACGGCTGGCCGACCGGAAGGCCGATGATGCGTGCGAGCTGCAGACGCGCCTTCTCCAGGTCGTTCTGCGAGGCGGTCACGCGCTGCCGATCGGTATTGAGCCGCACTTCGGCGCGAACGACGTCGATCCCCGCGATGATCCCGCCCTGCTTCAGATCCTGCGCCTGCGTAAACAGCGCCTGCGAGGTGTCGAGCTGCGCGCGCGTCGACTGCGCGCGGGCGTCGGCCGCGAGCGCCTCGAGGTACGCATTGGCCGCGACGAGAACGACCAGGTCGCGCGCGCTCTTGTAAGAGAAGCGGGCCGCCTCCACGTTATGGTTCTCGGCGCGCGTCTCGTTGGTTGCTCGCAAATCGATGAGCGACTGCGAGAGATAGACGCGCGCATCGAACGTGTTGAAGGGACCGATGACGCGCGGGAGACCGAAGGTCGAGGGCGAAAAGCCGAACGCCTCGAGGTTATCCCGCCGCCGCGATTCGGCGAGTCGCCCGGTGACATTCGGCAGCAGCTGGCTCAACGCCACCCGGCGGGCACCTCCTGCATGTGAGAGCGTCTCCTCCGACAGCAACACGCCGAGGTTGTGCTCGAGGGCGCGCTGAAGGATGTCCGTGACGGTCAGCTGCACGGTCTCGGCCGTCGCCTGGCCCTGCGGGACCCCGCCGGCGAACGGACTGTTCGGCGGCAGCTGGCGTGTGGACGCGCTTCCGCTCTGGGCCGCAACGGGCGCCGCAACCAGCAGAAACGCAGCGATAAGAAGGAAACATGTCGTGGAGTGACGAATCACAGTACGGTTGCGCCTCAGAAAGACTAAGACGCGATCATGCCCTCAGAGCGTTGCGGAAAATCCCAAACCCCAAGCTCCAAGAGCCAAGTCCCAAACGCAACGTTGGGATTTGGAGCTTGGGATTTGGGATTTGGGATTTGTCTTAGGCCTGCAAACGTGTCTCGATCAGCGCATCGCGGACTGCCGGCGGAAACGTGGTCAACGGCAGAACCGACGCGGCGAGGATCGCCTCGCAGACGGTCGGCGTCCACCGACTCTTCCTCGAGCAGCTCTTCGGCCAGCGACTTCACCGCGGCGCGCTGCCGCTCGATGACCTGACGAGCCGTTTCGTAGCCGCGCATCACCAGCGTGCGGATTTCCTCGTCCACGCGGCGTGCGGTCTCTTCGCTGAAGCCCGACGCGCGCGCGTCGTTGTCAAACGCGCCCGCCGGCCGCCGGTAGTGAAGCGGACCGAGCGGCGACATACCGAGCTCGCACACCATCTTCCGAGCCAGTTCAGTGGCCCGCTCGATGTCGTTCGACGCACCGCTCGTCATCTGCCGGAGGAAGAGCTCCTCGGCAATGCGGCCGCCCATGAGGATCGCAATCTGCGTCTCGATGAAGGGCTTGGAATGGGTGTAGCGATCCGCCTCGGGCAACTGCATCGTCACACCCAGCGCGCGGCCGCGCGGGATGATCGTGACCTTGTGCAGCGGGTCGGCATCGGGGAGCAATGCCGCCACGACCGCGTGTCCTGCTTCGTGATACGCGCACGTCATGCGCTCGCGCTCGCTCATCGCGACCGACTTGCGCTCGACGCCCATCAGCACCTTGTCGCGCGCCGCGTCGAAATCGCCGTTGCCGACCGTCTTGCGGCCGGCGCGCGCCGCGATCAACGCGGCCTCGTTCACGATGTTCGCGAGGTCCGCGCCCGAGAAGCCCGGCGTGCCGCGCGCAATCGAACGGAGCTCGACGTCCGGTTCGAGCGCCACCTTTTTCGCGTGAACGCGGAGAATCTGTTCACGCCCCTTGATATCGGGGTTGCCGACCATCACCTGACGATCGAACCGGCCCGGGCGGAGCAGCGCCGGATCGAGGATGTCGTGACGATTGGTGGCGGCGACGATGATGATGCTCTCGGATTGCGTGAAGCCGTCCATCTCGACGAGCAGCTGGTTGAGCGTCTGTTCGCGCTCCTCGTGGCTCAGCGAGTTGCCGCCGCGGCTGCGGCCGACCGCATCGAGCTCGTCGATGAAGATGATGCAGGCCTTGTGGCGCCGCGCTTCCTTGAACAGCTTACGGATACGCGAAGCGCCCACCCCGGCGTACATCTCGACGAAATCCGAACCGCTGGCGGAAATGAACGGCACGCCCGCTTCCCCGGCCATCGATCGCGCCAGCAGCGTCTTGCCGGTTCCCGGAGGGCCGATGAGCAGGATGCCGCGCGGCATGCGTCCGCCAATGGACGAGAAACGCTCCGGATCCTTGAGAAAGTCGACGATCTCCTGACTTCATCCTTCGCCTCGTCAACACCTGCCACGTCGGCAAACGTCACCGTGACGAGCTCGGGGTCGATCGTGCGGGCCTTCTCGAGGGTCGGAACGCGGCCGGTGACGGCGCGGAACAGCGCGAGACCCGCAAAGCCGAACAGCAGCAGACCAAACGCGATGGCGCCATAACCGCCCGCCCCGCCCGTATCTTCGACCGCTTTCACATCGAAGTTGATGCCGCGCTGCGCGAGATCTGTCACAAAGCTCGGGTTCGACGCGACGTAGCCCTGCGGCGCGATCGTCACATGGCGCGAGCCGTCAGCGAGGTCGAACTCGAGCCTCTCCTGTGATTGCGTGATGTGTCGACACGCGTCCCGCCTGGATGTCGTGGAGGAAATCGGAAAATGCCGCGCTCGCGCGCGCCGGTTCGGCAGAGGGCCGCAGCAGATAAAAGGAGACCACGGAAAGAATGACGACGAGAACGCCCGCGACCATCCAGAAGAGTCGGGTGCGTGGAAATTTGCCTCCGAGCACAGTAGTCCCTCTGCTGTAGAGCCAACGCAGCCGGGGATACCGGGTGCAACAGGCCCGCTAATTTGTGGAAGCGCGCGTGGGTGACGAGCCTTAACGCGCTCGTTGATTGTATCGGACAGTTCACGGACTGTAAACAGTGGCGAGTGCAGAACTTATTGAGCTCAACGGGTCGAAACCGCGACGAGAGCTCGACCGCGAAGGGTCGGCGTTGTCAGGCTCAATGCCCGGAACATTCGCGTCGGCTGTTCGGGCCGGCAGACACGCATTGGCGCGGTGATTTCTACCCGGCTGAGCTCCCCACGTCCCGCTGGTTTGCGCATTACGCGCTGACATTCGACACGGTCGAAATCAACAACAGCTTCTGTCGCCTGCCGCCCGCCGAGACGTTTGCGAAGCTTCGCCCGCAATGGCCGATCAATCCCACTGCGCGCCGGGCGGGTCTGAAGACCCGCCTCCACAGGTCGTCGGCATACGCGTTCGTCGCACCAATTCGGCTTCAACAACGACACAGGCGGGCACGCACCGCGCGACGCGGCACGATTACGTCAAAAGATCGCTGGCACAATCGCGCGGCGTGCCAATGCCCGCGCACCTCGCACTTACACCAGCGATCGATGACTTTCGCCGACAGTTCGAACAACTTGCCGATGATGCCGACGCGCTCGTCGCGACGCTGAGCGACGAGCAGTTCGCGTGGCAGCCGGCACCGAATGCCTGGTCGATCGCGCAGTGCATCGACCACCTGAACGTGACGGCACGTCTCTATCTCCCGCTGCTCGACGAAGGGATCGCCAACGCCATCCGCCAGGGCTTATACGGTGAGGGGCCGTTCACCTACTGGTGGCTCGCACGGATGTTCGTCCGAATGCTGGAGCCGCCGCCGCGCCTGCGGATGAAAGCGCCAGTGTCGTTTCAACCGCCGCCGACACGCGCGCGCCGCGTGATCATGGCGGCGTTCCGCGCCTACCAGGTGCAATACGTCGATCGTCTCCGGCAGGCCAACGGGCTCGACCTCGCGCGCGCGCGAGTCCGCTCCGTCGCCGCGTCGTGGATTCACATGCCGCTCGGGACGGGGTTCGCCGTCATGACCGCGCATGAACGGCGCCATCTCTGGCAGGCGAGGCGCGTGCTGGAGGCTCCTGGATTTCCTGGCTCGTAGCCCGCGCAGGACACACAGATCTTTGTGGCTAATTCGTCTTCGTGGCCTTTGTGGCTATCGTCAGGTATGCGATCAGATCGTCGCGCTGTGCTTTATCGCTGATTCCCGCGAAGGCCATGCGATTTCCGGGAATGAAGGCCTGCGGATCGGTGATGTTACTTATCAAGCGTGGTCGCGTCCCACGTCACGTCGCTGCGCTTCATCGCGGCGGAGTACCGGTAATCCTCGAGCGAGCCAGCCTTGCGGCCGATCACGCCGTTCAGCGTCGGACCGTCGTAGTCGCCAGGGTCGCCAAGCGAGTGACACGCGGCGCACTGCTCGAACACCGCCTTGCCCTTCTCAGGATCGGCCGCACGCGCGAGCGGTGCGGACGCCACGACGAAGGCAACGACCCCGCCAACCACAGACCACCAAGCGCCAGCCAACCGGCGCATCACGTCATCAACCCGGGACGATGGCGGAACCGGTTCTTGATCGCATCCGCCGTCCAGCATACGCGAGCGCGCCGACGGGGCCGGTCGGGTTATAGGCGGAGTTGTGCGGGAACGCGCTCGCGCCGACGACGAAGACGTTCGGCACATCCCACGACTGCAGGTACTTGTTGACCGCGCTGTCGCGCGGCGATGTGCCCATGACCGCGCCCCCGGTGTTGTGCGTCGACTGATACGGAACGATCGAGTAGTCACCGAGCACTCCGGGGTTCGTCATGCTCGTCGGCTTCATGCTGCGCGCGATCCCGGCCGCCTTCTGGGCGACGAAGCCAACTACCTTCTTGTCGTTGTCGAGGAAGTTATAGGTGAGCCGCAGCAAGCGGTTGCCCGAACACGTTCTGTACGTCGGATCCAGGTCGTACGCAGTTGTACCGGTTCGGCATGTTGCTCGCCGTCACGCCGATGTTCATCGCGCGCAGGTACCACTTCGCCGTCGCCTTCTTCCATTCAGCGCCCCAGCGCGGCGTGCCCGCCGGGACCGGCCGGTAGCCGATCGGGCGCCCGTTGCTCTGGCCAACATTGATCGTCGCGCCGCCGATGGCGCCCATCGCCGTGCGGTCGAACTGATCGTTGGCGTGAAAGTCGTCCAGCGCGACGCCGAATGCGCCCGTCGCCATGAACGGATTGAAGATCTTGTCCTCGAAGAACATCGTCACGCCGCCGCCGCCAGGCTGGTAGCAGTAGTTCCTGCCGACGACGCCCTTCTGCGTCGCGGCATCGTACGGCGTGCCGATGCCGGACAGCAGCATGAGGTGGACGTTGTTGATCGCGTACGCGCACAGCGCAACCATCGCCGCGGGCTGCTCGTACTCCTGGCCGGTCGAGACGTCAGTGTAGGCGACACCGGTCGCCTTCTTCTTCGTCGAGTCGAGCATCACCTTCGTCACCCACGAATGCGTGCGCAGCTCGAAGGTGGACTGCGCCATCGCTTTCGGGATGACGGTGATGTGCGGGCTCCCCTTCGCGTTCGCCTCGCAGCCGAATCGTTCGCAATGACCGCAATACACGCACGCGCCGAGGCGCGAGCCGTCGGGATTGGTGTACGCCCGCGAGGCGTTCGCGCATGGACGCGGAAACGGGTGATAGCCCGCCTGCGACGCCGCGTCCCAGAACAGGACCTGTGAGTAGCTCGGCTCGAGCGCCGGCAGCGGATAGTCGCGATCCCGCGGCTGCTCGAAGTAGTTGCCGCCATCCTGCTTCGCGCCGCGGAGGTTTCCCGCTTTGCCGCTCACGCCAGCCGTCCGCTCGAACTTGTCGTAGTACGGCTCGAGTTCCGCGTAGCGACATCGGCCAGTCCTGCACCGGCATGTCTGCCGGGATGAACGCCTTGCCATACCGCTGCTCGTAGTGCGAGCGGAGCGCGTGATCGATCCCCGTCCATCGCCACGTCACGCCATTCCAGTGCACGCCGGCGCCGCCGAGTCCTTCACCCGGCAGAAACGACCCGAGCTGGCGCATCGGCAGCGAGCGCTCGGACTGGCTGTGGCGGAACGTCAGCGTGTCGCGCGCCGGGTTCTGCATCAACGCGTTGCGCACCGCGTACTTCAGCTCGTCGCGAATCAGCGGAATCGCGAAGTCCGGGTTGGTCGCGCGCATCGCCGCCGCGCTCGAGCGCGACCACGTGCATGCCCGCCTCGCTCAGCTCCTTCGCGAGAATGCCGCCGGTCCAACCGAGACCGACGATGACGACGTCAACTTCCTTCAGGCGGGTCGGCATGTCGTCCTCTCAGGAAAGATCGAGGATGCTCTTCGGCTCGACGTCGTAACTTCTTGTTCCGGTAATTCTTGATGTGTTCGAGTAGATCGCGATGACGCCGGGGAAGCCGATCATCTTCCACGCCGCCTTGTCGCGGTTGCCGCCGTAGACCGGATCCGCGAAAAAGCCCTGCATCGTCGTCGCAAGGAGCAGGTTGAAGAACTCCTGCGCGCCCACGGCGTCCAGCGTGACCCGACCCTGCTCCATCTCCTGGAGGACTTTAATCTGCTGATCGACGGTCAGCCGATCGAAGTCCTTCTGAAGCGTCTTGCGGCAGTAGGCGTTAGTGGCGGCGATCCCCGCCCGGAAGAACTCCGCGGGCGTCAGCGGCGACTGGTAGCCCTGCGTCGCCACGCCTTTGTCCCACGGGCCCTGCATGGTACATGCGATCGCCGCTGCCCCATGCGCCGGCAAGCTGGCGATCGATGAAGGTCGCGACGCCGCAGTCGGTGCCGCCGGGCGTCAAGTCGTCGGCAGGGATGAGCCGATCGACCGCCGCTTCGATGAACGCCGCTTCGGGCGCGGTGAGAAAGGTGTAGGCGTGGGAAACCGGCGTGGACGCGGGCGCCGGCTTCGCGGCCGGCGTTTGCGCGTCGACGGTTGATTCGACACCGACCGCGGCCGCGATACCCGTTGCGCCGACGGTGCCGACGGTTTTCAGGAAGTCTCTGCGATTTTTCATGAGGCCACCGCCGCAACGATATGGCGTGACGAAATGCCGTAGTGATCGACGAGCTGCTCGGGCGTGCCGCTGCGCGGAATGCTCGCGGATGCAGAGCCGCTCGACCGTGAACCCGCTCGCGCTCACGCAGGCGGCCACCGCATCGCCGATGCCGCCCGCGGCGTAGTGATCCTCGACGGTGATGATCCGCTTGGTGTCGCGCGCGCATCGCAGCAGCGAGCGCGAGTCGATCGGCTGCAGCGAATAGAGATCGATCACGCGGATCGCTGATGCCGATCTTCTGCAGCTGATCGTACGCCTTGAGCGCCTCGAACACCGTGATGCCCGCGCCGATGATCGTCGCGGCGTCGTTCGCGCTCTCACGCAGGACCTTCAACCCGCCGACGGCGAACGATCTCGTCGGCGACCGTAGATGACCGGCGTCTTCGGCCGCGCTGGTCCGCATGTAGGCCGGGCCGGGATGGTAGGCCATCAGCGCGAGCAGCCGCTCGGTGCTCATCGCGTCGCACGGGTAGAGGACCGTCGATGTTCGGCTGCGCGCGCATCATCGCGAGATCTTCGAGCGCCATCTGCGACGGGCCGTCCTCGCCGATCGACACGCCGGCGTGCGACCCGGCCATCTTGACGTTCGACGTTGCTGATGGCACGCCATCCGGATGAAGTCGTACGCGCGCGTGAGGAACGCAGGCGAAGGTGGACGGGAACGGGATGGCGCCGCGGGCGGCGAGCCCCATCGCGGCGCCGATCATCACCTGCTCGGCGATGAAGTTCTGGAAGAAACGATCGCGGATGCTTCTTCTCGAACTTGTCGCTGAACGTCGAGTTCTTCACGTCGGCGTCGAGCGCGACAATCCGCTCGTCAGCCGTCACCGAGCTTGGCCAGCGCGGTGCCGTACGCTTCGCGCGTGGCCACGCTGTCGCCGATCTTGTACGCGGGCGTCCCGACGGTGCCCTTCGTCGGCGGACTCGAGGCCTGCTCTTGTCGCGGCGCGTGCCGGCCCGTCGGGAAGCGGCGCAGGTTCGTCCTCGGGCACGAGCTGCGACTCGAGCTCCGGCGAGCGCGTTATCGAGCTCCTCGCCCTTCTTGAACGCCTTGCCGTGCCAGCCGTCCTTGCCCTCGGCAATCGAGACGCCTTTGCCCTTGAGGGTGCGGGCCAGAATCATCGTCGGCTGCCCTTTCGTGCGGCGCGCCTCCTCGAACGCATCGAGGATCGCCGCGAGGTCGTGCCCATCGATGACGATCGCGTGCCAGCCGAAGGCACGCCAGCGTCGGCGAGCGCCTCCATGTCGTGCTGCCACATGGTCGGACCGGCTCTGCCCGAGGCCGTTGACGTCGGTGATGCCGCACAGCGAGTCGAGACCGTCGTGCGCCGCAGCGTCTGCCGCTTCCCAGACCGAGCCTTCAGCCGATTCGCCGTCGCCGAGCAGCGCATAGGTGCGGTAGTCGGATTTGATGCGCCGCGCGTTGAGCGCCGTGCCGACGGCCGCGCAGATGCCCTGGCCAAGCGAGCCCTGTTGCCACGTCGACGAATGAGCAGTCGCGGTGTCGGGTGTCCCTCGAGATCCGAATCGAATGCGCCGCAGCGTGAGCAGGTCTGTCGCGGTCGAAGCAGCCCGGCCTCGGCCCATGCCGCGTAGAGGATGGGCGCGGCGTGTCCCTTCGACGAGCACGAAGCGGTCGTTATCGGGGTTCTGAGGGTTGCGCGCGATCGTAGCGCATTTCCGCAGAAGAACAGCGCCGCGACGATGTCGGCGGCGGACGCGCAGGAGGTCGGGTGGCCGCTTCCTGCTTCGCTGGTCGCGCGGACACAATCGATGCGCAGCCGCGTGGCGACGTTCTTCAACGCGGCAACGCGTGATGAGGCTTGGACGGGCACAAGGTCAGGAAACCTCCGGAAAGGCCGATAAACACGGGTCTACAGGCCCGCCATAGTAGCCAGAAGGAACTCGTCATCGACGACCTCACCATCACTGCGGGATCGGCCGCAGGGGCGCTCTATCGGCACCTTGACGAGTTGAGCAGCGCGAGTTGAGTTTTACTGCCCGCGCGGCGTCTGCGAAACCGCCCACTATAATCACCGGATGCTCGCGCTCCGGTACTCTACGATCCTCGCGCTCGTCGTGTGGCTCGGCGGAATGGTGATGCTCGGCGCCATCGTGGCGCCGACGACCTTTGAAGTCCTGCAGGCGAGCGCGCCGGATCGGAAGGACGGGGAACTGGCGGGCGCGCTGTTCGGGTCGATGCTGTCGCGATTTCACTACGTCGCGTACAGCGCCGGCGCGCTGATGCTGCTGACGCTCCGGGGCGATGCGGGTCCTCGGCCCGCGGCCAGCGCACAGTGGTCTTCGCGCCATCATCGTGATCGTGATGCTCGCCGTCGCGTCTCTATTCCGGCGTCGTCGTGCTGCGTCAGATTGACGCGGTGCAGGCCGACGCCGGCGGACTCCCGTCTCGGCTTCCGGCCGCCGACGCGCGGCGCATCCGCTTCGACTCGCTGCACCTGTTGTCGACCCGCCTGATGATGTTCAACATCGCAGGCGCCCTGGTGCTCCTCTACTGGGAAGCGCGCGAATAACCACGTGGCCAAACACCGCATCACGCTGATTGCCGGGCGACGGCATCGGCCCCGAAGTCACCGGCGCCGTCGTCACGATTCTCGAAACCGCCGGGCTGCGACGTCGAGTGGGAGCGCACCTGGCCGGCGTGCTCGCGCTCGCGAGCACGGTTCGACGCTGCCGGCGGAGCTGCTCGAGTCGATCCGCCGCAACAAGGTCGCGCTCAAGGGGCCGGTGACGACGCCGGTCGGCGGCGGGTTCACCAGCGTGAACGTCGGGCTGCGCAAGGCGCTCGATCTCTTCGCCAACCTGCGGCCGGTCTGGAACATTCCGTCGGTGCCGCCTCGCGCTACGAGGGCGTCGATCTGGTGATCGTGCGCGAGAACACCGAGGATCTCTATGCCGGCCTCGAGCACGAGGTCGTGCCGGGCGTGGTCGAGAGCCTGAAGATCATCACCGACGACGCGTCGACGCGCATCGCGCGAGTTCGCGTTCGAGCTACGCGCGCCGCCATGGCCGCAAGCGCGTCACCGCGGTCCACAAGGCGAACATCATGAAGCTGGGCGACGGCCTGTTCCTGCGACAGTGCGCGCAGGTCGTCGCGGCGCAGTATCCGGACATCACGTACGACGACCGCATCGTCGACGCCGCGTGCATGCATCTGGTGATGAACCCGGCGCAGTTCGACGTGCTGCTGCTGCCGAATCTCTACGGCGACATCGTGTCGGATCTCTGCGCCGGGCCTGGTCGGCGGCCTCGGCGTCGTGCCCGGCGGCGAACCTCGGCACCGAGATCGGCGTGTTCGAGGCGGTGCACGGCAGCGCGCCCGACATCGCCGGCACAGAACCTGGCCAACCCGATGGCCCTGCTGCTCTCGGCGCTGCTGATGCTGCGGCACATCGGCGAGGGACGCGATCGCCGATCGCATCTCGCGCGGCGCTCGGCCGGCGTGCTCGCCGACGGACCAGGTCCGCACGCGCGATCTCGGCGGCACGCGCCAGCACGACCGAGTTCACCGACGGCGATCTGCCGCCGGCTCGCGGCCTGACGACCAGCGCCTGCAGCGTCAGCGTGCAACCGGTCGGGCACGAAAGCTCGGACCTGGATGGTATAGTCGGGCTGCTGATGCTCGACGAGATCACCCAGGCGGTCCTGTCCCGGACGAAGTCGTCGCGCTACCTGGACGGCAGCCACGGGCGAGCGCGGCGACGACGCGCGAGCGCATCAACGGGCTACCTCGACGAGCTGCGGACGACGCAGCGCTATTCGATCTACACGCGCGCTCAAGCATCCGCTCTATCCGATCCTCCGCAAGATCGAGCGGCATCGGCGAGACACGTCGAGCGTCGTGCAGGCCGCCGCGCGCGGCGGCCGCGTCGTCTACGCCTCGAACCACCGCAGCCACATCGACTACCTGGTCGAGCCGCTGGTGCTCGACGACAACGGCATCCGCCCGCCGATCATCGCCGCCGGCATCAACCTGTTCGGCGGCCCGCTCGGCCTGCTGCACCGCCACGTCACCGGCGCGATTCCGATCCGCCGCAACACGAAGGACCCGGCGTACCTGATCACGCTGAAGGCGTACGTCGCGGAGCTGCTGCGACGCACGACCTCTTCTTCTATCCGGAAGGCGGGCGCAGCTACAGCGGCGAGCTGAAGACGCCCGAAGACCGGGCTGCTGCACGCGGCGCTGCAGGCCGACGTACCGCGGATGGTCGATCGTGCCGACCGGCGGTGGCCTACGACCTCGTGCTCGAGGATCACATCCTCGCGCGCCAGGGCGTGAAGCGGACGCAGCGGCCGTTCAGCCGCGAGCTCGCCGAGATGGTGCGCTACGCCGTCGGCTACCGCTCGCGCGCCGTTCGTCACCTTCGGCAAGCCGATTCCGCTCGACGGCGTCGATCCGAAGTCGCGCCGCGACGTGCTCGACCTCAGCGCACACGATCGATGACAGCGATCGGGCGGCTCTACAAGGTGCTGCCGACGGCGGTCATCGCCAACGCGATGCGGCCGTCGATCACGCGGCGCGAGCTCGGAGTCGCGCGCCGACGCGATGCTCGACACGCTGCGCGTCGGCGGGCGCCAATCTCGGCGTGCACACCGGCGCCGAAGCGACGCCGAAGCGCCATCGAGCCGCTCGAGGCGCGCGGCATCATCGTCGCTGACCGCGGACGCGATCCGCGTCCGCGATCGCAACGTCCTGCGCTACTACGCCCGCGGCGCTCGACCACCTGCTCGCGTCGCCGCTCTCGAACGAACTCACTACGTCATTAATATGCGCTGGGTGCCAAAGCGCTGTTTTACGCGCTGTCGCGGCAATGCCACGCTCAAGCGCCTTGCGTCGACGTACGGCATGCGCGTCGCCCGACAGCTTCGCGCGGCGCTTCATCGCCGGCGAAACCGTCGAGGAGGCGATCGAGGCGGCTCGCGCCGCATCAGGCGGAGTGGCCTGCATCCTCACGCTCGACTACCTCGGCGAGAGCGTGCGCACGCTCGAAGGAAGCCGATGCGGCGACGCGCGAGCACGTTCGATCTGCTCGACGTGATCGTGGCATCCGGCATCGAGCGGAACATCTCGCTGAAGCTGACGCAGCTCGGCGCGGGCGTCGATCGCGCGACGTGCGTCGACAACCTGCGGCGCATCCTCGAAGCCGCGCCGGCCGCACGGATTCTTCGTCCGCATCGACATGGAGAACTCGCCGTGGACGCAGCTGACGCTCGATGTCTTCGAGACGCTGTGGCAGCAGGAGTACCGGAACATCGGGATCGCGCTGCAGGCGGCGCTCTACCGCAGCGAGCAGGACGTCGCGCGCATGAATGAGCTTGGCGCGCGTGTCCGGCTGGTCAAAGGGCGCATACAAGGAGCCGCCGACGGTCGCGTATCGGCGGAAGACAGACGTCGACGCGGCGTTCGTCCGACTGATGCAGCTGCTGCTCGATGGCGGAACGTATCCTGCCATCGCCACGCACGATCCGGTGATGATCGACGCCGACCCGGTCCCACGCCCAGCAAGCGCGGACCTCGCGAAATGACCGCTTCGAGTTCCAGATGCTGTATGGAGTCCGACGCGACCTCCAGGCGCGCTGGCAGCCGACGGCTGCATCATGCGGCTCTACATCCCGTTCGGACGCGAGTGGTTCCCGTATTTCATGCGGCGCCTCGGTGAGCGACCGGCCAACCTCGGCTTTGTCGTCCGCGGATCCTCGCAGGAACGCCAGTACCCGCTCAGACTGAGCCGCGCTTACCCAGCCGGCGGCTTGCTCTGGCCACTGATGGGCATCGCTGTTCACACTTCAGACAGATGCGCGTGGGATCCAATCACTCCCATGACTTGTTTGAGGGATAAATACGGCGGCGGGCCGTTAAGACCGCTCGTCACTCCTAATCGTTAATCCATTCAGTAGCAATGGTTTACGAATCACACGCCAAGCGTGGCATTTGTCTTGAAGTGTCGAGTTTGTCAAACCGAGGTCCGGCAACAACAGGTGCCAACAGGCGTCATATCGGCCAGGAGTTGGAAAGGGGTTTCGCGGGCAATGGTTACCGATAAGGTTCGGCAATTCCTTGAGGTCTCCACGGACATGACGCACTCCTGCACTTCGAGGGTGGGCGCATGTCACTGCAGTGCACCTCGTGCGGATTCGAGACGCCGGGGTGGGATCTTGCGGACGGGCAAAAGCCGCCGCACACTGCTGAATTCGAATCTTCGCAGGTCGCGCGAATGCCGCTCGTCGACGATCGCCGCGTCGCGTGAGCACGAAGCAGCCATCATTGACATCGAGCATGAGGCAGAAAGAGCCGGGCGGCCGCCCGGCTCTTTTTGTCTACGCGGAAGGATAATTTGCGCGTGCCGGATCTCGACGCCTCGGTGGATATCGCGCGCCGCGTCGCGCGGCGGTCGCCGATGCGGGCGGCCGCGCGCTTGTCGTCGGTGGATGGTACGCGATCGGCTGCGTGGGCGGCCGTCCAACGATATAGACATCGAAGTATTCGGCATCGCGCAGGATCGATTGGCGCTCCCTCCTTGTGCCGCTGGGACGGGTCGAGCCAGTCGGCCAGAGCTTTCCGGTCTACAAACTGGTGCCACTCCGGCGGTAGCGCCGGCGAGATTGACGTCGCGCTGCCTCGGCGCGAATCAAAGCGCGGACGCGGTCACAAAGGGTTTCGAGGTCCACGGCGATCCCTCGATGTCGGTTGCGGAAGCGGCGCGACGCCGCGACTTCACCATCAACGCCATCGCGTCGGGATCCGCTGGCCGAGGTACGAAGACCCCTTCGATGGCCAGGCGGACCTGGCGCGCCGGCTCCTGCGCGCGGTGACCGAAGACGTTTGCGGACGACAGCCTGCGTGCGCTTCGCGCCGTGCAGTTTGCCGCGCGTTTTGAGTTTCGCGCTCGACGAGACGACCGCAGCGCTCTGTCCGCGAGCTGGCGCTCGACGATCTACCCGCCGAACGGATCTGGGGCGAGATCGAGAAGCTTCTGTTGCAGGCCGACCATCCGTCGATCGGCTTCCGGCTCGCGCTCGATCTCGGCGTCATCAGACGAGTCCTTCCCGGAGCTGCTCGTCGCCTGGTCGGCTGCGAGCAGGAGCCGGAGTGGCACCCGGAGGGTGACGTCTGGACGCACACGTTGATCGTCATCGACAAAGCGCGCGAGTTGAACGGCGACCTCGATCGGCCGCGCCTCATTACGCGTGATGCTGCGGCGCCGTCTGCCACGACCTCGGCAAGCCGCCGACGACGGCGGTGATCGACGGACGCATCCGGCTCGCTCGATCATGAACAGGCGGGCGTTGAGCCGACGCTCGCGCTGCTCGACCGCTTGAACGTCCACTAGCATCGATGGCTTCGATGTTCGCGGCACAGGTTGTCGGACTCGTGGCGCACCACCTCAAGCCGGGGCGTTTCACAAAGCCGCGAACGTCACCGACGGCGCGTTTCGCCGGCTCGCGCAGAAGGTCGATCTCGAAGCTGCTCGCGCGCCTTGCCCGCGCCGACTGCCTCGGGCGGACCGGGCACTTCGACTGCTCCGCGATGGACTGGTTCATCGAACGCGCGCGCGACGCTTGGCGTCGAACATCGTCCGCCAGCGCCGCTGCTGCTTGGTCGGCATCGTGCTGGCGCTGGGCCTCGCGCCAGGCCGCGCGTCGGCGAAGTCCTCAAGCAGGTCTATGAAAACAGCTCGACGGCGAGGTCACGTCAGTCGGAGGCAGGAATCGAAGAAGCACGGCGGCTCATATCCGCCTGTGCGCTAGCCCGTGATGTATTTCGCGTAATCCTCTGGCGAAACATTTCCGCCAGAGATGATCGCGACGACGCTGTCTCCGGCAGGTCTGCTGGCGCAACACGGCGGCGACACTGGCGGCACCGCTCGGCTCGGCAACGACGTTTGCATGGTCAAAGAGCCATTTCACAGCGGCCTCGGATCTCGCTCGCTCACCGTCAATACGTCGTCGACCAGCGCCTGCACGTGCGCGAACGTGAGGTCGCCGGGACGAATCGACAGCAGGCCATCGGCGATGCTCGCCGTCTTCGGCAGCGTCACGGGATGCCCTGCCGCGCGTGACACGGTCATCTTTGGCGCCCCTTCGGGCTCGACGCCGATCACGCGCGTCGCGGCGCAGCGACTTCACCGCGACCGACACGCCGGAAATGAGTCCACCGCCACCCATCGGGACGTACACCGCCGAAACCGCAGGGTACTGCTCGACAATCTCGAGGCCGCACGTCCCCTGTCCCGCGATAATCCATGGATGATCGAACGGCGGCACCATCGTGAGCCCGTGGGCCGCCGCCTCGGATTCGGCACGCGCCTTCCGATCGAGCACGGTGGTTCCGGCAAAGAGCACTTCGGCGCCAAGGCGCTCCGCACCCTCGACCTTCACGCGCGGAGCCGTCTCGGGCATCACGACGACCGCGCGGATACCGAGCAGGCGCGCGGCGAGCGCCATCGCCTGTCCGTGATTGCCCTGACGAATAGGTGATGACCCCGGCTCCGCGCGCCTCGGCGGAGAGCTGCGCGAAGCATGTTGTAGCGCCACGAATCTTGAACGCGCCCGCCGGCTGCATGTTCTCGCATTTGATCGCAAACGGCCGGCTCGCCATTGATGCCGCCGACGTCGATGAGCGGCGTTCCGCCTGGCGACGCCCGCGATGCGCACGGCCGCAGCGCGAACGTCGTCGAGAGATCGAGCGAGGCTTGATGCAGCGCCGCCACGAGCCGCCTAGTATAGCCTTGCGTCATGGCGCGCTACACATTGGTCTACGGCATCCGGCTCGTCCCTGAAGGCGACGTTGACCGGAGTGGAGGAAGGCCGCTTGAAACCTCAAGAATGGAGCGGAGGCAGGACTGACGCTGCATACCATTGACGGGACGATTCCTCAACTCCGGCGCGCGCTCGACCGAAGTCTCGACGCCTTCTTCGATCTGCTCCCGGGAGCGGAGGACGAGGACCGTGGACGATGTCAGGGAACCCGCTTTGCACAATGCTCCGAGCGTGCCGGACTCGTCTGTTCCGACCTCGCCCGAAAAAGATCGGGCCCAGGTCGCCCAGGTTGTTCCTTTCGAGACTTGAACGATCGGCCTGGATCAGCGATCTGATCGACGCCGTCAAAGGCGTCTCCGGAAGGAGACCTCCGACCGGCTTCGTGGATGTCTACCTCATCGGCGATATCGAGAAAGACACGGCGCGCAGTGTCATTGAACGGCTTCGCGAGCTGGCCAACGACAACACGCGGCCGATGACCATCTACATCAACAGCGCCGGCGGCAACGTTACCGACGGGCTCGCGATTCACGACGCCATCGCGAGATCGTCGGCCGCGGACATCGAGGTCACGATCGTCGTCCAGGGATGGCGCACTCGATGGGCTCGGTCGCCTGCAGGCGGCGGCAGCGTCGGCCGCCGGCTCTCGTACCCACATTCGTGGATCATGATCCACGAGCCGGCGAAATGGGCGGGATGGCAGTCGACGTCGGCGGCGGCGCAGCACCTCGATCGTCTCAAGCAGATGCAGGCGCAGATCTATCAGATCCTCGCAGACGCGATCCGGCAAGCCGCTGCAGAAGATCATCCGCGACACCAAGCGCACGGACTTCTACCTCGACGCGAAGAGGGCGGTGGAGCACGGGCTTCGATTGACGGGATTGTCGAAGGAACGGTCAGCGCATCGGGACAGAACCCCTACGCCGCCTCGCGCCTCGTCCTGAACTCTTCCAGTAAGCGCGCGACGTTGCCGGCGACCGAGTGCAGCGACGGCGACCAGCCGAGCGCGCGGGCGCGTGGGCTCGCACGCGCTGATCGAGGGCGAGGGCGTCGGCATATGGGCCCCATCTTGGCGCGCGCCTCCGGCCAGCGGCACGTGACGCGACGTCGGGCCGCATTCTGGCATGCCTGGCAATCGAATCGACGATATCGCCGACGCTCTCGTCGGCCTCGTCGTTGGCGTGAAAGACGCCTGACGCGTCTCGGGTTGGTCGTCGACGCGAAGGTAGACGTCGGCCAGGTCCCTGCGCATAGACGCAGGGCCAGTGGTTTTCCTCGCCGATCACCCGAACCAGCCCATTTGCCGCGTCTTTCAGCATATCCGCGATGATTCCCCGGTTGCCGCCGTAGACGATGCCGGGCCGCACAACGACCGTTCGCGGCGTGCCGGAAACGGCCTGGCTCGAGCACCAGGCGCTCATGTGCCGGGCGCCAGGCGACGAGCGGTGTCGGCTTGAGCGGGCGCATCTTCGGCCACCGGAGCGGCAGTATCTCCCAGCACCCACACACCAGACGTGTGATACGAACGCGGCGGGTTTGCCCGGACGCCACGCGGCTGCTCGCGGCGGCAAGGAATGTGTCGATAGCCAGGCGATCGATCTTGTCGCGGCGCGAAGATCCGTCCAGCGCGGTGTGGACGATCACTCTGACCGCTCTGCTGCCGCGCGCATCGATGACGGTTTTTCGAGATCGCCAATCGACGGCACGCACGCCGCGGCTCGAGATGAACTCCGCCTCTCCGGATCGCGCACCAGCGCCAGTGACATCGTGTCCGCCCGCGAAGAAACGCTTCGATACCGACGATCCACGTAGCCGGTGGCGCCTGTGAGGAAGATCAGCATGGGGGCGCTTATTCTAATCGGACTTGGCGCTGCGATCGCGAGTTCTTGAACATTCAGATATTCGATCGTCAGTGGGTGATTTGACCCTAACCATCGATCTTCTCAGTAGAGTTGGCACGTGTATCCGCCTGAGACGATCGAGGTCCTCGACAGGCATCGGTTCGATGTCGAGGCACTCGGTCGTTCACCTCCGAGGCCGCATCGCCGGTCTCGAGCCGCCGTTCGTCGTCCGCGAATTCCGGGGCGGTCAATCGAATCCAACCTACTACGTAAGCGGCGCGGACCTGCTTGCCTCGCCGAAGCTGCAGAGCCGCGAAGGCGGGTCAGGTCCGCGAGATTCGTCCTCCGCCGAAAGCCACCCGGACCATTGCTCCCGTCGGCGCACGCGATCGAACCGCGAATATCAGGTGATGACCGCTGCGCGCGGCAGCGGCGTGCCCGTTCCTGGTGGAGACGTACTGCTGTGCGACGACCTGAGCGTCATCGGCACGCCGTTTTTCGTCATGGTATATCAGCCGGGCATCCAATGATCGATGCGACGCTCGCCGATCGCTCGCCGGACGATCGCCGCGCGATTTACCGGTCGATGATTGAAGTGCTTGCCTGCCTGCACATGGTGGATTGGCGCGCGTCGGCCTCCTCGAACTATGGAAAACCGGGCAACTACATCGCGCGGCAGTGCATCGCTGGACGGCGCAGTATCGCGCGTCGGAAACAGAGCGGATTGACGCCATGGAGCGTCTGATCGCCTGGCTTCCCGCGCATACTCCCCGCGGATGACGCCGCGGCGATCGTGCACGGCGACTATCGCCCTGGAAACCCGCTGCTGCATCCAACCCAACCAGCGCGTGGCCGCGGTCATCGACTGGGAGCTATCGACAATCGGGCATCCGCTGGTCGACCTGGACATCACGCGCTGATATTTCGCACCGGGCCGGAAGACTTTCGGCGCGTTTCGCGGACCGGCCGACGCCCGCGGGCATTCCGAGCGAAGCGGATCACCTGCAGACCTATTGCCGGATCACGGGACGAACGTCGCCTTTGCCCTGAGTGGGAATTCTATGTCGCGTTCGCGATGTTTCGCTTCGCGGCAATCTTCAGGGAATCATGGGGCGCGTCGTCGCGGGAACGGCCAATGATCCTGACGCGCGCAGCACCGGAGCGATCGCGCGAGGCCGGCTCGCGGAGCGAGCGTGCGCCCTGCTCAATATCTGAACGCACTACTGCAGCTTGACGAGCAGCTGATTGGAATCGAGCTGCCAGCGGTCGGCGATGTCACGCACGTTGTGGTTGTAGATGACGAACAGGTCACCCAGCGCGGAACGTCCATCGCAGCTTCGAGTTGGTACCAATCGACCTGCTCTGCGTGTCGCACTGCCAGTAGCTGCTGATCTGCATATCCGGCGACACGTTGAACCGCACGCGCGTGCCGCTCACCGCCTGCACGAAGCGACCTTCCCGGAGATCGCCGACGTCGCGCTCGCCTGTCAGCTCGATGGCGACGAGCGCCGATGGATGCCACGCGCCCTGTCCAGATGACTCTGATTGAGCGTGCCCGTGTAGAACCCGCCGAACCACCACGTCAGCTGCCCGCTCAGCGCGCGCTTCGCAGCGGTGCCGACTTCCGCGCGGTAGCGCGCGCCAGTGATACGCCCCGGCGGAATCCGACATTGTCGGCGACGGCGAACGGCTGCACGAGGCGCTCGCCTGTCGGGACGACGTTGATTTCGCACGCGATCGCCGGTCGCGAAGCGCCAGTTGAACGGTATGAGCTGGGTCGCGGTAACTCTCCCAGCTTGCCGCTCAGAGTCGGTGATCACGTGGATGCTGCAGTTCGTGCTCCATCTGCCGAAGCCAGCCGTCGCACTTGGGCGTGTTGGTCGCCTGCAGGCGGTGGTAGAACATCGCGCGGCGCGGCACGAAACCGAGCGATGGATCGAAGCCGTCGCCCACGCGCATCGTCGATGCGATGAGCTCCCACAGATCGTTCGGGTAATCGATGCGGAGCGCCCATCGCGCTCCGATCGCCCGTCGCGCCCTGGCGATCCATCAGCAGCGCCCACGCACCGGCGCACGCAGGTTCTTGTCGCCGCGGAAATGCGACGTCTGGAACGTGAAGTCCGGGCCGACGAGCCAGCTGCCCGCACGACCCAGCGGATCGCCGACGTTCGCGATGATGCCCGACAGACGACTCGCGCCCAGGATGTTCGCGCTTGATGCGCGCCGAGCCCATCGACGCGGCGGGCGCGAGTCCCTGCGCGTCGCGCGTCCGCGTCACCACGCCGCCCGACGTTTGTCTCGCCAATGCGGCCGTTGATCTTGGTTCCGAACAGAATCGGCTGCTCGCGCCCCGACACGAGGCCGATGCGGCGGCTGAAGAACGGAATCACGTCGTTGCCGAGGCCGAGACCGAAGCTGAAGATGTCGGACCCTTCGAGGAAAAACGTGCGCGTTTCGGGAAAGAACAGCGGAAAGCGCGTCAGGTTCGTGCGGCGCGTATCGACTTCCGATTCCGCGAAGTCGGTATTGATCGAGAGCGATGACACATAGGTTCGAGCCGACGCGCTGCGTGACGTCGAGACTGACGTCGCCGTGCGATCCGACCGCGCTCGCCCGGGAGCCGTTGATGCCGCCTCCGGCCGTGATCGCAGGCCGCACCGCAGAGACCGCGACCCTGCGACAGCGCCGGCAGATCCGTGATGAGGCCGGCGCGGCTGCGTCTGCGTCAGCTTCCAGTCGCGCTGTGGGCTCGCCCATCGATCGGTTTCCTGCAGCCGCTGGATGCGGCGCTCGATGTTGAAGTGCCAGCTGGTCAGATCCTTCTTGAACGCCAAGCGTCTGCGTCGGAATCCAGATTTCGGCGGACCATCCCGTCGCGTCGCGATGGGTCGCCGCCATCCAGATGCCGTCCCAGTTGCTGTTCTCGCTGTCGCCGCCTGGATTGATCAGCGCGTCGTAGCGCGCGCCGCCAGGATTGACCTGGAAGACGTAGCCCGAGCGGCCGTCGAGAAACGTGTCGAGGACGATCTTGATGTTGTCCTCGTTGCGCAGCGAGCCGTCGCGCTGCTTCGTGAAGGTGACGATATCGCCGGCGTTCGGGATCGTCGCAGACCACGCCGATGAAGATTTCAGCTGGCCGAACCAGCAGATCGAACGGTCGTCGCCGCTGCTGGCACGCCACCCTCACTCGGCTCGATCATCGTGAAGGCGGAGATCGATTCGACCACGGTCCATGCCGCTTCGTCGAACAGTCCGTCGAGGCGAATGTTTCCCGCCGACGTCCCGACGCGAAGCGACGGCACCTCAGGCGTCTGCCCCGCGGCCACAGAAGCGGTGCAGAGCACGACCGTCAGCGAGACGAACAACAGCACGTCTGCTTATTCATGTGGGAATGGCCGGTGCCGCCACACGAATGCATTGCATACGCGGCGGACGCAGGCCGAGTTTAGCTGCGGATTATGACCGAATGATGAACGATGCGTTACTGATACTTCCGCAACTCGAGCCGCGCGATGTGCCGGCGGTGCACTTCATCCGGCCCGTCGAGGATGCGCATCGTCCGCGCGGTGCGCGGCGAGATAGCGCAGTGGAAACACCTGGCTGACGCCCGCCGCGCCGAACAACTGGATAGCCCAGTCCAGGACGCGGACCGTCATCTCGGGAACCGCGACTTTGATCGCGGCGGATCGCCTGGCTGCGCGGCCTTGTTTCCCGACGTGTCCATCATCCACGCGGCGTGCAGGACGAGCAGACGCGCGCGATCGATCTCGATTCGCGCCTGCGCGATGCGCTCCTGCGTGATGTCGTTATCGCTGAGCGGCTTGCCGAACGCGACACGCTCGCGTGCACGGCGGCACATCAGCTCCAGGGCGCGCTCGGCGACGCCAATCTGCCGCATGCAGTGGTGGATGCGGCCCGGACCGAGGCGACCCTGCGCGATCTCGAATCCGCGCCCCTCGCCGAGCAGCAGATTCGACGCCGGCACGCGAACGTTCTCGAAGAGCACGTCTCCATGCCCGTGCGGCGCATCGTCATAGCCGAAGACGTCGAGCATGCGCACGACGGTGACGCCGGGCGCGTCGCGCGGCACGAGGATCATCGATTGCTGCTTGTGCCGATCGCGATGACCGGGATCGGTCTTGCCCATGAAGATCAAGATCTTGCAGCGCGGATCGCCGATGCCCGACGTCCACCACTTGCGCCCGTTGATGACGTACTCGTCGCCGTCGCGAACGATCGACGCCTGGATGTTGGTGGCATCAGACGACGCGACGTCCGGTTCGGTCATCGCGAACGCCGAGCGGATCGTTCCGTCGAGCAGCGGCGCGAGCCATTGCATCTTCTGCGCGTCGGTGCCATAGCGCACCAGCACTTCCATATTGCCGGTGTCGGGAAACGAGCAATTGAATACCTCGGGCGCGATGGGCGACCGCCCCATCAGCTCACACAGGGGCGCGTATTCCACGTTGGGGAGTCCGGGACCGAACTCGCTCTCCGGAAGGAATAGGTTCCAGAGACCTTCGCTGCGCGCCTTGGCCTTCAGTTCCTCCATGATCGGAGGAATGGTCCAGCGCGATATCGATGCGGCCAGCTGCTCCGCGTACTTCGATTCATTCGGCAAGACGTGCGCATCCATGAACGCGCCGAGTTGCTCCAGGTACGCTTCGACCGCGCGCTTGAACTCAAAAGTCCATTCGTCGAATCCCGAGTCCCGAATCCCGAATCCCGGCTCAGATTTCCCACACGCGTTCGCGATCGTAGAACGTGATCGTCGCCATCTTCGCTGACCTTCAGCACGGGGCCGAACCTGCTCGCCGTCATCGCCGCCGTCGTCCGTGCGCCTTCAATGATGCCGCCCTGTCTCCGACTCCTCCTCCGACGGTCGGATGCCGCAGGATGGCGCCTGCGGCTAACAACCGCCCGCCGGAGTCGACCACAATCGCGCCGTCGAGCGACGCGAGCGTGAAGAGCACGCTGGGATCCGAGATCGATGTCGCGCGTTCGTCCCTCGAGCAGGTGCAGGATCTCGCGGACGTGAGACGACACTGCCGGATCCCGGCATTTCGGTGCGATCGCAGACATCGGAGGCGATCCGCCGGACGCGACGAGCAGGCAGGACGGAATCGGCCGGATCACGCAGGACGACGAAGAGCGCGCCCTCGCGAGCGTCGGCCAGGTCGAGCGCCGTCTGAAACAGCCGCAGTGCAAGCAGAGGGTTGCCGACCGCCTCCGTCCAAATCTCGAACTTCGCCTTCAGGTCAAGGAGGTGCCAGGCCGCACCGTGGAATGCGAACACTTCCGCGCCTTCCGCGAAGACTTTGATCTCGCGCGACGGACTCAGCACGACGCAGACGCTGCGTTGCTCGAGCGTCGCGCGCGCATGGGCTTGGTACGCCTGTGCGCCAGGCACGTCGAGAATGGCGTCAGGACACAGCTGCGCGGCTCCACCGGTCGATGTCGATGATGTCGAGGAGCCGGCCTGTCGGCGTCCGCGAGGAACATCGTGCGCACGCCGTCGGCGAGCCGGAAGAAGCTCTTGATCGACGCGAGCGATTCGACGTGTGACGGCGCCGCGCGATGCTCGCGGACAGATCGGGCCGGCACGGATCGTGAGCGCCGCCAAGGAGCAGGACCCCGGTCGAGATCGGCCGGTTCTCGTAGGTGGACAACGCGGCGACGCGAAGCATCTCGATGATCGAGGCGATCCGGTCGACCCGGTGCTCGCCGCTATCAATCAAATACGGACGTTCATCGAAAAAGGCGCCGACGTAGCAGATCTTCGAGCGGCCCCGGAACAGCTCGCCACGCTCGGCCGCCTGCTCCGGATTGAGAATACGCGTTGTACGCGCGCACCGACAACCGCCACGATGGCGCGCAGCATGCGGATCTTGGTGCGGCGTGAACGTGCTGCGCCCGGGCATGCGCAGCGTGTATCCCGCCCCGCTCCACGAAATCAGCGTGAGCGTAGACGGATCGACGATCGACTCGATCGTCAGAGGCGCGATCCGATGGCGTGGAGCGTGACGGCTCGACCTCGAGCGTCGCGCGCCGGAAGAACTGCCGCAACGCGGACTGCAGCACGCCTTCATAGAACACGCCGAGCGCGAGAGCGGGCGGAAGAGACATGCTAATGTGGCGGGTCCAACAGAACCCGCCACTCCACAGCATAATTCACTGGTGCAGCGCGACACGCTGATCGATTTCTTCCGCGACCTCATCACCATCCGCGGCGAGTTCCTCGTCTATCGACGACGGCTATCGGCAGGCGTGGCCACAGCTACGAGGATGTCGGACGCGCGGCCCGTGCGTTTGCGGCGCGGCTGGCGGCGGCCGGCTTCGGCAAGGGCGATAAAGTCGTGTTCTGGGGCGAGAACCGTCCGGAATGGATCGCGTGCTACTGGGGCTGCCTGATCTCCGGCGTCATCGTCGTTCCGATCGACTACCGGTCATCGCCCGACTTCGTCTCAAGGTGCGTGGCGTGGTCGAGGCGCGCGTCGTGCTGGTCGGAGAAGACGTAACAATCGAAGCAACGGCGTCGGACGCCCATTTCGTCCGGCACGGCTGTCTCGCGAACGTTGACTGGCATGGCCGACGGGCCGATGCCGGCAGATCGCGGTCTCGCGCGACGACATCATCCAGATCATCTTCACGTCCGGCGCGACAGCGGAGCCGAAGGGTGTCGTCATCCGCCATCGCAACGTGCTCGCGAACATCATTCCCGGTCGAGCGCGAGATTCTGAAGTACCCGGAAATACGCGCGGCCCTTTCATCCGCTCCGATTCCTGAACTCTGCTGCCCCTCAGCCATATGTTCGGGCAGTCGATGGCGACCAACATCCCGCCGATGGTGCGCGGCGACGCGTCATCTTCACGCGCAGCTTCAACCCGCACGACATCCAGCGATTGATCAAGTCGCGGCGAATCTCGGTCCTCGTGTGCGTGCCGAAGATTCTCGACGTCTTGCGTGACACACGTAACGCGCGCGTGGCCGGAATCGAGCGAAGCCGCCGCCCGTGGGCATCTCGATTCCCGGCCGGTGGTGGCGCTACCGGCGCGTCCACTCGGCATTCGGCCTGAAGTTCTGGGCCGTTCGTCGTCGGCGCGGCGCCGCTGCCGCCGGACCTCGAAGAGTTCTGGCGGCGCATCGGGCTTCGCCGTTATTCAGGGCTACGGTCTCACTGAAACCGCGCCGATCGTCACGCTCGAACCATCCGTTCAAGACAAGCAAGGGATCGGTCGGCACACCGATCGAAGGCGTCGAAGTGCGCATCGCGGACGACGGCGAGATTCTCGTGCGCGGCGAGAACGTGACGAGCGGCTACTACGAAAATCCCAACGCCCAAGTCCCAAAGCCCAAATCTCAAGACGACCGCGTCTTCGACGCGGAAGGCTGGTTTCACACTGGCGATATCGGGGAACGCGACGAGCAAGGACGCATGTTCATCAAAGGCCGTAAGAAGGAAATGATCGTCACGCCCGAGGGGCTCAACGTGTTTCCCGAGGACGTCGAGCGCGTGCTGAACGAGCTGCCAGGCGTCCGCGATTCCGCGGTCGTCGGGCGTCGCGGATGCCGGCGAGGAGCACGTGCACGCAGTCCTGGTGCTCGCGCCAGGTGGAGAGCGCGACGGATCGTCCGCGATGCCAACCGTCAGCTGCCAGGATCATCAGCGGATTCGCGCCGCGTCGGTCTGGACGACCGGCGATTTGCCACGCACCGAAGGCACTCGCAAGCTGAAACGGGCGGCGATTCGCGATTGGGTCCAGTCAGGGCGAGCAAGCCGGTCGCGGCCACGTCAGGAGCGACTCGCTGGAATCGCTCATCGCGCCGCTTTGCGCACGGCCGCGACGTGAGCGGCGCGACGACGCTCGAGGAGCTCGGCCTCAGCTCGCTCGAGCGAGTGGAGCTGATGATTGCGCTCGAGGATCGCTTTCAGACGCGGCTCGACGAGGGACGGTTCTCGGAAGCGGCAGCGTCGCCGATCTGAAGCAGCTCGTGGAACAGCCGGCGCCCGCTGACGAGGTCGCGGAACCAGTCGACTTCCCGTCGTGGAACCGTACGTGGCCGGTGCGGATCATCCGACGGCTGCTCGCTGGCCACCTGGATCCTTCCGCTCGCGCGCGTCTTCGCGTGGGCGCGCGTCGAGGACGCGAGCACCTGCGCGATCTCGAAGGGCCGGTCATCTTCGCCGCCAACCACCAAAGCCATATGGACGTGCCCGTCATTCTCGCCGCGCTGCGCCGGCGCATGCCGCGCGCGCGTCGCGCCCGCGATGGCGAAGGAATTCTTCAAGGCGCATTTCTTTCCCGAAGGACATACGTGGCGGCAGCGCTTCACCGACCTCGGTGAACTATTACCTCGCGGCGTTCTACTTCAACGCGTTCCCGCTGCCGCAGCGGGAAGCGGGCGCGCGGCAGACGCTGCACCTACGTGGGCGAACTGACCGGCGGCGGATGGTCGGTCTTGATCTTTCCGGAGGGTGAGCGGTCGACGACCGGGCACCATCAAGCCGTTTCGCGGCGGCATCGGGATGATGGCGTCCCGGCTGGACGTACCGGTCATGCCCGTGAGGCTCGATGGTGTCGACCGGGTGCTGCACCCGAAGGCAAAAATGGCGACGCCGAGGCGGGTTCGAGTGGCATTTGGCGCACCCGTTCGTCTGCGCGGCGACGAATATGCGTGGAACTCGCTGCGGAAGTCGAACGCCGCGTCAAAGCTTGTGAAATATTGAGTTTTCAGAGCGTTGCGCGACCGTCTGACGTGTGGCACACTCGTTGCTAGAATTGCGTGAAAGGATGAGCTATTGAGCAAAGACGATCTGATCGACATGCAGGGGAACCGTGGTGGCGGTGCATTCCGGCGGTCTGTATCGAGTGCAGTGTGATGCCGGACACGGAAGTGCTCGCGCCAGTTGAGCGGCCGGATGCGGCGATTCCGTATCAAGGTCGTTCCCGGTGACCGCGTGACGGTTGGCGTCTCTCCTACGATCCGGTCCGCGGCATCATCACCTTCCGCGCACGATAGTCACTGGTGACACTTCAACCCAACGCATCATCACCCAAAGCGCGTCGCAGCCGCCGCAGCAGCGAGCGGCGGCGGTCCGCTATCGCGGCGCCGCGGCAGGCGCAGCATAAGCCGGTTCACGTCGCGGCGGATCCGCCGCCGATGGCGTACGAGCCGGAACTGTTCGACCCGGCACCCATCGACTTCGATAGCGCTCGAAGCTCGACGCCCGCCTGCTGAACGGCATTCGCGACCTCGGGTGGGCTGAAACACGATCGGTGCAGACGGCGTGATCCGCTGGCGCTGGCTGGAAGACGATGTCATCGCGTGCGCCGGAGACGGGCACCGGCAAGACCGCGGCGTTCCTCGTTCCGATCCTTCAGAGGTTTTTGCGCGAAGGTCCAGTTCGAACACCGGCGACACGCGCATTGATTCTTGCGCCGACGCGCGAGCTGGCGGTCCAGATCGAAGACCAGGTCCAGGGCCTCACGTATCACACCAAGATTTCGAGCATCGCCGTTTTCGGCGGCGTGCCGATGACGCGGCAGGAGCGCAGGCGCTGAAAGCGAACGTCGACATCATCGTCGCGACGCCGGGCCGGCTGATGGATCACATGCGGCACAATTCGGTGAGCTTTACCGGACTGGAAGTGCTGGTGCTCGACGAAGCCGATCGCATGCTCGACATGGGCTTCTGGCCCGACGTGCAACGGATCCTGTCGGCGCTGCCCGCCAGTGCGGCAGACGCTTTGCTCTTCTCGGCGACCGATGCCGGCGGAGGTGCTGAAGCTGACGAAGGAGTTCCTGCACGATCCGAGTATGTGCAGGTCGGGCGCCGCGGCGGACCGGCGCAGACGATTACGCACGCGGTCAAGACCGTTCCCGCGGGCGAGAAGGCGCAGTGGCTCGCGCGCTGGCTGCGTGATGAAGCGACCGGCCCGGTAGCTGGTGTTCTGCCGGACGAAGATTGGCGCGGACCGGCTCGCGTCGCGCCTGATGCGGCATGGGAATCCGCACCGTCCGCGCTGCATGCCGATCGCACGCAGCAGCAGCGGATGGCTGCCGTCGAAGGTTTCAGGACCGGGACGTGCCCGGTGCTGCGTCGCCACCGACGTCGCGGCACGCGGCCTCGACATCGATGGCATCGCGCACGTGGTGAACTTCCGAGGTGCCGATACACCCGAAGCCTACGTGCACCGCGTGGGCCGCACCGGCCGCGCCGAGTCAACCGGGAGCGCGCTGACGCTGGCCGCCCCAGAAGAGTTGCGCGCCCTGCGCGCGCTGGAAAGCCGTTGGCGTCCAACTTCAATAACGACACGCTGCTCGCGCGGGACCGGCGATGATCGCGCCGCGACGCCCGTCGAGCCCGCAACCACCAGGCCCGGCGATGGTCCCGTCACGTCCGACCGGCCCGAATCGGCGGCGTTTGTCCGCTTCCGGTCGTGCCGCTGGATGCAGCCCGCCGAGGAACGGCAACCAGGAGTTCTGCACGCACCGCGAGGTCAAAGCCGTGCGCGGAACGCCAGGGTTCGACGCGGACGCGTGGTGCCCCGAGTGCCAGCACTGCCAAGCTGCGTCGAGCGCCGAAGAAGCGGAATCCTCGCGGACGATTACATGCATCAGTCCGAGGAATTCGCGGGCAAGTTCTAACCACTCACCGTTCGGCGCGAGCTGCTGGTAAGCCCGCCAGTGGGTTCGCGCCTCCTGCGACTGCCCGTTCTTTTCCAGCGTCACCGCGAGATAGAAGTGCGCATCGGCGTATGCGGGATTCAGCTTCAGCGCCTCGCGGTAGCACCCCTGCGCCTCGCGGTAGCGCCCGAGGTCGTGAAAGATGTTCCCAAGGTTGAAATGCGCCTCGAACACATCGGGCTCGAGCGCGATGGCGCGCTCGTAGAGCGCCTGCGCCTCCGCGATCTCGTCGCGCGAATAGTGGATGTTGGCCAGGTTGATCAGCGCCGGCACGAGGTGACGGATCGATCTCGAGCGCCCGCCGGTAGGCCATCGATGCCCGCTCGAAACTCTCCGGGTTCCCGTCGTCGAGGATCGACGCGGCCGCGAAATACTGGCCGGCTGAAGATTCCTCGACGAGCGGAGGCGAGTCCATGAGCGCCGCCATCGGCGGCGGCTCGCGGCGCTTGAGCTGCAGGACCTTGGCAAGCTGCGCCTCGATGCGGAAATCAAACGCGAGCTGCCCTGCGCGCGACGCGAGGAGGATTGCGCAGCACGGCGCGGAACGTCGCGCCGCCGCCGAGTGCCTCGTCCGGCCTGACGAACGAGCGAGACGTCGGGAAACGAGAAGAACGCGTCGCCGTTGTCGCGAGACGAGGGGCGGATGAGTCCCCACTTCTGCATGTAACGCAGATGATCGTCGCGCACGTGCTTGTAGCGCTCGAGCAACTGACGCTGGAGATGTGCGCAGAGTCAGGTGACGGCACTCGCGTTCACTATAATCCAGTCATGTTGCTCGCCGGCGACCTCGGAGGGACCAAAACGTTGTTAGGTCTGTTCGAGCGCGGCGAGCGGCGCCCGCGACAGATTCTTTTCCCGCGCGTACTCCGACCCGGGAGTTCGACAGCTTCACCGCCATCCTCGACGCGTTCGCCCGCGATGCCGGCCGCCGGCTTGCCGTCGATGCCGCCGCGATTGGCGTGGCCGGGCCCATCATCGATCAGACGGGACGCCTCACGAACATCGCATGGGACGTCACGATCGCTCAAATCAATCGGCACCTTGATACGCCTCACGTTGCCCTCCTCAACGATCTGGAGGCAATGGCCAACAGCGTGGCGTTTCTCGACGACGGCGAGCTGCTGCCGCTGCAGCGAGGCGAACCGCAGCGCGCCGGACACGCCGCGGTGATCGCCGCCGGCACCGGCCTCGGGCAGGCGTACTCCATCGGATCAACGGCCGCCTGCTGCCGATCGCGTCGGAAGGCGGTCACGCCGACTTCGCCCCACGCACCGACCGCGAGTTCGAATTCGCCCGCATGCTGCGCGATCTCTACGGCCGCGCTGAGATCGAACAGGTCCTCAGCGGCCCGGGTCTGGTGAACATCTATCGTTTCACGCATGCAGGCGGTTCGTGCGATGCGACCACCGGAGTTTCCGCCGACGGAGATGCCCGCCGCGATCTCCGAGGCCGCGCTGTCGGAGCGCTGCTCGAGATGCGCGGAAGCGCTCGCGATGTTTGTTGAGGCCTATGGCGCGGAAGCAGGAAACCTGGGGCTGCGGAGGCGTCGCGACGGCCGGTGTGTTTATCGGCGGCGGCATCGCGCCGAAGATTCTGCCGGCGTTGCAGGACGGCCGATTCATTGCGGCCTTCCGCGCCAAGCCGCCGATGTCCGAATTGATGTCGGCGATGCCGGTGCAGGTCATCGTGAAGGAGGACGCAGGGGCTGCTGGGCGCGGCGCTCGCCGCGCAGGAAATGGCGGGTCCGAGAGGACCCGCCCTGCCAATGGCTCATCGCGCCTGGTTTAGTTGCTCATCGCGTCGAGCGCGCGGACGCCCGAGCGCATCCCATGCAGCCAGGTCGCGACGCTGATCGCAACGGCCGCGGCAAAGGATGTGGCCATCATGATCAGTCGTGCAGTCTGGGATCGCCATGCGGCGAAGCTTGAACATCAAGTACGTGGTTGACGGCCAGCCAAGCAGGACGATCATCACGATGATGAGCAGCACGGCGAGGATCATGAACGCCACGCCGCCGCACGACCCGGCGACCTGGCTCGGGTTGTCCGCGGTGAAGCGCGGATAGCGGGCGCCCAGACCGGTCGCCAACCCGACGAGCGCGAGGCTCAGAAACACGATCGCGGCGGCCGCGACGATCTTGAGGAACGGGTCGACGCCCAGCAGTTCGTTGGCCGCAATCGTCAGCGTCTCGGTGAGGATGAGGACGGGCACCAGTCCTGTCCAGAACTTCGACCACAGAAAGTCGTGCATGGAAATCGGCGACTTGCGAATGAGCCAGAAGGCCGGGCCCTCCGCCGAGACCGCCTGGGAACACGAACCTGACGGCAACGGTCGCCAGGACGAAGCCGGCCATCCCGAGGTTCACGAACGCGTAGATGTTCTTGATGACGCCGCTCATGTACGGGATCCGCTCGAGATCGAGGACGCGGAAGTTATAGAGATAGATCAGCACCAGCGCGAGGAGCAGCAGCAACTGCGACCACTGGCTCACGTCGCGAAGAAAGATTTTCGCATCCTGACGAGGAGCTGCTTTCGGACCGGCGACAGCGGCAGCGCGCGTGCGAGCGCGTCGAGCGTGTGGAATTTCGTGAAGCGTGCCTTCGGCGCTTCCTGCGACCGGCTGCACCCGGAGAAGTGCCACTCGTTCGTCGGCGGCTCGAAGTCCCACGCACAACACGAGCGCCGGTTGACCAGAGCGCGCCGGCATGCACGAAATCCCATCCACCCTTGAGGCTGGCGAACATCAGCTCGCCCGCCCAGAACGACGGCAGCAGCGGTGTCACTGGCGACTGCAGCGTACTGAAGAAGCCGGTGACGTCGGGGAGCGACTCGGCGTGCATCAGCTGCTCCGGACGAATCATCGCGCAGCAGGATGACGATGCTCCCGCGAACAGAAATCCCATGAGCATCAGCAAGTCACGCGCGCGGCGGGCGGGAAGACGTTGACGAGCAGCAGCGTGCATGCCGTGCCAACGGCCACGGGGATCACCGCGAAGGGAACGATCGTCAGCGCCGACGTCACGTAAAGCCGATCGGCGCGCAGCGCGCCAGGCCGACGCCGAGAAGCTACGGGCGTGATGAAGACGATCACCATCCACGACGACTGCACAACCGTCCGCGTGAATCGCGCATAGAACAGCCGCCGCGCGGCCACGGGGGCCGTCAGCAGCAGCCGCAGATCATCGGAGAGGAAGAACGTCGACAGCGCGCGTGACGATGCCACTGAAGGTGAGGAACGCGAGGAACGTCATGAAAATCCACGACAGGCCGAGGCGCAGCAGGTAGTCGCCCAGCTCCGTCGTAGTCGTCGAGCTGCGCACGTCAGCCAGGCAGATCCATAGAGCAATGCGGCGAACACACCGGCCGCGACGCCGCCGAAGAGGACGCGCCCGCGTGAAATCGCCGGCTGCGCCGTCGCCGAGCGCGGTTGCGCGACGACCAGAGATGCGGCAGCAGCAGGTACGTGAACGCGCCTTTCATACGGCTCTCGTCGAGTTCCTGGAGCGCGCTGCCGCCGGTGAGCCGCAGGAATACCGACGTCAGGTGGTCGTCGCCACCGCCGGCGAGCATTCGAATCTCGTCGACCGTTCCCCTGCGCGATGATCTTTCCCTTGAGGATGATGCTGAGGCGCTGGCACATCTCCTGCGCGACTTCCAGCGTGTGCGTGCTCATGAGAATCGCGACGCCTCCGCTCGCTCATGCGCCGGAAGACATCCTTGATCAACCGGGCGCCGCGCGGGTCGAGGCCGACCATCGGCTCGTCAACGGCAACCGCACGGGGCCGGTGCAGAAACGCCGCGCACATCACCAGGCGCTGCTTCATTCCGTGCGAGAAGCTTTCGACGAGCTCGTTCTCCCAGCGCCGCAGCTCGAACAGATCGAGCATCTCGTGCACGCGTTCCATGACGCCGTCGCCGTCAAGACCGTACAGGCCGGCATGAAACCGGAGGAACTCGCCGGCCGTGAGCTTTTCGTAGATGAAGGGACGATCCGGAATGAAGCCGAGCGACGCTTTCGCCAGCTCCGGCTCCTTCGTGACGTCGTGTCCGTTGACTTCAACCCGTCCTGATGTCGGCTTCAGCAATCCTGCAATCATGCGAAGCGTCGTCGTCTTGCCGGCGCCGTTGGGACCGAGAAAACCGTGAATTTCGCCCGGCCGGACGTCGAGCGTGATGCCGTCGACGGCGGTGAACTTTCCGTACTGTTTGACGAGATCGTGAACGGCAATCATCGACGTATCCCGAGCGAAGTCGAAGAAGTCGGTCTCAACCAGCGGCTCAGCCAGCAGCAGTCCGCGGCATTGGTCTGCGCCGAGGCGACACGAATCGGCGGCAAGTCCGATCGCCGCCCGACCAAAATCGGCGTGGAGTTGTCAGCAAGCTTCATGTCGAGCACGGTCATCTTGAGACGGCCGATGAGCGGCAGGATGGCCGCCTGCTTGTCGAGGCCGCCGCGCGCGAGCCGCAGATGCGTCGCGTCGGCCGGAAATTCATTCAGCGTCGGATCCACCGGCAGCCACATGCCGCGGTCTCCTCCGTCGTCGATGTACACCTCCGGCCACGCGTGGTAATAGAACGCGCCGGTAAGGCCGCGGACGTGCGTGAGACCGACGGCGATGCGCGCCGGGAGGCCAATCGAGCGGGCCATCGCGACGTACAGCGCGGTGTGTTCGTTGCAGTCGCCGACCTTCGTTCTCAGCACCTCTCGGGCGGACGGAAGGCTGAGCGTCGGTTTCTTATCGAGAAGCGCGTTGACGTAGCGAGTCAGCTTCTCGGCGCGCTCGCGCGTGGTCCTGGCGCCCGCGATCGCCTTCTCCGCCTCGGCGCGGATTTCCGGCGCGTCGCTTTCAATGAGCGGCTCCGGCTTCAAATATTCATCGATGTCGGGATCGGCAGGGCCCGGCTGCAGCGTCTGCTGGATCGATCAGCTCGATCGTCGAGCCGTGAACGGTCTGGCCAGCGCCCTGGAGATCCGCGTTGGTCAGGTCTGCACCATCGAGCTCGAGCCGGAGCAGGCGGACGTCACGCGGCTCGTCGATGCGCCGGCGCATCGCGGGGACGCACCGCAGCGGCCTCGAGCAGGTCGGTCTGCATGCTGCCCGGCACACTGAGCGTCTGGGCGCGATCCGCCGGCTCGCGAACCGTGATCAAACCGAGCGGGCTCTCCTCTCGCACGACGTCGCCCGTGTCGGTGATCCACGACGTCGTTCGAAGGCCTTGGTATTCCATCTCGACGCGGAACGCCGGGATGGGACGCTCGCCGGCATTTCGCACGACTTCCCGGTCGCCGATCTCGACCATCACCGGGGCGTTCCGCAGCGTCGCGGGATCGAAGATGGTCCACTGCTGGCGTGAGCCCGCGAGGAGACGTCCGCCGGCGAGCAGCCGCGAAAGTTCTGAGAGAGCACGGGCGCCTCGGTGAGCTCGCGCGTTTCGCTTCGCGATGCTGCCGGCCGATGTGATCGCGATCACGAGGCGTGAGCGTCCGCCGTTGTCGGCCATCGGCACGACGCGGCCGCGCACGACGATCGCGCCGGTGCCCGGATCGAGCGAGAACTCGAACGAGCGCAGCGCAAAGTTCGAATCGACACGCGCCGAGGTGTGAAGCGCCGCGGCGCTTGCGGCCCCGAGCAGCGACATCTGCAGGCGGCCGTCTTCCTGCAGCTCGAATCCATCCTCGGTGGGCACGGTCTGGCTGACCGTGAAGCCAATCTTGTCGCCGCGGTAGTAGACGCCTCGCCACTCGGCGTTCGAGCCGTAGCGTGCGAGGTCGGTCGCGAGATTCGCCGCGGACGCGTGGAGTACGAGCGGTTGACGAGCACCGCCATCGAGACGACCCAGGCGACGACAATCAGGATGGAAACAGGCCGCGTGATCGAGCGCGGCAGCGGTTTGAGAAATGTCATGGAAACGGCGGTAAATCCCGATCGTGTATCGGTCTCACGCCGGCACATGGACAGTGCAAGGTCGGGTCTTTGGACCCGTCGCTGCCGTCGGTCTACCGCAAGGCCCAGGCGAGGAATCGCTCGGTGTAATACAGCGCAATCTGCGCGCTCAACCCGTTCGGCAGCACGTCGAATGCATGCTCGGCCCACGGAATCTCCAGCAACACCGATGGCGCCCCGACCTCGCGCAGCCGATCGTGGAGCTCCCGTCCGAATCGTGGGGCCACGATGTGATCGCGCGAACCGTAGATCAGAAGGGTCGGCGGCACGCGCGAGGTCGCATATGTCACCGGCGATGCGTCACGGTATTCAGTGGGCGCAGTGTCGGGCGTGCCGCCGAGATACGTCTCGAGGATCGTGCGGACGTCGAGCGGATCGGGTTGCGGCGGCTGCCGCCATCCCTCGATGAGATCTGTCGGTCCGTAATAGCTCACGACGGCGCGGACACCCGGTGCACCGGCTTGATACGCCGCGACGAGCGCGAGCTGCGCGCCCGCCGACCGCCCGATCAACGCCACGCGAGCGCGATCGATCTCATATTCATCCGCATGGGCGAGCATCCAGCCGAGCGCGGAACGGATGTCCTGGATTTGCGCCGGCCACGTCGCCTGCGGCGCGTGGCGGTAGTCGACCGCCACGACGACGTATCCCCTCGACGCAAACCACGTCGCAAACGATCCATTGTCTTCCGGCGATCCGCGCTGCCACGCGCCTCCGCATACGCTGCAGCAGAACGGGATGAGGACCGGCGGAAGAAGGCCGATAGACATCGAGCGTCAGCGGAGCGTCGCCGGGCCTCCCAAATTTCACCCCACGCCGAATGAGAATGTCGACGCGCGCGATGCCCCGCGCGAGGTCAACCAGTGAAACCGCGTGCGCGCGCAGCGCGCGCGCGTCACCGGAGGAATCCGATCGAGATAGCCGCCGCCGAGTCCGTCCTCCATCGATCGATCGAATTTCCCCAGCGCCGACGGCATTCGCAGCGAGCGGGGTACGCGGAAAGAATCGCGGCGATCGCGGCAACGGTGAACGCCGCGCGCGCCGCTGGCAGGACGCTCGCGGCCTGAAACGTTAACGCGCAGATGCCCAATGACGCCAGGAGCAGCCATGGACTCAATTCCGGTGCGCCGACGGCAAGCGGCAGCAGACCCGCGTGGAATGGCGGCAACACAATCCAGAGCGCGAGGAAGCACAGCACGATTGCTGGAATGAGCAGCCACGTCGTCATCGTCATGAACGCCCGCCGAACCACGCGCCATCTTATGCGGCCGCGGCCTCCTTACGAATTTCGCCTCCCCGCCCCGGAATTGAACAGGGCGCCTGCGGCCGGGCAACGTCAAATCAACAACTTAGTGCGGGTACAGCCATTGCGCCTGTGATTGGGCATGACCACTTCGCATTCGATGAAATCGACGACCAGTCGCAAGATCGTGTGGGGCGCCGCGTTGCTGTTTGCCGCGTCGGCGGCCGCCTGCGGCAGTTCTCCGCAATCGCTGGCAGGGACGACCCCGTCCGCGCTGTCATCCGTCGCGTCGGCAACCGACAGCGGCGGCACCTTCAGCGCGCTGAAAGCGGGCAAGGGAAAGGGGCCGGATAAGGGCGGCGACGACACGACGCCGACCACTGGCACCACGCCGACGACCGGCGCCGACGATGGCGAGGAGACCGGTGATGACAGCGGTCACGGCCGCAGTCAGACCCAGATCGAAGGATTCACGACGTCGGTAACGGGAACATGCCCCGACCTGACGATTGTGATCAACGGTCAGACCGTCAAGACGGATCTCGCGACGGATTTCCAGCGTGCCGACTGCGCCGACCTCGTAGCACCCGACGACGGCGGCCTTCCATCTCCACATCGCGGCGAAGATGGCAGGAAGACGCGCTGGTCGCGACGTATGTGCGGATGCAGGGCCCGAAAATCGATGAAGACGACGACACCCCTGACGCCGACGACTGGTGCGACGCCCTAGTCGTCCACGTCGAAGCGCGTCAACGCAAACCGAGCGCCCCGTTCGACCCACTGCTCGCCGTCGCTGAAACCGGCGGCGAGCCCCTCAGCCATCACCTGATCCGGCTCGCAGCTGTGCGTGAGCTCTCCGTCCAGATCGGCTCCCCGCTTCCAGCTCGAATTCGATGTCCGCATCGGGAATCGCGACCTGCTGCCTCCGCGCGCTCACGAGGAACACTTCGACGCGCCTGTCCGCGGCGTTCCATGTTGCGCGATGGCTGAATCCGTCGAGATCGAAATTGCCGCCCAGCTCGTCGTTGATCCGGCGAAGCAGATTGCGGTTGAACGCCGCGGTGACCTTCAGTGGATCATCGTAGGCGAGGAGCAGCTCGCGTTCGGGTTTCACCAGATCGGTGCCGAGCAGCAGCGCGTCGCCCGGGCGCAGCGACTGGCGGATGCGGTGAGCAGATCGCGCGCAGCCTCCGGCGTGAAGTTGCCGATGTTCGATCCGAGGAACAAGACCACGAGCGAGGCGTCGTGCGGACGCCGCTCGACGGCGCGCATCAGACCCTGCTCGTACGCCAGATGATGCGTCATCACGTCGCGCACGCCGATCGCCTGCAGGCGATGCCGGGCCATCTCGAGCGCCGCATCGGAAATGTCAATCAGCTGAATGAGGGAAATGGCTCCGCGGCCGCGCCAATCAGCAGCGCGATCTTCTCGCCGCTGCCACCCCCGAGCTCGGCGAGCGTCACCGGCCGACGAAGAGGCCGAAGGATGTCGCGCGCATGGCGTACGAGCATCGACGCCTCCGCCCGAGTGATGCGGCATCACGGCAGCCGACAGATCGCCTCGAAAGCGCCGAGCCGAGCTCGTCGTACAGATATTTCGAGGAATCTGTCTCGGTTGACGACGCAGCGTCTCCGCCAGCTCCTCTGCGAACTCCGGCGGAGCCGTCACGCGCTCTTTACGCATCGGAAAGCGGCATAGACATAGGGATAACGTGGACGGAACCAGTTACGGAAACCCGGACGGACGAGGCCGCGCGCGGTGACCGGCGAGGCGCCCTTCATGACGAAATGACCGCCGTCGAAGAAATCGGCCGATGCTCGGGATACGACGGCAGCGGCGTGAACCCATCGAATGGCGCGAAGACGTCAGAGGTCCATTCCCATCCGTTGCCAACCAGGTCGTAGACGCCAAACGAGCTGACACCGGCGGCCGGATCCGACCGGAACCGGATCAAAGCGCGCAAAGTCGATGTTCACGGGGGCGGCTCCTGACGAGGCGCGGTGGAATTCCGCCTCGGTCATCAACCGCTCGCCGCGCCAGCATGCGTAGGCGTTCGCCTCGGCCCACGTGACATAGACAGGCCAGTCCAGCGGCAACGCGACGCGCTCGAACATCGCGAGCCAGTGCCACGTCCCGTCGCGCCGCTCCCAGAACGGCGGATGCGTCACGCCGTCCTCCTCCAACCACGCCCAGTCTTCCGGCCGCCAGTAGCGGCGATTACCGTAACCGCCCTCTTCGACAAATTGCATGAATTCGCCGTTGGTGACGTTCAGCGTGTCGATGGTGAACGCGGCGACGTCGACGCGATGTGCCGGACGTTCGTTGTCCCAGGCAAACTGGCCATCGTCCGCGGTTCCCAGCGTCGCGACGCCGGCCGGAATCGAGACGCGCCCGGGTTGTGCAGGCGCATGTCTCAACCGTGGAGGAAGCGTGACTTACTGCGGCGGTTTAGGTCTTCCACTCGTGCGGGACGCGATGCCACATGTAGGCGAGCGTCTCCTGGTGCATCTCCTCGTGCTCGATGATCGCCCAGACCGCTTGTGCGTCGCGCAGCAGCGGGTGATCGCGCGCGCGCCACGTCGGCGTTCGCGATCGCTTCCTCGAGACGCGCGTCCGCCGCGTCAGCGTAGGCGCGCACCGCGTCGCGGTCGGGCCAGGCCGGATTGCCGCGCGCGACGGCTGCGGCTTCCTCTCCGGATCGATGCCGCGCGCGAAGATCGTTTCAAGATGCTCGTCGATGCCGGGACGGCCGAGGCCCTCTCTTGATCAGCGTGTTGACGGCGAAGGCCGGCAGGTGGCCCTCATAGAAGACGATCGGATTCCGCAGCGCGATCGGCTTGTGGAAATAAGCGGCGGAGTCGAGCAGGATTGAACAGCGCGCGCGTCCGCGCGCGCGCCGGCGGAATCGATCGAGCGCTTCGCGGCGGTTGAACGCCGCAGCCACGGCGGGTGCGCCAGGAACCATATCCCCAGAGTACAATTCTCCGAGCCACGCCGGTGCGCATCACGCTCAACGGGGAACCCTACGAACTCGACCAGCCGTTGTCCGTGCAGGAGCTGCTCGAGACACTCGACATCGATCCGCGGCGCGTTGCCGTCGAGCACAACCTGGTGATTCTCAAGCGCCACGCCTTTGCGGTGACGCTGGTCGGCGACGGGCGATCGGGTCGAGATCGTCAATTTCGTGGGCGGAGGCTAACGGGAGAACACCGTGGCGACCAACGATATTCCCTTCACCATCGCGGACCGCACGTTCAGGTCCCGGCTCATCGTCGGCACGCGGCAAGTACTCATCGCATGCGGTGATGGCGCAGGCGCACGAGGCGTCGGGCGCGGACATGGTCACGGTGGCGGTGCGGCGCGTCAACCTCTCCGGATCGCACGCGCGAGTCGCTGCTGGACTACATCGACACGTCGCGAAGATTCATCCTGCCCGAACACCGCCGGCTGCTACAGCGCGGACGAAGCGGTCCGCACGGCGCGGCTCGGGCGCGAGGCGGGGCTGTCGAACTGGGTGAAGCTCGAAGTCATCGGCGACGAGCGGACGCTCTTTCCCGACAACGAAGCGCTCGTCGAAGCCACGCGCATTCTCGTGCGGGAAGGCTTCGTCGTGCTGCCGTACACGAGCGACGATCCGATCGTCTGCCGCAAGCTCGAAGACGCCGGCGCCGCGGCGGTGATGCCGCTTGGCGCGCCGATCGGTTCGGGCCTCGGCATTCAGAACGTCAACAACATCCGGATCATCCGCGAGTTCTCGCGCGTGCCCGTGATCGTCGACGCCGGGCGTCGGCACGGCGTCGGATGCGGCGCTGGCGATGGAGCTCGGCGCGGACGGCGTGCTGATGAACACGGCCATTGCCGGCGCGCAGCAGCCGGTCGCGATGGCCGAAGCGATGAAGCACGCGGTCATCGCCGGGCGGCTCGCGTATCTGTCCGGCCGCATTCCGCAGAAGATCGTACGCGACCGCAAGCAGTCCGGTTGAAGGGCTCGTCGGCCGCTGATCGATGGCGGACCTCAAGGCGCCACCGGCGATTCCGCCGCCCGACCGCTATCAAATCGAACGCCTCAACCGCCTGTGACCGGATCATCGACGAGGCACCTTCGGGCGGAGGCCTGAAGTCACGCCTCGCGTCGGGCGCCCGCCGCCTGCTTGGCCGCGTCCTGTCCCGGCAGCAGGAGTTCAACGCAACCGTCGTCGATCCACATCAACCGCAACATCACGGCCGCCGAGGCGCATTACGCCGCGGCTGAGCGGATTGACACGGCCGTGGAGCGGTGCCAAGGCATCACCGACGAAATCGAGCGCCATCTCGAGGCGCCTGCTCGCGCGCGAGCGCCGCAACGACACGGCGGTCGCCGCCCTGCGCCGCGCAACAGGAAGAGTTGCGCGCCGCGATGAGTGTGACGCAACAGGCCGCACATGGGCTGAAGCGTGAGCTCGCTGCGCTCGCTTCCGCTTCAGCAAATCCCAATTCCCAAATCCCAAGTCCCAAATCCCAATCGAATCCCGAATCCCGAATCCGAATCCCGGCTCCCCAGGCCCCTCGTCCCAGTTCGACGATCTCGACAGCCACAAGTACGTCGGTTTCGAAGATCAGTTTCGCGGATCGCCGGAGGACATCCGGCGGCGGGTCGAGGAGTAGCTTCCGGTTTTTGCGGACGCGAGCGACGTGCTGGATGTCGGATGCGGACGCGGAGAGTTTCTCGAGCTGCTGCGCGAACGCGGCATCCGCGCGCGCGGCATCGACATCAACGCGGCGATGGTGGATGTGTGCCGGGAGAAAGGATTGGACGCGGAGACCGGGGACGCGCTGACCTGCCTGCGGCGCTTGCCCGACGGATCGCTCGGCGGATTGTTCGCCGCGCAGGTCGTCGAGCACCTGGAGCCGCGATACCTGATGCAGCTGCTCGACGCCGCATTCGAGAAGCTCCGCCCCGGCGCGCCAATCGTGCTCGAGACGATCAACCCCGCCTGCTGGTTTGCGTTCTTCGAGAGCTACATCCGCGACTTGACGCACGTGAGGCCCGTGCACCCGGACACGCTGAAGTATCTGCTCGTTGCCACCGGCTTTCAGCATGTCGAGATCAGGTATCGCGCGCCGTACTCCGGAGAGCGACAAGCTGCAGATGCTGGCAGCCGGCAGCGGGCACGCAGGCAGCGCTTACCGATCTCGTCGAGACGCTGAACGCGAACGTCGAGAAGATCAACCGCCTGCTGTTTACGTATCTGGATTACGCCGCGATCGGGCCGGCGGGCCTAGGCCGACCTGAAGGTCGGCCTCTACGAGTCGTAGAGGCGCGGTCTTTAGACCGGCCTACAAACGAAAGACGTTTTCCGCGTCGATGTTCTTCAGCGCGTTGCGCGTATCGACCACCAGCGGAAATCTTTTGGGCATCTCGGCATACGTTGAACACCGAGTGGTTCGTGCAGATCACCGCGCAGTCGATCCCGTTTGCCGCGTCGGCCTCCGGCACCGATTTCAGTGACATCTCGGCGTGATCCAGTAACGGCACGTGCGGGTCCGTGTAACTCAAGATGGCGCCGCGCCGATGCAGCAGCTCGAGCACGTCCAGCGCGGGCGACTCGCGCATGTCGCTGACGTCCTTCTTGTACGCGACGCCGAAGATGTGAATCCGCGACCCGTTGATCGCTTTCTTCTGCGAGTTGAGCGCCTCGCTGACGCGCTCGACGACAAACGACGGCATCGATCCGTTGATGTGCCCGGCCAGCTCGATGAACCGGCACTCGAACCCGTTCTGCCGCGCCTTCCACGAGAGATAGAAGGGATCGATCGGGATGCAGTGGCCGCCCAGCCCCGGCCCGGGATAGAACGGCATGAACCCGAACGGCTTGGTGGCCGGCCGCCTCGATGACCTCCCACACGTCGATGTTCATCCGGTGCGACATCAGCGCAATCTCATTCACGAGGCCGATGTTCACCGCGCGGAACGTGTTCTCGAGCAGCTTCACCATCTCGGCGACCTGCGTCGAGCTGACCGGGACGATTGTGTTGATGATCGAGCCGTACAGCTCCGCCGCGAGCTCCGGTGCTGACGTCGTTCATCCCGCCGACGACCTTCGGGATGTTCGTCGTGTTGTGCGTCTGGTTGCCGGGATCGACGCGCTCGGGCGAAAACGCGAGATAGAAATCCTTCCCGGCCTTCAGCCCGCCCTCCTCGAGCGCCGGCTGCACGACCTCGTCGGTCGTCCCCGGATACGTCGTCGACTCGAGAATCACGAGCTGTCCCGGCTTCAGACGCGCGCGCACCGCGTCGACCGCCAGGATGACATACGACAGATCGGGGTCGCGCGTCTTGCGCAGCGGCGTCGGGACGCAGATGTCGATGGCGTCCATGTCGTGAAGCTTCGACATGTCGTCAGTGGCCGACAGCTTGCCGGCTTTCACCGCGGTGGAGACGTCCTCGCTCGACACGTCGCCGATGTAGCTGTGACCCTTGTTGATCGCGGCGATCTTCGCGACGTCGACGTCGAAGCCGGTGACCTGGAAGCCCGCCTTCGCGAACTCCACGGCAAGCGGCAGCCCGACATACCCGAGGCCGATGATGCCGATCCGGGCATGCCTGTTTCGTATCTTCTCTTTGAGTTCCAATGTGTCTCCGATTTATCGTGTGGCGCCGGCGCGCGCCGATGACGCAAGCCGCGCCATGTCGGCGTCGACCATCATGGCAATCAGCCGCTCAAATGTGACCGAGGGTGTCCAGCCGAGCACGCCGCTTGCCCTTGGAGGCGTCGCCAATCAGGTGGTCGACTTCCGCGGGGCGTTTGAGGGCCGGGTCGATCCGGACGTAGCTTCTGCCAGTCGAGACCGGCGTGGCCGAACGCGGTCTCCACCAGTGTCTTGACCGAATGCGCGACGCCGGTGGCGATGACGTAGTCGTCCGGTTCGTCCTGCTGCAACATCAACCACATCGCGCGCACGTAATCGCCGGCAAAGCCCCAGTCGCGACAGGCATCGAGGTTGCCGAGACTGAGGTGATCGGCAAGGCCCAGCTTGATGCGGGCGACGCCGTCGGTCACCTTCCTGGTGACGAACTCGAGGCCGCGGCGCGGCGACTCGTGATTGAACAGGATTCCCGAGCACGCGAACATCCCGTAGCTTTCGCGGTAGTTCACGGTGATGTAGTGCGCGAACACCTTCGAGACGCCGTACGGGCTGCGCGGGTAAAACGGCGTGAGCTCGGTTTGCGGCACCTCGCGCACGCGGCCGCACATCTCGCTGGAAGACGCCTGGTAGAGACGGATGCCGGAGTCGACCTGGCGGATCGCCTCGAGCACGCGGGTCACGCCTTGCGAGTTGAATTCGCCGGTGAGCAGCGGCTGGTCCCACGAGGCCGGCACGAACGACATCGCCGCGAGGTTGTAGACCTCGTGCGGCCGGACGTCCTGGACGATCCGCATCAGCGACAGCTGGTCGAGCAGGTCCGCGGGCCGCAGCGTGATGCGATCGAGGATGTGCTCGATGCGCCAGAGATTCGGCGCGAGCTCGAACGCCGCACGACGCCGGTGACCTCGTACTCCCTTTTCGAGCAGCAGCTCGGCGAGGTACGAACCGTCCTGCCCTGTGATCCCGGTGATAATTGCGCGTTTAGCCATCTGTTCTCGACATTCTATGCTGCCGTCCTAGGCGGCGCCGGGCGGCCTCGCACGGCGAGCCAGCGTTGGAGCGCGTCCTGCCATGGCGGCATCTCGAAACCGGCGGCCGCCAGCTTGCGATTCGAGAGCGCGCAGAAGCGTGGGCGCTCGGCCGCGAAGCTGGCCGTCGGTAGTGGTTATCGGTTTGAGGCGCGCAGGCACGCAGAGAAGGCGCGCCGCTTCCAGGGCAACCTGGTGCCCAGGTGCCGTGACCGGAATTTACGCAGTGATACAGACCGGGCGGCGCATCGGAATCGATGAGGTGCCGTGTCGCAGCCGCAACATCTCAACATAACTCGGCGAGACGACGCGATCGGTGAAACACGGGCACTTCACGACCGGCCTCGAGGCCACGACACGATCGTGTCGAGCGATCCGCGCCGTCCCGGCCACTCCGCGCGGCAGCCCAAAGAGACTTTCGACGCGGAGGACATACGCGCGGCGCATATTCGAGCGCCAGCCACTCACCTGCGAGCTTCGACGCGGCGTAGACGCTGCGACGGTGACGGCGGCACCGACTCGTCGTACGGCTCGGCGTCAGGTCCATCGAGTCCCGCCGAACACGAAATCGGATCCGTAGTGCACCAGCCTTCGCGCCCTGCGCCTCGGCGGCGCGGGCCAGCGTCCGGACCGGCGAACGCATTCACGGCAAACGCCTCGGTCGGCTGGCTTTCCGCCGCATCCACATGGTTGAAGCGCCGCGCAGTTGACGATCGACATCCGGCCTTGCGCGTCGACCACCGCGCTGCACGGCATCGATGTCGGTGACGTCGAGCGTCCGCGCGTGACCGCCGTGACATCACGATCGGCGAATGCGCTGGAGCAACGGCCGTCGCGAGCTGGCCTGACGCACCGGTCACGAGCACGCGCGAGCCGCTTCACGCCACGCACTCCGCGAGGCTGTCGATCACGTGCTGCTGCTGATCGGAGGTGAGCTCTGGATAAATCGGCAGCGCGAGCACGCTCGCGGGCTGCCGCATCCGCATTCGGAAACGCCTCACACGAGTATCCGAGGTGAGCGAAACAGGGCTGCCGGTGAAACGGCACCGGGTAATACACTTCGGTCCCGATGCCGCGGCTCGCCAGGTGCGCGCGCGACCACATCCTCGCTCGGGCACGCGAATCACAAACTGATGGTAGCGTGCGCACGGCCAGGCGGCTCGACGGGAAGACGAACGCGATCCGCCAATCGGCCGCCTTCGCCACGCAGCTCGCGGTGCATGTCGCGCGGCATTGGCGCGCCGCTTCCGGTTCCAGTCGCAGCAGGTGCGGCAGCTTCACGCGCAGCACCGCCGCCTGCAGCGCGTCGAGCCTGAAATTGCCGCCGAATCGCGCGTGATGAACGTATTTCGGCCGTGCGCCGTGATTGCGCGAAACAGGCGCGACGCGACCGGCGATGCGCCGCGTCGGTGGTCGTCACGAGCCCGCCGTCGCCAAATCCGCCGAGGTTCTTCGTCGGAAAAAACGAGAAGCAGCCGATGGTCGCCGAGCGTCCCAGCAGGGACGGTCCACGCGATAGGTGGCGCCGATCGCCTGCGCGGCGTCCTCGATGACGTGGACGCCAGGGCCGTCGGCACCGCCGTAAGCGCATCCACGTCGGCGCAGAGATCCGTAAATGCACCGGAATGATCGCGCTGGTCCGCGGCGTGATCGCGGCGCGCACGCGGCCGATCGTCGAGCATCAGCGTCGTCGGGATCGACGTCGACAAACACCGGCCGCGCGCCGACGCGCGCCAGCCGACCCGGCCGTCGGCGAAGAACGAGAACGTCGGCGGTGATCACCTCGTCGCCGTCTGCCGATGCCCAGCGCCATCGAGCGCGACGAGTCAGGCGCGTCGGTGCCGGACGATACGGCGATCGGCATGCGGGACCCCGATGGCCGCCGCCAGCTCGGATTCCAGCTGCTCGACCTCCGATCCCAGAATGAACTGCTGCGAGTCGCAGACGCGCGTCACCGCGGACAGAACGTCCTCGCGAATCGACGCGCACGAAGCCGGAGATCGAGTAAGGGAACCTGCATGCGGCGCGATCGGTTTGCGCCCTCTGGAGAGGCACAATCTGATGATCGCATTTGGTCTACGGTCGTCAGTCTCGGTCGGTCTCCGGTCAGTCTCGGTCGCCAGTTCCGGTGGACCGAAGACGGCAGACCGGAAGAGCCGTAGACTAAATGCGAGATGGAACAGATCGATACCGCCGGTGATCGGAGGCGGCGTGGTCGGACCTAGCCGCGGCGCTGGCGGTTGCGAAGCGCGGCCACAGCGTGTGCGTCCTCGAGAAGGAGCCCCGACCGGGGATGGCGACGAGCACGCACAACAGCCAGGTGATTCACGCCGGCATCTACTATCCCGCCGGCTCGCTCAAGACGATCCACTGCGTCGAAGGCGCGCGTCTGATGACGAATTCTGCGCGGCACACGGTGTGCCGCATCGCCGCTGCGGAAAGCTGATCGTCGCGCACGACGAGGGCGAGATTCCGGCCCTCGAGGCACTGCGCGCGCAAGGGATCGCCAACGGCGTCGAAGGACTCGAGATCGTCGATGCGGCCTACGTGCGGGCGCGCGCGAGCCGCACGTGCAGTGCAGCGGCTGCATTGGTCTCGCCGAACTCCGGAATCCTCGAGGCGGAGGCGCTCGTTCGAGCGCTGGCACGGCTGCTGACCGAGCATGGCGGCTTCCTCCTTCCCGGAACGATCGTCACCGCCGGCGAGCCGCGCGCCGACACGATCGAGGTCGCCACCGCGTCAGAACGCATCCACGCGCGATCGGTCGTCAACGCAGCCGGGCTGTTCGCGGACGAGGTTTCCGCGACGCTCGGCGGATCATCGTTCCGCATCTATCCATGCCGCGGCGAGTACGCGGAGCTCGTACCGTCAAGGCGCGGGCTGGTCAATGGCCTCGTCTATCCGCTGCCGCACACGCACAGCCTCGGCACCCATTTGAGCAAGACTCTAGTAATACGTAACTGAACGAAGTAATACT
>ERZ1370068.3380-contig-2490_pt1 | contig 117409 bp, 142 predicted proteins | sample MGYA00561227_ERZ1370068 | MGnify/ENA primary metagenome ERZ1370068 (study PRJEB38410, sample SAMEA6850437) | metagenome | study: Metagenomic assessment of the ecological functions of the soil: analysis of the soil microbiota associated with the...
CAAGAAGATCAAGGAGACGGGCGCGATCACGCTCGGGCACCGCGACGCCTCGATCCCCTTCTCGTACTTCGACGACAAGCAGGCGGCCATCGGCTACGCGATGGACCTCTGCGGCAAGATCGTCGACGCGGTCGAAGGCCGATCTCAAGATGCCCAACCTCCAGGTGAAGCTGAATCCGGTCACCTCGGCGACGCGCATTCCGCTGATGGCGAACGGCACGATCGATCTCGAGTGCGGCTCGACCACCAACAACCTCGAGCGGCAGAAGCAGGTGTCGTTCACGATCACCCACTTCGTGACGGCGAATCGCTTCGTCAGCAAGAAGGCCGCGAACCTCAAGACCCTGGACGACCTCAAGGGCAAGACGGTCGTCTCGACCTCGGGCACGACCAACATCAGGCAGACCACCGAGCTGAACGGCCAGAAGAACCTCGGCATGACGATCCTGCCGGCGCAGGAATCACGCCGAGGCGTTCCTGATGGTCGAGACCGGCCGCGCCGTCGCCTTCTTCATGGACGACATCCTGCTCTACAGCCTGGTGGCGAGCTCGAAGAACCCGTCGGAGTGGACGATCTCCGCCGACGCGCTCTCCGTGGAGCCCTACGGCATCATGCTGCGCAAGGACGACCCGTCCTTCAAGAAGGTCGTGGACGGACGCGATGACGGCCGTCTACAAGTCCGGCGAGATCAACAAGATCTACGCGAAGTGGTTCCTGTCGCCGGTGCCGCCGAAGGGCATCAACCTCAACGTGCCGATGAGCGACGTCTTCAAGCGCGTCGTGGCCAAGCCCACGGACTCGGGCGACCCGAACGACTACAAGTAGCCGGACGGCCCGTGAGCGCCGCGCCCGTCCGGCCGGAGAGCTGACCCGGTGAAGTACAACTGGAACTGGGGCATCTTCTGGCAGCTCTCGCCGGACGGGCGCGGCACCTACCTCGACACCCTCGTCGCCGGGCTCGGCTGGACGCTGGCGACCGCGCTGTCGGCGTGGCTGATCGCGCTCGCGCTCGGCCTGATCGTCGGCGTGATGCGGACCACGCCGGTCCGCTGGCTGCGCGCGCCTCGGCGACGCGTGGGTCGAGGTGTTCCGGAACGTGCCCCTCCTGGTCCAGATGTTCTCTGGTTCTTCGTGGTGCCGGAGCTCCTGCCCGGCCTCGGTCGGGGACATGGCTGAAGCAGCTCCCGCGCTCGGCCTTCTACACGGCGGTGGTCTGCCTCGGCCTCTACACCTCGGCGCGCGTGGCCGAGCAGGTGCGCGCGGGAATCCAGTCGCTGGCGGGCGGCCAGCGGATGGCGGGCATCGCGCTCGGGCTCACGCTTGCCGCAGACCTACCGGCTACATCCTGCTTGCCGATGGCGATCCGGATCGTCATGCCGCCGCTCACGTCGGAGTTCCTGAACGTCATCAAGAACAGCGCCGTCGCGCTGACGATCGGCCTGGTCGAGCTGACCGCCAGCGCCCGCTCGATCCAGGAGTTCAGCTTCCAGGTCTTCGAGGCGTTCACGGCGGCCACCCTCATCTACATGGCGCTCAACCTGATCGTGGTGTTCGGGATGCGCCGGCTCGAGCGGAGGCTGGCGGTGCCGGGGCTGATCGGTGCGGGGCAGGCGATGCCGCAGGCCGGGCACTGAGCGTGCTGACCGGGTTCGACTGGGACGTCATCCGCCGCACCGCGCCCTACCTGTTCCGGGAGGGCATGACCTTCACGCTCACGCTCACCGCGCTCGCCGATGACGGGCGGGATCGTCTTCGGCACGCTCGCTGGCGATGATGCGGCTGGCGAGCTACCGCGTGCTCTCGACCGCCGCCAGCGCGTACGTGAACGTGATGCGCTCTGACGCCGCTCGTGCTCGTGATCTTCTGGTTCTATTTCCTCGTGCCCTGGATCGGCGGCTGGCTGCTCGGGGCGACGCGCCCGATCCAGGTCGGCGCGTTCCTGTCCTCGCTGGTCACGTTCATGATGTTCGAGGCCGCCTACTACTGCGAGATCATGCGCGCCGGGATCCAGTCGATCCCGCGCGGGCAGATGTGGGCCGGCTACGCGCTCGGGCTCTACCTACTGGCAGACGATGGGCCAGATCGTGCTGCCGCAGGCGTTCCGGAACATGCTGCCGGTGCTGCTCACGCAGACCATCATCCTGTTCCAGGACACCTCGCTCGTGTACGTGCTCTCCATCACCGATTTCCTCGGCGCCGCCTCGAAGATCGCCCAGCGGGACGGCCGCCTGGTCGAGATGTACCTGTTCGTCGCGGTGGTCTACTTCGCGATCAGCTTCGGCCTGTCGAGCCTCGTCAAGCGGCTCCAGGCCCGGCTGACCGTGCCCGGTCGATGACTCGCGGAGCTCGGGGAAGCCGTCATGCCGATGATCGAGATGAAGAACGTCAGCAAGTGGTACGGACCCGTGCAGGTCCTGAACGGCTGCTCGACCGCCGTGAACAAGGGCGAGGTCGTCGTCGTGTGCGGCCCGTCCGGCTCGGGCAAGAGCACGCTGATCAAGACGGTCAACGGCCTCGAGCCCTTCCAGCAGGGCGACGTCGTGGTCAACGGCATCTCGGTCGGCGACCCGAAGACCAACCTGACCCGGCTGCGCGCGCAGATCGGCATGGTCTTCCAGCACTTCGAGCTGTTCCCGCACATGAGCGTCACCGACAACATCAGCCTCGGCCAGGTCCGCGTGCTCGGGCGGTCGCGCGACGAAGCGAACGCGCGCTCGCTGAAGCTCCTCGAGCGCGTCGGACTGACGCAGCACGCTGACAAAGTACCCGGGACAGCTCTCGGGCGGTCAGCAGCAGCGGGTCGCGATCGCGCGCGCGCTCGCGATGGACCCGCTCGCCATGCTCTTCGACGAGCCCACCTCGGCGCTCGATCCGGAGATGATCAACGAGGTGCTCGACGTCATGACCGGCGCTGGCGCGCGAGGGCATGACCATGATGGTCGTGACCCACGAGATGGGCTTCGCCAGCCGCGTCGCGCACCGGGTCATCTTCATGGACCAGGGGCAGATCGTCGAGGACGACAAGAAGGACGACTTCTTCGGACGCCGCGCTCCGAGCGGGCCCAGCCAGTTCCTCTCGAAGATCCTGCACCACTAGGATCGAGCGCGATCACCACCGGATGACGACGTGACGCCGCCGTTCACGGCCTGACCGGGCGTGACCCGCACCTCGGAGACGGTGCCCGCGCTGCCCGCCCGGTATTCGTTCTCCATCTTCATGGCCTCGATCACCAGCAGGGTGTCGCCCTTCTCGACCCGGTCGCCCGGCTTCACCGAGACCCTGCACGATCCGTCCCGGCAGCGGCGCCACGAGCGTCTGCGCGCCGGCGCCGGCGGCCGAGCGCGCCCTGGGTGCGGATGATGTGGCGCGTCTCCTCCTCGACCCGGAGGACGTACCGCTCCGTCGCCGATGTCCACGACGCACGCGCCGTCCTCGTCCCGGACGTCGGCGACGTAGCGAGGCGCCGCCGATGAGGAGCGAGTAGATGCCCTGCGCGGTGAGCCGCCCATCCACCTCCCACACCTCCGAGCCGATGGTCAGCCGGTAGTGCCGGGCGCCTCGCCGCTCACCTCGACCGTCTCGATCGGCGTCGCCGATCGTGACCGACGAATCTTCACTGTAGCGGTCCGAGGCCGGCGGATTGTTGTACGGGGACCACGAGGCTGGCTCGACCGAGGTCGTCTGACACAGGTGCGACCCGGCTGCCGACGGCGCGTCGGCGCGATCGTGCTGGCGAGCCCGGCATGAGGCGCTCGTATTCATCGCCAGCCGGGGCGGCGGCCGGTGCGCCAGTTGTCGCTTACCGTGGCGACTCGACGACGGTGCGGTGGCCCAGGCGCTCGTACTCGGCGAGGGCCGCCGCGATGATGGCGACCGCGCGCGCGATCCCGCGTCGCCGTCAGCGGGCAGGAGGCGGTCGAGAATCCGGTCGAGAGCTTGCCGGCGCGAAAGTCCTCGTGGGCCACGATGTGCGCGAGAACCGGGATCGTCGTCAGAGTACGCCGACCACCTTGTACTCGGACGAGCGCGCGCGCCATCCGGCTGATGGCGGCCGCGCGGTCGACGCCCCACACCATCGAGCTTCGCGAGCAGCGTGTCGTAGAAGCGCGGAACCGTGTAGCCCTCGTAGGCGCCCGAGTCGTCGCGCACCCACGGGCCGGTCGGCGGCGCGGAGCCCGGTGATGCGTGCCCGGCGACGGCATCCAGCCGCTGAACGGATCCTCGGCGTTGATCCGGCACTCGATCGCCGCGCCGCGCACGGACGACGTCGGCCTGCGTGAGGCTCGAGCGGCTCGCCGGCGGCGATCCGGAGCTGCTCGCGAACGAGATCGATGCCGGTGACCATCTCGGTCACCGGGTGCTCCACCTGCAGGCGCGTGTTCATCTCGAGGAAGTAGAAGCTCCGGTCGGCGTCCACCAGGAACTCGACGGTGCCCGGCGTTGACGTAGCCGGCGGCGTCGGCGATCCGGCACGCGGCCTCGCCCAGGCGCTCGCGCAGCGCGGACCGTCGACGAACGGCGAGGGCGCCTCCTCGACGAGCTTCTGGTGGCGGCGCTGGATCGAGCACTCGCGCTCGCCCAGGTGGACGACGTGGCCGTGCGCGTCGGCCAGCACCTGCACCTCGATGTGTCGCGGCTCGGCCAGGTACCGCTCGAGGTAGACCGCGCCGTCACCGAACGCGTAGGCCGCCTCGCTCCGCGCCAGCGCCGAGCGCGGCCACCAGCTCGCCCTCGGCGCGGACGACGCGCATCCCCTTCGCCGCCGCCGCCCATCGCGGCCTTGACCATGAGCGGGTAGCCGATCTCGCGGGCGGCCGCGCGCATCGCGTCGGCGTCGCCGGACACGGGCTCGAACGTGCCCGGCACCGTCGGCACGCCCAGCGTGCGCGCGATCCGTCGCGCGGCCGTCTTGTCGCCGAGGCGCGCGGATCGCCGCCGGCGGCGGGCCGATGAAGACGAGCCCGGCGGCGCCGCACGCCTCGGCGAACGCGGCGTTCTCGGCGAGGAAGCCGTAGCCGGGATGCACCGCGTCGGCGCCGGAGGCCTTGGCGACGCGGCACCAGCTTGTCGATGGCGAGATAGCTCTCGGTCGGCGGCGGCGGTCCGATCGGGTACGCCTCGTCGGCCATGAGCACGTGGAGCGCCTCGCGGTCGGCGTCGGAGAACACGGCGACCGACGGCGATGCCCTGCTCGCGGCAGGCGCGGATCACTCTGCACCGCGATCTCGCCGCGATTCGCCACCAGGACCTTGGCGATCCTCACCGCGTCGTTACCGCGGGCAGAGCTCGAGGCTGGAGAAGAAGTAGGGAATCTCGAACGCCGCCGTCTCGGGTGCGTCGGAGCCGTGCACGGCGTTGGCCTCGATGGACGCGGCGAAATCCTTGCGGATCGTCCCGGCCGCCGCCTTGGCGGGATCGGTCGCGCCCATGAGGTCGCGCCATTCGCTGGATCGCGTCGTCGCCCGGCGAGCACCATCGAGCAGGCACGGCCCCTGCGTCATGAACGCGCAGAGGCTCTCGTAGAACGGGCCGCGCCCGGTGAACGATGTAGAAGCCGCGCGCCTCCGCGAGCGTCATGTGGACGAGCTTGGCCGCGAGGATCGTGAGGCCGGCCCGCTCGATGCGCGTGATGATCTTGTCCGACGACGCCCTTGGCCACCGCGTCGGGCTTGATGATGGCGAGCGTGCGCTGCGTCGTCATCGTCCGATCACCTTGGCCATGGTCGCTCCCATGTCGGCCGGGCTCTTCACGAGCGTGGCCCCGGCCTCCTCGAGTGCTTTCATCTTCTCAGCCGCCGTCCCCTTGCCGCCCGCGATGATCGCGCCGGCGTGGCCCATCCGCGCGCCCGGGCGGCGCCGTCTGGCCGCAGATGAACGCGACGACCGGCTTCTTCACCTTGCGCCTTGACGAAGGCGGCCGCTTCTTCCTCGGCGGTGCCGCCGATCTCGCCGATCATCATGATCGACGCGCGTCTCGGGATCGTCGTTGAACATGCCGCAGCACGTCGACGAAGGTCGTGCCGTTGACCGGATCGCCGCCGATCCCGACGCAGGTCGATTGCCCGATCCCGCGCCCGCGTGAGCTGGCCGACGACCTCGTAGGTCAGGGTGCCGCTGCGCGAGACGACACCGACCGGTCCCGCCTTGTGGATGTGGCCCGGGCATGATGCCGATCTTGGCCTGATCCGGCGTGATGACGCCGGGGCAGTTCGGTCCGATGAGACGGCTCTTGGTGCCGGCCAGGAAGTGCTTGGCCTTCACCATGTCGGTGACCGGAATGCCCTCGGTGATGCAGACGACCAGCGGGATCTCCGCGGCGGCGGCCTCCATGATCGCGTCGGCCGCCGCCGGCGGCGGCACGAAGATCAGGGCGCAGGTCGCGCCCTCGCTGGCCACCGCCTCGGCCACCGTGTTCCAGACCGGGAAGCCTTCGTGCGTCGTACCGCCCTTGCCCGGCGTCACACCGCCGATCGACCAGCGTGCCGTACTCTTTGCACCGCGCGGCGTGGAAGGCGCCTTCACGACCGGTGATGCCCTGCACGACCACGCGCGTCGACCGGTCGACCAGAATGCTCATTCAGTGCTTCCGCCGCTTGTCGGCGCGCCGCCGCTCGACGAGGTCGGCGACTTCCTGGTAGCGGGGATGATCGGTCGGCATCGTCTTGACGATGATCTCATAGCACGCGTCGGTGTCCTCGCGCCGGCACCACCGGATCATGTCCTCGACGAGCCGATCGCGGTACGGGCTCTGCGGGTACTTCTCGAAGAACGCCTTGCGCCTTCACCATCGACATCGTCGCGACGGCGTCCTCGTAGGCCCGCTCGTCGCCGCGCCGACACCCGGCGCTCGCGACGACCAGGGCCGTGAGGAGCGAGGAGCGGGTAACCACCGGCTAGCCGCGCGCGAGGGCCACCGCCTTCTTCGCGCCATCACCCATGTCGTCGGCGTTGGTCAGATGCAGGCCCGACTCGGCGAGCATCTGCCTGCCTTGCTCCACGTTGGTGCCTTCCATCCGCACCACGACCGGCAGCCGCAGCCCGAGCTTCTGGACGGCGGCGATCACGCCCGCGGCCAGGCGGTCGCAGCGCAAGATGCCGCCGAACACGTTGATGAAGACCGCCTTCACGCTGCGGATCCGACGAGAGGATGCGGAACGCGTTCTCGATCTGCTCGGGCGAGGCGCCGCCGCCCACGTCGAGGAAGTTGGCCGGCTCGCCGCCGGCGAGCTTCACGATGTCCATCGTCGCCATCGCGAGGCCGCGCGCCGTTGACCATGCAGCCGACGTTGCCGTCGAGCTTGATGTAGTTCAGGCCGTACTTCGAGGCTTCGACGTCGAGCGGATCTTCCTCGTTGACGTCGCGGAGGGCCGACGATCTCCTTGTGCCGTGCGAGCGCGTTGTCGTCGAAGTTGAGCTTGGCGTCGAGGGCCAGCACGCGCCCGTCCCTGGTGACCACCAGCGGGTTGATCTCGGCCAGCGAGCAGTCGCGCGCGAGGTAGAGCGCGAAGAGGCTTCGGATCAGGGCCGACCGCCTGCTTGAACGGCTCACCCGTCAGCCCGAGCCCGTACGCGAGACGGCGCGCCTGGTAGTCCTGGATCCCGAGCGCCGGATGCGCCCACTCCCGGAAGATCCGCTCGGGTGTGCGCGCGGCGACCTCCTCGATGTCCATCCCGCCCGCCTGCGAGGCCATGACGACGTGGGTCGCGCGGGCGCGATCGAGCGTCATCGAGAGGTAGAGCTCACGGTCGACGGCCGAGGCTTCTTCGATGAGCACCGAGCGCACGAGGATGCCGTCGGGCGGCGTCTGCGGGCGTCTTGAGCTTCATGCCGAGGATCTGCTGCGCGGCGCGCTGGGCGCCCTCCGGATCGTCGGCGAGCTTGATGCCGCCGGCCTTGCCGCGGCCGCCCGCGTGCACCTGCGCCTTCACGACCACCTTGCCGCCCAGGCGCGCGGCAGCCGCTCGAGCCTCCGCGGGCGTCGTGGCGACGTCGCCGCGCCGGGACCGGCACGCCGAACTCGCGCAGCAGGGCCTTGGCCTGGTACTCGTGGATTTTCACGGACGCGAGATCAGGCCTGTTAGCTCTTCTGGCCGCGGAACTTCCGCAGCAGCCAGACGACCGGGTCGAAGCGCGTCGGCCGCCCGTTCCTTGAGCGGGATGATCCCGTTGTCGGTGATGTGGATGTGCTCGGGGCACACCTCGGTGCAGCACTTGGTGATGTTGCAGAGTCCCACGCCCGCCTGCATCCTTGATGAACGCGCGCGGTCGCGGGTGTCCAGCGGATGCATGTCGAGGCCCGCCAGCTTGATGAAGAAGCGCGGCCCGGCGAAGGCGCGCTTCTTGTCCTCGTGGTCGCGGATCGACGTGGCAGACGTCCTGGCACAGGAAGCACTCGATGCACTTGTGGAACTCCTGGATGCGATCGATGTCTTCCTGCATCATCCGGTAGGTGCCGTCGGGCTCGGGCGGCTTGAGGCGCAGCGGCGGCACCTGCTTGGCCTTCTCGTAGTTGTAGGACACGTCGGTGACGAGGTCGCGGATGAGCGGGAAGGTCCGGATCGGCGCCACCGTGATCGTGTCGCCGGGCTGGAACAGGTCCATCCGGGTCATGCACATGAGACGGGGCTTGCCGTTCACCTCGGCGCTGCACGATCCGCACTTGCCGGCCTTGCAGTTCCACCGGCACGCGAGATCGTTGGCCTGAGTCGCCTGGATCTTGTGGATCGACGTCCGAGCACGACCATGCCTTCCTCGGGCTCGACCCTGTAGTCCTTGAAGCCCGCCGCCCGGCGCATCACCGCGGAACACCCGCATCGTGAAGGTGCGCCATCGCTACTTCCTCTCCTGGAAGAGCGCCTTGAGCTCGGCCGGCATCTCCGGCAGCGGCTCGCGGCTGAGCGGCGAGCGCCCCTGCCGCTGGCGGATGACCACGTTGATCTTGCCCCACGAGTCGTCGGTGTACGGGTGATCGTCGCGCGTGTGACCGCCGCGGCTCTCCTGCCGCTCGAGCGCGGCCAGGGTGCAGCACTCGGCCACGGTGAGCAGTGAGCCGAGATCGAGCGCCGTGTGCCAGCCGGGGTTGTAGGTGCGCCCGCCGTCGACGTGCGTGCGCGCCGCGCGGTGCTTGAACGCCTCGATCCGCTTCAGCGCCTCGCGCAGCTCCTGCTCGGTCCGGATCAGCCCGACCAGGCTCTTGCATCGTCTCCTGAAGGTCGGCCTGGATCGCGTACGGATTCTCACCGCCGCTCCGCGTGAACGGCTCGAGCATCTCGCGGGCGAGCGAGTCGACCTGGCCCGACTCGACCGTCAGCGCGCCGCCGAAATCCTTGGCGTAGAGCGCGGCGTACAACCCGGCGCGCCGGCCGAACACCAGGAGATCCGAGAGCGAGTTCCCGCCGAGGCGGTTCGAGCCGTGCATGCCGCCGGCGACCTCGCCGGCCGCGAACAGCCCGCTTCACGGTCGCCGCGGTGGTGTCGGCGTCCACGCGGACGCCGCCCATGATGTAGTGGCAGGTCGGCCCGACCTCCATCGGCTCCTTGGTGATGTCGACGCCGGCGAGCTCCTTGAACTGGTGGTACATCGACGGCAGGCGCTTGCCTGATGTAGTCGGCCGGACGGCGCGTGCAGATGTCGAGGAAGACGCCGCCGTGCGGCGTGCCGCGGCCGCCCTTGATCTCGGCGTTGATCGCGCGCGCGACCTCGTCGCGCGGCAAGAGATCGGGCGTGCGCCGGTTGTTCTTCTTGTCCGCGTACCAGCGGTCGGCTTCGGCCTCGTTGTCGGCGGTCTCGCCCTTGAAGAACTCCGGGATGTAGTTGAACATGAACCGCTCGCCCTTGGTGTTCTTCAGCGTCCCGCCGTCGCCGCGCACGCCCTCGGTGACGAGGATGCCGCGCACCGACGGCGGCCAGACCATGCCGGTCGGATGGAACTGGACGAACTCCATGTCGATCAGGTCGGCGCCCGCCCACAGCGCGAGCGACTGGCCGTCGCCCGTGTACTCCCACGAGTTCGACGTGACCTTCCACGCCTTGCCGACGCCGCCGGTGGCGAGCACGACGGCCTTGGCCTTGAAGACGACGAACTTGCCGGTGTTGCGCCAGTAGCCGAAGGCGCCGCTGACGCGGTCGCCGTCCTTCAGCAGGCGCTGGACCGTTGCACTCCATGTAGACGTCGATGCCCTGGTGGATGCCGTGGTACTGGAGCGTGCGGATCATCTCGAGGCCGGTGCGGTCGCCGACGTGGGCCAGGCGCGCGTAGCGGTGGCCGCCGAAGTCGCGCTGCAGAGATGCGCCCGTCCTTGGTGCGATCGAACAGCGCGCCCCAGCGCTCGAGCTCGAGCACGCGGTCGGGCGCCTCCTGGGCGTGCAGCTGCGCCATGCGCCAGTTGTTGAGCATCTTGCCGCCGCGCATCGTGTCGCGGAAGTGCACCTGCCAGTTGTCCTCGGGCCACACGTTGCCGAGCGCCGCGGCGATGCCGCCCTCGGCCATGACCGTGTGCGCCTTGCCGAGCAGCGACTTGCAGACGAGGCCGACCGACACGCCCTGCGCCGCGGCCTCGATCGCCGCGCGCAGGCCGGCGCCGCCGGCGCCGATGACCAGGACGTCGTGCTCGTGCGTCTCGTAGTCCGGATTGCGCCATCAGATGATCCTCAGGTCGCGGATCACGCCCATCGAGACCAGTCGGATGTAGAGGTCGGTCAGTCCCACGCTGAAGAGCGAGAGCCAGGCGAACATCGGGTGGCGCTCGTTCAGGCGCGTGACGAAATGCCAGACGCGATAGCGGCCCGGCGCCTTCGAGAACACGTTGACGTGGCCGCCGCAGACGTGGCGGCAGGAGTGGCACGAGAAGCGTGTAGCCGGCCAGGAAGATCACGTTGATCCACATGACGAGCGTGCCCACGCCGATGCCGAAGCCGTTCGGGAACCGGAACGCGAGGATGGCATCCCAGGTCAGCATCAGGATGAAGAGCACCGCCACGTACCAGGTGTAGCGATGGAAAGCTCTGGAGGATCAGCGGGAAGCGTCGTCTCACCGCTGTAGCCCGCGCTTCAGGTCGGGCACCGCGCAGGCGGGCGGCGTGAGCCAGAACGAGCGGTAGTACGCCTTGCGGTAGTAGTAGCAGGTCAGCCGGAACAAGCCCGGCCCGCCGAGGATGAGGAACGCGGGCGAGAGCAGCCCGATGATCGGCAAGTGGATGTCCGGCAGCCCGAACGCCGAAGCTCTGTGTGCAGGCACGTCTGCGTAGAGGCAGGGCGAATAGAACGGCGACAGATACGGATCGACGAAGTAGTGCGCGTTCTGGAAGGCCGCCCACGTCGAGTAGACGATGAACGAGCCGAGCACGATGACGACCGTGATCGGCAGCGCCCACCACGGATCCGTCCTCAGGTGCGATGCCGCGATGGCAGGCCGCGACTGCCCGATCACCCGGCTGCTCATGTGTCCTCCCGCGCATAGGCCTTCATGCCGTCCTGGTAGAGATCGCCGCCGTGGCAGTCGTTGACCACGATGGCCGGGAACGCCCTCGACCTCCAGGCGCCGGATCGCCTCCGTGCCGAGATCCTCGTACGCGACGATCTCGACGCGCTTCACGAACCGCGAGAGCACGGCGCCGGCGCCCCCGATGCGCGCCGAAGTAGACGCCCTTGTACTGCTTGAACGCATCCTTGACCGGCTGCGAGCGGGCGCCCTTGCCCATGGTGGCCTTGAGCCCCAGCTTGATCAGCGCCGGGCGTGAACTTGTCCATGCGGCTGCCGGTGGTGGGACCGATCGGAGCCGACGACGTCGCCGGGCTTCGCTGGCGACGGGCCGGTGTAGTAGATGATCTGGCCGCGCACGTCGATCGGGCAGCTGCTTGCCTTCCTGGATCAGCGGCCACAGTCGTCCGTGCGCGGCGTCGCGCGCGCGTGTAGACCACACCGGTGATCCGCACGCGATCCCCGGTCCTCAATGACTCGACGTCGGCGTCGCTGAGCGGCGTCGTGACGTCCTTGAGGCCGTCGGCCGCGGTCGTGACGCTCATCGTCAGGAGACGGCGTCCACGATGGCGTTGAACGTCGGGCTGGGGCGCATCGCCTTCGACGTCAGCTCGGGATTCGGGCCGGAAGTAGCCGCCGATCTCGACCGGTCGTCCCTGCGCGGCCTTCAGCTCGGCGAGGATCTTGGCCTCGTTCGCCGCGAGCTCCCTGGCCACCTTGGCGAAGCGCGCCTGAAGCTCCTTGTCCTCGGTCTGTGCCGCCAGCGCCTCCGCCCAGTACAGGGCGAGGTAGAAGTGGCTCCCGCGCGTGTCGAGCTCGCCGACCTTGCGGGACGGCGACTTGTCGCTGTCCAGGAACTTGGTGTTGGCCTTGTGGAGTGCTTCGGCGAACACCTTCGCCCTGAGCGTGGCCGGCCGCGCGGCCCATGTGATCGAAGCGACTCCGCCAGCGCGAGGAACTCGCCGAGGGAATCCCACCGGAGATGTCCCTCTTCCAGGAACTGCTCGACATGCTTGGGCGCCGAGCCGCCGGCGCCGGTCTCGAAGAGGGCCCCGCCGTCCATGAGCGGCACGATCGAGAGCATCTTCGCGCTGGTGCCGAGCTCGAGGATCGGAAACAGGTCGGTGTTGTAGTCGCGCAGGACGTTGCCGGTCACCGAGATCGTGTCCTTGCCCTCCCGCATCCGCTCGAGCGAGAAGCGCGCGGCCTCGGCGACGGACATGATGCGGATGTCGAGTCCGCTGGTGTCGTGCTCTCGCAGGTACCGGGTGACCTTCTCGATGAGCTGCGCGTCGTGCGCCCGGTTCTTGTCGAGCCAGAACACCGCCGGCGTGCCGGTGATCCTCGCCCGGGTGACGGCGAGCTTCACCCAGTCGCGGATCGGCGCGTCCTTCACCTGACAGGCACGCCAGATATCGCCCTTTTCCACGGCGTGCTCGATCAGCGTCGTGCCCCGCTCGTCCACGATGCGAACCGTGCCGGCCGCCGCGATCTGGAACGTCTTGTCGTGGGACCCGTACTCTTCGGCCTGCTGCGCCATCAGCCCGACGTTCGGAACGGTGCCCATGGTCCGCGGGTCGAACGCGCCATGCTGCTTGCACTGCTCGATCGCCTCGCGATACAGCGGCGCGTAGCTGTGGTCGGGGATGACCGCCTTCGCCGCGCGGAGCTTGCCGTCCGGCCCCACATCTGTCCGGAGTCGCGGATCATCGGCGGGATCGACGCGTCGATGATCACGTCGCTCGGCACGTGCAGGTTGGTGATCCCCTTGTCCGAGTTGACCATCGCCAGGGCGGGCCGCTTGACGTAGCACGCCTCGATGTCCGCGGCGATCTCCGTCTGCTTGGCCTGCGGCAGGCGCCTGATCGCCGCATAGAGATCGCCCAGGCCGTTGTTCGGATCGACGCCGATCTCCTTGAAGACCGCCGCGTGCTTGTCGAACACGTCCCGGAAGAACGTCCGCACGGCATAGCCGAAGATGATCGGATCGGAGATCTTCATCATCGTGGCCTTGAGATGGATCGAGAAGAGCACGCCCTGCTTCTTGGCGTCCTCGATCTGGGCCTCGAGGAAGCTCACCAGCGCCGCACTGCTCATGAAGGTGCCGTCGATCACCTCGCCGGCCTTGAGCGCGATCTTGTCCTTCAAGAACCGTGACGGCGCCCTTCGTGTCGGTGAACTCGATCCGGACGGTGGTCGCCTCGGGGACGGTCACCGATTTCTCGTTGGCCGCGAAATCGCCGCGGCTCATGGTGGCGACGTGCGCCTTCGCGTCCGGCGTCCATGGGCCCATCTTGTGCGGGTGCTTCTTCGCGTATTCCTTCACGGCGCCGGCGGCCCGCCGGTCGGAGTTTCCTTCCCGCAGCACCGGGTTCACGGCGCTTCCCAGCACCTTCGCGTAGCGCGTCTTGATCGCCTGCTCCGCCGGACTCGCCGGATTTTCGGGGTAGTCCGGAACCTTGTAGCCCTGGCCCTGCAGCTCTCGAATCGCGGCCTTGAGCTGCGGGACCGACGCGCTGATGTTCGGCAGCTTGACGATGTTGGCCTCGGGCCGCTTCGCCAGCTCGCCCAGCTGCGTCAGCCAGTCCGGCACCCGCTGGGCCGCGGTCAGGTTCTCCGGGAAGTTGGCGAGGATTCTCCCGGCCAGGGAGATGTCCGCCGTCCTCGATGGTGATCCCGCTCCCGCCGGTGAATTTCCTGATGATCGGCAGCAGCGAGTACGTGGCCAGCGCGGGCGCTTCGTCGATCTCCGTCCAGATGATCTTGCCGGGATTGGTAGGCATGTTACAGCGTCGCCTCCTTGTGGCGGTGCGCGTGGCAGACGTCTCGGAGGGGGCCCGCTCGAACTGGGTTCATCACAGCGTCGCCTCTTTGTGGCGGTGCGCGTGGCACTCGATCGGTGACAGCGACGGGCAGCGACGTGATGTGGCAGGGATACGTGAGCACGTGGATGCCGAGGGACGTCGTGTCGCCGCCATAACCCTGCGGGCCGATGCCGAGCCGGTTGGCGCGCGCGAGCAGCTCCTTCTCCAGCGCGTCGAGCGATGGGGTCCGAGTTGGCGGAGCCGACCTCGCGGAACAGCGCCTTCTTCGACAAGATCGCGGCCTTCTCGAACGTGCCGCCGACGCCGACGCCCAGGATGAGCGGCGGGCACGCGTCCGGGCCCGCCATCTTCACGCAGTCGATGATGAAGTCCTTCACGCCGTCGACACCGGCGGCCGGCGTCAGCATCGTGTACTTCGAGCGGTTCTCGCAGCCGCCGCCCTTGGCCATGATCGCGAGCTTGAGCTCGGCGCCCGGCGCGACGTCGACGTGGATCACCGCCGGCGTGTTGTCGCCGGTGTTCACGCGGTCGAGCGGCGACCGCACGATCGAGGCGCGCAGATAGCCCTCCTTGTAGCCCTGGCGCACGCCCTCGTTGATCGCGTCGTAGAGCCCGCCGCCCGTGACGTGCACGTCCTGGCCGAGCTCGACGAAGCACACGACGAAGCCGGTGTCCTGGCAGTACGGAATGCGCCGGGTCCGGGCCATCTCGGCGTTGTCCTTCAGGATCTGCAGCACCTGCTTGCCGGCCGGCGAGCGCTCGGTGGTCAGCGCGCGGTCGAAGGCGCGCAGCATGTCGGGCTCGAGCTCCAGGTTGGCGCCGATGCAAAGCTTCTTGACCGCGTCGACGATGGCGCTGACGTGGACGTCTCTCACGACGCGGCCCCCGGCATGTTGGCCATCGCGGCCTGGGCGCGCCGCGCCATCTCCTTGGGCGGCACATCTTCCTTGTGCGTGGCGAAGCTCCACTGGTTGCCGAACGGATCCGAGCACCGAGCCGAACCGGTCGCCCCAGAACATGTCCTCGGCGACTTGAGCACCTTGCACCCCGCGTCGGTGGCGCGCTTGAACGCGCTGTCCACGTCGCGCACGTAGAGGAAGAGCCCGACCGGTCGTGCCGCCGAGCGACTGCGGCGACTTGCACGTGCTCATGCCCGGGAACTCGTCGCTGAGCATCACGTGCGAGTCGCCGATCTTCACCTCGGCGTGCATGACGCTCTTGCCGTCGGGGCCGGGCATGCGGACCGTTTCCACGGCGCCGAAGGCGCCCTTGTAGAACTCGAGGCCGCGCGCCGCATCGCGCACGGTCGAGGTAGGCGCGTGACGGTGTGGTAGCCGGCCGGAATCGGCTTGACCCTGCGCGGGTGGCCTCCGGGCGGCGGACTTCTTCTTCTGCCTCGCCTTCGCTCGCTTCGCCATCCGCGTGACTCCCTGGACTAGAGCTTCAGCTTGTCGACGAGCTCCCGGACCGCATCGGCCGACTTCTTGAACGCGGCCTGCTCGTCGGGCGTCAGCTTGATCTCGATGATCTGCTCGACTCCCGAGCGGCCGAGCTTCACCGGCACGCCGACGTAGAGGCCGTTGACCCCGTACTGGCCCTCGAGGTAGGCCGCGCACGGCAGGATCTTCTTCTTGTCCTTCAGGATCGCCTCGACCATCTCGACCGCCGAGGCCGCCGGCGCGTAGTAGGCGCTGCCGGTCTTCAGGAGCGCGACGATCTCGGCGCCGCCGTTCGCCGTGCGCTGCACGAGCGCGTCGATCTTCTCCTTCGAGCAGCAGCTCGGTGATCGGAATGCCCGCGACCGTCGAGTAGCGCGGCAGCGGGACCATCGTGTCGCCGTGGCCGCCGAGCACGAACGCGGTGACGTTCTCGACCGACACGTTCAGCTCGCGGGCGATGAACTGGCGGAATCGCGCCGAGTCGAGGATGCCCGCCATCCCGATCACGCGCTTGCTCGGAAAGCCCGACTTCTTCCACGCGAGCTGCACCATGGCGTCGAGCGGATTCGTGACGAGGATCAGGATCGCGTTGCGCGAGAGGGCGACGATCTTCTCGACGACGCCGCCGACGATCTCGGCGTTCTTGAAGAGCAGATCGTCGCGGGTCATGCCCGGCTTGCGCGCGAGGCCGGCGGTGATCGACGACGATGTCGGAGTCGGCGGTCTCGTCGTAGCCGTTGGAGCCGATCAAGGTCGAGTCGTACCGATGAATGGGGCCGGCCTGCGCCAGATCGAGCGACTTGCCTTGCGGGACGCCCTCGATCACGTCGACCAGGACGACGTCGCCCAGCTCCTTCTCCACCGTGTACTGCGCGACGGATGCGCCGACGTTGCCGGCGCCGACTACCGTGATTTTCGGCCTGCCGGAAGCCATTACCGATCCGCCATGATTGGGTAGCCCTTCGCAGTCTCCACCATGCAGGCCATCAGTCTTTGTCTCCTAAATCTAGAGGCGCGCCTCGGCCGGCGTGGCCCCAGCACCGCGACGCCCTGCAGCGCGCACATCCCGCGCGGTCGTCGTCGAGCGGGCTTTGCGCCCTGGAAGAACTCGGATGTGCTCGATTGTGAGGCTACTTGCGAGCAATTTGCCGCCGATCTGGTCGATTTCAATGACGCATTACTCTAACGCGCCGCGCAGACAGGGTCAAGAACGCGACGGCTTCCCGAGCGTTTCGAGCAGCCGTCGCGCGATCAGCCGGCCGCGCAGCGCCATCACGGCGTGGCCCGTCCGCGCTCGCGCGGCCGCCGGCCAGCCGAAGTAACCGGCCCCGCCCGGGCCGAGGCTGCCGAAAGTTGCGCGCGCCGCGCGCCAGCTCGCGGCGGAAGTCGAGACCACGCCGGCGGCAGCCGTCGCGCGATTCGCTCTCGGACCAGCGTTCTGTCGACCGACAGCATGAGAGCGGTCTCCAGCTCGCCAGAGTGCCACTCCCTGTCGGGATTCGGGCTGCGCATGAGCGCCTGCACCCGGCGGTTCACCATCGGCGTCGGCGGTCGAGTTGCGGGCTCGAAGCCCGCCACGAGCACGCGCAATTGCCGGCGCCGGGCGAGCGCTCGCCGCGCGGCGGCGATCGCTCTCAAGTGATCCGGATCCGCCTGATAGTTCGTCAGGACGAATCGACGAAAGCCGTGGCTCGCGAGCCCGTTGACGAGCTCGACGATCAGCCGACGCAAGGTCGAGATCGAGAGCGAGACCGTGCCCGGCCAGCCGACGGCCAGGGTGCTGACGCCGTACGGGATCGACGGCGCGAGAATCGGACGCCACCCGGCGCGACGCAGATGGGGCGCGACCCGGCGCGCCAGCTCCTCGGCGCCCCGCCAGTCGACCAGGAGCGGAAGATGCGGGCCGTGCTGCTCGATCGCACCGAGCGGAAGGAACACAACGGCGCGGGGATCACGGGCAAGCCTTGCGGCGCCGGGTGAGGTCAGATCGGCCAGGCGAATCAACCCGACAGACCGAACAACCGTGGCACGGCGAGGCCGACGAAGCCGGCGAATCGAATCGGCCGGCGAGAGGCTCATCGGACAGACCTCGGTGCAGTTGCCCTGGCCGTGACAGCGCGCGAGCGCGTCGTCGCCCAGGAGAACGCGCCAGCGCCCCTCGCGACCACCGTCGCGATGGTCGAGCTCGAGCGTCAGCGCTCGGTTGAGCGCGGCCGGCCCGGGAAATCGGTCGTTGTGACCGACCATCGTGCAGGCGGAGACGCACATCCCGCAGCCGATGCACTCGATCGCCAGGTCGATCTCCTGGCGCTCGGCCGAGCCGCTCGACACCAGGGCATAGGGTGGAGCCCCTCGCGCGGCGTGAGGGCCGCGCTCACGTCCCGGAGCTTGGCCGCGAACGGCGTCATGTCGACGACCAGATCGCGCAGCAGCGGGAAATGATAGAGCGGACGGACGCTGATCGGTCCCGGGCCGAGCGACTCGAGCCGCGTGCGGCAGGCCCACCGCTCCCGGCCGTTCACCACCATCGCGCACGAGCCGCACATCCCGACGCGACACGCGTAGCGGAAGGCGAGCGTCGGATCCTGCGTGCGCTGGATCTCCACGAGCGCGTCGAGCACCGTCGTGTCGGCTGCGGCGGTGACCCGATATTCGTCGACACGCTCGGCCTGGTCGGCCGTCCAGCGAAAGACGCGGAGCGCGGCGGGCGACGTCATCGTCGGCGTTATACTACCGCCACTTCAATGTCCTCGCGTCACGACCGGCTCGAGCTCCTCGATCGCTATCTCCGGATCCCGACGATCAGTCGTCAGGTCACTCCGGACATGGTCGAAGCCGTCCGCGGCCTCTGGCGCGGGCTCGGTCTCGAGCTGACGCCCCTGGCGCCCGACGACGGCCGCGGCACGCCCTGCGCTCTACGGCGAGCTGCCCGGACCGAAGGGCGCTCCGACGCTTCTCCTCTACGGTCACTACGACGTCCAGCCCACGGGTGACGTGACGCGCTGGACGTGGCAGGGCGTCCCGTGCGAGCCGTTCGTGCCGGCCTACTTCCTCGACGGGCGCGCGGTCGAGCCGCGCCTGATCGGCGACCAGGCGCTCGAAGACCTGGTGATGGTGGGACGCGGAGGAGCCGACAACAAGGGCCAGCATCTTTCGAACATCCTCGGCGCCATGGACGCCGTCCGGGCCGGCGCCGCCCAGTGGAAGGTCAAGATCATCCTCGACGGGGAAGAGGAGCATGGGAGCCCGAATCTCGCGGCGATCGCCCAGGCCCATCGAGACAAGCTCGCCGCGGACGTCCTGATCGGCTCCGACGGCCCCAAGCAGAAGAACGCCCCGACGCTCGTGATGGGCGTGCGCGGCCTCGTGACCGTCAACATCGTCGCCGACAACGGGCAGACCGCGTCCGTCCACTCGGGCAACTACGGCAACATCGTGCCGAACCCGGTGCTTCCCCTCGCCCGGCTCATCGGCGACATCGAGGAGCGCGTTCGGGCCTGGTCGGCCGAGCACGAGGCGTTTCGGCGTGAGGCGAGCGAGGTGTTCGCGAAGTGGGAGGACAAGGCGGTCTGGACGCCGTTCTTGAAGCCGACCGTGAACATCAACAGCTTCATCTCCGACGGCGCCTCGCCGACCTTGCGCCGGACGATCATCCCGCGCACGGCCCATGCGCGTCTGGACATCCGGCTGACGCCCGACACGCCGGTCGCCGCGATACGCGACATCGTCCAGCGCGCGGTCGCCGACCACCAGAGCCGCACGCCGGGCATCACGTTCACGGTCGAGACCGACGGTCAGCCCGCGAGCTACACCTCGCCCGCGCGGCCGGAGTTCGGCTGGCTTCTACGCTTGCTGGAGGAGCACGGCGGCGAGGAGCCGATCGCGCTGCCGATTCTCGGCGGCACCCTGCCGCTTCACGTCTTCACGGACGTCCTGGGGATTCCGTGCCTCTGGATTCCGGCGGCCAACAGCAACAACCAGCAGCATGACGTGAACGAGCACTACGTGCTGCGACATTTCTATCGCCAGACCGCGCTCTACGCCGCGATCGTGTCCTCACGCCCGATGTAGCTCGGCGCGGCCTCAGTACCACCTCCACGCCCAGACCAGCACGAAGACGATCGCCGCCAGCACCATCGCGAGCGCGAACAGCGCGCGGTGCCAGCGGTGCGCGAGACCGAAGTCGAGCAGGATCGCGCGAACGCCGAGCAGAGCGTGGACCAGCACGAGGGCCAGCAGCGCGGCCTGAGTGCCGCGGCGGAACGGGTTCGCCAGATGCAGCGCGATCACGAGCAAGAGCGCCACGGCCGCGGCGCGCTGGATCAGCCACGCCCACATGCCGGCCTTCGTGTCGCGCCAGCCTTCCGCGGTATTCCAGTCGCGCTTGAGAACGCGGCTCACGGCCCGCCAAGCTACCGTATTATCGTCCGCATGTCACGGACCGGAGCCCAGTGCCTCGTCGACGCCTTGGCCGCCCACGGCGTCAAATATCTCTTCACGCTTTCCGGAAACCAGATCCTGTCGATCTACGACGCCACGGTCGGGCGCGACATCGCGCTCGTTCACACGCGGCACGAAGCCGCCGCCGTCCACATGGCCGACGCGTGGGGGCGTCTGACCGACCAGCCGGGTGTCGCGCTGGTCACGGCGGGCCCCGGACACTGCAACGCGGTCTCCGCGCTCTACGGCGCGCTCATGTCCGAGTCGCCGGTGGTGCTGCTGAGCGGCCACGCGCCGCGAAACCAGCTCGGGACCGGCGCCTTCCAGGAGATGGACCAGGTCGGCGCCGCGCGTCCGGTCACGAAGGCCGCGTGGCTGGCCGAGAGCGCCGACACGCTCGGGGACGACATCGCCCGGGCTCTCACCCTGGCCACGACCGGCCGCCCCGGTCCCGTGCACGTCAGCCTCCCGGGAGACGTGCTCGAGACGATCGTCGAGAATGGACCGCGCATGGCGGTGCCGGCGCCTCAGCCCGTGGCCGATCCGTCCGTGGCCGCGGTTCGCGAGACGCTCGGGCTACTCGCCGAGGCCAAGCGCCCGCTGATCATCGCCGGGCCGGCGATGGGGCGCGGAAACGCGCTGGCGCGCGGTCACCGCGCTCGCGGAGCTCACCCAGGTTCCGGCGCTCGTCATGGAGAGCCCGCGCGGCGTCAACGACCCATCGCTGCGAGCGGCGGCGGCGTGTCTGCCCGACGCGGATCTGGTCTTGCTGCTCGGCAAGAAGCTCGACTACACCTTGCGCTTCGGCCGCCCGCCCGCGTTCGCCGCGGATGTGCGCTTCCTGCATCTGGACTTCGACGGCGCCGGCGATCCGGCCGCCACAGTCGACGCGATGCTGCGCGTCGCCCGCGAGCGGAACTGGCGGCGCACCGAATGGACGGACGAGCTCGAGACGGCGCGCACGGCGCTTCCGTCGGGCTGGGACGATCTGCAGCGCTCTCCGCGCGCGCCGATGCACCGGTCCGCCTCTGCGCCGCGCTCCAGCCGCACCTCGACCGCGGAGCCGTGCTCGTCAGCGATGGCGGAGAGTTTGAGCCAGTGGGCCCAGGCCGCTCTGGTCGCCCAAACTCGGTTGATCAACGGCCCGTCGGGCTCGATCGGCAGCGCCCTGCCGATGGCCGTCGCCGCCAAGGTCGCCCACCCCGACCGCACCATCATCACGACGCTCGGCGACGGCACGTTCGGCTATCACGCGCTCGAGTTCGACACGGCGCTGCGCTACGGTCTGCCGATCGTGGCGATCGTCGGCAACGACGCACGCTGGAATGCCGAGTACCAGCTGCAGATCCAGCAGTACGGAGCCGACCGGACCGTGGGCTGCGAGCTGCTGCCGTCGCGCTACGAGCGGATCGTGGAGGCGCTGGGCGGCCACGGTGAATGCGTGGAGCGGCCCGAGGAGCTCGCGCCGGCGGTCGCGCGCGCGATCGCCTCGGGCCGTCCCGCGTGCGTCAACGTGGCGATCGACGGCGTGCCCGCGCCGACGTTCAAGACGCGCGTCTCCTCGCACTGAAGCGCCGCGCCGGCGCGGGCCGCGCGGCGTCGGCTACAGCTGCCCTTGCGGTAGGAGCGCTTGGCGGCGATCTTGCCGTTGCGCAGGGTCAGCAGATCGCACCCCTGCACCTCGAAGCGCGTGGAGCCGCGCGGCGTCCCGGTCGTCAGCCACTCGACCACCGCCAGCTCGGGGCCGGCGAAGTGCCGGATCTCGTCCCAGCGGATGTCAGCGACGCGCCCGAACATCTCTTCGAGGAACTCGCGCACCGCCGGCTTGCCGACGACTCGCGATCCCCAGGGGTCCTTGCCGAAGGAGGCCTCGAAGATGACGTCGTCGGTCATCATGGCGAGAATTCCCCTCGATATCGTGCCCGTTCCACACCGTGTTGAATCGATCCACGAACGCTTCACCGTCGAACGCCATCTCGTGCCCTCCCTCGCTTGGGTCGCTCAGTCTCCGACTTCGACCATCGACGAGACACGCCCCGCTCCGGCGGGTGTCGCGCGCGTCAGCGCCACCGGCTCCGTCCACACCGCCCTCTCGCCGGCGCGCGACTGGACGCGCACGGTGTAGAGCGGCGCGGCCGACGGCGCCGGGAAATCGTTGCGGTAGTGCGCGCCGCGGCTTTCGGTGCGTGCCAGGGCGCTGGCCGTGATCAGGCGGGCGACGGCCGTCTGGTTGGTCAGGTTGATCCAGTCCTGCCACGCCAGATTGAACGCCGCTCCCCCGGGACACCGACACGCGCGAGCTCGCCGGCGATCCGATCGGCGGTCGCCGCCGCGATCTTCAGGCCTTCGCCGTCACGCACGAGCCCCGCCCGCTCCCACATCACCTCACGCAGCTCGCGCTGCAGCGCATAGAGATCGCCGCCGCGACGCTCGAGCGGCGCGGTGAGCCGCTCGACGACGTCGCCGACGACGGCAGCGGCGTGGCGCGGCGCCGCGCGTCCGGCGACGAAGTCGGCCATCACGTCGCCGGCGATGCCGCCGAACACGGTCGACTCCGCGACACCGTTGCCGCCCAGGCGGTTGGCGCCGTGGACACCGCCGGTATCCTCGCCGGCCGCGAAGAGCCCGTCGATCGCCGTGCGGCACGCGGTGTCGACGACGACGCCGCCCATCATGAAGTGTGTCGGTCGGGCCGACCTCGACCGGCCCGCGCGCGAGATCCCGGCCGAAGTCACGACAGCGCCGGACCATGCCGCGGAAGTTCCGCTCGACCACGTCGGCGCCGAGGTGCGAGACGTCGATCCACACGCCGCCGTTCGGCGTCCCGCGGCCCTCCGTCACCTCGAGGAACGAGGCGCGCGCGACGAGATCGCGGGTCGAGCGCTCCATCCGCGCCGGATCGTACCGCTCCATGTACCGCTCGCCGCGCCCGTTGCTTCAGATGGCCGCCGGCGCCGCGCAGCCCTTCCTCGAGGCAGCGCCCGGTCATCAGCGAGTCCGGGATGACGAGACCCGTCGGATGGAACTGGATCATCTCCATGTCGCGCAGCGGCAAGCCCGCGCGATACCCGAGCGCGATGCCGTCGGCGGCCTTGTCGGCCGAGCACGCGACGACCTTGTACATGGTGGGCCCGCCGCCCATCGCCAGCAGGGTGGCGCGAGCGGTCACGACGACGAATCGCCCGTGGCGGATGTCGAGGACGAGCGCGCCCGCGCAGCGTCCCGCGCCGTCGAGCAGGAGCTCGACCGCGCGGCACTCTTCGAGCGCCTGGACGTTCTCGCGCCGGAGCACCTGCTCCGAGAGGCGGTTCATGATCTCGATGCCGGTGAGGTCGCCCTTGTGGATCGTCCGATCGTGCGTCTGGCCGGCGAAGGGCTTCTGATGGATCCGCCCCTCGGTCGTGCGGTCGAAGAGGCAGCCGTAGCGCGACTCGAGCTCGAGCACCCGGCCGGGCGCCTCGACGACGAGCGTCCACACGAGCTCCTGGTCGTTGATCCACCCGCCGCCCGCGAGCGTGTCGAGGAAGTGCGCCTCGAGCGAGTCGGGCGCCGTCAGCACCGCGTTGTAGCCGCCCTGCACCATGCGCGTACAGCCCGCGCGGCCCAGCAACCCCTTGACGACGACGGTGACCGAAAGATTGGGCGACCGGTCGGCGGCGTGGAGCGCGGCACAGAGCCCGGCGCCGCCGGCGCCCAGGACAAGGACGTCCGTCTCGACGGCGTCGATTGGCCTCATCAGGCGCCTATCTTAATCCCGGATTCAGGTGAACGGCCGATGCCGTCTTCGTTCGCGGCTCGTCTTACACTGTAAGCACTTGGCCTCGTTGGCGTGTCCTACCACGGGTCCCCGGACGGCTCCGTCCGCCGTATGCGCGGAGAGCGAGATCCGATCTTGAGCAAGGAGTCGCCCCAATGCGGACTCGACGGGCTATCGTCGCGCTTCTCATGCTGGCTCTGGCTGCGAGCGGTCCGGGCTCGATCCCAGCTGCCGACCCACCGGCCCCCGAACAGGCCAGCGAGATCACGCCGACACGAGTCAGCTACCTGTACGGCGAGGTCTCGTTCTGGCGCCCCGGCGCGCAGGAGTGGGCCGAGGCCAAGACCAACACGCCGCTGGCACCCGGCGACGTCCTCTACACTGGTCCGGACGGCAACGCGGAGCTGCAGATCGGGCCGCGCGCCTTTGTCCGGGCCGGCAACGGCACGCAGCTCGGTCTCGACAACGAGGAGCCGGACTTCACGCAGTTCCGCGTGACGGCGGGCCACGCCGCGTTCGACGTGCGGGACATCCCGGCCGGCCACACGGTCGAGATCGACACGCCGAACGCCGCCTTCACGATCGAGCGCAAGGGCTACTACCACGTCGATCTCTCCGAGGACACCACGACCTTCAGGGCTCATCGCGGCGGGAGCGCCACGGTGACCCCGGCTGCGGGAGCGGCCGCGGCCGTCGCGGCCAACCAGCAAATCGTGATCGCGGGCGCCGACACGCCGACCGTGGAGACCAGCGCAGCCCCGCCGCTCACTCCGTGGGATCGCTGGAACTCCCAGCGCACGGCCTATCTGATCCAGCCGACCAACGCGCAGAACGTCTCGCCCGGGATGTATGGCAACCGAGGAGCTCGCGCAGCATCGGCACCTGGCGTACCGAAGAGTCGTACGGCCCGGTGTGGGCGCCGGCAAGCGTAGCGCCGGGATGGGTGCCGTACAGCACGGGGCGGTGGATCTGGGACCCGCGCTTCGGCTGGACCTGGCTCGATGCCGCGCGCTGGGGCTGGGCGCCGTATCACTACGGCCGCTGGGTCTTCGTGCGGGGCTACTGGGGATGGGCGCCGGGGCCCGTCGTCGTCCGGCCCGTCTACGCGCCGGCGCTCGTCGTGTTCCTCGGCGGCCCCGTGGCCGTCGCCGCACGCCCTGGTGCACTGGGCGCCTCTCGGCTGGGGCGAGCCGGTCGTTCCCTGGTGGGGCCGTCCGGGTTTCGTCGGCGTCGCCTGGTGGGGCGGCTGGGGCGGCCCGCGCGTCGTGAACAACGTCGTCGTCAATCGCACGACGACCGTCAACGTGACCAACATCAACGTCTACAGTAACGTCAACGTTCACAACGCCGTCGTGGGCGTGCCCGAGGATCGCTTTGGACGCGGCGCGGTTCAAACCACGCGCGTCAGCGACACGCAGGTGAAAGAGCTCACCCCGGTTCGCGGATCGCTCCAGGTCAAGCCCGCGGCGGCCAGCGTGATGAGCGCCGACCGCGCGACCTTGACACCGCCAGCCGCCATCCGGGACCGCAACGTGGTGGCGACGCGCGCCCCGCGCGATTTCTCGCCGTCGCTGCGCGCCGAGGGGCTCAGCGCGCAGCGCGAAGCGTCGGCGTCAGCCGCGGCGCCGCGATCGTCCCGGCGCCGAAGCGCACGGTTGCGGTCGCTCCGCCCGAAGGCCAGAACACGAGTCAAAGACCGCCCCGCCCGGCTGATACTCCCAACGCTCGCCGCGCGGATCCGGGCTCCGCTCGAACACCGCGCCCGGCGCACCGCGATCCGGTTCTCGCAATGCGCCCGCCCAGTCGGATTCCCGACAGAGCAAGCAGCCGGCGAGCGACGAGGGAGACACCGGCCGGAAGCTCAATCCGCCGCCTCCGCCACCTGCACAATCCGCGGACGGGCGCCAAGCACGTCCTCACGGCGGCGCGGCGGACAAAGGTCGTCGACCTGAGGCCAAGCACGGCCAGCTCCGCAGCGCTCCGGCGACCGACCGCCAGAAGCCAGGACAAGCCGGCCGAGAAGTAGCAAATCCTCGTCTGCGACCGCGGTGGGACCTTGATCCAAGGCTCTGGGCACGTGGGTGCCGTCGGATAGTATGCCCCGCACTGGGACAGTAAGTACGAGTATGACTCGGGCGGTTGCTGCGCTTTCGCCCGAACACGCTGGACGGCGTCCGTAGCGTGTCTTTTTGCTGCGCGAGGAAGGCATCGCCGAGCTGCTGCATCCACTCGAGCTGACTGTCCATCCGCTCGAGGACCTGGGAGAGCTAACCAGAGCTTTGACGCTATCGTCCCATTTGTAGTCTTTGAGCTGCTTCGTTCAGCGCATTGCCCTTCAGGCCTGGATTGGCCTTTGCGAATCGCGTCGCCTGGATAACCTCAAGCGGATACGTAGATGCCTTGAAGATCTGCGCCACGAGCGGGTCCGGGTACAGCGCAATGGGCGCGACAATCTGCTCGAGCTCCTCGGGCTTGAAGGGACGCGAGTCGGCACTGCGTGGCTGCTGCGCTCCTGTGGCGAGTGGTGCAAACGGAAGGCTCAGAATCGAGAACGGCTGCGAGCCAGATCCGCCACATGGGCACCTCGGTCGGGATGGCTGGCGGAGTCTAGCCGAAGGCGACTCATACGCACCAGCGCCCCGGCCGGCCTGCACCGGGGCGCTGTAACACTAACGGGCCGGTCGGGAGCCTATCGGGGCTCGACTCGCCCCTCGAAGGCTACCGGCAACCTGGGTACACTATCGGGTGCAAGCGGAGCGGCGCTCGCTCCCCCGATGTCGAATCAATGCATGCGGTGGTCGTCGAAGCCGGCCGAGGACTTGATCCGGTCCTCGGTGCCGGGATGTACTTCTTCTCGAGCTCCTGGAAGTAGGAGACCCGCGCCATCACGTGGTGGCTCTCCGTCGGATGGCCGACCTTCGCCTTCTCGAGCATCCACTGGGCCTGCTCCTCGTCACGCACCAGCTCCTCCATCGCGTTCCAGGTGGCGTACGTCGCCGCGTGGGAGGCGAAGAGCGTGATGAAGATGAACTTGTAGCCGAGCTCGCCCAGCTCCTTGAACGTGAACGGGTTCGGGTCCTGGTGCCAGCGGAAGGACGAGGAGTAGTTGAACGACAGCGGCAGATCCGGATGGGTCTCGCGCATCGCCTTCGCGAAGGCCACCGCGGGCTCGCGCGAGGCGTTCGACAGCTCGCACCACACGGAATCGACGCCGCGCATCGGCATAGGCGCGGCCGCGGCGGATCGCTTCCTCGAGGCTGCCGCCCACCGCCCCGTAGGCATCCGTCCGGGCGATGATCACGAAGTCCGGATCGAGGCGGTCGCGCGTGTCGAGCGCGGCCCGGTACTTGCCCAGGGCCTCCTCGAGGCTCACGATGGTCTTGCCGGCGATGTGGCCGCAGCGCTTCGGGAACCGCTGGTCCTCCAGATGGATGCCGGCGACGCCCGTCTTCATGAACTCCTGCACCGTTCGGATCGTCGAGAGCGCGTTGCCGTAGCCATCGTCGGCGTCGGCGATGACCGGCAGGCTCGTGGCCGAGGCCACCATCGACGCGATCCGGGCGACCTCCGTCTGCGTGAGAAAGCCCATGTCCGGCCACGCGTTGTGCAGGGCCATCGAGTAGCCGCTCGAGGTAGATCGACTTCATGCCGACCTTCTCGGCCATCTGCGCGCCGAGCGGCTCGTAGATGCCGCCCGTGAACAGATACGGCTCTTCCTTCAGCAGGCGTCGGAACTGTCGTCCTTTGCTCTCCGGCATCGATCCCTCCTCAGGCGACACGATGGCGCGCGAGCACCGTCGCGCACCACCGGCAATAGGTCATGGTCTCCACATGGATGACGCAGCTGGGGCAGGCCGCCACGTCGCATTCCTGGCAGCGCGCCGTCCGGCCCGGCTGCTCGAGCGTCGCTCCGCACTCGCACGTCGTCGACATCGCCGTCTCCTCCCGCCTTCGCGTCGCGTGATCTCTTTCGGTGATTTCCAGAGTGAGCGCGGGAGGATCATCAAATCAACAACGTGATTGTTTTTATAACCCGTATAAATTATCTTTATCACCAGGTAAATTCCGGAAGGCTCACGCGTGGATATCCCTCAGGTCGAAGCGTTTCTCGCGGTCGGGACGTTCGGCGGCTTTCGTCGCGCCGCGGCGGCGCTCCGTCTGACGCAGCCGGCGGTGAGCGCGCGCATCCGCACCCTGGAGGATTCGCTCAAGGTGCGGCTCTTCGAGCGCGGCCGGCAGGGTCACAGGCTCGCGCTCTCGGCGGCCGGCCGCGCGCTGCGCCCGCACGCCGAACAGCTGCTGCAGGCGGTGGCGCTCGCGCGCCAGGCGGTGCACGACATCCGTCCGGCGAGCGGCGGCGCGATCCAGATCGCCGCGGTGCTGTCGATCTGCACCTATCTCCTGCCCGACGTCCTCAAGCGATTCCAGAGCGCGCATCCCAACGTGATGATCACCGTCCGCTCCGGCCACTCCAAGGAGGTGCTCGAGATGGTGCTGCGCGGCGACGCCGAGATCGGCCTCGCGCGGTCGCTCCAGCACCCCGAAGTCGAGACCGTGAGCCTGCGCGACGATCCGCTCGTGCTGGTCGGGCGGGCGGCGTCCTGGCCGAAGCGCCAGCGCCGGGCGCGGCTCGAAGAGATCGCCGATCGGCCGCTGATCTTCTTCGACCGCGGCTCGAGCGACTGGACCTTGACCCAGGGATTGTTCCGGCGGGCGGGGCTCGTGCCGAACGTGGCGCTCGAGGTCGAGACGATCGAGACGGCGAAACGCATGGTCGAGCGCGGGATGGGGCTCGCCTTCCTGCCGCACCTGGCGGTCGGACGCGAGCTACGGCGGCGCAGCCTGGCCGCGTTCGAGATCGTCGACGCCGAGCCGATCGCCCGAAGCCTCGACGTGATCCACCCGCGTCCCCGTCCGCTCTCGCCGGCCGCGCGCGCCCTGCTCCAGGCGCTGCGTTCGGCGCTCAGCGAAGCCGACGGGCCGCCGCGCCGCCGGCGCTAGCGTGCTAGCCCTGCGCGCGAGCAGCAGGCGTAGCAGCGCCCGCCCCTGCTCGCCGGCCCAGGCGCGCTCGCCGATCGCCTTGCCGACCAGCTTGCCGCGGCGATCGACCAGGAACACCGTCGGCGTGTAGGCGATCTGGTAGCTCTTCTCGACCTCTTTGCTCGCGTCGAGCAGCACCGTCGACGTCACGTTGCGACTCTTCACCCACGACGCGACGAGCTCGCGCTTCTCGGCGAGGTTGATCGCCAGCACGACCAACCCCTCGTCCTTGAGCTCCCGATGGATTCGCTCGATCGTCGAGGGCAACTCCTCGCGCAGTATGGTCAGGTGCTTTCCCAGAAATAGAGCATGGCGACCCGGCCGCGCACGTCGGCGAGCGAGACGAGCTTGCCGTCGAGCGACTCGAGCTTGAACGGCAGCGGGCCCTGGTCGCCGAGCGGTGTGACCTGGAACGCCGAGAGCCGCTCGTCGAGCGGATCGTCGGCCGCGTCGGCCGGCAGCAGCGCGAGCCCGACCAGGGCGACGCGCGAGCGCGAGGCTACGGCCTGATGTACGCGTAGCCCGCCTCCTGGAGCTCCATGACGCGCACCACGCCGCTCGGCACCGGCGTCGCGCCCTCGATCAGGTCCTTCATCTCGATCTTCTGCCGCGCCATCGTGTTCTGGCAGGCGTCGAACCTGAGCCCGCCGGCCAGCAGGGTTTCGAGCTTGCCGCGGACGTCCGGATCCATGTCCTTGGCGAGAAAGGTCCGCAGCGCCGGGCCGTGGACCACCAGCTCGAGCGCCTCGATGTTCTTCCAGCCGACGACGCTGACGTGGTTCTCGATGTTGACGAGGACCGCCTTCGCACGCTCCACGCCGGGTTCGTCGAGGTGATAGAAGACCTTGTGTCGCTTCGGCTGCTCCGCGAGATGCGACGCCTGCGCGACGGACCAGGCGAGCACCAGGGCGGCCACGACCGCGAAGCATCCGTGCACGATTCGCATGCTCATTCTCCTGTGCGTCCCACGACCTTGACGCGCGCCCGTGGCGCGATCCTGACTCGCCCGAGGCTTCGCAGGTGCGCGGCCACGACGTCCCACGCCGGGGGCCGTCGGCCTCGGTGAGGCTCGCCCACCCCGTCGCCTTGTAGCGGCGCGTCGGCTCCAGGGCCCGGCCCGCCACGCGGAGGTCTCGTATGCGCCGGCCCATCCGCTTCGCCGGGTCGATCGTATAGGTCAGCCCGCCCAGCCGGACCATATCGCCGCCCTGCCGATAGTACGGATCGGGATGGAACAGATTGTCGGCGACGTCCTCCATCACCTGGTGGATCTCGCTCCCGGTCATCTCGCGCACCCAGGTGTTCGGGTAGGTCACGGCGGTGTGCGCGTATACGTCTTCGAGCGTGATCTCCTGGCCGGGGACGATCGTGATCCCCCACCGGAAGCCCGGTGAAAAGCCGATCTGCGCGTCGGCGCCACGCAGGAGCGCGTCGAGGATCAGCTCGTCGAACGTGCCGTTGAAGTTGCCGCGCCGGTAGAGCAAGGTGTCGGACACCGCCAGCCGCTCGCTCAACTCTCCTCGTACGGCCGGCGAATCTCCGCGATCAGCTGCGCCATCTCGGGATCCGCCGGGACGTCCTGGGCCAGGACGGGGATCAGGCGATACCGGTACGAGCCGACGCGTCCACGCTGGACGTCCATGTCCAGGCGGCTCAGGAACTTGCCGTGCGAGCCGGAGTTCACGACGAGCGTGCGGCCCACACGGATCGGCTGCGGCAGCGCGTCGTGAGTGTGACCGCCGAGCACGACGTCGAGCCCGTGCACGCGCCCGGCGAGCTTCAAGTCGACGGCGACACCGTTGTGCGAGCAGCAGGACGACCAGGTCGACCTTCTTGCCGTCCCGCAGCTCGTTCACCAGCGCCTGGATGCCGTCTTCCCTGATGCCGAACGTGAGATCGGGCACGAAGCGCCGGGGATGGGAGACCGGCGTGTACGGAAACGCCTGGCCGATGACGCCCACGCGGGCACCGCCCACTTCCCGGATCGTGTACGGACGAAACGGGCGCTCGGCCCAGTTGAGCTCGGTCACGTTGTGGGCCACGAAGTCGCCGGCGAAGAGCCCCTTGTTCTCGCGATCGCCGAAGAGCTCCTTCACGCGATCGATGCCGTACACGAACTCCCAGTGGGGCGTGAAGACGTCGACCCCGAGCTGGTTCGAGACCCGCACCATGTCCTCGCCGCGGGTCCAGAGCGCGGTCGCCGAGCCCTGGATCGTGTCGCCACCGTCGAGCAAGAGGGTGCGCCCTCGCGCTGCTCGCGGATCCGCTTGACCAGGGTGGCGAGATGGGCGTAGCCCCCATCCGCCCGTATCGCGCGGCCAGCGCCGGGAAATCGAGATACGTGCAGGCATACGCCTCGACGGTCCCCGGCGAGAGGTGATACGCGCGAAGCAGCTCGGCGCCGGTCAGAAACGGCGGATGGCCGCGTTCGGCGCCGACGCCGATGACCGAGTCGGGCTCGCGATAGAACACCGGCCGAAGCGTCGCGTGGGCGTCGGTGATGTGCAGCAGGGTCACGTTGCCGAGCGGCTCGAACGCGAGGAGCCGGTCCGGGCCGTCGGCGGCTTCGAGACGGCGCGGCGCGAGCCCAGCGCCCGCCGCGACCGCGAGCAGCTTGACCAGATCGCGCCGCGAGACGTCCATGCGCTAGTGGCGGATCCCGGGCACGCTGAGCGGCTTGCCGTTGTCGAAGGAGGTCAGGTAGAGCTCGAGCTCGGCGTACTCGACGGAATCGGCCGCGAGCATGTTCATCCCGAGCGGCGTCATGCACCACTGGAAGCGCTTGCGCATGTCCCAGACCTCGGCGCGATCGGTCCGCCAGGTCGGAAAATGTCGGGTCAACCCGGCTCGGACGTCGGCGAGCACGCGGCCGCCGAGGAACTTCCCGCCGCGGCGTCGATCGTATGGCAGTCGGCACACGCGTGGTTCCGCTCGCCCACCTTGCGATAGAAGGTCGCCTTGCCCCGCGCCAGCGCCGCCCGCGCCTCGGGGCTCGCGACGTCGACGCTCACCGGCAGCCCGTTCGACGCGCGCTTCACGAACATCGTCATGTCGAGGTTGTCGGCCGACTGGCTCGCCATCGCCCGGCCGGTCGTCTCCGGCGCGTGCACCTCGAGAAAATCCTCGAGGCTCATCACGCGCCCGTACGGCTTCACGAACTTCGGATACTGCGTGGCCACGCCGCGCATCGCGCGCGCCGCGCCGGCCTCGTGGCAGTCGGCGCACGCCTTGCCCGAGGGGCCGCGCGCGGTCCACAGCGCCTCGCCGTCGTCGGCCAGCACCACCGCCGGGTTGTTCGTCGGATCGAGGTTGTCGCCGAACCCGACCGGCTTCGAGCGCGTGAACGGATTCCGTTCCCGATCCTTTTCGGGCGCCACCGGCCCCTTGAGCGTCTGCAGATAGGCGACGACGTGCACGATCTCCTCGGAGCTCAAGACCCCTGTGGCTCCCCACGGCGGCATGATCGTATTCGGGAAGTACGCGCGAGCATCCCAGATCACCTGATACAGGTACTGATCCGGAAGCTTCCGATCGGCAAGCGACGGACTGGTCGGGACCGGCGCTTCCGGCGGGCCAGACGTCATCACCCGGCACCAGGTGGCAGCCGATGCACGGCCCCTTGCTCCGGCTCAGGAAGAGCGCGCGCCCCTTCTGGGCGTCGCCGGCGACGCCCGCCGGCATCGTCACGCGCTGCACCGAGGGCTCGATGCGCTCGTCGCCGTAGGCGTAGGTCGGATAGCGATCGAAGTCGCGCGTGGTCCATCCGGGGTAGCGGACCGCAACCCGCTTGCCGTCGGGCCCGGTACGGAACTCGCCGCGCGCTTCCGGCAACGCGCGCGACGTCCACTTCGGGACGGCGCTGTAGTCGGGCACGTCGAGGGTGGTGCCAGCGCAGCCGGCGCTCAGCATCGCGAGCGCGCGCCCAGCGCAGCGCCCGGCGCGCCGCCGCGCCGGTCATGAAAGCAAGGTCACGAGAACTTGATGTCCGCGGTGCCTTCGTACCGGCCGCCCGTCGTGTCGAGGAACTCGACCTTGAGCTGGCCCGGATCGGTCGCCTTGAACGTGAACGAGAAGAACGGATTCTCGGCCACGCTCTGGGTCGTGTCGAAGACCGCGACGGTCTTCCCGAGGTAGGTCACCGTGACCTTGTTGATGTAGTTGTAGTTCTTCTGGATGATCTTGCCCTGCGCGTCGCGCTCGATGCGCTCCATCGGATGGATCACGAGCGAGCGGACCTGAACGACGTCGCCGGGCTTGATCGGCGAGGGAATGCGGAGCCGGACCTTGCCGATGTCTGACATCGACTCAGCCTCCGCAGCCGCCGACGGTGACTTTGACCTCGCGCTTGACGACGCAGCAGACGTGCCGTCGCTCTGCTCGACGATCGCGCGCACATCGCCGCTCTCGCCGAGGCGGATGTTCGCACCCATGAACGCGCGGCCGGCTTCGGGCGCCAGCGTCACTCGCGTGACGACCGGGATGCGGTTCTTGTCGGCGACGACGTAGATGTGCTTCACGTAGTTCGTCGGCGTCATCGGCGAATCGACGCTGACGGAGACCGGGACCACCGCGCCGTTCTCGGCGATCAGCGGCACTTCGAGCTTGACACTGGCGGCGCCGTCCTTCATCGGTCTTGCCGCCGAAGAGACGCTTCAGCGCCTCGTCCACGCTCTCGTTCTGACCGAGCGCCTGAGCCTGTGCCGTGCCCGGCATCACGGCCAGGCCGCCCGCCGCGGCAACGCCGAGGGCGCTCAAGGCGATCAGAGCGGTTCGCCGGCTTACCCGCCCGCCCTCGGTCACGATCGTCCCTCCTCGCACGCCCCGCTCGCCAGCAGGCTCGCCCATCCGTGTTCCTCCGGTGGCTCATCAGCCACTTGACAACCGCCTATATGCCGACCCAGAGTGCGTCTACGCTGCCGATAATCCCCGGGGGACACTATGCGCCCGAAGCGCGTCCTCGGACAACTGCTGACTCTCGTCGCTCTGCTCACGCTCGGCTGTACTCTTGGCGCGGACAAGGGTGAGGCCCCCTCCTCCCCGCGGTGGACGTCTCGCGCGATCCCCGAAGCTCGGGGCGAGGTCACGGAAGTCGAAGGGAAACGGGTGCAGATCCGCTACCGTGAGGAGCCCTTCTCGACCTTCACCGCAAACTACGAGCAGTGGCCCACCTACGCCTATGGCGATACCCGCGCCTTTCCCCAGCCAGCGCGCGTCGCCGTGCCCGACCTCAACAGGTGATCCGGCACGTGGTCGACAGCTGTTCATGGCCCGGAACAAGGCGCCGTGCACGGGCTGCCACCTGATTCCGGGGACGACGTCTGGCCGGCCGGCAGCGTCGGCCCTGATCTGTCGGTCATCGGCGACCGCCGTCTGCCGAATCGATATCTCTTCGAGCTGATCTGGGATGCCCGTGTGGTCTTTCCCAACACCAGCATGCCTCCCTGGGGACCAGCCGGAATTCTCCGCGGAAGAAATCGTCCACATCGTGGCCTTCCTTCAGACGCTCAAAGGCAACCCGCCGTTCGTCCCGCCGCCGGAGAAAGACGCCGCCCGAAATCCGTTTACGCGCCCGACGATACTTCCTTACTACGGCGACAATTTGGATCCGGCCACGAACCCCGCCATCGTCTTCGCGGACAATGCCTTCGTCCGTCTGGTCCGCCAAGGGACCGGCCGGCAAAGCCTGCGCGGACTGTCATCCGGCGCGGCCGGAGGAAGGCCATGAAGGGCGTGGCGACAAAATATCCGAAGTATCTTTCGGCGTACCGCCGAATCATGTCGATCGGAGACTTGCTGACCGTCCACGCGTCCGAGACGACTGGCCGCGAGATGCTGGCCGAGAGCGCCGGCAATCTCAACATGACGATGCTCATCAAGATTCAGTCGAACGGGATGCCGGTGAACGTCGACATCACGAGCCCGGAGGCCGCCGCCGCGTACGAGCGCGGACGGGCCGTGTAGTTACAAACGGGTTGGCCAGCGTAACCACGCCTGCGCCGACTGCCACGATGCGGATCGAGGCGCCGGACGATACGCCGGCGCCCGGCTGCTCACTCCCGTCCGCGAGGGGCTGACCAAGCACTTCCCGCTCTGGTTCAACGCGTACCTCGGCGTCTGGGACATTCAGGAAACGCTTCCAGGTGTGCATGCTACCGCTCGGAATGAACTATCTGCCCGCCGATGCACCGGAGTACGCGGATCTCGAGCTCTACATCACCGCGTTCGACAACGGCAAGCCGATGAGCGTGCCGGGAATCCGGTGACCTGCGGCAGACTCGGTAATGTCCTGGCGCTCGCCCTTGGGACCCTGCTGGCGCCGCTCCCGAGCGACGCGCAGCCGCTGGTCCACGTTCCGCGGATCGGATACCTGGTCTTGTCGCCCCTGGCTGATCCGCGCCCACCGCGGAGCCTGCAGGCATTTCTTGACGGGCTCCGCGAGCAGGGCTACGTGGTCGGGCGCACCATTGCCATCGAATACCGATCGGCGGACTGGAATCGCGAGCTCCTGCCCGAATTAGCCGGTCGAGCTGGTCGAGGAGGAAGGTCGATGTCATCATCGCGGCACCGGGAACGCTCGACGCCGCTCGACAAGCGACCCGGACGATCCCTATCGTCTTCACCGGCGGCGCCGATCCGGTCGCGTCCGGGCTGGTCGCGAGCCTGGCGCGACCAGGTGGGAACATCACGGGGATGACGTTTGCGCTGCCAGAAATGGCCGGCAAGCGCCTGGCGCTTCTCAAGGAAGCGATCCCCAAAGCCTCCCGAGTGGCCGTGCTTTGGAGTCCGGACAACGAGGGAGCGCAGCTCGATTGGCAACAGACACGAGGCGGCTGCCCGCGCCCTGGATATCGAGCTGCAATCGCTGGAGGTCCGAGATCCCAAGGATGTCCCGACAGCACTCTCGACGATGACGCGAAGGCGCCCTCACGCGCTCATCACGTTCCCATCCGCCCTGACGAGCGCGTATCGTCCGATCATCGTGGAGTTCGCGAAGAAGCAGCGGCTGCCGACGATGTTCGGGCTGCGCGCGGACGTCGAGGCGGGGGGCCTCATGTCCTATTCCCCGAATGCCGCCGATGCCTTTCGGCGCGGCGCGTACTACGTCGACCGCATCCTGAAGGGGCCAAGCCCGGAGACCTGCCGATCGAGCGACCCCACAAGTTCGAGCTCGTCCTCAACCTCAAGACCGGCGAAAGCTCTCGGGGTGAACATCCCCACACCGCTGCTGCTGCGAGCCGATCAGGTCGTGCAGTAGCCCGCTCGAACCTCGCTCACCGCCGCTGCTCGCCGTCCTGGCTTCTCGAAACGACCTGAGCGTACGCTCGCAGGTAGTAAACGGTGTCAGGCGCCCGGGCCACCCGCGTCGTCGCCGTCGCCCAAGAGAGCGCGCGCCGTGCCGCCAAACGATGTCAGAACGCGTCGGGCGAGATCGAGATAGTCGGCCGGCCCCCGACCTGTTGGGCCCGGAGCAGGGCATCGGCCATGACCCCGTTGGCGTCGAGCGAGAGCGGGAGGCTCTTGTCATCGCCGAAGGCGCCCCGGCCGGCATCAGAAGAGGTCAGCCACGGCGAAGCGCAGCACCTGCAGTGCCGTCTGGCGGTAGGATTCCACTCGTACGACGCGATAGCCTCCAGGAGCCCGAGCGCGGCCCACGCATTGGCATCGAGCTGCCCCTCGCCATGCCTTCGTCCGGTCCGAGGCTCGTAGAGATGGAAGGCGCCTTTCTCGCTGACCATGTTCAGGTGTATGAAGTCGAGCGTGCGTAGCGCGACGTCGCGCAGGTCAGTTCTCCCCGAGGACCGGCCCAGAGCGAGCAGCGCGATGGCCGCTTCGGCGTTCCAGGCCGTGAGCTTCTCGCGATTCACAGGTGGCGGCTGAGCGCTCCGCCGTTCGCGAGGTGGCAGTCGGTAATAGGCGGGATTGGCGGTCTGGCTGCTATAAAAGCCGCCCGCGCTTGCGTCGTGGAGTGTTCGGAGCAGGTAAGCGACCGTACGATCCGCCGCTTCCTGTACCGCGTGTTACCGGTCACCCGGTGAGCCTCGCCCAGCACGGCCGCCAGCGTTGCGTTAAGATGCACCAGCTTCTCGTAATGCGGCTGGCGCCAATCCCGTCCTTCGGCGAAGCGAAAGAAGCCGCCATCGACTGGGTCATAGAGGGCGCCGAGGACCCCGTCGAGAGTCTTCTCGACGGCGACCAGATAGCGACGATCCCCAGTGGCCTGGTGTAGCTCGAGCAGATACGCGAGCAGACGCGGCTGAGGATACTTGTCGCCGGAGCCGAACCCACCGTAGACTGCGTCCAGGTTCTCGCCGACGAAGGTGAGCATGCCCTCACGGAGCCGTCGATAGGTATTCGGGCTCAACGGCGCCGGATTGGGAATCGCAACGGGCCCGGCCTCCGGCACGGGCGAGGCGACACGGCGACCTGCTTCACGACGCTCAGAAAATCGTCCTTCTTGAGCACCCCGGCAAACGACTGCCGGACCCGGCCGTCCGGAGCGAAGAGCACGATCATCGGCAGTCCCCGCACGTACTTCCGCACGAGATCCGGGCGCCGGTCATGGTCGGCGAAGACACTCACGTAGTGCTCGTTCAGGTACTTCGACACCTGGGCGTCGGCCAGTACCTGCTGCTCGAAGTACTTGCACCAGTAGCACCACACGGCGCTGATCAGGAGAAAGAGGCTTGCCTTCCTCTGGGCCGCCCTCGAATACCGCGGGCGAATGCTCGACAAACCGCACCTTCGACGTCTGTACGACATCGCCCCGCGCGTCCAGGGCGCCAGAGAAAGCCGCGAGGATTCCGAGCGCGAGAACGGTGAGGACCCGTCTTGACAAGCCCTCCCGGTCGACAGAGAGTCTTCGCGCGCTCATTGCTCGGGAAGGAGTATGCGCCCGGACCAGAATCCAGGACAATCGTGTGTCGGATGGTCTCCCGTACCCTGACGGCTATCCTCGTGATGCTCGCGGTCCTGGGCGCACTACCCGGCGCCGAGGCGCAGCGACCGGACAAGGTGCCGCGGATCGGCTATCTGGTGGTTTCGCCGCTCGCCGACCCGCCTTCGGCGGAACGCGCCGCGTTCCTCGACGGCTTGAGAGAGCTCGGCTACGTCGCAGGCCGGAACATCGTCGTCGAGTACCGATCGGCGGCGTGGAACCGTGAACTCCTGCCCGAACTGGCGACCGAACTGGTCAATCTCAAGGTCGACGTCATCGTCGCCGTGCCCGGCGCTGTCGATGCCGCGAGAGAGGCGACGAAGACGATCCCGATCATCGTCCCGTCGCTCACCGATCCGGTCGAAGAAGGGTTCGTCAAGAGCCTGGCGCGTCCGGGCGGGAATATCACGGGGCCCGGCTGGTCGGCGGAAGGACTGACCGGAAAGCGGCTGGAGCTGCTCAAGGAGGCCATTCCCAAGCTTTCCCGCGTTGCCATCCTCTGGAATCCAATCAACGAAGGCGCAAAGCGGCAGTGGCAAGAAGCGCAGTCCGCGGCCCGCAAGTTGCGAGTGACGCTTCAGTCTCTGGAAGTGAGAGACCCAAACGACGTCCCCAAGGCTTTCGCGGTGATGGCGCAAAAGCGTCCCGACGCCTTGATCATCGTTGCCAGTGCGCTCACGACAGCATATCGGCCGATCATCATCGAGTTCGCGACCAAGCAGCGCATCCCGACCATGTTCGCCCTGAAGGCCGACGTCGAAGCCGGCGGTCTCATCTCCTATGCCCCGAGCCTGACCGACACATTCCGGCGAGCGGCACGATACGTCGACAAGGTTCTGAAGGGCGCCAATCCCGGCGACCTGCCGATCGAAGAGTCCACGAGGTTCGAGCTCGTCATCAACCTCAAGATGGCGAGGGCCCTCGGGTTGACGATTCCCAAAACGCTGCTGCTACAGGCCGACCAGGTGATCGAATAGCGCTCAAGCCGTGGCCCGGCGGCGGCGAGCGTACGGGCCTTCACGCAGGACGCGTCGTTACCCGCCGTCCAGACGATAGGCCGAAACATCGGGCTTGAACGCCCGCGGGAGCCACAGCGGGCGCCGCAGATTGTCGGGACCGGGCGCCGGACGGGCCAGCGCCAGCCACTCGCGGTAGACCTCGAACGACTTGTCCGTGTCGACGAACACGTCGCCGTAACGGTCGTCGGGGCCCGGCCGCATCACGGTCACCTTCTGATGCCAGCAGTGCTGGCCGCTGACCGGATCGGGCTGGACCGGAAACGTCAGGTTCTGGTGGACGCCGGCTTCGTTCCACCAGACCCGCGACGAATCCGGATCGTCGCTCGGAAACGGTCGCGGACCGTGGAGCTGACGCATCCGCCACTTGCCGGCGTCGAGCCGGCTCAGATCGACGAGCGACGTCGACCACCGCTCACCGCCCGCGTCCTCGTGCAGACGCCACCGCCCGAGGTGATGCGAGCACGCCACCACGCCGGGGCGCACCGACTCGGTCACCCACACCCGGTCGACGAAGTGGCCGATCCGCGTCGCGATCTTCAGGAGATCGCCGGTCGCCACGCCGAGCCGCGTGGCGTCCTCGGGATGGAGCCAGAGCGGATTCGAGTGGGAGATCTCGTAGAGCCACTTCGCGTTGCCCGAGCGCGTGTGAATCAAGGTCGGGAGCCTGAACGTCGGCAGCAGCACCATCTCGCCCTTGGCGCGATCGAGGTTCGACCAGTGGACGTGGCTCCGGATGTAGTTCGGCACCGCCTGGTCCGGCCACTTCCACGACTTCAAGGTGTTCGAGAAGAACTCGAGCTTGCGTGAGGGCGTGGGAAAGCCGATGTGCCGCCGGCCGTCGATCTCGACGCCGACCGGCTGTCCGCCCTTGTTGATGACACTCGTGACGGGATCGACGGTCGCGCCGTCCAGGTCTCTCGCGCCGCGGCGCCTGCTCGTGGGTGCGGTACACGCCGTCCTCGATCAGGAACGCGCCGTACTTGCGCATGTACTCGAGCGGCGTCAGCTGCTCCTTCGCGGCGGCTGCCGGAAGCCCGGGCACGCTGTTCTCGAACATCCACCGGTACTGCTCCTCGATTCTGAGCTTCTCGCCCGGGCGATACGGCGACTCGAAGTACTTCCGGATGCCGAGCGAGCCGTCGGGGTCGATCCGCCAGGAGAGCTCGATCCAGAACTCGTCCTCCTCCCAGACCTGCCCGATGCCGGCCGCCTCGTGCGCCTGCCAGGTGAGATCGAAGCGCTTGCCCGTTCGCTCGAGCGCGACGCGCAACACGGGCTGGCGGAAGCCGATCCACCGCGCGGCGTGCGTCTCCTGCGACATGAGGTCGTGGCGCTCCGAGGCGTGCCCCATCGGCAGCACGTAGTCCGCGAACCACGCCGTCTCGCTCCAGATCGGCGTCAGGCACGCGTGGCGCTCCACTTTCGTCTCGTCGGTGAGCGCCTCGATCCACGACATCCCATCGGGATTCGTCCACACCGGGTTGTAGACGCGCGTGAAGTACATCGCGAGCTTGCCGCGGCCTTCTCTCAGGAAATGCGGGAGCAGGAAGCTCATCTCGAAGAACGCGAGCGGGTACTCGCGCGGCATCAGGAGCTCACTCCAGATCTTGCCCGGCGGCGGCATCATCGGCGGCGCCGGCACCGCCTTGTTCCAGGCGCTCGGCGCGGTGCCGCCGGGCGTGCCGACCGCGCCCATGAGCACCACGATCAGCTCGAGCGCGCGCGCCACCTGCCAGCCGCCGAGGTTGCCGGCGGCGGTATTGCGCCAGATGTGGGTCGCCAGCGCCGAGCCGGCGCGGCCGATCTCGCGCGCGATCTCGACGATCGTCGCGGCCGGGACGCTGCTCTCGGCTTCGGCGTACTCCGGCGTGAAGCGCGCGTACAGCTCGTCGATCGCGCGCTCGAACGACGTCGAACGTGACCGGCAGATCGGGGCGCTCCTCGCGCAGGTACTCGTCCCAGTTCACCCAGCGGCGGACGAACTCGCGGTCGTAGAGCTTCTCGCGCACGAGGATGTGCGCCATCGCCAGGAGCACGGCGGACTCCGAGCCCGGCCACGGCGCCAGCCACCAGTCGGCCATCGACGCGGTGTTACTGAGTCGCGTGTCGAACACGGCGATCTTGGCGCCGCGCGACTTGGCCTCCATGATTCGCTGGGCGTGCGGGTTGAAGTAGTGGCCGGTCTCCAGGTGCGAGGACAGGAGCAGGATGAAGCGCGCGTTGGCGTGGTCGGGCGACGGGCGGTCCATGCCGTGCCAGAAGGCGTAGCCCGCTCGCGCGCTCGCCGAACAGACGTTCGTATGGCTGTTGTGGCCGTCGATGCCCCAGGCGTGGAAGACGCGCTGGAGATAGACGAGCTCGTGTCCCGGCCGGCCCAGGTGGTACATGACTTCGCGCTGCCGGCCCTCGACCAGGGCCTTGCGAATGCGTCCGCCGATGTCGTCGAGCACTTCGTCCCACGTGACGCGCTCCCACCGCCCGCCCCGCGCGGGCCGACCCGGCGCAGCGGATAGCGGATCCGCTCCGGGTCGGTCACCTGGTTGAGCGTCGCGGGCCCTTGGCGCAGTTGCGCCCGCGGCTCCCGGGTGGGCGGGGTTGCCTTCGAACTTCTGGATCGCGAGCGTCTCGCGATCGACGTAGGCGAGCAGGCCGCAGCCCGCCTCGCAGTTGAAGCAGATCGTCGGGATCAGCGAGTAGTGGCGCTTGACCTTCCGCGGCCACGCGACCGGATCGTACTCTTCCCAGTTGTCCCAGCGCTCGACGGGCGGGTAGCTCTTGAGGCCACCCTGGGATTCGGCGATCTCCCGGGCCACGGGATGGAGCGGTATGGCAGCGCGATCTGTCATGGTCGTCCTATCGTCATAGCGAACGGTCTCAGCTCAGCGGAACCGACTGCCCGGCCCTCACCCACGAGTCCTCCCACACCCACAGGCCGGCCAGCGCGAGCAGCGCGCCGAGGGCGCTGACGGTGGTCGAGTCCGATGCCGCGCCGGCGATCATCAGCGCCATCGGCGCCACCACGCCGCCCAGCACCACGCCGCCCCAGAAGCGCGCGCGATACGGTCCGCGCCGGATCAGCCGCGCCGCGAGCGTCGCGTCGTGGACCGCGTGCCGATTGAACACCTCGAGCGCGACGAGAAACCCGTGAGCCACCAGGGACAGGAACAGGAGCGGCCACAAGGTCGCGCTCGGGTCCGCCTCCGTGCTCTGAAGCGGCGCCGTCGCCGCAGCGACCGACAGGGTCGCGGCGCCCGCGACCACGGCGGCGATGATCAAGTGTGGCAGCACGAGCGGGCTCTGCCAGAAATCTCGTCCCTCGGCCTGTCCGAACAGGAACGCGCTGTAGCCCGGCGGTCGCGAGCGCCAGCAGGATCGACGGAATCAGCGCCAGGTGGAGCAGGCCCGACCGTCCCGTCACGCCGCCGATGAGCCACACGGCGCCGGCGATGCCGAAGGCCATCAAGATCCACGCGCCCCACACGAGCCACGAGCGCCAGTTCGGCTTCAGCAAGATATACGCGAAGCGCTCGGGCCGCTTGAGGTCGCCGACCAGCAGCGCCGTCGTGATGGCAAGGAACAGGAGGCTCAGCGCCGGCGCGACGCCGGTGAAGAGGCTGCCCCACGATTCGGAGCCGGCGAAAGCCGCCACGAGCAGCGCGCCGGCCGAGACGGATTTCGTCCACAGATACGCGGAGACCTTCCAGCCCCAGGGTCGGACGGCGTGCGGCACGTCGTACACGGGCCGGCTGAGCGCCGCGCCCGCCGCGCGCGTGATCCGCCTCCTGCGCGGCGGCGACCAGCCTGATCAGGTCGACCTCCTCGGCCGGTCGCTGGGCCCAGAGGTAGTGCTCCGACGGGCTCTGAAGCTCCGGGGTGAGCGCGGCGGCGTCGGCGCCGAGGTAGAACACCTTGGGCCGCGTACCCTGCTCGGCCTTTCGCACCTGCACCGGCTCGCGCGCCACGATCGTGGCGATCCGCGAGGCGGGATCGTCGAGGTCGCCGGCGATGATCGCCTGCTCGGGGCACACGATGACGCACGCGGGCTCGAGGCCGACCTCGACCCGATGCGCGCAGTAGTTGCACTTCGCCGCCGTCTGCGTGCTCCGGGATCGATGTAGAGCGCGTCGTACGGGCAGGCCTGCATGCACGACTTGCAGCCGATGCAGCGAGCGCCGTCGAAATCGACGATGCCGTCGTCGCGCCGGTACAGGGCGACGGTCGGACAGATGGTCACGCAGGGCGCCGAGTCGCAGTGATTGCAGCGGAGCACGGAGAAGTAGCGGCGCGTGTTCGGGAAGCTGCCGCGCTCGATGTATTTCACCCAGGTGCGGAACGCGCCGAGCGGGACGCGATTTTCCTCCTTACACGCCACCGTGCACGCGTGACAGCCGATGCACCGGCGCTGGTCGATCACGAAGCCGTAGCGCAAGTCAGACCTGCCTACGCACGGCCGAGCCCTGCAAGATCATGCGGAGCCCGACGACGGCGAGCGAACCGGCCAGGATCCGCCGGATCAAGGTCGCGCCGGCGCGAAGCGACGCCCGCGCCCCGAGCTGCGCGCCGACCGAGGATGCCCGCGCCCATGAGCGCGACGAGTGCGGAGATCGACGTTGCCGAGCGCCAGGAACGTCACCGCCCCGACGAAGGCCGAGATGCTCAGGACGAAGTGGGAGGTGGCGGTGGCGATGTGGATCGGCAGGCTCAACGCGACGATCAGGAACGGCACGTGGATGATGCCGCCGCCGATGCCGAGGATGCTCGACATGAACCCGACGAGCAGGCTGACGACCACGCCCTTCCAGACGTCGACCGGTAGGTGTGCGCCTCACGGGAGGCGTCGACCACCTGGCGGACCCCGGCGCGGCTCGACGGCGCCGCCGTGATGCCGGAGAAGAGCAGCACCGCGATCGCGAGCAGCACGATGCCGAAGAGCAGGTTGAACAGCGACGAGGAGAGCGACCGCGTGAGAAGAGCCCCGATGATGGCCCCGGGGATCGTCGATGCGGCGAACTTCCAGCCGAGCGAGAGATCGACCCGCCGCTGACGGAGATAGGCCACGCTTCCCGACGCCGCGTTGAGAAAGACGAGCGACAGCGACGTGCCGACGGCCTGAGCCGGCGGAAAGTGGTAGCCGAGGACCAGGATGGGCACGAGGATGAATCCGCCGCCGGCGCCGATGAGCGTTCCGAAGGCTCCGATCACGAGCCCGAGCGCGACGAGAATCGCTCCATCGGCGAACGCCACTTAGCGGACGCTCGACCAGTAGGCCGCGAGGTCGGAGATCTGCTCGTCGGGGATGGTCCGCATCAGCGCCTTCACGGCCTTGAGCTGATCGTCACCGGGGCTTCGCCGGTCGGCCTTGAAGAGGAGCATCTGGTTGCGCAGATATCCCGGCGACTGGCCCGTGAGATCGGGTACGCCCTTGGACGGATCACCCTTGCCCGAGGCGCCGTGGCAAAGCGTGCACTGGGCGGCGGCGGCCCGCCCGCGTTCGATCGCCGCGGGCTCGAGCTTGACCGGCGACGGCGTCCGCGCCTGAGCTGCGAAGTAGGCGGCGATGTCATCCACACCCGACTGCAGCACCATCTTCGCGTAGGGTTCCATCTCGGGCGACGGCCGCTTGCCCGCCGCGTAATCCGAGATCGCCTTCTTGAAATACCAGGGAGCAATGCCCGCGATGATCGGCATGGTGCTCGACCGACTCTGCCCCGCAAAGCCATGACAAGCACTACACACGAGCGCCTGCGGCGCCCCAGCCATATCCAACGGCCCCGCCACGGCCGGCCCGGCCAGCAGCAGACCACGAGCAGCAGACTCATAAGGAGTCGCATCCTAGTCCTGCCGTGACCAGCAGGCGAATGAGAAAGGTCCAGCTGCGAGGCGGCGCCCGAAGGCCGCACGCGAGCCGTACTCTCTGTACGGTGAGCGTGCAGCCGAGTGCGCCAACGAAGCAGATGGGCCCTTATCATTCGCCTGCACTAGCCGAGCATGTCTTGCCAGATACTGTTGGCCCACCCCAGCGCATTCTGCGCCCACACTTCCGACTGGCCCGGCGTGAGCTTCTGCTCGATCTGGACGACCTTGCCGCCCTCGATCTTGTAGGCGTTGACGACCGCGATCGCCTCGCGGTCGCTCACCCAGCTGTAGCAGGTGTTCCCCGGCGCCATCGTGGGCACGGGCTTGTCGTTGAGCAGGCTCGACGACCGCGACCGCGCAGATCTTCCCCATCGCGTTGGCGACGTTGCCCGACTTCGGCACCGGCAGCCCGATCGTCGAATCGCCGATCACGTGGACGTTCTTGTGCTTCACCGACTCGTAGCGTCAGGTGGTTGACCTCGCACCAGCGCTTGTCGGCGCCGACCAGGTCCGCCGTGCACCGCGATCGTCGCCCGCCCGCTGCGGCGGGATCAGGTTCGAGCACGTCGTACTTCACCTTGTCGCCGAGCTCCGTCGTCACCTCGCGCGCGCCCGGGTCGACCTTCACGACCTTGTTCGAGCCGCGGTACTCGATGTTCGGATAGTTGGCCCAGCGCGGCGCGGAACAGCGCGGTCTTCGAGACGATGTTCGGGTTGGCGTCGAGAACGATCAGCTTCGACTTCGGCTTGTTGTTCTTCAGATACCACGCGACCTGGCACGTCCGCTCGTACGGACCGGGCGGGCAGCGATAGGCGGCCGGCGGGATCGTCAGCACGAACACGCCGCCATCCGGCATCGCCTGGAGCTGGCGCGCCAGCTCCACGGTCTGCGGGCCGGCCTTCCAGGCGTGGAGCACGCGGTCCTGCGCGCCGGCGAGCCCCTCGACCTGCTCCCACTGGAACTCGACGCCCGGCGAAACGATGAGCCGGTCGTACGGAAGCGAATCACTCCCGACCTGCACGCGCTTGGCGATCGGGCTCGATCATGGTGGCCGTCTCGTGCAGGACGCGAACGCCATGGGCTCGCAGGCCGTCGTAGTTGAAGGTCAGGCTGTCGATCGTGCGCACGCCGCTCAGCACCAGGTTCGATGAACGGGCACGACACGAATTCCTTGTTCGGCTCGAGCAGCACGACCTCGATCGACGGATCGGCCAGGCGCACGTACTTGGCCGCCGACATGCCGCCCCATCCGCCGCCGATCACGACGACGCGACGGCCCGTCTTCTGGGCGAAGTCCGACACTTTCGGCGCGCAACCCGCGGCGAACAGCCCGAGCCCTGCCCAGGATGACGTCCGAAGGAATTCTCTTCGGGTCGACTCCTTCATCCGCCCCTCCGCTAGACCACGCTGAATGTGTGCGTTTCCTCGTTCCAGGTCGACAGCATAGCCCACGCGAGCGCGATCGCGACGATCAACACGATCGCCCCGCCCCAGCCGAGCCAGGCCGGCAGGAAGATCGCGGCGCCGAGCTTCTGCAAGAGCCCGGTCTGGACGGCGATCAGCCGCGCCAGCGACGCGCCCACGGCGAAGCACGCGACGGTCGCCCAGAGCTTCACCTGCCCCTCGCCGGCGCGCCACAGGGAGCCCGCGCCGCAGCCGCCCGCGAGCGTCATCCCGACGCCGAAAGCCAGCCCGCCGGCGAGCGAGCCGAAGCCCGCCGCCGGGAACACCCACTCGCTCTTGTCCTTGAGATCGGTGAACTTCAAGATCGCGAAGCCGAGCGTCGCCACGACGAGCGCCAGCGCCGCCGCCCGGTGTGCTCGGCGTCGCCCGGTCATGAACGGCTCACGGAAGGCGCGCACCAGGCAGAAGCGAGATCGCTGGAAGATCACACCGAACGCGGCGCCGAAGAGCAAGAACACGCCTTGCGGCCCATAGCCCGCGCGCGTGTAGAGAACGAGCGCCACCGCGACCAGGGCGACGACGACCGCTCCTGCCCACGTGTGCCCCGCGGCCGCCGCGACCCGCCGCCTGCAGATAGATGCGCCCGCCGCCGCGCGACCACTGCGGCCGGTGCGCGACTTCCCAGATCAGATAGCGGATCCCGATGAACGCGCCGGCGCCGAGCCCGAGCATCATGCCGAGGCCCGACAGCGAGAGCGCGCTCGTCGCCGAGAAGAACCCGCCGATGTTGCAGCCGAAGGCGAGCACAGCGCCGACGCCCATCAGGAGCCCGCCGGCGCTCCCTTGGCGAGCTCGGCGCGCGCCGGCACGCGGATCGCGAACTCGCGCGAGAGGAGCGCCGCGATCGTGCCGCCGACGATGACGCCGATGTTCAGCAGGGAGCCCGAATAGAGCCAGGGCGGCAAGAGGTCGGGGCGGCGGACGAGACCGACGCCGGTGAGCACCCAGTCGCCCCAGTTCCGGAGCCCGTCCGAGGCGGTCCACGGACGATCGAAGGCGAAGAGGAAGACGTTGAGAGTGGCGACCAGCACCGCGGAGCCCCACACCAGCCACGGGCGTCCGAACACCGCCGCGTACAGCGGAGCGAGCGAGCTCGGCTTTACTGAAGCGCTTGCACCCCGTTGATCACAGGCTCGCCTCAGCGGAGGCACCGCTTCGGCTCGCACTTCCGTCGGCGATCACGCGCGAGGAGCGCCGCCCGAGTCCGACGACGAGCGCACGACGGGATAGCCGAACCGCTTCCACGCCGTCATGCCGCCCGTGACGTTGTACCACCCCTGCAGGCCGTGGCGTTTCAGCGCGCTGATCGCGGTGCTCGAGCGCAGGCCCCCGGCGCACAGCACCGCCTTCGGCCGGTCGGCCGGCACTTCGCCGCGCCGCGCCGCGGCTTCGAGCATCGGCAGGTGGATCGCGCCGTCGATGTGGCCGTCGATCCACTCGGAGTGCTCGCGCACGTCGATCACGGCCACGTCACGTCCCTGCTCGAGCCACTCGGCGAGCTCGGACACCGTGATCTGCGGCACCGACTCGACCGGGAAGCCCTCGCTGCGCCACTCGATCATGCCCCACTGGAGAAAGCCGCTGATCTCGTCGATGCCGACGCGCGAGAGCGCCTGCACGGCGCGGTCGAGGTCCGACGGCCCCTGCGCCAGCAACAGCAGCAGGACGCACCGGACGGCACCATGCCCCGCAACGCGCTCGGCGAACTGCGGGCTCGATCCACACGTTCACGGCGCCGGCGACGTGCATCTCGCCGTAGGTGCCGGGATCGCGCAGGTCCACGACGATCTCGCCCCGCTGCACCGCGTCCCACGCCTCGCGGGCCGTGAACGGCCGCGGCTTGGCGGCCGCGAGCGAGATCAGCCCCTTGTTCTTGCCGACGATCTTCTCGAACGAGGGGCGGCTTCGGCGGCAGATCCTTCATGAGGAAGTCGACGAACTCCTGGCGGCTGCGAAGCTGGAGCGCCGGGTTGAAGCGGCGCTCGAAGCCGATCGTCGAGCCCGACTTGGCCGACATCGCCTTGCCGCAGGCCGAGCCGGCGCCGTGGGCGGGATAGACCTCGACGCTGTCGTCGAGCGGCAGCAGCACGCGCTGCAGACTCTCCCAGGCGTCCTCCGCCGCGCGGGCGCCGCCGAGATCCGGGCGTCCGACGGAGCCGACGAACAGCGATGTCGCCCGTCAGGACGAACCACGGCGCCTCGCCACGGGACAGGTCCGACACCATCAGGCAGATCGAGTCGGGCGTGTGGCCCGGCGTGTGGGCGATCTTGAAGCGCACGGTGCCGATCCGGAGCTCGTCGCCGTCGCTCACCTCCTGGTGCTCGAAGGCGACCCCGGCGCTCCGGTGAACGAGGATCGGTGCCCGCACCGCCTCGGCCAGATCGCGACCGCCCGAGATGTGGTCGGCGTGTGTGTGCGTCTCGAGGATATGGCTGATCGTGAGGCCCTTCTTCGCGGCCAGGCGGAGGTATTCGGGGACGCGGTCACGGCCGGGGTCGACCACCAGGGCTTTCCCGGCCTCCCCGCAGCCGATCAGATAGGACAGACAGCCCGACTCTTCGTTGAGGATCTGCTGAAAGATCATGTGAGGCCTATTCTACCCGAGGCCCCCGACCGCTCTAGTGCTTCTCGGCCTTCTCCCGCTCCGACTTCGCCTCCTTGATGACCTTGTCGGCGAGGAAGGACGGGACCTCTTCATAGTGCGAGAACTCCATCGAGTAGCCGCCGCGGCCGCCGGTCATCGAGCGCAGGCTCGACTCGTACGTCAGCATCTCCGACATCGGCACCACGGCGCGCACCGCCGCGGTCTCGCCCGCCGGCTCCATGCCGACGATCCGGCCGCGCCGTGAGTTCATGTCGCCGATGACGTCGCCGGCGTGATCCGCCGGCGTCGTGACCTCCACGTTCATGATCGGCTCGAGCAGGATCGGCCGAGCGTCCATGAAGACCTTCTGCAGCCCCATCGAGGCCGCGATCTGGAACGCCATGTCCGAGGAGTCCACGTCGTGGGAGGAGCCGTCGTAGAGCGTGACCTTCATGATCCACGACCGGGTAGCCGGCGAGGATCCCCTTCTTCATGCAGTCGCGGACGCCCTTCTCGACCGAGGGGATGAAGTTGCGCGGGACCGCGCCGCCGAAGACGTCGTCGACGAACTCGAACCCGCCGCCGCGCGGCATCGGCTCGACCCGGAGCCACGTGTCGCCGTACTGGCCGCGCCCGCCGGTCTGCTTCTTGTACTTGCCCTGCCCCTCGGCGCGCCCCTTCACCGTCTCCTTGTAGGGGATGCGCGGCGGCAGGAGGTTCACCTCCACGTTGTACTTCCGCTTCATGCGCTCGACGACCATCTCGACGTGGAGGCTGCCGACGCCCGAGACGAGGAGCTGCTTGGTCTCCGGATCGAAGTGGTAGTGGACCGTCGGATCCTCCTCGGCGATCCGCGCCAGCGCGGTCGAGATCTTGTCCTCGTCACCGCGCGTCTTCGGCTGGATCGCGAACGAGATCGCCGCCTCCGGGAACTTGATCTTCGCCAGCTCGAACGGCTGAGCCTCCTCGGTGAGCGTGTCGCCCGTCTGCGTCTCCTTCAGCTTCTGGGCGACGCCGATCTCGCCCGGCCCGAGCGCCTCGACGTTCTTCTGCGTCTTGCCCTGGAGCCACGAGACGTGCCCCATGCGCTCGCGGGCGCTGTGCGCCGGATTGAGCAGCGTCGAGTCGGCCCTGAGCGTGCCGGTCATGACGCGGAACAGCGAGAGCTTGCCAATATGAGGATCGCTGAGCGTCTTGAACACCAGCGCCGTCACCGGGAGCCTTCGCGTCCACGTTCCGCGTGGCCGCCTGCTTGGTCTTGACGTCGGTGCCGGGGACCTCAGGCGCGCTCCGCCGGCGACGGCAGCTCGTCGACGATCAGGTCGAGCAGCGCGTGGACGCCGATCGACTTCGACGCGGCGGCGCACACGACCGGCATGAGCTTGCCCTGGGTGATACCGGCGCGGAGCGCCTTGAGCATCTCGGCCTCGCCGAGCGAGCCTTCCTCGAGGTATTTGGCCAGCAGGTCGTCGTCGGTCTCGGCGGCCGCTTCGACGAGCTTCTCGCGATACTCCTTGACGCGCTCGGCGAGATCGCCGGGGATATCGGCCTCGGCGGGCTTGTTACCCGCGAGCGTGACCGCCTTCATCTTGACGAGATCGACGAAGCCGCGGAAGCCGGACTCTTCCCCGATGGGCAGATGCAGGGCGACCACCCGGCCCTTGAGCCGCTTGCCCGAGTGACTCGAAGCGTGCGGAAGAAGTCCGCGCGCTCGCGATCGAGGCGGTTCACGACGACCGCGCGCGGCAGGTTGTACTCCGTCGCGAACTTCCAGACCTTCTCGGTCTGGACCTGGACGCCGGCGACCGCGTCCACCACGACGACCGCCGCCTCGACGACCCGGAGACCGGCGCGGGCATCGGCGATGAAGTCACCGTACCCGGGGTGTCGACCAGGTTGATGTGGTGGCCCTTCCAGTCGCAGTACGCCACCGAGGTGTTGATCGAGATCTTGCGCCTGATCTCGTCCGGGTCGAAGTCGGTCGTGGTCGAGCCGTCGTCCACCGCGGCCGAGGCGCGTGACCGCGCCTGTCGCGAACAGCATGGCTTCGACGAGGGATGTTTTACCGACGCCACCGTGACCGACGACGCCGACGTTCCGGATCTTCCCGATCTCGATCGCCATCAGCTGGCCTCCCTAGAACGAGCGATGCGGTGGGGAGATGCTACCACCGAAGGCAGGAGCCTGTTAAGCCCCGACCGTACGCCGTACCTGGGCCAGAATTTCGTCCTCGGAGCCGGCCAGATCGGTCGGCGATCCCAGCGGCAGGCGGGTCGTACTTGAGCCCGGCGCCGGTGAAAATCAGCATGATCTCGGCGTCGCGGAGGGCCTCGCCGCGGTCCTTGAGGATGCCGAGCGCGGCGACGAGCGCGGCCGACTCCGGGGCGGTCCAGACACCCTCGGTGCGCGCCACGAGACGCTGGGCGTCCTGGATCGCCTTCTCGCTGACCGCCATCGCGCCGCCCCGCGTATCGCGCAGGAGGCGAAGCATCTGGCGACCCGCGAACGGCGACGGCACCCGGAGCCCGGCGGCGAGCGTGGTCGGGTTCTCCCAGGCCGTGGTCGTCTCGGCGCCCTCGGCAAAGGCCTTCACGACGGGCGCGCAGCCCTCGGCCTGCACCGCGAACAGCCGCGGCAGCGGCCCGGACAACCAGCCCATCGCCCGAAGCTCCTCGTAGCCCTTGGGGATGCCGACGAGCCCGGTGCCGCCGCCCGTCGGATACAAGAGGACGTCGGGCATGCGCCAGTCGAGCTGCTCGGCAATCTCGAGCCCGATCGTCTTCTTGCCTTCCAGACGATACGGCTCCTTGAGCGTCGAGAGATCGAACCAGCCGAGCTGGGGCGCGACCTTGGCGACGACCCGGCCGGCGGTCGCGATCGAGCCCTCGATCGTGAACACGTGCGCCCCGGCGATCTGCAGCTTCGGCGACGGCCGCCGCGGGCGTCCGCGCGGCACGATGACCACGCACGGCAGACCACAGCGCGCCGCGTACACCGCCGCCGCGCCGCCGGCGTTGCCGGCCGACGGGATGACGAAACCGCGCGCGCCGAGCGTTCGCGCCCGCGTGACGGCCATGCCGAGCCCGCGCGCCTTGAACGATCCGGTCGGGTTCTGGCCCTCGTCCTTCGCCCACAGCGTCTTGATGCCGAGGTGGGCGGCGAGCCGCGGCAGCTCGAGCAGCGGCGTCCCGCCTTCGCCGAGCGTCACCAGCGCCTCGCAGTCGTCAACCGGGGTCAGCTCGCGGAAGCGATACATCCCGGGGCGCGTCGACGCAGCGCGTCCTTGGTCACGCTCGCCTTGACCCGCTCCAGGTCGTACCGCACCGCGAGCATCTGTCCGCATTTCTCGCAGACGGTCAGGAGCCGCTTCGCGTCGTGGTGGGCGCCGCAGATCGTGCACTCGACGTGGCTGACGAAGCTCATGGCTTTCCCTCGTGGCTTTCGCGCAGTATATCCGCTCAGCCGAAGGCTCAGCGATCTAGCGGAAAGTCAGCCGAAGCGGCGGCCGTTCGGGCGCAGAACGCAACGCCAATCTCGAGGAGCGCCCTGGCTCCGCCGGGGCGTTTCCGAGCGCGGGACTGGGGGCCCGTCGAGGCCCCCATCTTCAAATAGTCTGGCGCATCGCGGTCCGGGCCGGGAGCGTCATGCCGCGCTCCTCGGCCATCCGCGCGAGCTCCTGCGGCAGCGCGAACCGCACGTCTTCCTCGACCACGTGGACTTCGCGCACGGGGACGCCCTGCCCGCGCAGCGCTTCCACCGTCTGCGTGACGAGGACTTCCGGCGTCGAGGCGCCGGCGGTGATGCCGACGCGCCGGGCGTTCTCGAGCCACTCCTGGACGGATGTCGCCGACGTCGTTGATCAGGTGGGCGCGAGTGCCGGCCGTCCGCGCGACTTCCACGAGCCGGATGGCGTTGGAGCTGTTGGCGGAGCCGATCACCAGCAGGAGGTCGACGTCGTTCGCCAGCCGCTTGACCGCGGCCTGGCGGTTCTGCGTCGCGTAGCAGATGTCGTTGCGCGACGGCCCGACGATCTTCGGGAACCTCCGCCGCAGCGCCTCGATGACGTCGCGCGTGTCGTCCACCGAGAGCGTCGTCTGGGTCAGGTACGCGACCTTCTCCGGGTTCGGCACTTCGAGCGTCGCGACCTTGTCCACGGCAGGCGATGACGAAGATGCGGTCGGGCGCCTCGCCGAGCGTGCCGATCACCTCGTCGTGGTCCTCGTGACCGATCAGCACGATCGAGTAGTCCTCGCGCGCGTAGCGGACCGCCTCGAGGTGGACCTTCGGTCACCAGCGGACACGTCGCGTCGATCACGCGCAGACCGCGCCGCGCGCCTCTTCGCGCACCTCCGGCGAGATGCCGTGAGCGCTGAAGATCACGGTCGCGTCGTCCGGAACCTCGTCGAGCTCGTCGACGAAGATCGCGCCCTGCTGACGGAGCGTCTCGACGACGAGGCGGTTGTGGACGATCTCCCGGCGGACGTAGACGGGCGGCTTGCACACCGACAGGGCCAGCTCGACGATGTCGATCGCGCGCTCGACACCCGCGCAGAACCCGCGGGGACCGGCCAGGAGGATCTCGGAGATAGGTGCTTTCATAACGCTCCTAGTATGACATCTCAGGTTCGGATCAGCACCTTCAGGGCCTCGCCCTTCGCCATGAGCGCGAGGGCCTGCCCGACTTCCTCGAGCGGCATGCGATGCGAGATCAAGCTGTCGGGCACCAGCGCGCCGGACGCCAGCGTCTCCACCGCCCGGCGGATCATCTCGGGCGTGTGATGGAAGGCGCCGAGCAAGCTCAGCTCCTCGTAGTGCGTCCGCCGCGTGTCCAGTCGGATCGAGGTGCCCGGTGCGCAGCCGCCGAAGAACAGCACGCTGCCACCGCGTCCCACGGTGTCGACCGCCAGCTCCCAGACCTCGGGTCGGCCGGTCGCGTCGACCGTGACCTCGGCGCCCCGGCCTGCCGTCGCATCGCGAACCGCCTCGACGACGTTGCCGGCCGTCGCGTCGAGCCATCGGGCGAAGCCCAGGGTCTTCAGGCGATCGAACCGCCAGCCGGCCTTGCCGATCATGACGACCCGCGCCTTCCGCGAGGCGGCCAGCATGCCGAGCAAGCAGCCGAGCGGCCCGTGGCCGAACACCACCACCGTCTGTCCGGCTTCCACGCGAGCCCGCTCGATGGCGAGAAGCGCGCACGCGAGCGGCTCGGTGAATGCGGCGCGCTCGGCCGGGAGCGACGCCGCCAGCGGCACGACGTTGCTCGCGACCAGCCGCGGCGGCAGCGCGATGAACTCGCCGTATGCGCCGTTGACGAACAAGAGGTCCTCGCAGAGATTCGGCCGCCCGGCCAGACACGACGGACAGCTCCCGCACGGCGCCGAGTTCGCGGCGACCACGCGATCTCCTTCGTGGAATCGCGAGACCCCGGATCCGACCGACGCGACCGTGCCGGCGAACTCGTGGCCGAACACCGTCGGCACCTTCGGAATCATCACCGGGTGTCCGCGGCGCAGGGTCTTCACGTCGGTGCCGCACGTGAGCGCCGCGTCGATGCGCATGACGAGCTCGCCCGGCGCCGGAGTCGGCACCGGCAGGTCCTCTCGGCGCAGATCGCCGGGGCCGTGGAAGACCATCGCCCTCACGGCGTCACGTACACTTTCAGCGCCTCGCGCCGGCGCATGAGGTCGACGCCGGCCGCCAGGCTCGCGAGCGGCACGCGATGGGTGATCAGGCGCTCCACCTCGACGCCTCCGCCGGCGATCAGACGAAACGCCTCCGCCAGATCGGACGGCGACGACGAGTAGGTCGCGGTGATCGTCAGCTCGCGGTGATAGAGCGTCTCGAGCGGCAGCGGCAAGGTGTCGCCGCCGCCACCCGCGAAGTAGTGGACGCTTCCCCGTCGCGCGCGACCCCGCCGCCCACGGGAGCACCGCCGCGCCGCCGCCGGTGAGGACGACATGGTCGGCGCCGCGGCCCTCGGAGAGCTTTCGCTGCGCCTCCGCCGCGACCTCAAGCGTCCCCGCCGCGTCGGCGCCGAGTCCGCGCGCGCGAAGACCGCGCGATCGGGCAGCGCGTCCGCGCCGACGACTGCGGCGCCCGCCCGCTTGAAGAGCTGCACGAAGAGGCAGCCGATCGATCCGAGCCCCACGACGACGACGGTGTCGCCCGGCTGGACCCGAGCGCGCCGCACCGCGCGCAGGCAGCACGCCAGCGGCTCGACGAACGAGGCGGCCTCGTCGCTCACGTGCGGCGGCACACGGAAGGTCGCGTACCGGACATTGGGCGCCGGGACACGGACGTACTCGGCGAATCCGCCCGGATCGAGGTTCGAGGCCTTGAACGCGGCGCACATCGACTTCGCTGCCGCGGCGACAGTAGTGACACTCGCCGCACGGCACGTGGTGCGCCGCCACGACGCGATCGCCCACCGCGTACGCCGACACCCCGCTACCGACCGAGGCGACCTCACCGACCACCTCGTGGCCGAAGACCGCCGGAATCCTGGTCGCGGGATCGACGATCTTGGCGATGTCCGAGCCGCAGAGGCCGCAGCCCTTGAGGCGTAACAGGAGCTCGCCGGCGCCGATCGATGGCCTGGGCCACTCTTCGGCGACGAGTCGGCCGTCGCCGCGGTAGACCGCGGCCTTCACGCCGCGCGTCCGCCGGGAGAGCCGGCGGAGCCGAACCGCGCCGCCGCCCAGCAGCGAAACGCGATCGCGACCTTGCGAGCCGTGGGCACCGTGATCCGCTCGCCGAACACCTGGAAGCGCCGCGCTTCGATCTCCTCGAGCAGCGCGAAGTAGATCCGCCCCATGATCTCGGCGGGCACCAGGGAGCGCGCGTCGACCGACGGAAGCTCTCCCGCGCCGCCCGGTAGAACTGCCGCGCCCGCTCCGCCTGATGGCGCATGAGCTGGCACGAACTGCTCGGTGTACCGTCCGGTCTGCAGATCCTCGACGGTCACGCCGAACTTCCGCAGATCCTCCTGCGGCAGGTAGACCCGCCCGTCGCGCGCGTCGGCGCCGACGTCGCGAATGATAGTTCGTCAGCTGGAGCGCCGTGCCCAGGTCGATCGCGTACTGGCGCGCACGCGGATCGGTGTAGCCGAAGATCTCGATGCAGCAGAGGCCGACGGCCGAGGCCACCCGATAGCAATACGGATACAGGTCTTCGGCGGTCTCGTAGCGTGCGCGGTCGAGATCCATCGCGACCCCGTCGATGATCGCCAGGAGCGCGTCGCGCGGGATCGCGAACGTGCGCACCGCGTGCGCCAGCCGTGCCGCGATCGGATCGGTCGGGGTGGCGCCGGGCTCGTAGCAGAGCGCCACGTCGCGGCGCCAGCCGTCGAGCGCGCGCCGCTGCTGGGCGCGATCGGTCCCGCGCTCGTCGCCGAGATCCGCGATGTCGTCCACGGTCCGGCAGAAGGCGGTACACGGCGTACAGCGCGTCGCGGCGGGGCTTGGGCAGCGCGAGAAACGCGTAGTAGAAGTTCGAGCGACTCTTCCGCGTCAGGCGGGCCGCGAGGTGTCCGATCATGCGGTCTTCCGCACGCGCGCGGCATAGCCGTGCGCGATGAACCACTCGGCGGCCTCGGCGAGCGCCGTCCGCACGTCGGTCTGCGGCAGTGAGAGCTCGCGCACGGCCTTGGCCGGGCTGAAGAACATGCGCTTGCGGGCCATGCGGACCGCGGTCAGCGACGCCCGCGGCGGTGAGCCGGTGACGCGCGCCGCGACTTCCATGCAGCCGGCGGCGAGCCAGGCCACCGCATACGGGATGCGAGCGCGCGGCGCGCGGCTGCCGGCGATCTCGGCCAGCAGGGTCCCGATCTCGTCGAGACTGAGATTGGCGTTGCCGAGGATGTACTTTTCGCCGATCTGGCCGCGCTCGGCGGCCAGCAGATGGCCGCGCGCGACGTCGCGGACGTGGACGATGTTGAGTCCCGTGTCGAGCGTCGCGAACATCCGGCCTTTGAGGAAGTCGACGACCATCTGGCCGGTCGGGGTCGGCTTCACGTCCCACGGACCGATCGGCGTCGAGGGGTTCACGATCACGACCGGCAGCCCCTTGAGCGCGAAGCCGAGCGCCACCTGCTCGGCGAGAAACTTGGACGCCTTGTACGGGCCGACCATGTCGGCCAGGGTCACCGGGGTCGTCTCCGTCCCGGGCGTCCCGTCCTTGGGAATGCCGAGCGCGCCGACGCTCGAGGTGTACACGACGCGCTTCACGCCCGCGTCGGCGGCGGCCTGGAGCACCGCGCGCGTCCCCTCGACGTTGGCGCGGTAGATCTCCTCGGGTCGCGGCGCCCAGAGCCGGTAGTCGGCCGCGACGTGAAACACCATTCGCGCGCCCTGCACGGCCTGACGGACCGAGGCGGGATCGACGAGGTCGCCCTCAGCGATCTCCACCGCGAGCCCCTCGATCGCGCGGCGGTCGCCGTTCGGCCGCGCGAGCACGCGCACCGTCGCGCCCTCGCGCAGGAGCTCGCGCGCGACGTTGGCGCCGACGAACCCGGTCGCCCCGGTTACCAGGGCGTCTATTGTAGCGGGGGCCATGAGGACGCCTTGACCGAGGGTGGCCTGAGACAGGTGCGGCGTGGCTCCGACACGCCCGATCCGGCCTACGATCTTGCGGCGTGGCTCGACACGCCCGATCGGCTCTGGCGATCCTGCGGCGTGGCTCCGACACGCCCGATCTGGCGCTAGCGATCTTGCTGCGCGGCTCGTCCGGTCTGCGCGAAGGCTCGAGTCGATCTCATGCGCGGGCTCTCGCGACGCGGCCCAGGGCGGCGGCGACGGATTTCAGGGCGGCGTTCGTGCCGGTCATGAGCATCATGGCCTCGGGGATCGCGCGCGGGCGCGACAGCACCACGCGGACCGCACGCGCGGTCCGGACTCGGCCGTCGGGCTCCACGACGGCGGCCAGATCGGGCGAGACGCCGCGGCTCGCGCGGTCCGACACGCCGCGGACGACCGCGGCACGAAGCCCGCGCTTGGCGGCCCACTCGAGGATCGGCGCCGATTCCATGTCGCAGGCGAGGGCGCCCGTCTCGACCCAGAGCCGCGCCTTCTGCTCGGGCGTCGCCACGATCTCCTCGACGGTCACGAGCGTCCCGGCGCGCCGCAACTCCGGTAGGGCGACGGTGGCCAGACGCCGGGTGGCGGCCACCACCGACTCGGGCACGACCAGGTCGCCCTCGGCGAGATCCGGCGAGAGCGCGCCGCAGACGCCGGCCGAGATCACGAGTGAAGCCGACTCGACTTCGGCGCAGCGCGCCTCGAGGTGCGTAGCGCGGGGACCGGCGCAGACCAGATCGAGCGCCCCTCCGCGGTAGTGTGGCCAGTCGCAGCCGGCGACACGAGCGAGACCCAGGTGGCGAGCGAGACCGCGCGCCTCGAGATCGACGGCGGTGACTACGAGAACGCGGGTCACACGCCCCTGGCGGGCGCTGAGCCGGAGCCCTTCTCGGGACGTTCCCCGGATTTGGCCGCTTCCTTCGCGCGCAGCCACGCCGCGTAGGAGTTGCCCGCCGCCGTGTCCCGGCCGCTGAACCGGATCGTGCGAATGTCGCGATACGCGATCGTGCGCGGCCCCTCGCCGCTGAGCTCGAACATCTGCACGAACGGCACGGGCGCGTCGGCGTTGCGGTTGAACAGATAGCCTTCGGTCTCGGAGCCGTCGGTCCGGACCACGGTGACGTTGCCGCGATAGTCGAACGCCTTGTCGACCACTTCCTGCAGCGACAGGCCCGGCCCGATCTCGGGCATCCAGCCTTCGAGCGTGACGTCCGTCATGGCCTCTCCGTGCTCAATACCGGCCGGTGACGGTGGCCGCGACCGTGTCGCGGAAGCCGCGCAACGAGCCGAACGTGTGGTTCACGGCGGTCGGCTCGTAGCCGCAGTGCACCATGCAGTCGCGGCACTTTTCGTTGCCGCTCCGCTTGCCGTAGTTCTCCCAGCGGGTGGTCTCGATCAGCTCCTTGAACGTGGCCGCGTAGCCTTCCTGAAGGAGATAGCAGGGACGCTGCCAGCCGAAGACGTTGTAGGTCGGGTTCCCCACGGCGTGCACTCGAATTCCTGCTTGCCCATCAGGAACTGCAGGAACAGCGGCGACTGATTGAACCGCCACCGGCGCTTCGGGTTCGAGAGTATCCGCGAGAAGAGATCGTGGGCGCGCTGGGTGCGCAGGAAGTGCTCCTGGTCGGGCGCCTTCGAATAGCTATAGCCCGGCGAGATCATCATGCCCTCGACGCCGAGGTCCATCATCTCGTCGAAGAACTCGCGCATCCGCAGCGGGCTCGCCCCGTCGAAGAGGGTCGAGTTGGTGGTGACGCGGAACCCGCGACGCAGCGCTTCCTTGATCCCCTCCACCGCCTGGACGTAGACGCCGTCGCGGCACACCGCCTCGTCGTGCTCCTCGCGCTGGCCGTCGAGGTGCACGCTGAAGGAAAAGTACTTCGACGGCGTGAAGAGCCCCGCCTCGAGCTTCTCCTTCAGGAGAATGGCGTTGGTGCAGAGGTAGACGTACTTGCGGCGCGCGATCAGCGCCTTGACCAGGGGCCCGATGTCCGGGTACATGAGCGGCTCGCCGCCGGGTATCGACACGACCGGCGTGCCGCACTCGTCGACCGCGGCGATGCACTGCTCGACCGTCAGATTTTTCTTCAGGATCTGGGCCGGGTACTGGATCTTGCCGCAGCCGGCGCACGCCAGGTTGCAGCGGAACAGGGGCTCGAGCATGAGCACGAGCGGATAGCGTTTGCGGCCGGCGAGCTTCTGGCGAATGACATAGAGACGCCACAGCCCACATTTGTGAAACGGGCAAGCTCATAGGCGCTGAATCCCTTGGCTCTGCGGGCTTACTTGAAGGCCCGGCTTCCGGTGAATGGACCAGACAGACACGGCGACTACGAGGTGAATCGTCGCACCGATCACCGCCAGCAGCAACTCACCGATCTGAACCGTCATGGTGAGGTTAAATCCAAGCACGGCGTAGTATAACGCGACTCCGGGCCATACTCGTCGTCCCGAAACATTCTTGGTCAGGGCCAGGAACAGCCCGACCCCCGTCGCGCCCACGATGACCCACCCCACGAAGTTCGAGATCGGCACACCGAAGTAGGGACCGGCCTTGGCGTACGCGAAGAGCGGCCCGAGGAACCAGCGATCGCCCTCGTACCGCGAGCGGATCGATGACGATGTCGAGCGCCATCATGAGCACGCCGGCGGTCAAGGCCATCGACCAGCGCGGCGCGCCGCGCCCGGCGAGCGTGATCCGGGCCAGACAGAAGGAGGCGTAGGCGAGAAAGACGAAGGACAGCGAGTCGATGAAGGGAACATCGGCGATGAAGAGCTCCTGACCGCGCGTCAGGCCCGTGTACTGGTAGAACCCGAAGGGAAAACCGGTGCGCGTGGACGAGAGCTCGGCCAGCAAGGCCACCGGCCAGACGCATGCCGTGAACCCGAGCGTGCGGCGCCAGCCGAGATCGACTACTCCGGCGACCACGAACCCGATCAGGAACGCAAAAACATACGGGCGAAGCGTGACGGTACCGACCAGGAGGTCCATTCGAGAGGTTTCCGTAATCGAGTCAGCATGTTACCATCACGCCCGTGAGGGACCTGCAGGACGCGATTGAGCGCGCCCAGGCGCACCTGCTCGGCCAACAGGCTCCCGACGGTCACTGGGTCGGTCAGCTCGAAGCCAACACGACGATCACATCCGAGCAGCTGCTCCTCTGTCACCTCATCGACCAGGTGAACCGCGACCATCAGACGCGCGCGGTCCTCTATCTGAAGAGCCAGCAGCTTCCTGACGGCGGCTATAACCTCTTCGAGGCCGGCCCCGCCAACCTGTCCTCGACGATCAAGGCCTACTTCGCGATGAAGATGGCCGGCGTGGCGCTGAGCGACCCCGCGATGGTCGCGGCGCGCTCGCTGATCCGCGAGATGGGCGGTCCCGCGAAGGCCGACGTGTTCACGAAGATCTTGCTGGCGCTCTTCGGCGAGTACGACTGGAACGGCGTGCCGACGATGCCGGTCGAGATCATGCTGCTGCCGCGGCCCTTCTTCCTGTTCAACATCTACGAGATCTCGTACTGGTCGCGGACGGTCCTGGTGCCGCTGCTCGTGCTGCTGGATCGAAAGCCGGTGAAGTGGCTGCCGCCCCATCTCTCGCTCGACGAGCTGTGGCCGGTGCCGCGTGAAGAGACGAGCCTGCGGTTCTCGCGCGTCCCCGAGCCGTTCAGCTGGCGCGGTCTCTTCTGGAAGAGCTTCTTCATCGCCGTCGACGACGGCCTCAAGATCTGGGAGCGCTTCTCGCCACGCCCGCTGCGCCGCGCGCGCGATCGAGACGGCGCGCCTCTGGCTCGAGGAGCGTCTGGCCGTGCCGGGCGGGCTCGGCGGCATCTATCCGGCGATGGCGAACTCGATCCTGGCGATGCGGCTGCTCGGCTATCCCGACGATCACCCGCTCGTGCTGGGGCAGCTCAAGGAGATCGAGGCGCTCGCCGTCGAGAACGGCGACATGCTCCACTACCAGCCCTGCCCCTCGCCGGTGTGGGACACCGCGCTCGCCGTCAACGCGCTGGTCGAGAGCGATCTTCCGCCCGATCACCCGACCGCTACGCCGCGCCTCCGACTGGATGATCGCGCGCCAGATCTTCGTGCCCGGCGACTGGCAGGTGAAGCGCCCGCACGTGCAGCCCGGCGGCTGGGCGTTCCAGTACGACAACGACTTCTATCCGGACCTCGACGACACCGCGATGGTCGTGATGGCCCTCGAGAAGGTCGAAGGGCTCGACGCCGACCAGGCGCGGACCGCCAAGGAGCGCGGGCTCGGCTGGTTCCTCGGCATGCAGGGCGCCGACGGCGGCTGGGGCTCGTTCGACGCCGACAACAATCGGCTCTACCTGAACCACATCCCGTTCGCCGACCACGGCGCCCTGCTCGATCCGTCCACCGAGGACCTGACCGGGCGCGGGCTGGAGCTCGCTCGGCACCCTCGGCTACCGGAAGGACTTCGAGCCGGCCCAGCGCGCGATCGATTTCCTGCGCCACGCTCAGCGACACGACGGCCCGTGGTACGGCCGGTGGGGCGTGAACTACATCTACGGCACGTGGTCGGTGCTGCGCGGGCTCGCCGCCATCGGCGTGGATCCGCGCCACGAGTACATCCAGCGGGCGGTCCGCTGGCTCGAGCGCCATCAGAATCGCGACGGCGGCTGGGGCGAGACCTGCGAGAGCTACGACGACTACGAGTTCGCCGGCGTGGGCGAGTCGATTCCGAGTCAGACCGCGTGGGCGCTCCTGGGCCTCTTCGCGGCCGGCCGTACGAGCGGCCCGGCCGTCGAGCGCGGTGTCGAACTATCTCTTGAGGACGCAGCGCGACGACGGCTCGTGGCAAGACGCGCTCTGGAACGGGACAGGCTTCCCGCGGGTCTTCTACCTGAAGTACCATCTGTACGCCCAGTATTTCCCGCTCTGGGCGCTGGGAATCTATCGCCGCGCGCATGCCTGAGCCGCCGCTCGCGCCGGCGCTGCGCCCCTTCGAGGCCGTCGGCGGCTGGACGATCGGCATCGTCGAATCCCTCGGGCGATTCGGAACGTTCTTCGGCGAGGCGCTCGGCCGCCCTCGTCACGCCGCCGTTCAAGGTCCGGGCGTTCCTCGACCGCATCAACTTCATCGGCTACCGCTCGCTCCTGATCATCTTCCTCACCGGGCGCGTTCACCGGGATGGTGCTCGGGCTGCAGATCTACCTGACCCTGGTCCGATTCGGCTCGGAGGCGTTCCTCGGGCCCGCCGTCGCGCTCTCGCTCATCCGCGAGCTCGGGCCCGTGCTGGCGGCCTTGATGGTCACCGGGCGCGCGGGCTCGGCGCTCACGGCCGAGCTCGGCATCATGCGGATCACCGAGCAGATCGACGCGTTCACCGTCATGGCGCTGAGCCCGATGCGCTACCTGGTCGCGCCCTCGATCCTGGCCGGGCTGATCACCTTCCCGCTGATGACGGCGCTCTTCGACGTGGTCGGGATCTTCGGCGGCTACCTGGTCGGCGTGAAGCTCCTCGGCCTCTCGGAGGGCACGTACTTCGGCGAGATGCAGACGTTCGTCGACATCGGCGACATCATGATGGGCTTCTGGAAGTCGCTCTCGTTCGGGGTCATCGTGACGTGGGTGTGCACCTACAAGGGGTTCCACGTCGGCCACGGCGCCGAGGGCGTCGCGCGGGCCACGACGCAGGCGGTGGTCCTGTCCTCGGTGCTCATCCTCGTGTGGGACTACTTCATGGGGTCGATCCTTCAATGACGACCGATGATTAAGGTCGAAGGGCTCGACGAAGTCCTTCGGGCGCCAGGCGGTGCTGCGCGAGCTCACTCTCGAGGTCGCGACCGGCACCATCACGATCGTCATCGGGCGCAGCGGCGGCGGCAAGTCGGTCTTCCTCAAGCACCTCGTCGGGCTCATGCAGTCCCGACGCCGGGCGGATCGCTGGTCGACGGCGTCGACATCAGCCGGCTGCGCGGGCGCGCGCTCGACGAGATCCGCCGCACGCTACGGCGTCGTCTTCCAGGGCGGCGCGCTGTTCGATTCGATGACGTGCTACGACAACGTGGCCTTCCCGCTCCGGGAGAAGCTGCGGACGCCGCGCCGAGGAGTCGACCAAGCGCGGTCGAGGCGGCGCTCGGCCAGGTCGGGCTCGAGGGCGTGGGCGCCAAGTATCCGGCCGAGATCTCCGGCGGCATGCGCAAGCGCGTGGCCATCGCGCGGGCGCTGGTGACCGAGCCCGAGATCGTGTTCTTCGACGAGCCGACGACCGGCCTCGACCCGGTCCTGGTCAACACGATCCACCACCTGATCCTGGACCTGCACCGCCGCTTCCGGTTCACGGCGGTGGTGGTCAGCCACGAGATTCCCGAGATCTTCGAGATCGCCGACACGGTCGCCATGCTGCACGAGGGCCGGATCGTCGAGGTCGGGCCGCCGGCCGCTGATCCAGAGCTCGACGAATCCGGTCGTCCAGCGATTCATCAGGGGCGAGCCGGACAATTCGGAGGAACGCTGATGGAGCGGACGCGGGTGAACATCGCGGTAGGAATCTTCGTCATGCTGGGGATCCTGGCGCTCGGGTATCTCTCGATCAGCCCTCGGCCAGATCTCGTTCCTGAGCGGCCGCGGCTACTACCGTGACCGTCGATTTCCCTCGGTGGGCGGGCTCAAAGCCGGCTCGACCGTGGAGATCGCGGGCGTCGAGATCGGGAGGTGTCGAGTGCGATCGGCCTGGCCGACTACCAGGCCCGGGTCACGCCTGCGGGTGCAGTCGGGTATCAAGCTCCAGGAGGACTCGATCGCGTCGATCAAGACGAAGGGGCTGATCGGCGAGAAGTACATCCGGATCAGCCCGGGGGCTCGGACAAGATCATCGGGCCGAACGGCAAGATCCGCGAGGTCGAAGCGCCGGTCGATTTCGAGGAGTTGCTGTCGAAGTATATCTTCGGCAAGGTATAGGCCAGGAGGCCCTCCGATGACTTGGCTCGCCCGAGCGCTCGTGCTCGCCGTGTTGCTTCCCGTCGTGCTGGCCGACCCCCAGCGAGCCTGGGCCGGCGCGCCGACCGACCAGCTGCGCGCCGAGATCGACCGAGCGGTCGAAGATCCTGGAAGACCCGGAGCTCAAGAAAGACGGCCGGCAGCGCGATCGCCGCGCGGCGGTTCGCCAGGTCGCCAACGATATCTTCGACTTTCGGAGACCGCCAAGCGCTCGCTCGCGCGGCACTGGACTCCGCGGACGCAGGCCGAAAGGACGAGTTCGTCGAGCTTCTTCACCGATCTTCTCGAGCGCTCCGTATCTCGAGAAGATCGAGCTCTACGGCGGCGAAAAGATCCAGTTCGTCGGCGAGAGTATCGAGGGCGAAGGCGCGGTCGTGCGCACCAAGCTGGTCACCAAGCAGGGCACCGAGATCCCGATCGACTACCGCATGCTCAAGCGGGGCGACAAGTGGCTCGTCTCATGACGTCGTCATCGAGGGCGTGAGCCTCATCTCCAACTACCGGACCCAGTTCAACAAGATCATCACGACCTCCTCCTTCCAGGAGCTCATGAAGAAGATGAAGACCAAGCAAGGACGAGTTCATCGGCGAGGAAAAGCAGAAGCAGGACGCTCACTGCGGTGAGCCGCTGGCGATCGTTAGCCGGAAAATTTTCAACGCCCGTGCTAGACTTCTAGCCGTTAACGCCCCGCTCGACTGACCACTATCTGAGGAGGACTCCGTGGGAGCCGTCAGAGTAGCCATCATCGGTGTTGGGAATTGCGCGTCGGCCCTCGTCCAGGGCGTGCAGTACTACCGGAACGCCCCCGACGACAAGTTCATCCCCGGCCTGATGCACTCCCGGCTCGGGCGGCTATCACGTCGGCGACATCGAGTTCTCGGCGGCCTTCGACATCGACGAGCGCAAGGTCGGGCGCGACCTCGGCGAAGCGATCTTCCAGGCGCCCAACAACACCGTGAAGCTTCGCCGACGTCAAGCCGCTCGGCGTGCCGGTCCAGCGCGGGATGACGCACGACGGCCTCGGGCACTACCTCTCCCAGATGATCAAGAAGGCGCCGGGCCGACCGCCGACATCGCCGGCACCCTGCGCGACACCAACACCAACGTCGTCGTCAACTTCCTGCCGGTGGGCAGCGAGATGGCGACCAAGTGGTACGTCGAGCAGATCCTCGACGCCGGGTGCGCCTTCGTGAACTGCATCCCGGTGTTCATCGCGCGCGAGGCGTACTGGCGCCGGCGGCTTCGAGGAGCGAGGCCTGCCGGTGGTCGGTGACGACGTGAAGTCGCAGGTGGGCGCGACGATCATCCACCGCGTGCTCACGAAGCTCTTCATGGACCGCGGCGTGCGGCTCGACCGGACCAGCCAGCTGAACTTCGGCGGCAACACCGACTTCTACAACATGCTCGAGCGCGACCGGCTCAGCCTCGAAGAAGATCTCGAAGACCGACTCGGTCCGCTCGCAGCTCGGCCACGAGCTGCCGGCCGACGCCGTCCACATCGGCCCGAGCGACTACGTGCCGTGGCTGGCGGACCGCAAGTGGGCCCACATCCGCCTCGAGGGCAGCGGCTTCGGCGATCAGCCCATCAACGTCGAGCTGAAGCTCGAGGTCTGGGACTCGCCGAACTCGGCCGGCGTCGTCATCGACGCCATCCGCTCGCTGCAAGCTCGCGCTCGACCGCGGCATCAAGGGCGCCCTGCTCGCGCCGTCGGCGTACCTGATGAAGTCACCGCCCGAGCAGTGGGCCGACGACACCGCCCGGCAGCGGCTCGAGCGGTTCATCGCCGGCGACGAGTAGGTGTCGATCGCTCGGCTGATCGGATCGGTCGCCTCTCCGCGCCGGCTGGTCCGGATCGCCTGCGCGCGGCCCGTGACGACCGTCGCTGATCGCCGCTCGTCCTGGCGGCTCTGTCTGGTCGCCTACGCGCTCAACTCCCTGACGTTCGCCACCTCCACGCGCGCCCTCCTGCCGCCGGGCCGGCCCTACGTCGAGCGCTACACGCAGTACGAGCGCGAGTTCGGCGATCTCGACAGCATCGCCATCGTCGTCGAGGCCCCCTCGCTGCCGGAGGCGACGCTCTACGCGAACCGCCTGGTCGCGTCAGCTGCGCGCGGCAAGCGTCCCGCTGAAGCGGATCGCGTACCGGATCGATCCCGAAGCAGTTCGAGGGCGCGGCGCTGCTCTACCTGTCGAAGGACCGGCTCGCGCAGCATCCGCGACGCGGATCTTCGACTACCAGGAGTTCATGGAGGCGTTCGCGGCCCGCCCGACGCTCGACCAGCTGGTCGAGGGCATGGCCACGCAGATCGCGAACGCGTTCGTGGCGAACTTCATCGACCTCGGCCTGGCCGAGGGCAAGGGCGCCGCCGACCTCCGGTTCGTCCAGGACCTGGTGGCGCAGATCGCGGCGCGGCTGGAGCGTCCCGGGCCGTACCAGTCGCCCTTCGGGACCCTTGTTCGCGGTCCCGGGCGCCGACAATCCCGGCGCCGGCTACTTCCTGTCCGAAGACCAGAAGCTGCTCTTCATCCTGGCCGAGCCCGAGAGCCAGCGCGGCAGCTTCACCGGCGACCAGCGCGCCATCGAGGGCATCCGCGGCGTGATCGCCTCGCTCAAGCGCGAGTTCCCCGAGGTGGCGGTCGGGGTGACCGGCAAGCCGGCCCTCCAGAACGACGAGATGGTCGCCGCGTTCCGCGACAGCGAGCGCGCGACCCTGCTGGCCTTCGCGCTGACCCTGGGCCTCCTGCTCGCGGCGTTCGTGCGCGTTCGGCAAGCCGGTGCGTGATGCTGGCTGGTGCTCGCGCTCGAGCCTCTGCTGGTCGATCGGCATCGCCACGCTCGTGATCGGGCACCTGTCGCTCTTCTCGGTGATGTTCATCTCGATCGTGATCGGCATCGGCATCGACTACGGCATCTACTTCCTCTTCCGCTACGAAGAGGAGCTGCTTCCTCGGACGCAACCTCGCGCGAGGCGATCGAGATCACGGCCACCCGCAGCGGCCCGGGCATGCTGCTCGGCGCGGTCACCGCGGCCGGCACCTTCTACGTCCTGTGGCTCACCGACTTCCGCGGCGTGCGCGAGCTCGGCTTCATCGCCGGGCACCGCGCATCATCGCTGGCGTGGCTCGCGATGATGACCGTGTTCCCGGCGGTGCTGGTCCTGCATCGACCGCCGGCACGCCGGGCGTCCGGCCGGGACGATCCCGCGCGCGATCGCGCTCGAGCGCATGCACGTGCCGTTCGTCGAGCGCCTGGTCTGCTATCCCAAGACGGTGCTGGTCATGGCCGTCGCCCTGACGGCCGTCTCCGCGTGGGGTCTGCGCTATATCGAGTTCGACTACAACCTGCTCAATCTCCAGGCGCGTCGGCACCGAGTCCGTCGTCTGGGAGAAGCGCATCCTGGCGACGGCCGGACGCTCCGGCTTCGCCGCGCTTGCGAGCGCCGACACGCTCGACGAGCTTCGCGCAGAAGTACGCGGCGTTCCATGCGCTGCCGAGCGTCTCCGAGGTCGACTCGGTGCTGCTCCTCATTCCCGAGGACCAGCCCGAGAAGCTCAAGGTCATCGGCGACTTCGCGCCGCTGGTCGCGCCGGTCCGGATCGGCCGGCGCGACCTCGGTCGACCCGGCGAGCTCGTCGGCGCGCTCGAGACGCTCCAGCGCCGCTTCGACATCGCGGCCAACGAAGCGCCTGAGGGCGACGTCCGGCCGAAGCTCAAGCTCGTCGCCGAAGACATCGGCCGGCTGATCCTCGAAGATCCGCCAGAGCGATCCCCAGGTGAGCGGGCCGCGCGCTGACGCATCTGCAGAATCAGATCTACCGGGACTTCGTCCGGAGCTTCCAGCGCCTTCAGGACAACCTGTCGCCCAAGCCGATCGGGCTCGCCGACGTGCCGCCAGGAGCTTCGCGCGAAGTTCATCAGTGACGGCGGGCGGTTTCTCCTGCAGATCCATCCGGCGTCGACATCTGGGATCGCGACGGCGCGCAGCGCTTCGTCGCCGACCTCCGCGTCGGTCGATCCCGACGTGACCGGCACGCCCGATCATCACCTACGAGGCGCTGCGCCTGATGGAGCGCGCCTACCAGCAGGGCACGGTCTACGCGATCGTGCTCGTGACCGCTGGTCACCGCGCTGATGCTGCGCCGGGTGCGCGAGACGGTGCTCGCGCTGCTGCCGCTCGGCGCTCGGCTTGATGTGGGCGTTCGGGCTCATGTACTTCTTCGACCTGCAAGTTCAACATGGGCAACGTCTTCGGACTTCCGCTCATCCTCGGCGCCGCCGCGGAGTACGGCCTGAACATCGTCCTGCGCTTCATGGAGGGCCGCGATCACGGCGGCCCGCTGATCGCGCGCTCCACGATGATGGCGCGTGCTGGTCAGCGGGCTCACGACGATCGTCGGCTTCGGCAGCTTGATGATCGCCGATCACCGCGGCATCTTCGGCCTCGGCCTGCTCCTCACCCTGGGCACGGCCACGAGCCTGATCGCCGCGCTCGTCGTCCTGCCCGTCCTGCTACGAATGGTGCTGCCGGTGCACACCGCGCCGCCCTCGGGGCACGTGCTCGCGGCCGAAGCTCCTCCGTTCGCCACCGCGACCCACGATCTCGACCGCTAGCCCAGAGCTCCGGCACCGCTCCGCCGGCTCTCCGAGCTCGGGGCGGCGCCGCTACGCTTTGAGACTTGAACGAGGTTGGAGTGAAACGCGGGCCCGCCGCCGAGGTCGGCGACGCGATCGCTCGGTGAGCGCGTTGACGCCGCGCCCGCCCGGCGAGAAGCGATGCCACCAGATGCCCTCGATCACGACGACGCCGGGACGCGTGGCGTCGGTGACGCGCGCCGTGAAGTGCGCGGCGCCCGCGCGCGTCTCGACGCGACACCTGTCGCCGTCGGCGATGCCGCGCGCGACGCGTCGGTCGGCCGCCAGCATCACCGTCGGCGCTGCCCTGACGCCGCCGGAGCAGCTCGGACTGGCTGAACGACGAGTTCAGGAAGAACCGGTTGGGCGGCACGATGCACTGCAGCGGATAGCGCGCCGTCAGCGTCGCGATTGGCCGGACCTTCGGCGAGCGGGACGTCAGGTCGGCAGCGCGGGCAGGCCCCGACGCTCGAGCCACGGCGGAATAGAACTCCACCTTCCCTGACGGCGTCGGCGCGCCGTTGGCGAACGGCAGTAGGGCCGCGGGAGCTTCGCCCTCGCCCACCCGTCGCGCACGAGCCGTTCGCAGGTGATGCGCGCGCACGTCTGGCGATCGCCCTTGCGAGGAAACTCGCGGATCAGCCGCCTCGTCGCCCTTCGCGTAGTGCGTCTCCGGCCACGCCCATCGCGCGGGCCAGCAGCCGCGATCGCCTCCCAGTTGGACTTGGCCTCGCCCTGCGGCGGCAGCACGGGTCGCGCGAGCTGCACCGTAGAACTGGCCGAAGGAGCGGTAGAGGTCCAGGTGCTCCATCGAGGTCGTCGCCGGGAGCACGATGTCGGCGTAGTGCGCCGTGTCGGTCATCACCTGCTCGTGGACCACCGTGAACAGGTCCTCGCGCGCGAGCCCGCGGCAGCACGACGCGACTGGTTCGGGGCAGACGGCCGCCGGGTTCGAGCTGTAGACGTAGAGCGAGCGTACCGGCGGCGTCATGCGCCGGATCCGTCAAGGCGCGGCCGAGCTGGATCATGTTGATGATCCGCGGCGCGGGCGTCGGCATCAGATCGGGCCGCTCGAGCACGCGTAGTCGAAGCCGAACGCGCCGCCACTCGACGAGCAGGGCGCCACCGTGCGGATCGGCGTAGCGCGCCGGTCAGCGCCGGCAGGCACGCGCAGCGTGCGGCACGTCATCGCGCCGTTCTCGTGACGCGAGAGCCCGATGCCGATGCGGATGAACGTCCGCGGCGAGCGCGCCGTAGCGGCGCGCGAAGCGCACGATCGTCTCGGCGTCGAGCCCCACGATCGGCGCGACCGCCTCGGGCGAGTACGCCCGCAGGTGCTCGGCGAGCCGGTCGAAGCCCGAGGGTCGCGCGCTCGACGTACGCGCGATCGACGCGGCCCTCGGCCACCAGCACGTGCATGATCGGCCAGCGCCAGCGCGGCGTCGGTGCCCGGCCGCACCATCAGGTGCTCGTCGGCCTGCTGAGCGGTCGGGCGTCCGGTAGGGTCGATCGACGACGACGTGCGCGCCGCGCGCCCGCGCCTGCTTCACGAGCGTCATCACGTTGATCGTCGAGTACGACGCGTTCACGCCCCAGAGCACGACCAGGTCGGCGCCCGACCATCTGCTCGGAGTCGTTGCCGGTGACGGCGCCCACGGTCGCCCGCCAGCCCGCGTAGCGCCGTCGTGACGCAGATCGAGCGGTCGAGCTGGCTGGCGCCGAGCGCGTGGAAGAACGGGTGGCCCGCGTAGTACTGCACCTGGCCCATCGAGCCCGCGTACGAGAACGGCAGGATCGCCTCGGCGCCGTCGCTCGCGATGATCGCCCGCCAGCGCTCGGCGATCGTCGCCACGGCTTCGTCCCACGAGATCGGCACGAGCTCGCCCGCGCCTCTTGGGACCGACCCGGCGCAACGGCGTCGTGCACGCGCAGCGGCGAGTGGACACGCTCGGCGTACTCGCGCACCTTGCCGCAGATGACGCCCCGGGTGAACGGATGCTCAGGATTGCCGGTGACCGACGTGAGCCGACCGTCGTCGACCGTCACGACGAGGCTGCAGCACGAGGGACAATCGTGAGGACAAACCGACAGCATGGCGTGCGACCAAAGGTATCATGACCGCGGATGCGCGCCTCGCTCGCGCGGCTCAACCCGTTCAAGACACGAGAGGCGAAGCGGCTCGCAGTCCTGTTCGGCGTCGTCTACTTCGCTCAGGGCATGTGGTACCTGCCCAATCAGACCATCACGATCGTGCTCAAGGACCGCGGCCTCACCGCGAGCCAGGTGGCCGACCTCGGGCCTGATCACGCTCATACCGTGGGTCATCAAGCCGCTGTACGGGCTCCTGTCCGACTTCGTCCCGCTCTTCGGGCGGCGGCGTCAGAGCTACTTCCTGCTCACCTCCGCGGTCGCGGGCCTCGCCGGGCTCTTGCTCGCGTGGGGCAACTGGATCGCGACCGGACAGATCTGGACGTTCGACCTCTTCGGGCTCACGTTCACGGTGATCGAGGGCGTCGGGCTCTTCACGGTGATGGCGCTGGGCCTCGCCTTCACCGACGTGCTCACCGACGCGATGATGGTCGAGAGCGGACGCCCGCTCGGCCTCACCGGCTCGTTTCAGTCCGTCCAGTGGGCGTGCATCACCCTGGCGTCCGTGCTGGTGGGCGAGATCGGCGGCCAGATGGCGGAAACGCGCAGCCTGCGCGCGGCGTTGCTCCTCGCGGCGTGCTTTCCGCTGATGTCCCTGACCATGGGCGTGTCGTTCGTGCGCGAGACGCCCGCGCGCGCGAACCGCGCCGCCTTTCTCGAGACGTCGCGGGCGATCTGGGCCGCGGTCAAAGCCCGCGACGTCTGGGTCGTGGCGGGGTTCATCTTCTTCTTCTGGTTCAGCCCGTCCTTCGGGCCCGCGTTCCTCTACTACCAGACCGACACCCTCGAGTTCAGCCAGCAGTTCATCGGCCGGCTCGCCGCCGTCGGTTCCGTAACGGGCGTCGTCGGCGCCCTGCTCTACGCGCCGCTGTCCCGGCGCGTACCGCTCAAGCGCATCATGCATCTCTCGATCGCGCTCGGCGTGATCACGACCCTCGGGTATCTCCTCTATCGCGGCCCGATCTCGGCGCTGATCATCACGGTCGTGTTCGGCGCGCTCAGCATGATCATCAACCTCGCGTTCCTCGACCTCGCCGCGAAGGCGTGCCCGCCGCGCGTCGAGGCGACGTTCTTCGCCGCGCTCATGTCGGTCTACAACCTGGGGTTCAGCTCGCCGAGAACGTGGGGGCCCGTCTCTACGAAGTGGTCGGCTACGAATGGCTCGTGTGGATCGCGGCCGCGATGACGGCGCTGACCTGGCTGCTCATGCCCCTGGTCAGGTTCGACCGAATCGACGCCAAGGCCTGTGGAAGCCGCGCCCTAGTCGTCGCCCTCCGAGTCGTCCCGCACGCTGCGCCCGGCGGCCACGTACCCGCGCCTGAGCCAGCGCACCGCCCGCCCCATGTCCTCGATCTCTTCGACGTCCAGCTCGATCCATCCCTTGCGTGAAAAGCGACGGTGCGGACGAACGCGCGTGTCGGCGAGCGCGCGGCGCTGATCGTCGGCCGTGAGCCGGATCCAGAGATCGCGCTCCTTCTCGCGGACCGGAAAACACGCGAAGAGCGTGTCGCCGACGAAGTAACCCCAGCGCCCGAACATCGGCGTGATGCGGACGCCGGTCCAGCGGGCGACCGTCTCATTCAGTCGCTGCGCCGGCCCGATGCCGCCACGCTCGAGGGCGCGGCGGGTCTTGCGCCCCTTGCCCATGCCGCGAAATCGTCTGACCATTCCGGAAAGCTGCGGGCATTCTGCCATTGACAGCCGCGCCGTCGCCATGCGAAAAGTTTTGATTGTGTCTACGCGAGTGAAGTTCGCCCCGTGGAAGGGGCCGCGACGCTTGTTCACGCCCGCCTTTGGCGACTACCTGACGCGACTCCACGATCAGCTGGACGCGCGCGCGCACGAGCTTCGCGCGCGACGGCTCGCGGTCCTCGAGCGCGCGCTGAAGCAGCACGTCGCGCCGAGCCATCCGCCGACGAGCGAGGCCAACACCGGCACCTGGCGCGTGCCGCCGGTGCCCGACGATCTGAAGATCCCCGGCATCGAGATCTCGGGGCCGTGCTCGATCACGTCGATGTTCATCAACGCGCTCAATCCCGGGCCCGAGGGCGAGCGCGCCGCCGGCGACCTGGACGACGACGAAGACTCGGGCGGCCATCGGCTGATCGACACCGTCCGCTCCGCGCACAACCGCCTGGCCGCCGTGAACCGCGAGCTGCACGTTCGTGGACCGCGAGCGGAACCGGAACTACAAGATCGCCGACGGCGAGCTGCCGTTCTTCATGCACCGCGAGCGCGGGCTGCATCTCGACGAGCCGGACGTCACGGTCGACGGCAAGCCGGTCAACGCGGCGCTCCTGGGCACCGCCCTCACGCTCTTCTACGCCGGGCGCGCTCAGGCCGACCGCGGCCAGGGCATCTACTTCTATCTCCCGAAGCTCGAAGCCGCCGCCGAGGCGCGCTGGTACCGCGACCTGTTCGACCTGAGCCAGCGACAGCTCCCGTTCCTCGCCCGCGCGACGATCCGCGCCGTCGTGCTGGTCGAGTCACTGCCGTGCGTGTACGAGATGGAGGAGATGCTGTACGAGCTCGGCCCGTACGCGGCCGGGCTCAACGCCGCCCGCTGGGACCTCAAGGCTTCGATCTTCGAGTTCGTCATGACCGATCCCGCCCAGGTGTGGCCCGACCGCTTCGGCGTCGACATCAAGACCACGCCGTTTCTGTCGAACATCTTTCGCCGGCTCGTGGCGATCAGCCTCAAGCGAGGCGCCGTCCCGATCGGCGGCATGGCCACCGCGCTGCCGAGCCAGGACCCCGAGGTCAATCGCGCCGCCGCCGAGGCGATCCGCGGGGACAAGCAGTGGGAGGCCGAGCAGGGCTTCATCCGCGGCTGGGTCGCGCACATCTTCCACATGAAGACCGCCGGCGATCCGTTCAAGAAGCTGATCGGCTCGGGCTGGAAGCCGACCGAGCAGATGGCGAACCCGGACAACTATCCGGTCGCGATCAAGGCGCCCGAAGGCCCGATCACCGTCGAGGGGACGCGGCGCAACGCGCGGATGCTCATCGAGTACGTCGAGGGCTGGCTCGGCGGCCGCGGCGCCAAGGGCATCGACAGCCTCGAGGGCAAGCCCGGCATCCACCCGGCGCTGATGGAAGACCTCGCGACCGGGCGCATGTCGGTCGCGCAGATCGCGCAGCGGATCATCCACAAAACGCGCGAGACCGGAACCGGTACGCAGCACGACTTCGCGCTGGTCAAGCGTCTGCTCAGCGACGAGCTCGCCGACATCCTCACCCGACGCCAGGGCGCCGAGACTCACGAGCGCTATCGCAAGGCGCTGAAGATCGCGATGCGCTGGATCAAGAACTACACCGAGCTGAACTTCAAGAGCCTCGGCGCCTACACGCGCGCCGAGCTCGACGCGATCGCCGCCGCGCCCGACGCGTTCTGAGTCACGTGTCCAGAACAACCAGGGTCACCGCCTTCTCGCTCGTACTTCTCGCCGGCGCCTGCGCCGGTCCGACGTCGACGATCAGCGTGCCGGACAAGCTCAAGCCCGCCATGACGGAGTCGCTGTCGATGATCGTGCGGGCACAGGGCGTGCAGATCTACGAATGCCGGGCGAAGAAGGATCAAGCCGGGGGATACGAATGGGCGTTCGTGGCTCCGGAAGCCGATCTCTTCGACGCGCGCGGAACAAGACCGGTAAGCACTATGCAGGCCCGCACTGGGAATCGACCGATGGCAGCAAGATCTTGGGGACGGTGAAGGAGCGTGCCAACGCCCCGACGAGCGACGCGATCCCCTGGCTGCTGCTGGCCGCGAAGTCCGTCGGCCCGGACGGCTCGTTCAGCAAGGTCACGAGCATCCAGCGCGTCAATACCGCTGGCGGTGTCGCTCCTGCGACCGGGTGCTCGCAAGCGACGCCGGGAAGCCGGCGCGCATCAACTACACCGCGGACTACTACTTCTTCACGCCCAGGTAAGGAAGCCGACGGCGCGTAGCGCGCCGCCGGCTCATACGCTCCGCTTGGAATCGCCGCGTGTCAGCGCGGTGGCGTCTTGTCGATCCCCAGCGCCTCACGGATCGCTTCTTCCGTCACCTTGATCTGCACGCCGGCCCGCTCTTCCTGCAGGAGCATCGCGACGCGCGAGTCGCGCTCGGCCCAGCCGCGGTTGAGCGCCTCGGTCATCTCCTCGAGCGTGATGTTGGCCAGCTTCATCGGCACCTTGTGCTCGCGCCCGAGCGCGGTCGCCAGCGTGACGTCCTTGTGGGCCAGCCGCAGCGCGAACGACGGCGGATCGAACTTACCCGGCAGGAACTGATCGGCGAGCCCGTCGAACGTCCGGCGCCGGCCGCCGGCGCCTTGCCGCACGGCCTTCCAGAGGGCGATCGGCTCGACACCCGCCTTGACGCCCATCGTGAACACCTCGGCCAGCGCGGTCTGGACGATGTAGCCGGCGCAGTTGTGGACGAGCTTGGCCACCGAGCCCGCGCCGATCGGCCCGACGTAGTAGGCCTGATCACCGATCGCGTCGAGCACCGACTTGCTACCGCTTGAAGACGTCCTCGTCACCGCCCACCCAGAGCGCGAGCCGGCCCGATTCGGCGCCGCGCGGACCGCCGCTCACCGGTGCGTCGAGCATGTGGATGCCGCGCTGCTTGAAGATCTCGTGGATTTTCCGCACGAGCGCCGGGGAGTTGGTCGAGAGATCGAAATAGATCTTACCGGCCGTGAGCCCCGCGCCCAGTCCTTGCTCGCCCAGAGCGACCGCCTCGACCTCGACCGGTCCCGGCAGCGACGTGAATACGATGTCGGTCGCCTCGGCGACGGCGCGCGGCGTGTCGGCCCAGGTCGCGCCGGCCTTCAGGTGGGGCGCCGCCGCCTCGCGGCGCACGTCGTTGACGACGAGCTGATAGCCGCCCTTCATGAGGTTGGACGCCATGTGGCGTCCCATCGTGCCGAGGCCGATGAACCCGATTTTCATGGCTTCCTCGCGTCGAAGATCTTGCGCGCGATCGTGCCGGCGGTCATGGCGGCGGGCCAGCCGGCGTAGAACGCGAGATGCGTGATGATCTCGCCGATTTCCTCACGCGTGACGCCGTTGGTCAGCGCGCGCTCCAGGTGCCCCGGCAGCTGATCGGTCCGGTACATGGCGATGAGCGCCGCGACGGTGATGAAGCTGCGATCGCGCTTGGAGAGTCCGGGACGCTCCCAGACGTCACCGAAGAGCACTTTCTCGCTCAGGTCGATGAGCTTCGGCGCGACACCTCGGACCACTTCACGGGCGGTAGGGACGGCGGCTTGTGTGCTCACGGTCTGCTCCTTTCGAGGCGACCAAGTGATGCTGCGAGGCGGAACTTTACGCGCTTCCGACGTTTGACGCCAGCCGCAGCCGCTGCTAGCATCCCGCCACCATTCCGCTGCACAATCCAGTCGCCCAGGAGGCCCGCATGCGCACTTTCCTGAGCAGGCTCGCTGCCGTCGTCGTGCTGCTGTCGCCGCTCGCCGCCACCGCCCAGGACGCGTCCCTCGACCAGGTCGCGAAGGCGATGGGCGCGGCCGGCGTGAAGTCGATCCAGTATTCCGGGCAACGGCGTGAACTTTCAGATCGGCCAGAACTTCAGCCCGGACATGCCGTGGCCGCGGTTCATCGTCAAGAGCTACACCCGCGCGGTGAACTACGAGAGCGCCTCGCTCCGGGACGAGCTGGTGCGGACGCAGGGTGAAAACCCGCCGCGCGGCGGGCGGCGGACAGCCCGTCGCGGGTGAGCAGCGTCAGATCTTCGTCGCGAGCGGCGACTTTGCCTGGAACGTGGCGGGTGACGTGGCCACCCCGACACCGATCGCGCTGATCGACCGGCAGCTCCAGCTGTGGACCACGCCGCACGGCGTCGTGAAAGCCGCGATGGCGAACAACGCGACGGTCCAGGGCCGCACGATCTCGTTCACCGCCCCGGGCCGCTTCAAGGTGCAGGCAACGGTCGACGCCCAGAACCTGGTCGAGAAGATCGACGCGGTGGCGCCGAATGCCGTGCTCGGCGACGTCCCGATCGAGATCCGCTATTCGGAGTACAAGGACTTCGGTGGGGTGAAATTCCCGACGCGGATCCGGCAGACGATCGGCGCCTACCCGGCGCTCGACCTCACGGTCACCGACGTCCAGCCCAACCTCGCCGTCGACATCGCGGTGCCCGATCCAATCAAGCAGACGCCGGCGCCGTACGGCAAAGTCGCGACCCAGATGGCGGCCGACGGGGTCTGGTACATCACCGGCGGCAGCCATCACAGCGTCCTGATCGAGATGAAGGATCACGTGATCCTCGTCGAGAGCCCGCTCAACGACGAGCGCGCGGCGGCCGTCCTGGCCGAGGTCAAAAGCCTCGTGCCGAACAAGCCGATCAAGTACGTGATCGCCACGCATCACCACTTCGATCACGCCGGCGGGCTCCGGGCGATCGCGGCCGAAGGCATCCCCGTCATCGCCCACGACGTGAACAAGGCCTTCCTCGAGAAGGCGCTCGCCGCGCCGGCCACGATCCGACCCGACCGCCTGGCGAAGTCGGGCAAGAAGGGCACGGTCGAGGGCATGCGAGACAAGCGCGTGCTCACGGACGGCACTCGCACGGTGGAGCTCCACAACGTCGCCGGGAACAACCACCATGCCGGCGTGGTCATGGTCTACCTGCCGAAGGAGAAGCTCCTGGTCGAGGCCGATGTGTACAACCCGCCCGCGCCCAACGCGCCGCCGCCACAAACCGTGAACTCGAACTGGGTGAACCTGTCGGACAACATCAAGCGGCTCAGTCTGACGGTGGATCAGATCCTGCCGTTGCACGGACGTATCATGCCGCTCGCCGAGCTGCACAAATCGATCGGCCACAGCCACTGATCGAGACCTCTCGAACGCGACCGCCGCGGCCGACCGTCGTCGGGTGCCGCGGTGGTCGCGTCGGCTGACATGCCCGGCGTCACTCGGTAGCGTTCGCTCAGTTTCAGACGACGGCCGACCTGGAAGGGGACCACCGATGATTCCTGCTGCCTTCGAGTACCACGCCCCGAGCACGATCGACGAGGCGACCGCGCTGCTGACGAAGCTCGGCGAGGACGCCAAGGTCCTCTCGGGAGGCCAGAGCCTCATCCCGTTGATGAAGCTCCGACTCGCCAGCCCGGCCCATCTCGTCGACATCAACGCGATCCCCGGGCTGTCGGGCATCCGAGAAGCCGACGGGTTTCTGAGGATCGGCGCGCTGACCCGTGAGTCCGATCTCGAGGAATCGGAGATCGTGCGGACCCGCTACCCCTCCTTCACGACACCTCGAAGGTGATCGCGGATCCGATCGTGCGAAATCTGGCGACAGTCGGCGGCAACCTCGCCCACGGCGACCCGGCCAACGATCATCCGGCCACGATGCTGGCGCTCGGCGCCGAGATCGTCGCGCGTCGGACCCAGGGCGAACGCCGCATGCCGATCGCGACATTCTTCACGGGTCCGTTCGAGACCGGCCTCAAGCCCGACGAGATCCTCGTCGGAGATCCGATCCCCGTCCCGCCGCGCGCGGAGCGGCGGCGCCTACCTGAAGCTCGAGCGGAAGGTCGGCGACTTCGCCACCGCGGCGGTCGCGGTGCAGGTGACGCTCGGCGCGAACGGCGCCTGTGAGCAGGCCGGCATCGGGCTGACCAACGTGGGCCTGACGCCGATCAAGGCCACGAAGGCCGAGGCTTCGCTGAAGGGCAAAGCGCTGGACGAGTCGGCGATCAAGCAGAGCCGCCGAGCTCGCCGCCCAGGCGGCGGAACCCTCGGCCGACCTGCGCGGTTCCGTCGAGTACAAGAAGGATCTCGTCCGCGTACTGACAGCCCGCGCGCTCGCGCAAAGCCGTCGAGCGCGCCGGGAGCAGGAGATAAGACGATGCTGGTGAAGCTCTCGGTCAACGGCGAGAAGCACGAGGCGAACGTCGAGCCACGCCTGCTGCTGGTGCACATGATCCGCGAGGTGCTGCGGCTGACCGGCACCCACATCGGCTGCGATACGACCCACTGCGGCGCCTGCACCGTCCTCATGGACGGTCGGCCGGTGAAGTCGTGCACGATCTTCGCCGTGCAGGCCCAGGGCAAGCAGCTCATGACGGTGGAAGGACTCGAGCAGGACGGCAAGCTCCATCCGCTGCCAGGAAGGGTTCATGGCCGAGCACGGGCTGCAGTGCGGTTACTGCACGCCCGGCATGCTGATGACCAGCTTCGCCTTCCTGAAGAAGCATCCCAAGCCCAGTGAAGACGACATCCGCTGGGCGATCTCCGGGCAACCTCTGCCGCTGCACCGGCTACGTGAACATCGTCAAGGCCGTGCAGCACGCCGCGGCCGCGATTTCGCAGGGAGGCGCGTAATGGAGCTCAGGACCACGCCCGAAGTCGGAGGCATGGGGCATTCGATCAGGCGGAAGGAAGATCCGCGCTTCATCCGCGGCCAGAGGCACCTACGTCGACGACGTCCAGCTGCCGGGGATGCTCTATCTCGACATCGTGCGGAGCCCGCACGCGCACGCGAAGATCGTGAAGATCGACACCGCGAAGGCGATGGCCGTCACAGGCGTGCTCGCGGTGATCACCGGCCAGGACCTCGCGAAGTACAACCTGCACTGGATGCCGACGCTCATGTCGGACACGCAGATGGTGCTGCCGGTCGAGAAGGTCATGTACCAGGCGCAGGAAGTCGCGGCGGTGCTGGCCACGAGCCGCTACGCCGCCGCCGACGGCGCCGCGGCGGTCGAGGTCGAGTACGATCCCCTGCCCGTCGTCATCGATCCGAGGAAAGCGCTCGAGCCCGGCGCGCCGGTGCTGCGCACCGACAAGAAGGACAAGAAGGACAATCACATCTGGCACTGGGAGTGGGGCGACAAGGGCGCCACCGATCGCGCCTTCAGCGAGGCCGCGGTCACGGTCAAGGAAGACATCTACCTGCCGCGCATCCACGTCGCGTCGATCGAGACCGTGCGGCTGCGTCGCCCACTTCGACAAGGTCGATGGACAAGCTCACGGTCTGGATGACGACGCAGGCGCCGCACGCGATCCGCACGGTCTTCGCGCTGGTGGCCGGCCACGTCGGTCTGGCCGAGCACAAGATCCGGATCATCTCGCCCGACATCGGCGGCGGCTTCGGCGGCAAGGTGCCGGTCTATCCCGGCTACGTCATCGCCGTCGCGGCCTCGGTGCTCACCGGCAAGCCCGTGAAGTGGATCGAGGACCGCATGGAGAACCTCCAGGCGGACTCGTTCGCGCGCGACTACCACATCACCGCCGAGCTGGCGGCGAAGAAGGACGGCACGCTCACCGCGCTGCGGATCAAGACGCTGGCCGACCACGGCTACACGGACGCCGCCGCCAACCCGTCGAAGTTCCCGGCCGGGCTCTTCCACGTCTGCACCGGCTCGTACGATCTCAAGGCCGCCCACGTCGAGGTCGACGGCGCCTACACCAACAAGCCGCCCGGCGGCATCGCCTACCGCTGCTCGTTCCGCGTGACCGAGGCGGTGCACACGATCGAGCGCATGGTGGATCTGATGGCCCATCAGCTCAACATCGATCCGGCCGAGTTCCGGATGAAGAACTTCGTCAAGCCCGAGCAGTTCCCCTACAAGTCGGCGCTCGGCTGGGAGTACGACAGCGGCAACTACGCCGGCGCGCTCACGAAGGCGATGGACATGATCGGCTACGCCGACCTGCGCCGCGAGCAGGCCGAGAAGCGCAAGCGCGGCCAGCTGATGGGCATCGGGATCTCGAGCTTCACCGAGATCGTCGGCGCGGGCCCGTCGAAGCACTTCGACATCCTCGGGCTCGAAGATGTTCGACAGCTGCGAGATCCGCATTCATCCGACCGGCAAGGCCATCGCGCGCTTCGGCACGAAGTCGCAGGGCCAGGGCCACGAGACGACGTACGCCCAGATCCTGGCCGAGGAGCTCGGCATCCCGGCGCAAGGACATCCAGGTCGAGGAGGGCGACACCGACACCGCGCCCTACGGCCTCGGCACCTACGCGAGCCGCTCGACGCCGGTCGCCGGCGCCGCGGCGGCGGTCGCGGCGCGCAAGGTGCGCGACAAGGCGCGGAAGATCGCCGCGTATCTGCTCGAGGTCGCCGAGGACGATCTGGTGTGGGAGCCCGGGCAAGTTCTCGGTCAAGGGCGCGCCCGGCAAGTCGAAGACCATCCAGGACATCGCCTTCGCCGCGTACACGAATCACCCGCAGGGCATGGAAGCCGGGCTCGAGGCGGTCAGCTACTACGATCCGCCGAACCTCACCTACCCGTTCGGCAGCTACATCTGCGTGGTCGACGTCGACTCGGGCACGGGCGAGGTCAAGGTGCGCCGGTTCGTCGCGATCGACGACTGCGGCAACATCATCAACCCGATGATCGTGCAGGGCCAGGTCCACGGCGGCCTCACGATGGGGCTGGCGCCGGCGCTCTTCGAGGAGATCTCGTACGACGAGACCGGCAACATCCAGGGCGGCAGCTTCATCGACTATCTCCTGCCGACCGCGATGGAGACGCCGAAGTGGGAGACCGGGCCACACGGTCACGCCCTCGCCGCACCATCCGCTCGGCGCCAAGGGCGTCGGCGAATCGGCAACGGTCGGCGCGCCGGCCGCCATCGCCAACGCGGTGGTCGACGCGCTCTGGCATCTGGGCGTGCGCCACATCGACATCCCGATCACGCCCGCGAAGGTGTGGAAGCTCCTGCGCGAGAAGGGCGTGACCGAGTGAAGGCACGCGCGGACGTGGCTGACGAGCTGATCGCGCTGGCCGCCGAGCTCCAGCGCAGCGGCGAGGCGTTCGCGCTGGCCACGGTCGTGCGCTGCGAGGCGCCGACGTCGGCCAAGCCCGGCGCGAAGGCGCTGATTCGCGAGGACGGCCGAGTCCAAGGCTGGGTCGGCGGCGCCTGCGCCGAGCCGGTCGTCGCGCGCGAGGCGCTTCAGGCGATGCGCGACGGCCGGCCCGCGACTCATCGGCCTCTACGGCGAGGGCGGGCGCATTCCGGGCCGGACCGAAGGGATGCTGGAGTACGGAATGACGTGCCACAGCGGTGGCACGCTGGAGATCTACGTGGAGCCCTATCTGCCCAAGCCTCAGCTCGTGCTCGTCGGCCACGGGCCGGTCGTCGAGACGCTTGGCCACGCTCGGGCGCGCCGCGGACTTTCACGGTCGTCACGCTCGTCGCCGACACCTTGCAGACGGGTCTCGAGCAGCCAGCGCCTCACTGAGCGCTCGTCGGTCATCGTGGCCACGCACGCGGACTCCGACGAGGAAGTGCTGGACCGAGTGCTCGAGAACCGACGCGGGCTACGTCAGCCTGGTCGCGAGCCGCCGAAGGGCCGGCGTGATCCTCGAGAGGCTCGAGCGCCGCGGCGTGCCACCCGAGCGACGCGAGCCGGCTGAAGGCGCCGGCCGGGCTCGACATCGGCGCAGTGACGCCCGAGGAGATCGCGGTGAGCATTCTGGCCGAGATCATCCAGCATCGCCGGAGCGACAAGACTCGCACGGCTGAGCCTGGAGGTGCACGCGACGCCGGCAGTCAGGATCGAGTCGAAGGACCCGATCTGCGGCATGACGGTCGACAGCGTCACCGCGAAATTCCGCTCGGAGTTTTCAGGCCGGACCGTCTATTTCTGCTGTCGCCATTGCAAAGAGATGTTCGACCAGGATCCGGACCGCTACCGCGCCGTGTTGGAACGCTTCGAATCGGACGTATCGGCGTAGCGGCCGTAGAAGAGCGCCGCGCGCCGCTCTGATTCTTCCGATCACCTGACCAGCACGGCCGCTAAGCGGCCGTGAGCGAATACCCCGGTCTGGGTATCCCGCCGCGATGGCACCATGGGACACGGTAACTCCGCGTCGGAGTTGACGTGATTCGTCCTTCGCCCGATATCCGCCCCGCGATATGCTGCAGATATGCTGCAAGGCAGGGATATGCAGTTCTGTGGAATTAGAAGTTCGCCGCACTGAACTGGATGCTGGCCAATGACGTCGACCCGGCCGGATCGAAGCGCTGACTTCTCGAGTGAGCCAGGTCAGGTGGGCGCCTCAGGCGATCTAGGCTTCGAGGAACGGCTGACGCGCGAGATCCTCCAGAGCGAGCGCACCCGCATGCTGATTCTCGCCGGGTTGTCGGGCTCGCTGGTGGTCACCTTCCCGGTGTACGCCCTTCGGTCGGGGATCTTCGGAACCGCGTGGGCCCTGCAAGTCGTTGCCGTCTTCGTCCTGCTGGCCAGCTACGAGCTGGCCATCCGTCAGGTCGTCGGCCGCCGGCTCGAGCAGGGCAAGACCCTGCCGCGGCGGCTGCGATTCTTGAACGCGTTTGTCGAGACCAGTGTCCCGAGCATCCTCATTCTGCTCGGTTCGCGCCAGGTGGACCCGGTGTACTCCGCTGGAGAGCGCCGCCGCCTATATGTATCCGGTGTTCATCGTCCTCTCGACGCTGCGGCTCGATTTCAGGCTTTCGGTGTTCACTGGATGCGTCGCGGCGGTGGAGTATGTGATCCTGTCGTTCGCCCTCGTCGGCGGGAGCGAGGTGGCAGCCGGCACGCTGTTCTCGCTGCCGCCGTTCCACCTGGCGAAGGGTGTGATGCTCGTGCTGGCCGGACTCGCCGCCGGTTTCGTGGCCGACCAGATCAAGCGCCGCGTGATGAGCGTCTTTCTGGCACTGGAGGAGCGCCAGCGCATCGTCAACGCATTCGGCCAACAGGTGTCGCCCGCGATCGTGGAGGAGTTGCTGAAGCAAGGACCGGAGATCCCGAGCAAGCGGACGTTCGTGTGCGTGCTGTTCATGGACATCCGCGACTTTACACGGCTGGTGGAGAAGAAGACGCCCGAGGAGTTCGTCGCGTATCAGAATGCCGTGTTCGGCGCGGCGATCGCGATCGTGGACCGCAACCACGGCGTGATCAACCAGTTCCTGGGCGACGGCTTCATGGCGACGTTCGGCGCGCCGGTGGCCACCGGCCGCGACTGCCGAAACGCCTTGAGCGCCGCGCGCGAGCTTCTCGCGGCGGTGAAGGCACTCTCGGACTCCGGCCGTATCCCGGCGACCAGCATCGGCATCGGGCTGCACGCTGGCGAGGCGGTCTCCGGAAACATCGGCTCGCAGGCGCGGCAACAGTATTCGATCAGCGGCAACGTGGTGATCCTCGCAGCGCGGATCGAGCAGCTCAACAAGGACTACGGTTCGCAGCTCCTCGTCTCGGCCGAGGTGTTGCGCGAAACCGGCGAGGGCGATCACGGCGCCGAGGCGTTGGGGGCGGTGCAGGTGAAGGGCCGCGACGAGCCGATCGAGATCTATCGCCTTGCCTGAACGGCCTGAACTATGACGTCGTCGAGATTGCGGCCGTGTTTCACGGTGCTCGCCTGTTTCGACTCGACCGAGAGCGATGACAATCCAGCGTCGAACTTCCCGATGAACCCGACGGCGGCTTCGCGTTGCTCAGCCGCCGCGGGTTATCGGGAGCGTTAGGGCGCCGCGTTTATATCTCTGCTCGTATCACTCAGCCTAGTTGCCTACTTGGTTCTTGCAGCGATGTTCACCCCTGGCCGCCGCAGGAACGAATCGACGGCGCTAGGTGGTTAGGGTTGGCAGCTCTCGTGCTGCAGCCGCACCGGGCTTCCTATGGATGGGGGCGTTTTGCTGAGAAGTTTGACACCGGTCAGTGCTATAGCAGCGTCATCAACGTCATCGCCAACGCGGTCAAGGAAACTGACAATCCGAAGTCCTTGGCCGAGTAGCTATCCCGGAGCCTTGCTCATATGCGTGGCTGTGAAACGCTTTTGCTCGGAAGTAGAGGCGGCAGCGCATGAACTTCCCAAACGCCGCAAGGCGCGCCCTAACAGCGCGCTCCAGGCGACGGCGCCGCGAGGCGCGACGATATGCTCGGCTCGGTGACCAAATGAAGTTGATTCCTTACTGGATTCAGCGAGCGGATTTCTCGGCTACTGACTACAGCGCCGTAGAGGTTGACGACGCAGTCCGAGCCTTCGAGGGCCATGACTGGCGTCGCGAGCTCGGGCTCTACTCTGAGCTGGAAAGCGCCAGAGCAGATTGCTGCCCTCCAGGCATCGGCTTCGTAGATATCTGGGCGGGGACATCCTCCACGTCTGCCCCAGAGTGGGGAACGATCGTGCGATCGAGGGTCCCGCTACCGCCTTCACACGGCCACACGCAGGCTTCTCGGATCTCATTCCGGTGCCTCACTCGATTGTCGAAGCTAGGCAGGACACAACCCGGCGCCGCCGCCAAGTGTTGGAGCTTATCGGGTTCTTCTTCCAAGGGCGGCACGATTGGATGGCTACAAGCACTTGGGCGGCGGCCTAACCTCGGCATGCGGCCGAGTCGGCCTTCGGCCGCAGCTGATACCGTAGTTAGCCAGACAGCGAGCAAAGCAATGAATCGTTTCGGCATTCCTGCGGAAACCGAGGAGAGGATAAGGGCTCGAGACACCCGCTGTGTGTACTGTGGAAAGCAGTTCTCCCCCGAGCATCGCGCAAGGACATGCCAAGCATCGAACATCTCAGCATCGAGACCCCTCCCTTCTATTGGCAGGAAGGCTTGAAGGAGGACGGTCGGGCTATTTGCTGCTGCAGCTGCAACTCCAGCAGGGGAAAACAAGAGCTTGCAGAACTGGTTTCAGACGCCCTATTGCACACGGCGGGACGTGCCGATAAACAGCGATACGGTCGCGGAGCCAGTAAAAGAAATACCTCCGATCCGGAAGGTGAGCGCTCTTCGCATGCGTTCGTTGCAGCGGACGCCGCAGACTCGTTGGATGCGGCGCAGCTGAGCGCCATGTCCGTTATCGGTACTGAGGTGGGGGCGTTCAGGACGTGAGCGAATACGGACAACAGAGTTTGTGGCGCGATACAGCGACGGCGGACACCGAACGGGCGCGTGATCTGGCAGCCCGTCTCGAACGGCGGGCCAAGGCGGAAGACGAGGTCGCTGCGCGCGACACCTATCTTGGCCTACTCAACATCTCCGCTGGAGAACGTGTCCTCGACGTCGGTTGCGGTAGCGGCGCCGTCACCAGAGAAATCGCCAGACGCGTCGGCAGTACCGGCCTGGCGGTCGGGCTCGACCCGAGCCCCGCGCTGTTGGCCGTGGCCCGCGGACTCGCCCATGAGACCGGCTTGGGTGGTCAGCGTGGAGTTTCACGAAGGCGATGCGCTTCGATTGCCTTTCCCCGACCGGTCATTTGATGCCGCGGTGTGTGTGACCGTGCTGTCCCACGTTCCGAAGGGGAGGCTGCCATCCCCGAGCTGGTTCGCGTCCTGCGCTCGGGAGGACGTCTCGGGGTCTTCGACCTCGACACAGATATGACCGCGTTCACGCATCCCGATCGCAGCCTCACCCGGCGCATTGTCGCTGCAGCTTCGGATGCGACAGCGGTCAACGGCTGGCTAGTCCGCCAGTTGCCGTTGCTCTTCCAGCGAGCCGGCCTCATAGACGTCCGCGCGCGCGGCTTCTTTCCGCTCGAGACCCATCTGCAGAGTTTCTATGCCAGCATGGCCGACCGCTGCGCCGAGGCGGCCGTCAAGGCCGGCGTAGTTACCGAGTCCGAGGGCCGCGCCTGGCTGCATGCGTTCCACGATCAGGGGCTCAAGGACCTATCGTCGCCGGCCGTCTGCATATCTTCGTCTGGGGCCGGAAGCCGGTTCCATGAGGCGTACTGGCGAATGACGGACGGGTACACCCCAGCAAAGATCGCGTATCGAGAGCTACGCTCCGCGATCGGCCCCTGGGCGAAGACAAACGGCTATGCACGCTGGACGGGAACCCAGGCGGGGTGGCAGAAGCCCGTGGAAGCTCAGCAACAGCTTTTGTTCAAGTTCGAGGGCTCCAGCTTTGCGAGTCCCGACACCGGCCATTCGTACCACGGCCTCATTCAGCTTGAGCCCGTGGGTAGCAAGGAGTCCACGATCCTGCGCCAGTCGGATTTCGCGCGCTGCCTCGTTCAGGCCGAGCCTCGATGAGCTCGGGCGAATCCAGGAGGCGATTAACCGACGGCGGCCGCCGTTGCCCTCGTACTTGAAGAAGGACATCGCGCAGGACTCTCTGCTCGGCCACAGTCTGCGCGCGCTGTACGACCCGGCGCCGCAGTACCGCGAAGGGCACATGATCTCCCTCGGATATCACGGCCTTCGGGACGTACGAGAGCTCGCTGCGTTCATTGCGGGCGTGCTGCCACAAGCACTCGAACGGTTCCTGCAAGGACGCGTCGCCCAACCGGTTGACGACACACCGCCGCACTTGCGGCCGAAATGGCTCGCCACGTTGAGCAAGCCAAGTGACGGCGGATGAGGGAGTCGCCAACAGTCGTATGAAGCTTGACCATGTCGCAATCTGGACTGTGGACCTCGAACTGATGCGCACCTTCTACGAGAAGTACTTCGACGCGCGGTCGAACCTGAAATATGAAAATGAACGGAAGAGGTTCACTTCGTATTTCCTGACGTTTCCTGGAGGCGGGCGGCTGGAACTGATGCACCGGCCAGACATCCAGAGGATCCCCGATTCACAGAGCTCACGCGAGTTCATCGGCTACGCACACCTGGGTGTGGAGCTGGGTTCTCGGGCCGCCGTCGACGCCCTGACCAAACGACTGCAGGGCGACGGGTTCCCGCTTCTGGACGGGCCAAGACGGACGGGCGACGGATACTACGAGAGCATGGTCGCCGATCCCGAAGGCAACCGGATTGTTATCGCCGAATGATGCAGGAGGGCGGTATGCGCCCCATTTATGCCGTAGTGCTGATTGCGATCGTTGCCACCGCTGGAGACCCAGCAGTTGCGAGATGACACATCGGAGATGTGGAGGACCGCTGAGGCGTATATCGCCTGCGGCCGTGACTATGTGAAGGCTGCCTACATTCCCACGGTGGAGGGTGCGAAATCCGCGTGCGCAAAGGAGCTCGATGCATATGGCTTGGCGATGCGCACACTTGCGGTCAATACGCAGATAGCCGGAGGGTCGGTCTCTTGATGCGGCGCAGTCGTTCGCGGCCAAGAAAGAAGCATGGGCGCGAAATGATGCCCTCGACTCATTTACCCACAGCGTCAAGGAGTGGATAGAAGAGAAGTAGGAGAACACACCTTGCCACCGACCTCGCCCATGCTCATGAGCCAACGCGTTGTCCAGGCCTGCCTGCTTCTCGTTTCGGCCATCGCGGTGCTCGGCGGTTCGCTCCAGATGTACCTCGGGCAGCCGGACACGGCCCCGGCTCGACAACGTTCACCGCTTCATGGCCGGCGTGTACCTCTCCACTGGACTCATCAACTTCTGGGCGGCCAGTACCATCCGGCATCAAGGAATCCCCGAGCTTCTGCTCCCGGTGGTCATTGCCGTGGCACACGCGGCCACCAACCGTCATGCGTCGCGAGCTGCCACAGCGGCCTGACTCTTGAGTAGTGCGACGGCGGTCTGGGACTCTGGCGACGCCTACGAGCAGTATGTCGGGCGCTGGAGCCGGACGGTTGCGACCGAGTTTCTTCGTTGGCTCGCACCTCGTCCGGCCTCGCCTGGGCGGATATCGGCTGCGGGACGGGAGCATTGGCATCCGACGATCCTGACGATGTGTGACCCGTCGTCCATCTCCGGGATCGATTCGTCGGAGGGCTTCGTGTCCCTGGCGCGCCAACGCATCAGCGACCCGCGGGCCCGCTTCGAGACCGGCGATGCGACACACCTGCCCTGGAATTCGGCCGTCCGGGACGTCACGGCCGCTGGCCTGGTCCTCAACTTCGTGCGGGATCACGATGGCATGGTGCGAGAGATGGCGAGAGTGACCAGACCGGGAGGAACGGTCGCCGCGTACGTCTGGGACTACGCCGGCGGCATGCAGAGTGATGCGGCGCTTCTGGGACGCGGCGATCGCCGTGAGCCCCGCATGACGCGAAGCTCGACCAGGCCGAGGCAGTTTCCTCTGTCAGCCCGGGCCGCTCAGGCATTGTTCGAGAAGAGTGGCCTCAAGGCCGTGGAGACTCGCGCCATCGAGATTCCAACCGTCTTCCAGACCTTCGACGACTACTGGAAGCCGTTTCTCGGCAGGACCGGCGCGGCGCCGACCTATCTGGCCTCGGTCGATGGCGAGGATGCGCGAACAGAATCCCGCCGGCACCTCGAGTCGCGCCTTGCGCCGACAGCCGGGCAAGCCGATCGAGCTGACCGCTCGAGCGTGGGCGGTTCGGGGAGTTGTCTGATGCTCACGATCTCCGCGACTGAAGAGTGGCGCGCAGCACACCCCGGCGCAACGATCGGCCTGCTCGAGCTCTCCGGCCTGGAGAGCACGGGCTCGTCTTCCCAGATTGACCGAGCGCAAACGCGCCGTCGAAGCTGGCTTGCGCGAGCGCTACAAAGGATTTACCCGTCAGGACTTCCTGGCGCTTCCGGTGATGGCCGAGTACGAGCGGTACTACAAGCGCTTCAACAAGACCTATCACGTGCAGCTGCAGCTCGAGTCGATCGTCCTGAAAGCGCAAGCCTCTTCCCGACGTATCGCCCGCCGTCGACGCCAACTTCATGGCGGAAGTCGAGACGCTTGATCCTGACGGCGGGGCACGACGTGGAGAAGCTGCGCGCGCCGATCGTGATCGACGCATCGCGCGAGGGTGAGCAGATGACGCAGATGAACGGCACACCCAGAGCGATTCGGTCAGGCGACATGATCATGCGGGACGCGGACGGAATCTCTTGCTCGGTCATCTATGGGCAGGACGCTCGCTCGCCGGTATCTCCACAGACGTCCCGTGTGCTGTACGTCGCCTACGCGCCGGCCGGGGTCGCCGCGGAGGTCGTCGAGCGTCAGCTCCGCGGGATCGAAGAGCACATCCGCCTGGTGTCGCCGGGTGTCGCGGTGGAGCAGCGCCGCCTGCTCACCGCCTGAAGACGCGCCCGTCCATGGCGCGAGTCGGGATCGTCGGCGGGCTTGGACCGGAATCCACGATCGACTATTACCGCCGCATCCTGGAAACGTGGCAACGAGAGGATCCATCGACGATCCCCTCGATCGTCATCGACAGTCTCGACGTGCAGCGGGCGCTGCGCCTCGTCGAACGTGACAGGCCTGCGCTCGTCGAGTACCTGCTGCAGCGTCGGTGCTCAGCGCCTGCGGCTGCCGGCGTGGACTTCGTCGCCATGACCGCCAATACGCCTCACATCGTGTTCGACGAGATCGCGTCGCGGTCGCCGGTCCCCCTGGTCAGCATCGTCGAGGCTTGCGTTGAGGAGGCGCGGCGGCGCGGATTGCGTCGATTGGCTCTTCTCGGCACGCGATTCACGATGGAAGCCCCGTTCTACGCGGCGGTATGCGCGCGTCACGGCATCGTGGCGGTCGCTCCGATGACGCGGACCGCGCCTGGATTCACGCGCGGTATGTGGGCGAGCTTCTCAAGGGCGAGTTTCGAGACGACACCGGTCGGAGTTCGTTTCGCTCGTCGGCCGTCTGCGGGACAAGGAGCGCATCGACGGAGTCATTCTGGGCGGGACCGAGCTGCCATTGCTCCTACCCGCTCCGGTCATCGCGGGCGTTCCGGCGCTCGACACGACGGCGTTACATGTCGCCGCCATCGTCGAGCGCCTGCGCACTGACACGCCACCGTCCTAGGCGCGCTTACCCGCCGTAGAAGACCTTGTCGCCGAGCTCCTTCAGCCACAGGGTCGCGTCGTCGGCCCGTCCGTCGATCGTCTTGGCGAGCCCGACCTCGACCACCTTGCCGACGAAGATCGAGTGATCGCCCATCTCCACCGTCGTCTCGAGCGAGCACTCGATGAACGCGGGCGTGCTGGCCAGGATCGGCGCGCCGGTCGTGCCCGGACGGAACGGCTCGCCGGAGATCGTGTCGCCCTTCTTCTCGGCGGGCTTGAAGAACGTGAAGGCCAGCGCCTGCTGCCCCTTGCCGAGCACGTTCAGCGCGAAGGCCTTGGTGTCCTTGATGAGCGCGTGGCCGCGCCGAGTCGGTCTTGACGCCGACCACGACGAGCGGCGGCTCGAACGAGGCCTGGGTCACCCAGTTGACCGTGCCGGCCGCGACGCGGCCGTCCTTGCTGCGCCGCGGTGAGCACGTAGAGGCCGTACGGGATCATCCGGAGCGTGGTCTTCTTGGCGTTCGGGTCCATGGTTGTCCCTCCTGGCCGGGAGGATACGGCGGATGCGGGCCGTGGTCCAGCGGTCGGACGACTTTGCGCAGCCTCACGCTTTCGCGTAACATCGGCTCACGACGCGCGAATCCGCTGAGGAGGGGCCCATGCCGCTGACAGAGCTCAATCACTACTTCATCCGGGCGAACGATCTCGAGAAGACCAAGGACTTCTACTGCGACGTGCTCGGCTTCCAGGTCATGCCGCGGCCGACCTTCCCCTTCCCCGGCTACTGGCTCGGGGTGAACGGCAAGATCCAGGTGCACATGGGGCCGGACGGCATCGACAACGCCGACCTCTACTACCTCGGGACGCCGAAGGGCGCGGTCACCGATCACGCCGGCGTCGTCGACCACATCGCGTTCCTGGCCACCGAGCCGGGAACTTCATCCGGCGCTTCAAGGAGCGCGGGCTCGACTTCCAGCCGCGCTCGCTGCCGGAGTTCGACCTCTACCAGATCTTCATCAAGGATCCGAACGGGCTCACCATCGAGCTCAACTTCTTCGGCCTGAAGGACGTCACGGACTGGGGCGGCGAGGACTACTCGAAGATGCCCCAGGTACCGCCGGCATGCGCGGCATGACCGAGGCGCGGCTGGCGCGCCGCGAGCTTCGCCGACGTCGACTACGACGAGGCGATGCGCCGGGCGCGCGCGCTCGTGCCCGCCCTGCGCGAGCGCGCCGCCGCGGCCGAGGCCGGACGCCAGATGCCGAAGGAGACGCTCGAGGATCTGCATCGCACCGGCCTCTTGCGCTTCCACCAGCCCCGGCGCTGGGGCGGCATGGAGCTCCGACTTCGTGGCGCTGTTCGACGTGCCGGCCGAGATCGCCCGCGGCTGCGCCTCGACCGGCTGGAACGTCGCGAACCTCGGCGTCCATCACTGGATGCTGGCGCTCTACGACGAGCGCGCCCAGGAAGAGGTCTGGAGCAAGAATCCCGGACGCCCTGATCGCCTCGGGCATCGCCTACCCGCAGGGCAGCGGGCGCCGCGTCGACGGCGGCTTCGTCGTCAGCGGCTTCTGGAACTTCTCGAGCGGAGTCGACGCCTCCGACTGGAACATGCTGGCGGTGATGGTCCGCGACGGCGAGCGCGTCGTCGATCACCGGATGTGCCTGGTGCCGCAGAGCGACTACGAGATCGTGGACGACTGGACACGTCCTCGGCATGCGCAGCACCGGCTCCAAGTCGGTGCGCGCCAAGGACGTGTTCGTCCCGAGCACCGCGCGCTGTCGCATGTACCTGGCGCGCGGCGGCAGCCAGTTTCCGGGCGCGCGCGTCAACCCGAATCCGCTCTACCAGGTGCCGCTCGCCGCGCTCGGCTCGCACTGCCTGGCGGCGGCCGGCGTCGGCAACGCCCAGGCGGCGCTCGAGCTGACCATCGAGGCCGATCCGCGAGCGCAGCACCAACTACACCGCGATGCGCATGCGCGACTTCCAGGCCGTGCAGCTCCGCGTCGCGCCGCGCCGGCGCGATGGTCGACGCGGCCCGGCTCGTCATCCGCGCCGACTGTCTCGAGGCCGAGCGGATCGCCCGCGCAGGCCGCGTGCCGACGATCGAGGAGAAGCTGCGCTTCAAGCGCAACGTCGCCTACGCGATGGAGCTCTGCACCGAGGCGGTCGACACGCTGCACGCGCTGGCCGGCGCCAACGGCATCTACGACCGCTATCCGATCCAGCGGCTCTTCCGCGACCAGCACGCGCTCGCCGGCGCACATCGGGTTCAGCTGGGACGCGCAGGGCGGGCTGGGCGCTGGTGCGATGGTGGGTTCGCAGCCCGACTATGTCGGCGGGGCGAGGCGTCTCCAGCAGCCTCCCCGGATGCGAGTGCGCCCGTTTCGTCTCCACTGCGCCACGTTTACTCCTTCTGTTCTGATCGGGGGGGCGAGCGCTCCGATACCCCCGGTTCGTGCGGCGGACGCGCCGTACTACTCACTCGCGGTCAGCGGCGTGCGGTCGTGGCGGCGTCCATTACTGCTTCGGGGTGTCGGTCGATCGAGCAGTCGGGCGCCAGCAGAAGGAAGCGTCCGCTCATCTCGGTGATGGCTCGCCGGCCGCGGGTCTCGACTTCTGCCGGCGGCAGGCTCGCTTGATCTGGGTTTGGCGGGAAGCCCACCCACGACGGCGCGGCCCGTGCGCCGGTGGGCGTCGGCCAGCGACGGGTTGCCGGGGACGGTCGGCCCAGCTCAGCGCGGTCACCGGATAGTCCGGCGAACTCGTCGAAGAGGACGCCCTGTGCCGCACACGTGAAGCAGGTTGAACGGCGCGTTCTCGACCCGCCCGAGAATGCGCAGGTCGTACGGCCGCTGGAAGCGGCGGCACTCGGCGGCGGTCGAGCAGCTCCTGCGTGGCCATGTTGGTGGCGTAGAAGAGGCCGTCCGGCGCCCGTCAGCGACCGCCGCGCGCGCGTAGGCGACGCGAGCGTCTCCGCCATCGCGCTCGAGCGCGTGATCGACCGCCGCCGGCTCCGAGCGCATCAGCGCAGACGGCCTGCGGCGCGGCCACCCGTCGAGGAGAAACGGCAAGACCATGAGCGGCGAGAACACCGTCCAGATGATCGGCGTCTCGCGCCCGACCGCCTTCGCGGATCGTCTCGCAGCGCCTGGAGCTGCTCGCCGAGGGCGCCACGTCCACGCGTCGGCGGGCTCGAGGCGTCGCAGATCGTCCGCCGTCGCCAGCGGCGCTTGCGGTCACCGTGTACGGCGTCGCCCGCTCGCGCGAGGGCGTGTAGCGAAGCCCCACATCTCCGGCGAAGCACTGCGCGCGGCTCTGGGGCTTGAGAAAGTCCCAGTCGAACGCGCGCGGCGAGCCGGAGCGTCTCGGCGGCGAGCGTCGTCCGCCGAGTTCTCGGTGGCGAAGTTGTGCAGCCAGAGGCTCACGGGCACCTGGTCGACCGGCGCGCCCGCGCAGCGCCGCCAGGACGCGCTCGCGCTTGGTCATGTCAGACTCCTCGCGCGTTAAAGGCCTGATCACGCGCCGATCATAGTACAGTTGCGCGCCAGGAGGGCGAGTCCAGCCATGTACGAAGTCTTTGCGCTCGAAGTACGGGGAGCGAGACACGACGAAGTGCCAGTTCTTCTACCGTGAGTCCTCGCACGACAAGCTCACGCTCGACTATTTCGTGTGGCTGATCCTCGGCGGTCCCCAGCCGCTCCTGGTGGACACCGGCTTTCGCGACGACGACGCGCGGGCCCGCGGCATCCGCAACTACGTGAGCCCGGCGGCGATGGTCGAGCGCGCGCGGGGTCAAGCCCGGCCGACATCCCGATCTCGCTCATCACCCACCTGCACTACGATCACTGGGCCGGCCACAGCCTGTTCCCGAACGCGGAGTTCTGGATCCAGGGCGAGGAAGTCGCGTTCTGGACCGGGCCGTTCGGCCGGCTGCCGGCGTTCCGCGGCTCCGCCAACGTCGAGGCGCCTGGCGCACCTGACCACGTTGAACTACGGCGAACAAGATCCGGATCGTCGAGGGCGACCACGAGGTGTGGCCGGGCATTCGCGTCCACCGGGTCGGCGGCCACACCGCCGGGCTTCAGATCGTCAGCGTCGAGACCCGGCGCGGCACCGTCGTGCTGACGTCCGACGCCTCGCACTTCTACCACAACGTCGAGACGCGGCAGCCGGTGCAGATCATCACGAGCCTGCCGGAGATGCTCACGGCCTTCGACACGATCGACCGGCTCGCCGGCTCCGACGAAGCTGGTCGTCGCCGGCCACGATCCTCAAGTCGCCGAGCGCTTCAAGCCGGTCGAGCCGGGGATCATCAAGATCGCATGAAAGCCGCGATCCTTCACGGCGCCGACGACATGCGTGTCCAGTGCCTGGGCCCGTCCAGAGCCCGGGCCTGGCGAGGTGCTCCTGAAGGTCGAGGTCGCGTCGATCTGCGGCACCGACGTGAAGGTGCTGCACCGCACGCTTCAGGGTCAGCCGGCGGGCCAGTTCGTCATGGGTCACGAGTACGCCGGCACCGTGGCCGCCCTCGGGCCCGGGCGTCGACGAGTTCCGCGTGGGCGACCGCGTGGCCGTCGAGGTGCACAAGGGCTGCGAGCGCTGCGAGAACTGCATCAAGGGCTGGTACACCTCGTGCCTCAACTACGGCGACGTCTCGAAGGGCCACCGCGCCAAGGGCCTCACCTGCGACGGCGGGTTCGCCGAGTTCGCGGTGAACCACATCAACACGCTCTACCGGCTGCCCGGAGAACCTCATCCTTCGAGCAGGCCTGCATGGTGACCACGGCGGCCTCGCCGCTCTGGGCGATCGACCTGATGGGCGGCTACGTCGCCGGCGAGACGGTGCTCGTGCAGGGCCCGGGTCCCATCGGGCTCATCGCCGTCCAGCTCTGCAAGGCGCTCGGCGCCGCGCGCGTGATTCTCACCGGCACCCGCGACTCGCGGCTGGCGATCGGCAAGCAGCTCGGCGCCGACTTCACGCATCAACGTTCGCAGCGAGAACCTCGCGCGATCGCGATTCGCGACATCACGGGCGGCCGCGGGCGCCGACTGCGTCCTCGAGTGCGCCGGCGGGCCGACGCTCCATGCAGGAAGCGCTCGAGAACGTCAAGCGCGGCGGCCGCATCGGCGTCGTCGCCTGGTACGCAGGCCCGGTGCGAGGTCGACATGAACCTCGCCGTGCGCTCGCAACGTCCGCATCTACGCGGCGCGCGGCGAGGGCGGGATGAATTGCGGGCGCTCGCTGGAGCTCATGAGCGAGGGCAAGATCCTGGCCGATCCCGATCATCACGCACCACTTCGGGCTCGATCAGATCCACGACGCGTTCCGCACGTATGTCGAGCGGATCGGCAACGCCCTCAAGGTCGTCATCCACGTCTAGCCCGGGCTGGGCGTTATCTCTTTGGCCCGAGCCCGGTTCCTTCATATTATCCGATAGGGCCGCCACTCGGAGGGGGCCATGACGACCTACAATGCCGTTGGCTACGCGCTGCTGAGCCTGCATGCGCTGGTCTCTGCGTTCTCTCGCGCCGCCGGCTTTGGGTGCAACCGGCGGCCTCGTGGTCGGCGGGTTGTATCTCGTGTTCATCTGGCTCGTCGCCGGGCTCTATCTTCCCGAGATCCTCCACATGGGCATCGCCCATCGGGCGCTCGAGTTCAAGGGCTGGTTCGTCAAATCGACCACGCTCGTGTGCAACACGATCGGCGATCTACGTCAATCCCCAGTCGTGGGTGAACCGTCACCGCCACCACCACGCCTTCTCCGACCGCGACGGTGATCCGAACAAGCTGGGTGTCGACGGCTTCTGGAAGACGCTCTACCTGTGCTTGTTTCCGTATCCGTGCCAGTTCGATATGGCCCGCGATCCGATCTTCGAGACCTGGCCGATGCGCCTGGCCTCGAGCCCGTTCTTCGCGGTCGTGGCGCAGATCACCAGCTATGGCTTCCTCTGGCTCCTCGTGTCGGACTGGGCGTACGCGCTGGCGCTGCTGGGTCAGCGTCCGGCTCATCGCGCTGTGGACGAACATGGTGCAGAACTACTGGACGCACGACCGCCGCTGCGGGTACGCGCCGCTATCGAAGACGACGACAACGCGATGAACATCGGCGACTGGCTGCCGGTGACGGCCACGTTCAGCGCCTGCCTGCAGAACAACCATCACCACTATCCGCAGTTTTTCCGGCTGCAGCCACTCCCCCGGCCGAGTACGACTTCGGCTTCCAGGTGGTGCGCCTGATGAAACGCCTGGGCCTGGTGAAGCCCTCGAACACCGGGGGGCGGCTGCCCGCGGGTCTCGAGCTCGAGGAAGTTGGGCTCTAAGATTTCCGGTCCGTTTCTGGCCGTGCTCGCCGCGGTTCTGCTGATCGGCGTGTCGGCGTCGCCCAGCTCGAGCGATGTCGCTCAGCGCGTCGTCGACGTGCCGACTCGCCCCGGAGTGATTCAGCGATTCCTGTTCGTGGCTCCGCCGCAGCCGAAGGCCGCCGTCGTCCTGTTCGCGGGCGGCCACGGCGGCCTCCAGATCTCCTCCGACGGGCGATTGCAGTGGGGAGCGGGGAATTTCCTGGTTCGCTCGCGCCAGCTCTTCGTCGACCGGGAGCTCGCGGTCGCGATCGTCGATGCGCCGTCGGACCGGCAGGGCACTCCGTTCCTGTCCGGCTTCCGCCAGACCCGCGAGCACGCCGCCGACATCAAGGTCGTCATCGCCCGGCTGCGCGAGCACGTTCAGGTGCCGGTGTGGCTGATCGGGACGAGTCGCGGCACGCAATCCGTGGGGTTTCTCGCGACCCAGCTGACCGGACGAGACGGACCGGATGGGATCGTGCTCACGTCGACGATTCTCACCGACAATCGCGGCCGCGCCGTGCCCGCGATGGATCTCGACAAGCTGCGGATCCCCAGTGCTCGTCGTCCATCACGAGCAGGACGGCTGCAGCCTGTGCCTCTTCCGCGATATGCCGCCCCTGATGCACAAGCTCGACGCGGTCCCGAAGAAGGCGCTGATCACGTTCAAGGACGGGCAGAGCCGCGGCGACCCGTGCGAGGCCTTCGCCTATCACGGCTACAACGGGATCGAGCGCGAGGTGGTCGCTCAGATCGCCGGGTGGATCGTCTCCAGGTAGCCCCGGTTACCGCGCCGCGGCCGGCGCGGCCTCCACCACCGCCGACGTGTAACCGCTGTAGCGCCGATAGCACCGCACCGCGTTCTCCCAGAGCAGCTTGCGCCGAGCGCCCTCGCCGACCGACGTCCACTTCGAGGACCGCGTCGACCGACTTCGGGAACCAGCTCTCCGAGTGCGGATAGTCCGTCGCGAACATCAGGGTGTTCTCGCCGATCGCCTCGATGGCCTGACGCAGCGACAGCTCGCCCTCGTGGAGCTGGATGCTCTGGAAGTACTGCGGCCCGCGGATGTACTCGCTCGGCTTGCGCTTGAGCCGCGGCAGCGCGTGCTGGCTCATCTCGGCCTGCTCGTCGAGGCGCGAGGCCCAGAAGGCGAGCCACCCGTGGCCGCACTCGAGCGAGGTCAGGCGCAGGCTCGGATAGCGATCGAGCACGCCCGCAGCCGATGATCGCCGCCATGTTGCGCTGGGCGTTCCACACGTGGCCGGCCGAGCGCACGCAGGAACACGTTGTCCCAGTTGTCCCACATGCCCGGCGGATACGGGACCGTCATCGTGAACGAGTGGATCACGATGGTCAGGTCGTGCTCCTGCGCCGCCGCCCAGATCGGCTCCCACGTCGGGATCGTCGAGCGTCATGCCCGGCGGGCAGATCGGGAAGATGCCGACCGGCCACCGCTCCTTCGGCCGCAGCGCCGGATCTCGGCCACCGAGCCGGCGGACGTCGCGAACCGAGACGTGGATGCACGCTCGTGAGCCGATCAGGGTACGGCGCGCAGTAGTCCTTGAGGAAGCGGTGGTACGCCTGGTACATCGCCGTCTCGACCGCGACGTCGTCGAGAGCCGCGAGAACGACGGCGATACCACCCGAGGGCAGGACCATGTTCACGTCCACGCCCTCGATGTCCATGTCCTTGACGCGCGCGTGCGAGTCGAAGCTGACCCGATCGTCGGGAAACGGCGGCCCCTGCCAGCGCACGTCCCACGGCGTGCCGCCGTCGCTGAGGCCGCGCGAGATCGACTCGGCCGGCGGCTACCCGATCGCGCGAGCCGAGCAGCCGATTGAGGTCGGGGCGCTTGCCGACGCGGTAGCGCGACATGCCGCCCTTGGCCGGCGCGCGCCCGACCAGCGGGCCGAGCGCCGCGAGGCGGCGCTTGTCGGCGGCCGAGAGGTACGCCTCGATCGGTTCGGCGGCTTCGATGATGTGCGTGTCGGCGTCGAAGATCCGGTAGCCGGCGCGTGCCATAAGAGAGTCCTCCTCGCGACGTTGCTATCGAGTCAGTCGGCTGGCTCCATCCGGTAGAGAGCGCAGGAGCTTGAGCAGCGGAACGTCCTGCGCGCTGAACAGGATGACCGGCTCGGTACCCAGGTTCGCGTGCGCGTGACGAGCCCGCGGCGGGATCACGAAGAAGTCGCCCGGCTCCCACTCGAAGATCTGATCGTCGACGGTGGTGGTCCCCCGCCCCTGCACGCACGCGATAGACAGGCGGTGCTCGTCTCGCGGTGTGCCCTGGTCCGCACGCCCGGGCGCAGCATCTGCAAGTAGCACCCGACGGTCGGACGGAGCGAGCCTCCGCTCGCCGGATCGGCGTACTCGAGCAGGACGTCGTCGAACGGATCGGGCGCTTGCTCGGCGCGCTTCAGGAGCGCCGGGTAGGCCTCGGTCCACGGGAAGTAGATGTCGCGCCCGGGGCTGCGGAGCGCCGGCTGCTGCTCGTCCGGGATACGGCTCGAAGGTCAGGTTCTCGAGAAAGCGCACGATCTGCCAATCGAGGATGTCCATCCAGTAGATGGGCTTGCCGCCCTCGTTGCCGTGGTCGTGCCACGCCATCCCGGGCGTCACCACCAGGTCGCCGGGCTTCATCGGCGCACTTCTGGCCGTCGACGGTCGTGAAGGCCCCTTCACCATGGAGCATGAACCGGATCGCGGTCGGCGAGTGTCGATGGGCCGGCGCGACCTCGCCGGGCAGCAGGTACTGAACCGCCAGCACGAGACTGTGGGCGACGGTCCGCTCCGGCACTCCCGGGTTGTGCAGACGCAGAACCCGGCGCTCGGCTCCGCGATGCGGGCTCAGGTATTCGCTGCTCTCGAACAGCAGCGGCTCGATGTCGCGCCAGCGCCAGTGGCGCGCTTGCGTCGCGGTGGGCTTGGGCGGAATGAGCGGCCCCGGCCTGGACCACGGCGCGTCGAGCCCCGCCGCCCTCAGCCGCGCGCAATACGCCTCGAGCTCCTCGACCGACCGCGTCGTCTGGACCGCCATGATGCCTCTCCTTGACCCGGATTCTAGCCGAACACGCTACTCTGAGGGCCCGATAAGCGGGCGACCGCGCTATCCTCCCCGAAGACCGGCATGACTGCCACCGAAGCCGCGCAGCGCGACGCCGCGTCGCGAAACGACGAGCTGATCGACGCCGCTCTGATCCGCGGGTGGCTGGCCTGGGGGCTCGGCTGGCTGCTCTTCTTCCCCACGCTCGGCGCGCTTCATCTCGACCAAGTTCAACTATCCGAGTTCCTCGGCGACACGGCGTGGCTCACGTTCGGGCGGCTGCGCCCGATGCACGTGAACGGCGTGATCTGGGGCGCCTTCTCGACGCTCTTCATCGGGCTCTGCTACTACATCGTGCCCGCGCCTCTGCCGGCGTGCGCGTCTGGGGCGAGCGGCTGGAGCCGCGGTCTGCTGTGGATCTGGAACCTGAACCTGGCGCGTCGCCGTCGTGCTGCTGGCGCTCGGCTGGAACCGCGGCTGGGAGGCGGGCGAGCTGCCGCTGATCAACGTGGTCGTGACGTTCCTGGCGCTCGTCCGTGCCTCACCGTGCAGTTCCTGATGACGATCAAGCAGCGCCGGTCGACCGGCCGCTCTACGTCTCGCTCTGGTACCTGATCGCCGCGTTCGTCTGGACCGACGTGAACCTGGTCCTGCTCATGCTCGGCCCGTCTCACATCCCCGGCATCAACAACGCGGCGTGGCACGGGCTCTTCATCCACTACGTCGTCGGCCTCTGGATCACGCCCGCCGGCTACGTCCTGATCTACTACTTCCTGCCGGCCAGCGTGAAGAACCCGATCTACAGCCACAAGCTTCTCGCTGATCGGCTTCTGGTCGCTCGCGTTCTTCTATCCGTTCGTCGGCATCCACCACTATCTCTACTCGCCGATCGCCGACTGGGCGGAGACGATCGCGATCGTCTCGTCGATGATGCTGATCATCCCCGTGTGGACCGTGCTCCAGAACTTCTTCGGCACGATGATCGGCCGGTGGCCGGAGTTCTCGGGAGAACCTGCCGGCGAAGTTCCTGATCGTCGGCTCGCTCATGTACCTGGTCGGCTGCTTCCAGGGCTCGCTGGAGGCGCTCCGCGTCGCTCCAGCAGCCCACGCACTTCACCGACTTCGTCATCTCGCACTCGCACCTCACGGTCTTCGGCACGTTCGTCGTGTGGGCGATCGCCGGCACCATGTACGTCTGGCCGCGGCTCGCCGGCGACGCCCCGCTGTGGAGCTTCCGCGCTCGGCAACTGGGGATTCTGGCTCATCACGCTCGGCATCGCGGCGATGGTGCTCGTGCTGACCGCGCAGGGGCTCGCAGCAGGGCTTCATGCTGATGGCGCGGGACCGAATGGGTGCACTCGATCAACGCGATCCGGCCCTACTGGTGGGTCCGGAGCCTGACCGGCATCGCGATGGACGTCGGCGATCTCGCTGCTGGTCCTACACGCTCATGAAGACGTCGCTGCGCGCCGGCGTGACGCGCGGCGCGATGAAATCGATCGGCTCGCTGGCGGTCGGCGCCGGCTTCTTCTTCGTGACCCTGGCGATGTTCGTCCAGGGCTTTCTGCCGGCGATGATCCCGGAATCGCGCTCCCGACAGGTGAGCCGCGCCGTGCGGACCGACGTCGGCGACGTGAAGTGGGTGCGCTACGACGCCTCCGACTACACGCCGCTCGAGCGCGTGGGCCGGAGCGTCTACATCCGCGAGGGTTGCTGGTACTGCCACAGCCAGTACGTGCGGCCGGTGGCCGGCGAGGATCTGCGCTGGGGGCCGGTCTCCGAGGCCGGCGAGTACGCCTTCGATCGGCCGCATCTTTTCTCGACGCGCCGGATCGGCCCGGACCTGACGCGCGTCGGGCTCAAGTACGGTGACGACTGGCACTACGCGCACCACTGGGATCCGCGTCTGGTCGTGCCGGACTCGATCATGCCGAGCTTCAAGTGGCTCTACACGCAGGTGCGCGTGCCGCTGCAGAAATGCCGACGCGGGCCCGGCGCTCGCGGCGTCTCCGGAGCTGAAGACGTATTTCACGATGAAAGCGGAGACGCCGATTCCGCTCTATCCCAATGCCGACGGGCCTCGCGTTCGTCGCCCCTCAGGCGAGCGGTCGGTGGCCGCTCGACGGCACGCCCGTCATCGACCTCAACGGCCTTCGGCGAACGGCCGCCCGCGTTCACGTCGGTCACCCTCGTATTCCCCACGCAAGAGCTGGTCGGCCTGGTCCGATACATCCAGAAGCTCGGCATGAATCGTGGCGCCTGGCGCGAGGTGTTCGAGCCGCAGATGGTCGGCGTGTCGGTCATGAACATCCCGAGCAGCCCGGATCTCCTGGCGCTCGGACGCGGGGTCTACCACTCCCGGTGCATGGGCTGTCACGGGAAGAATGGCGACGGCAACGGACCGGCCGCGACCTTCCTCTCTCCGCGTCCGCGCAACTTCGCCCTCGGCATCTTCAAGTTCCGCACGACGCCCTCGGGCTCCGTGCCGACCGATGGCGACCTGTACCGTACGGTCACGCGCGGTGTGCGTGGAACCGCGATGCCCACGTGGCATGAGCTACCGGACAAGGAGCGTCTGGCCGTCGTCGCGTTCATCAAGACCTTCTCGAGCCGCTGGAAGGACGAACAGCTCCGAGCCGCGCGCCATGATCGGCGAGCCGCCCACGGCCACGGCCGAGCTCGTCGCGCGCGGGCAAGGATCTCTATCGCGCTGCCGAGTGCTTCCAGTGCCACGGCGACGGCGGCAAGGGCGATGGCGAGTCGGCGGCGAGCTGGAGGACGATTTCGAGCTTCCCGATCCGTCCGGCCGATTTCACGCGCGGCCAGTTCAAGGGCGGGTCCACCGTTCGCGACATCTTCCGCACGATGACCCTCGGGCTCGACGGCTCGCCGATGCCCTCGTTCGCCGACTCGATGAGCGAGGAGGAGCGCTGGGCGATCTCGTACTACGTGCTCGCTCTCGGCCTGGAAGGATCCGCTGACGGGCGAGACGCTCGACCTGCCGGCCGCGGCGCGCGCGGCGCTCGACTCGCCAGATGTCGCCGCCGACCATCCGCGCTTCGCCCTCGATCCCGCGCGGCTCGAGCCGTCGCGACCGAGCGAGCCAAGTCACGAACCCTGTATCCTGGCATTCGCGAATGATCGAACACCTGACGCTCGGCGCGTTCGCGGTGGCGCTCCTGATGAGTCTCGCGGCCGTGTGCGCCTTCGTCTGGGGCGCCACGAGCGGCGCGTTTCGCGGCGGCGAGCAGATCAAGCATCAGGTGCTCCACGTGGAGGGGTTGGATGAGCGAAAGGACGCCTGAGCATCACCCGAAGTACGGTGAGGTCACGCCGTATGCGCAGGGCGAGATCCGTGTCTATCGCGGCATCGTCAACAAGTGGCTGCTCGTCGTCTACGCGATCCTCGCCGTCTGGGGCGTCTACTACCTCGTCAAGTTCTGGGGCGGGCTCGGCCCCGGCCTGGGCGTCGGTCAGTAGGAGCCAGACGCATGCGAGCCGAGCACATCCTGATTCCCCTGGCGCTGCTGAATCTCTTCACGCTGACCCTCGGACTCCTGTTCAACGTCTTCGCGAGCTACCTGGGGATCACGTAGCGTCGATGACCGTTCGGCCGGAAGTCGCCGCGCCCGTTCTGCTCGTTGCGGGGGCCTACGCGGTCGGCTGGTGGCAGCTGCGGCGCCGAGGCAGGACGGTCTCGGGGTGGCGCCTTGCCGCGTCAGCGGGCGGATGGCTCGGCGTGCTCGTCGCGCTCTCGGCACCCTCGACCGGCTGGCGCACGCGAGCTTCGCGGCTCACATGATCCAGCACCTGCTGCTGATCGCCGGCGCGGCGCCTCCTCCTGCTCCTGGCCGACCCGTTCGCGGCTCTCTGCTGGGCGCTACCGGCGCCGGTTCGCCTGCGCGCCGGGCGCTCTCCTGCGCGGAGGGGCGCCGCTGCGCGCGCTGTGGCGCGGACTCACCACCGTCTCCCTGGCGTGGCTCACGCACGTGGTCGCGCTCTGGCTTTGGCATCTGCCGCGCGCCTACGACGCGGCCGTGGCCGATCGCGTCGTCCACGACGTGGAGCACCTGGTCTTCTTCGGCACGGCCGTGCTGTTCTGGTGGCCGATCATCCAGCCGGCGCCGCGGCTGCGGCCGCCGGCGGGCTATAGGATCCCGCGTGAGCTATCTCGTGCTCGCGGCTCTGCAGGAGCTCGCTCCTCGGACTGCTCCTCACGATGAGCCGCGAGGCATGGTACCGCGCCTATCCGAGCGCGGAGGACCAGTCGCTCGGCGGCCTGGTCATGTGGGGCGTCGGCGGCGCCGTCGATATGCTGGCCGTGCTGATCTTGCTCGGCATCTATCTCGGGGCGCAGGACCGGGCGCCGCTCGCGAAACCGACGGGAAAGCTTCCGCCGCGCTGTCTAGGGCCGGTCTCCGGAACACTGCGGCCCGATGCGTCTCCGGCAGGAAGGCGTACACGACGTTGCGGGCCGCGTCGAAGCCGATCGTGTGCGCGCCGCGCTCGGTCGGAACGCTCTCGAGACGGCGCATCGTCTCCGTGTCGAAGACGTCGATGACTCCGGGATCGCCGATCGCGACGTAGAGATGCTTGGAGCGCGGCGTTGCGGAAGACGACGTCCGGCACGCCGCTGATCGCGTGCTCGCTCTGCACGGCGCCCGACTGCGAATCGACCACGAGCAGCACCTGGCCGTCGCACGCGCAGAAGAGACGCCGTGTGGCCGGATCGAGGTCGAGCCCATGCGGACCCGTCGCCGGCATCGAAAACGCAGCGGCGAGCCGCGTCGGGTCGGCGCTGTCGATCACGACGATCTGCGGCGGATCGGCGATGTTGACGTAGAATCGCCCGCTCTCGTCGTCGAAGACGCTCCACCGGGTCCGCCCCGACACCGGGATGCTGGCGATCAGGGCTCGCGGTGCCGACGTCGACGAGCGAGACCGTGAACGACCCTGGTCGCGCCGGATCGCCGACGTTCGCCGCGAGCAGCAGTCGATGGCCGGCGTCGTAGGCGAGGCCGTTCGGCCCGATGCCGACCTTCACCTTGGCCACTGTCTCCTCGCCGGACGGCGAGAAGATCCCGACGGTGTTCTCCCCGCGATTGGAGGTGAACACCAGGTCGTGCGTCCTCGGACACCAGCGCTCCGGCGACCCGCGGCAGGTGCGGGATGGAGCGGAGATACGTGCTGGTCGTGCAGTCGATCACGTCGACGGCGTCGTTCGCCGTGTGGGCGACGTAGAGCAGTCCCTCGCCGCCGTGGACGGCCGCGTGATCGAACCCGCCCGAGCTCGCGTGCGGGGGAAGGTCGACGTAGCCGACGTGTTCGAGCGCCATGGGTCCGGCCTCTCGCTCGCTCTAGCTGTGCCGAGCGCCGGCGACGTTCGCCGCGGCAGTACGCGTACAGGGCGTCGTACGCGTGGAACTGCCGGCTCATGTTGTCGTGGTCGTCCTTGGCGATAGCCTGGAAGCCGGTCGCCAGCGCGTAGAGGCCCGCCGACTCCGGCGTCAGCTGGCGCGCGTCGGTGTCCGCGCCGCGCACGATGACGGCGAGCGCCTGCGAGCGCTGGATCCTCGAGCTTGTGCTTGCCGAGGAACGCATCGAAGGAGCAACGATCGCCGACGTGGCCGAGCTCGACGTCCGGGAACGTCGTAGGGGATGGCCCTTTCCCGCTCGGCGACCGCCATGACCTGGCTCGTCGGCACGAAGAGAAACGTCGGTTCTTGTCGATGAAGCGCGCTGATCAGCCACGGACAGGCGATGCGGTCGACGCGCGCCTTTTCTCGAGTCACCCATTTCATCGACGATCTCCTCTGATCCTATTTCGCCTTGACGCTGTTGGTCTGGTCGAGCGCGGCCTTCAGGCCCTGGGCGAGCTTGGCCGGGTCGTCGTTGGCCCAGAAGTGCATGTAGAAGAGCCGCGGCGTGTCCATGAGCCCGTGGTTGTGGATCGCGGTCACGTCGATGCCGTGCTGCCGCAGCGTCCGCGCGACGGCATTCACTTCTTTGTCGATCGAGCACGAAATCGCCGGTGATCGCCGCCTTGCCGTCCGCCGGTCGGCTGGAAGTTCATCACCGTCACCACGCCCATGGCGGGCAGCAGCGGCTGCCCCATCTCGGTGATCGCCTCCGCGCGCGGGACGGTGACCTGGAACACGCCGCCGCCGATGTCTCGCCCCTGACGGCCGAGCGCCTGCTCGATCTGCTTCGTGTCGAGCGCCGGACCGCCGGTCGCCGCGGCCGCCGGCGCGAGCGCGCCGAGCGGCGTCGCGCTGGCCGACAGCGCCTGGCGCAGCGCCTTCGCCAGCTGGACCGCGTCGCCGTGGCCCTCGTAGTGCATGTACATGACGTGCGGCGACATCTCGTTCAGGTGGTTGTGCACGGCGGTGACCTCGAGCCCGCCGCCGAAGAGGCCCGACATCACGCGCGGGCACTTCCTGGTCGAGCAGGACGAGGTCGCCCATGACCATCGCGTGGTCGCCCACCTGCTTGAACGCCGCGTAGCGATCCGAGCGCGAACCCGGCCTTGACCGGGACGCCCTTCACGGTGACCGCGAGATCGGTCCGCGGCATCCCGACACGGAAAACGTCGCCGGCCTGCAGCTGGCCCGACTTGCCGAGCGCCTGCTCCACCGCTTTCCAGTCGGGGTCGGCGGCGCGCATGCCACGACCGGCACGACGCACCAGCACGATGAGACCGAGATAGAACGATCGCGTGCTTCATTGGCCACCTCCTTTCACGCCACGAACATGGAGGTCGTCGAACGCGGTGACCGAATCGGCCTTGGTCCACGAGCCCGACGCGCCCGGACTTGAAGCGCGCGTCGCGATGGTCGAGGTAGAGCTTGCCGTCGAGCCACGCCTGCATGTGGTCGCCCACGGCCACGACGCGAACGGCGTGCCACTGGCCGAGCGCCGGCGCTTTCACGCGTGGCCGTCGCGAGCTGTCGCCGGCCCCGGTCGTAGGAGTAGAGCCGGAAGTTGTCCTCGAGCGCGTTCGCGCGGACGACGTAGTACTTGCCGTCGGTGAACCGGAACACGATGCCGCCCGACGCGTCCTCCCGGCCCGCGATCGGCTTGAACTTCATCGAGACGTCGACGTCGCCGTACGGCAAGCCCGGCGCCACGATGACGTTGAACTCGTTCTTCGTCGCCCGCTGCACCAGGACCTTCTTGCCGCTCGGCGCACCCATCATCGCTTCGACGGCCCACTGCCCGCTGACCGAGGTCCAGCTCTCGATTCCCTGAGACTCGAAGTCGAGCGTTTCCTCCGGAACGTTGTCCGGCATCTTGATCTCCGTCACGCCCGCGTCCGCGAGCGGACCACGCGTCATTCCATATGCGCCGAGCGCCGCCAGGACGGCCCTGAACCACCCACGTCGCGACGTCGATCACCAACTATCGCCTTCTTCTGCTTCAAGACCGCGTGCAGGCCGTCGAAGATGGCCATACCGCGCTCGAGCAGGTCGTGATCGTCCGGCGTGGCCTCGGCGAGCGCGCGGATGGCCAGATCCACGCCCGTCGACTCGTTGCGCGTGAACTTGCCGTCGTGCAGGTCCGCCTCGTGAACGATCTCCGCGATGAGCTTGACCCGCCGGTCCTTGAGCCCGAACCGCTTGACCAGGGTCTCGAACGTGCAGTCCTCGCCGTGGTGGCCGAAATCCGCGCCCAGCACGTCGAAGGGAATGCCCTTGCGGGCGGCGTCGGCCGCGTCGGCGAACGCGAACTTCGCCTGCGGATCGCAGAAGCGCTTGATGAGCCAGGCCGACGCGATGCGGTCGATGTGCGGCCGGGGCCGCGTCACCCAGGTACTGCCCGCGGCGGGCAGCGACGTGCGGTGGCGCCCGCCGGTCGCGCGCGGCCGCGCTCTCCTGCCGCCCGCAGGCGCTTGGCCGTCGTCTCCCAGAGCGCGCGGGCGCGCTCGCCCGCCGGCGCCTCGAGGTAGTCGATCGACTGGATGCGGTCGAGCTCGCGCTTGAGCCCGTCGAGCTTGGCGCGGAGTGCCGGCGACCGAGCCGCGGTGGCTCGTCCGGTAGCGATCGAGCTGCGCGAGGATCTCTCGGCAGCCCTGCACGCACGGCCTGGTACTCCGGCTCCGGCGCCTTGTGGAACAGCCCGGCGATCTCGCTCATCGCTCATCGTCTCGACGCGGTCGACCCGGAGCAGCGTCGCCTCGCCGCGAAACGACTGGATCTCCTGGACGAGCCACTGGAAGAGCTCGGTCGTCTCCGGCGTTCTCCGGCAGCATCCACCCGGCGCCGCGCAGCCGGACGGCGCCCATGCGCTGGAGCTTGCGCCAGACGCCGACGCGGTGCCGGGTCGGCTTGGGCGGCAGGGCCGTGAGAAGCGTCAGCCAGCGCATCGAAGCTCACGGTAACGCTTGCTACATATCGAGTCAAACGTTACACTGCGCAGCGAAGTGAAGATCCATGAACAGACTCCGCATCGCGTGCCGATCCGCGAGCTCGTCCGGTACTACCTGCGCCTCGGTCTCCTCGGCTTCGGCGGTCCCGTCGCGCTCGTCGGCCAGATGGAGCGCGAGATGGTCGGCGAGAAGAAGTGGCTCACGAAGGAGGAGATGCGCGAGGGCATCGCCGTCTGCCAGTCGCTGCCCGGCCCGCTCGCGATCCAGGTCGGCATCTGGATCTCGTACATCCGCGGCGGCTTCTGGGGAGCGTGGGCGGGCGGCTGGGCGTTCATCCTGCCCGAACTTCGTGATCGTGACCGACGCTGGGCGCGCTCTACGTCCACTTCGGCGGCCTGCCGTGGGTCACGGCGATCTTCTACGGCGTGAGCCCGGCGGTCATCGCGCTGATCCTGCACTCCTGCTACCGCCTGACCAAGCTCGGCATGGACGACTGGCTCCAGTGGGCGCTCGCCGCCGTCGCGCTTCGCCGTCACGCGTCGCCGTTCGCGCCGAGGTCGCGCTGGATCTTCATCGCCGCCGGCGTCGTCGGGATCCTCTACTACGGTTCGTTGTTCCGTGCGCGCAGCGCGTCCGCCTCCACGACGTCGTCGCTGCTGCTCGGGATCCCGCTCGTCGCCGCGGTCGGCGGAGACGTCCCGGAGCGCCATGCTGGGCAAGCTCTTCGCCTTCTTCCTGAAGGCCGGCTCGCTCACCTTCGGCAGCGGGCTCGTGATCGTCCCTTTCTCGAGAAGGGCCTGGTGCAGCAGACCGGCTGGCTCAACGAGCGCGAGTTCCTGGTTGCCGTGGCGATGGGCATGATGAGCCCCGGGCCCGGTCGTCATCACGGCCACGTTCGTGGGCTACCTCGTGGCCGGATTCTGGGGCGCGCTGGTCGCGACGATCGGGATCTTCCTGCCGTCGTTCCTGCTCGTCCTCATCGTCGGCCCCGATGCTGGTGCGCTACCGCACGAACCTCAACGTGCAGGGCTTCATCAAGGGCGCGTACGCGGCCGCCATCGGCACGATCCTCGGCGCCTGCGTGCTGCTCGGCCGGATCGCCATCGGCGACTGGCTCACGGCGCTCGTCGCGCTCGTGAGCCTCGTCGTGCTGTTCCGCTGGAAGGTCAGCAATCCCCTGCTCATCGCCGCCGCGGCCACGATCGGACTGATCGCGTTCCCGCTTGCTTCAACCCACGTGGGTCTTCGTGAAATAGGAGTCCAGTATGGTCACCCAGCGGAAAGTCCTCTTCGTCTGCTTGCACGGCTCGGCCAAGAGCCTCATCGCCGCCGAGTACTTCAACCGCCTCGCGGCCGCGCGTGGTGCTCGGTGTGACGGCGACCTCGGCCGGCACCGAGCCCCGACACGCGAGATCCCGCCGCGCGTGGTTCAGGGGCTTCGGGCGGACGGCATCGACGTCGAGGGACGCCGACCACGACGCCCCACCCCGGCCGACGTCGAGGGCGCGGCCGCCGTCGTGACGTTTGCCTGCGACCTCGGCGAGCTGGCGTCGGCGCGCGTCCCGGATCGAGCGCTGGGACGACGTGCCGGCGGTCAGCGAGGATTTCAAGCGCGCCCGCGACGTCATCGTCGCGCGGCGTCACCGGCTCCTCGAGGACCCCGCGCTCCGTCCGTGAGGCCTTAGCGCTGCGACATGTTCGCGTTTCTCTGGGAGATGCGGCCGTACTTCCGGCAGGTGGCCGGCCAGCTCGTGCTGGGATCCGTGGCCGGCATCATCATGAATACCGCCGTCGTCCTGCCGGCGATCCTCCTCGGCCGGGCGATCGACCGCGCGCTGCTCCTGGGGCGCGGCGAGGCCACGGCCGCCGACGTCGGCTGGGCCGCGCTGGCCGTTCGTCGGCGGCACGCTGCTCACCGAGGTGCCTCGCATCGGCAAACGCTGGTGGCTGATGACGGCCAACGCGCGGATCCGCGCGAACGTTCGCGCGGACGCGTTCCGCGGCGTGCTCGCGCTGGCCCATGGCGGATCTGCAGCGGACGCCGCTGGGCGACCTGATGGCCCGCATCGTCGGCGACGTCGAGGTGCTCGGCGTCGGCGTCCGCGAGTTCACGATCGAGATCTGGGACACCGTGCTCTTCTCGCTCTCCTTCGTCGTGGCGATGCTCGTCATCGATCCGGGCCTCACGCTCCTGGCGCTCTCGCCCGCGCCGCTCGCCATGATCCTCGCGCACGCCACCGGCCGCTGGGTGGCGCGACGCACGACGAGGGCGCGCGAGGCGAGCGCCGATCTGACCTCGGCGATCCAGGAGCATCTGGCGGGCATTCAGCGTGCTGCGCCTCTTCGGCCGGGCCACCGCGTCAGTCGAGCGCGATCGCCGAGCTGTCGCGACGGTTCGCCGAGCGCAACTTGAGCCTCGCTCCGCCTCAAGGGTGGCCTGCCAGCCCGATCTACACGACGCTGATGACCGCCGGGCGTCGTTCTGATCGTGTGGCAGGGCAGCGAGCGCGTCATCGCCGGCGCGATGACGGTCGGCGCTGTTCGTCGCGTACCTCGAGCTGTTCCTCCGCTTCGTCAACCGCGGCCATCGCATTCCGCAGCTCGTGAACTCGATGCAGAGCGGCGCGGCGGCGTATGCGCGGCTGCGGCCGCTGCTCGCGCCCGCCCTCGGCCGTCGACCGGCGAGCCTCCGCTGCCTCCTTCCAGGCCGGGCACATCGGCCGGCATCGCCCGCACCGCGGTCGATCCGACGGCAGGACTCCAGGTCCCGTCGCCCTCTCGCTGCGCGACGTGACCTTCCGGTACCCGGGCGCAGAGACTCCAGCGCTGCGCGGGCTGAGTCTCGACATCCCAGCCGGGTGCACTGGTCGGCGGTCACGGGCCCGGTGGGCTCCGGCAAGAGCGCGCTCGCGCGAGCGATCCTGGGCATCCATCCGGTCGAGTCGGGCGACGGTGCTCATCGATGGCCGGTCCGCTCGAAGATCACTGCCGGAGCAGCGGCGACGGGCTGATCGGCTATCTGCCGCAGAACGCGCTCGCTGTTCTCCGGCTCGCTGCGTGAAAACGCTCGCGCTGGCGCCGAGCGGAGCGGCCGCGCGACGACGATTTCGCTGAGGCGTGCGCGATCGGCGACGCTGGACGAAGGACGTGCGCGCGCTTTCCGCGCGGGCTCGACACCGAGATCGGCGAGCTCGGCATGCGCATCTCGGGTGGCCAGCGCCAGCGGGTCGGGTCTGGCGCGCGCCATCGCGGCGGCGGCGCCCGGCTATGCCCGGACTGCTGGTCTGGACGACCCGTTCTCCGCCGTCGACGTCGGCACCGAGGCCCGCATCGTCGCGGCGCTCAAGCAGGCGTTCGGCACCGACGCGCCGCCCAGGACCGCGTCACGATCGTCGTGTGCTCGCACCGCCTGGCGGCGTTTCCGGTATGCGGATCGGTGGTGGTGCTGCGAGACGGCCGGATCGACGCGAACTGGGAACGCATGCCGAGCTGGCTGGCATCCGAGGGCCTGTACGCGCGTATCTTCCGAGCCCAGCTCAATGCCGAGTCGCGTCGTCGATCGACGGGACGCGGCGATGAGCGATTCGTCGTCACCGGTGACGAGCCACGCCGCCGGGCCTCGCTCGCTGACGGCAATCTGGCGAGCCTGCTGCGGCCCTGGCGCGCGCGAGCCATCGCCGTCGTCGCTGCTCGTGCTCGCCGCCGCGTCGTTCGAGCTGGTGCCGCCGTTCATCATTCGCGCGATCGTCGACGACCATCTGCGTGTCGGCGGTCGGCCGGACTGCTCCTGCTCGCCGATCCTCTACCTCGGCGCCAGCGCCGCCGTCCAGGCGATGACGTTCCTCTACAGCTATCTCGCCGCGACGATCGCGCAGGGCGTGCTCAGCCGTCTGCGCGTCCGCCTCGTTTGCGCACATTCAGCGGCTCCGCCGATGAGCCACCTCGACCGGACGCCGATGGGCGACATCATCAGCCGCTGCACCGCCGGACGTCGAGACGCTGGACACCGTGTTCTCGTCGGGCGTCGCCGTGCTCGTGGCCAACCTCGTGCGCCTGCTGACGCTCACGGTCGGCGATGCTCGTGCTCAGTCCCGCCGCTCACCCTGGTGGCCGCTCTGGTCGCGCCGCCGCTCGTGGTCACGCTCCGCTTCCTGCAGGTGCGCGTCCGCGCAGGCCGAGCGGGCGACGCGCATCGCGGTCGGGCGCGCTCACCGCTCGTCTCCAGGAGAGCCTGCGAGGCATCGAGGTCGATCCGCGCCTTCGGCCGTGAGAGCGAAGCGGTCGGCGAGATTCCGCCAGGTGCTCGGCGAAGCGCTGGCGGCGTCGAACCGTGCCACCGCTATTCCGCTCCTGTACACGCCGATCACCGCGATGCTCTGCGGCGCTGGCGGTCGCCGCCGCTGCTGTGGGCCGGGACGCGCGCACGACGTTCGGAGCGTTCGGCATCTCGCTCGGCACCCTGGCGGCGTTCCTGATTCTCCTGCACGCGCGTCTTCCAGCCGATCACCGCGCTCGGCGAAGAGTGGCAGACGGTCCAGGGGCGCCTGGCCGGCGCCGAGCGCATCTTCGCGACGCTGGCCCTGGCGCCCGAGAGACGCAGGCCCGCGATAACGAGCGGCGCCGGCGGAAGCGGCCGCCGTCCGATTCATCTGGTCGACGTCGTGTTCGGATACGCCGACGGGCCAGCCGGTGCTGCATCGCACGTCGCTCGCAGATCCAGCGCGAGCGAGCACGTGGCGCTGGTGGGACGCACCGGCGCCGGCGAAGACCAGCGCGCTGCATCTCCTGGCCGGGCTCTACGCGCCGTGGGCGGGAACGGTGCGCGATCGCGGGGCGCGATCCAGCGTCGCTCGACGAATCGGAGCGCCGAACGCTCCTGGGCGTGGTGCCTCAGGTGGTGCAGCTGTTCTCGGGCACGGTCTGCGAGAACCTCACGCTCACGGACGCGTCGGTGCCGGAGGCGGCCGTGCTCGAGGCCGCGCAGGATCGCCGGTGCCGACGCGTTCATCCGCGCGCTGCCGCAGGGCTACCAGGACCCTGCTCAGCAGCGGTAGCGGCGGCAACGGGAGCCCAGCTCTCGGCCGGCCAGCAGCAGCTGCTCGCGCCTGGCCCGCGCGCTCGTGCACAAGCCGGCGGTGCTCTTGCTTCGACGAGGCGACCGCCGCGATCGACAGCGCCAGCGACGCCGCGTTTCGCGCGGCGCTGCGCCAGTCGGTGCTTGCCGGCAGGATGCGCTGTCCTGACGGTCGCGCATCGGCCTGTCGACCGCCGTGGAAGCCGACCGGGTGATCGTGCTCGAAAGGGGCTCGATCGTCGAGGAAGGCGTCTCCCGGCGAGCTCGCCGGCCGCGCCGGGCCGCTTCGCCGCCCTGCTCGAGCTGGAGGCGGCTGGCTGGGATTGGCGGTCGGGTCCCTGACGCGCGATAATGCCCGGCACTCGAACTCGAATTCGCAGCCGGGAGGCTCGCATGGCCAAGAAGATCCTGTTCGTCGGCGCCGGAGCCATTGGGAGTTACATCGGGTCGTTCCTGTCAAGGGCCGGCCACGACGTGACGCTCGTCGATCCCGTGGGCCGAGCAGGTCGGAGACCATCCGCAAGAAGGGCATCTCGGTGACCGGGTCCGCACGACCCGTTCGACGGCGCACCCGAAGGCCTTGCATCTGCAACGAGTCGCAGCGCTTGCCGCGCGACTTCGACCTGGCCTTCGTCGCCATGAAGGTCTACGACACGGCGTGGGCCGCCCAGCTGGCGCTCCGGCACCTGCAGCCAGCGGGCTACATCGTCGCGTCCGAGAACTGCTGGCCCGATCCGATCGTGGCCGTCGGTGGCCGGCGCCTCGCGCTCGCGTCGGGCTCGTCATGTCGAAGATCGGCGTGGCGCTGTGGAAGCCGGGCGCAGGTCGAGCGCGGCTGCCGAGAAGGGCCAGGGCACCGGGCACGACGTCTTCCGCGTGGGCGAGCACGACGGCAGGATCACGCGCGCGCCAACGAAGTGGCCGAGATGCTCAAGGTGATCGACGGCTCGCAGGCCACCGACAACCTCTGGGGCGAGCGCTGGGCCAAGCTCTGCGCGAACGCGATGGGCAACCCGGTGCAGGCCATGTCGGGGCTCGGCTCGTTCGAGATCGCCTCGAGCGAAGTGGGCCGCGCGATCACGATCCATCTCGGCGCGCGAGTCCGCGCGGGTCGGGCTGGCGCTCGGCTACCGCGTGCCGAGTTCAACGGCACGACCGTCGATCAGTGGGCCGCCGCCGACCGGCGTGAGACGTGTACGACACGCTCGACCGGATGCTCACGCCGACCTCGGCCGGCGGGCGCAACTGGCGCGCCTCGATGGCGCCAGGACGTGACCAAGGGCCGCCCGACCGAGATCGACTACATGAACGGCTACGTGGTGGCGCAGGGCCGCGAGCGCGGCGTGCCCACGCCGGTCTCGCGGCGACCGTCGAGGCCGTCCGTGAGGTCGACGCCGGTACGCGCAAGCCGGACGCCCAGAACATCGGTCTCGTGCTCAAGCGCGCCGGGCGTCTGAGCGCGGGTTAACTAGGTCGAATACACGCGCGCGCGGCCGGCCCGGGCCGAGCCCGCGACAGGCCTGCGGCGCGACCGCAGGCAGATTCGCGGGCGGACTCTGGACGTCTGCGTGATGTCCACGGGGAGGCTCGTCGTGAGTCGGTGGTCTCGATTGATCGCGGCCGCGTTGCCGCTTCTCGCCGTCTGTGCGCGCTCGTCGTGCTCGTCATGCCGGTCACCAGGCCCGGGCGCGCCGCGCCCAAGGCCAGCTGACCTACGCGTTCCACGTCACCCTGGCGCCCCGCTGGCTCGACCCGGGTGAGACCGAGTCGCGCCATCACGCCGTTCATGGTGCTGCTACGCGATCCACGACGCGCTGGTGAAGCCGATGCCGGGCGGCCAGACTACGCCGAGCCTCGCCGAGTCGTGGACGGTGTCCGCCGGACGGCCTCACGCTACGACGTTCGTGCTGCGTCAGAACGTCAAGTTCCACAACGGCGAGCCCGTCACCGCCGAGGACGTGAAGTTCTCGTTCGAGCGCTACAAGGGCGGCGCGCGCGAAGCTCTTGAAGGACAAGGTCAAGGAGGTGCAGGTCGTCGACGCCGCGCCGGGTCCAGTTCGTCCTCAAGGAGCCGTGGCCCGACTTCATGACGTTCTACGGCACCACCGCGACCGGCGCCGGGCTGGATCGTGCCGAAGAAGTACGTCGAGAAGGTCGGCGACGACGGCTTCAAGAAGGCGCCGATCGGCGCCGGGCCCTACCGGTTCGTCAGCTCGACGCCGGGCGTCGAGATCGTCGTCGAGGCGTTCGAGGGCTACTGGCGCAAGACGCCGAGCGTGAAGCGCCTCGTCTTCAAGAGCGTCCCCGACGAGACCACGCGCGCGGCGGCGCTCAAGCGCGGTGAGGCCGACGTCGTCTACTTCCTGACCGGTCCGGTGGCGCGAGGACGTCCAGCGGACGCCCGGGCTCAAGCTCACGCGCCGTCCGGACCAACACCGTCATCTTCCTCGACTTCACGGAGCAGTGGGATCCGAAGTCGCCGTGGCACGACCAGCGTGTTCGCCTGGCCGCGAGCCTCGCGATCGACCGGAAGACCATGAACGAGGCCGAGCAGCTCGGCTTCGCCGGCATCACCGGGCAACATCGTCCCGCGGCACATGGAGTTCGCGCTGCCGATCGAGCCGCACCCGTACGATCCCAAGCGCGCCAAGCAGCTCCTGGTCGAGGCCGGCTACCCGAACGGCTTCGACGCGGGCGACCTCACGCCCAACCCGCCCTACTTCTCGATGGCCGAAGCGATCGCCGGCAACCTCGGCGCCGTCGGCATCCGCACGCGCGTGCGCACGATGGAGCGCGCCGCGTTCCTCGCCACCTGGGGCGAGAAGAAGCTGCGCGGCATCGTGATGGGCGCGCAGGGCGCCGGCGGCAACGCGGCCACGCGCATCGAGGGCGCTCGCGACCAAGGAAGGGCGCTACGCGCTACGGCGTCCTGCCGGAGGTCGAGGATCTCTTCCAGCGCCAGGCCAGGGAGCTCGACCGGAAGAAGCGCGAGGAGATGCTGCACCAGATCCAGAAGATCCTGCAGCGATCGGGTCGATATTCGCCCCGATCTGGGAGAATGGGTTCATTCGAGGCGTGGGACCGCAGGTGGAGGAGCCGGCCCTCACCCTGATCCCCGCCTTCCCGTACTCGGCGCCGTACGAGGACGTCCGGCTCAAGCGGCCATAGGAGAGCGAGGCCGCCATGCGCTACACGCGAATCTCGGCCGACTGCCACATCGACCTGCCCTGGATTCCGCCCGACCTGTTCACCTCGAACGCGTCGGCCGCGATGAAGGAGCGGATGCCGTACGTCACGGACGGGCCGGACGGTCCGCACTGGACGTGCCGAGAACGGCGGATCCTTCGGCCTCATGAACGGCGTCGGCCCGGCGGGGCGAAGTACGTCCCCGGCTCGCACTACCGGGTCGACGTCATGGCCTCGACCGGGCTCTACGACGACGGCAAGAAGGGCATCCGCCGCCCGACCGACCCGGCACCTGCGCGTCAAGGACATGGACCGCGACGGCGTGCAGGCCGAGGTGATCTACGGCATCCTCGGCGCCGCGACGCGGCTCAACGACCGCGAGGCCGCCAACGAGATGTTCCGGATCTACAACGACTGGCTGAAGAACTTCTGCAGCCACTATCCCGACCGCTACATCGGTCTGGCCTGCCTGCCCTACGGCGACATCGACGCCGCGGTGAAGGAGATCCACCGCGTGGCGAAGCTCGGGCTTCGCGGCATGGAGCTCTCGTGCTCGTGGGACATGGAGCCCATGTGGCATCCGGTCTGGGAGCCCCTCTGGAAGGCCGTGAACGACGTGAACCTGCCGCTGCACTTCCACACGTTCCCGCGCT